>Ga0207113_1203_pt1 | contig 10249 bp, 9 predicted proteins | sample Alteio_BWMinHeat_69_FD_153559 | JGI IMG/M metagenome (GOLD analysis project Ga0207113, IMG submission 153559) | Enriched cells from forest soil in Barre Woods Harvard Forest LTER site, Petersham, Massachusetts, United States -... | ecosystem: Environmental > Terrestrial > Soil > Temperate forest >... | reverse complement strand
TGATCATCATTTACAATGAGTAAAATGAAAACAACTGCGAGCAATATCCCTGTTATAAGTGCAAACGGAATTCTGGTGCGCTTGACTGGAATTTCAATATTCATTTGACATTCGCTTTTCAGTGCTAATTTAAATGTTATTCAATCAGATTTGTATTTATATTACAAGCGAATAATTTTTGATGACCCTTCTACTAAAAAGAAAAATAATTCGTTATAACCCGAAATCATCACAGATTCATTATGAGAGTATCACCGCGCTGCGTTTTGCTTTTGATTGTATTCATCTCCTGCAAAAAAAATGCTTCTGAGAAACCAGGTCCGGGGCCCTTTTACGCTCGATTCAAAATAAACGACAGTGCGGTCAGTTATGCCAATAATGTGGATTATTATTTTGAGCAGGGGAGGGGTACCAGCACGGACGCCTCAGCCGACAACGTATTTTTCCCGACAACTTTTGTTTCACCTGTGGCCGCGCACTATAGTAATGTGGGTCCCTTCTATTCATTCGGACAAGTCTTCCGTTATATGCCTCCATGCCCCAACTGTCTGCCGGACTGGAGTGGGTATGGCGACGCACTTTTCGTGACGGGCGCCTGGAACTACTGTTATACCGGGATTAATATTGTTACACAAACACTCGAGCTGACCTGCGGCGACAATCACAGCATGACGATCTATCTTAATTCCAAAAAAAGGCGATTTGCTGAATTCCGGATCGGACCTGCAACCCGCCTGGAGCTATTATTCGATCGACACGGTGACGGATTTTCATGTGCGCGAGACTTCTATCAGCTCCGGCAGTTACGACAAAATTATCTCGGGCCGTTTCGCCTGCCGCGTCTTCAATCCGCTGGATACCGCAGACTACCTTGACGTCACCGAAGGCGTGTTCAGGATGCCGATATGGCTAAATGCACCGTATTAATACAAATTTATAAAAATGATAAAAAGACTATTCATCCTCATTCTCCTAAGCGGACTTTATTTTACCTCCTTTTCACAGGAGGACCCAATAGTTCACCAGGGAACTTTTAAGAAAGGAAAGTTCGGAATGAGTTCAAATCTATACAAACCGGATAGCTGGGAAAACATAACGGGTGTCGGATTTTTAAAGCTAAAAAGATTTAACTCCTATTTTATTGTTTTAAAGTTAATGGACACCGATAAATATTTAGCCAGCCGGAACTTTTTAATCCGGTGGATCCTGAAAAAATATCTTAAGCTGTATGGAGGAATTGTTTTGATTTCAGACCGTCGGATTGATTACGACATCAACCAGTTAAAAAAGGAAATCGTCGAACGGTGTGTATTCTCAGTTTGATTCGAATAATTTTTACGATTCAACAAATGATACCACAACTGCAAATAATATCATTTATTGATATTTATTATAATTATAATATAGTGATGGACTAGTGGCTGGTTTTTAATCAGATCGTCAGTCAGTTTCCGATTCAGGGACAGGTAACGAAATCACCTTTTTTTCAGGCAATGATTCCAAGCTGCCCTTCAATTTTCATTCGCCGCATTATATTTGCTTATCTCCTTAATTTTTATGATCAAGTCAGCGGCCGCTAAACTGCTTTTTGAGCATTTTATTACCGAAGTGCAAAAGATCGGCGCTGTTGAAATCTATCCGCACAAAACCATGATCAGCATTTATCATGGGAAGCATGGAGTGGCTTATGTTACCCAGGCCGGTAAAGATTATATCCATGTAGTATTTGCTTTTAAGCAGCGTTATGATGACAACCTCTGCTTTATACGCATACAGGAAGTACCCGGCAGACATACGATCTATCACCATTTAAGAATATTGAATAAAGAAGATATCAATGATGAGGTTCGTAAATTTATTCGGATAGCTTATAACAGAACTCTATAATAAGCGCATCAACAAAAAATATGTGGATGCGGAAGTAGTTTTGATACCAGGGTTCATCATATAGTTGAAACGTTCCAAAAAGTACGCGTTTTGTGAACTACATTTCAGTGGTGGGATCTTAATAAAACTAGATATCGTTACTAATACTTTGATAAAATTCAACGTTTCATTTTATCCATTAAGTTTTTAACCGAAACTGGTATCGTTTAATTCTAACCATTTTATTGTTCTAAATATGAAAGTAATAAGTTTAACTCGAAGGCTGATCTTCGTATAACAATCGAAAAATCAAAGACGAAAACGACGCGACAGTTCATGTATTACTGCAATATTATTATAGCATTGACGTTATATAATGTTGCTCTCAATGGTATTTCAACGTAGTTGAATCTATTTCCTCCCCATTTTATTATAAATATGTGCGGCTGCAAATAATTCATTTGTGTTCCACAGTTTGTATCCCTTCTCCTTCAGGGCGTCCATATAGGTTAACGGTCTTTCTACATTAGCTTATGCCATAGTATACATGTTGGTGAACAAAAAAAATATGAAATAAGTGCGCTTACATTTTTAAGCAAAAAATCCTATTCCTATGATCATACTATTTTTACAATTTTTAAAGAATCGAATCCTGCCGCTGATCATGCTCGCAATGATCACATCGGGCACAATGGCCGCCACTATTGCATCTATTGCTACCGGAAATTGGAGCGCAACCGCCTGGCCAAATACTACCCGTACCGGAACGATCACGACAACCTTAGTATCTTCTACAGTTACAGGTGCGGGAGGTTCATTATTTCTAACAGAAATAAGTGTTGGAAACATCATAAAAACAGCAGGCAATGTAGTGATAGGCACCGTTTTGACTGTTACCAGCAATACAACGTTAACCCTGACATCCAATGCGGCTTCTGCCAATGCAGGGATAGCTTACAATGTTCAGGGGATCGGTTCAGGCGATGCTGCCACTATCTCCGGAGGGAACAATATAACTGTTGATGTTGCCAACGCAGTTTGTGCAAGTTTACTGAATAACAATGGGGGAGTTGGTAACTCGATCCTGCTTTTTAATGCAGGTTCCCACCTTACCATTTCCGGACTATTCACGATAGGTGGTAATGTTACACATAAACTTAGCATTGATATGACGAATGGGGGAATTTTAACCATGTCGACCTTCACACTCGTGATTACCAATACCTGGACGCCAGGTTTGGGTACCGTTGAGATCACAGCGACCAATACGTTGCCCGCTACTTTTTTTACTTCTTTCAATAATCTGACAATCACAGCGGGAACAACGACGACCGGTGTAGCACTGACAATAAATAGCCATCTTTCCATAGCAGACGGGGCCACTTTCTCAGTTGGGGCTTTTGCGTTGACAGTAACAGGTACGACCACGGTGGGGAGCGGAACGAGCGGAAATTTAACTGTATCTTCAGCTACAGGGTCCACCTTTACCGGCCTGGTAACGATCAATGTGGGTGGCGTCTGGAACAATTCAGGAAACGCTGCCATAATTTATCAAGGTGGAATTACCAATAACGGAACGTTCACGGCGGGTACGGGTATACAGACTTTTAATACAAATGCACAAGCGCTTACAGGGACGTTCTCGATGCCAGATGTCACCGTTAATGTTATCACACTTACAAATAACAATACCCTGAGTGTTACATCGAACCTCGCGGGCTCTGGCACGCTGATCCAGGCTGCGAATGCAACGCTCAATATTGTCTTTACCGGCTCATTTGGCATCACAGGCCTGACCGCCACTGCGAATGGCAACAACGTTAATTACGGCTTTGCGGGGACTCAAACCGTTTTTCCCGTTGCTTATTACAATTTAACCCTCAGTAATACCAGTTTAAAGACTTTACTAGCTGGAACAACGACCATCAGCGGGAATTTGACCCTGAGTGGGACTGCCAGCACTTCAGCCGTGACAGGATTAACCATCGGAGGCAATGTAAATATCGGAGTCGGTACCTCCTTTACTCCCGGCGGTTTTACCCATTCCGTTGCAGGGAATTGGAGCAGGATCGGAACATTTACCGCGGGTACAAGCACGATTATATTTAATGGTTCTGGCGTGCAAACCATCACCGCTACCGGTGGTGAAAATTTTGCCAGTGTAACTATTAATAATTCTGGTGCAGGTATCCAATTAGTGAATGCCGTTACTGTTGCCACAACTTTGACAATGACGCAGGGAAATATTGATTTAAATGGCAATAACCTGACCCTGGGATTATCAGCCGCTTCTATAGGAACGCTTGCCCGTATAACTGGTACCATGCTGGGCACAGGAACTTTTATACGCTGGTTCAATACGTCGACAATAGCTGCGGGCTCTGTTACAGGTCTGTTTCCCACGGGAACAGCAACTGATTACAGACCATTTTTTATCTCAGCCCCTGCAACAGGTGCAACAACGGGAGGATCTATCACAGTCGGTTATCACAATGCCACGACCAATACTTCAATACCTACTTATATGGACGGTGCTGCAACGATCCAGGTCAGAAAAGATTTAAACTGGGCAGTGACTACTGGTAATGGATTAACAGGGGGAACTTATAACCTTGATGTTCAGGGTACGAATTATGGTGTGATTGGCGCCGTAACAGATTTGAGATTAACGCTGGCAAACAGTGTGGTCGGTCTCCCTGGTGTCAATGCGGGAACCACTTTAAATCCACAGATCAATAGAACCGGATTAACGATGGCAAATCTTACAAATACATTTTATATCGGATCGATCAATTCGGCGAGTACGCCACTGCCAGTTACGCTTGTTTCTTTCACTGCATTTTTGAATGCAGGGAAAGTAGATTTGAAATGGGAAACGGCCACTGAAACGCAGAATGATTATTTTACTATTTTGCGATCAAAGGAAGGTATTCAATGGGAAAGTCTTGAAAAAATTCCCGGAAAAGGTAATTCCGCTTCCAGCTCTTATTACGAAACCTTTGACAAAAACCCGCTCTACGGACAATCTTTTTATAAATTGGAGAACACCGATTTTGATGGCCATGTTTATTTTTCTCCGGTTGTGATGGTGAATGATGGCAACCTCGCGGATCAGGTATCTTTTTATCCGAATCCGGCATCTACTCATGTGATTATTTCTTTTTCAGGTACCCAGCCATACACAATACAGGTTTTTAATAGTGCGGGACAATTGATGAAGGTTGTTACCAATAATGTTCTATCAAAAACGCTGAATGTTTCTGATTTGCCTACCGGAGTTTATTTTATTCAAATAATGGTTGGAGGAAGTATTCAAACGAAAGAAGTGATCGTGAATAGATGACAACTAAATTTTACAAATTTTCAGCGTGTTGGGGGGCGATGTGGTAGAGAATCTCTATGAGGTGATGGCCAGGTGGTAATGACAAAGTTTGCCTAACTTTCCACCGAGTAGCTCTACCATGACTTACCGTAATATATTACTCATTGAAGACGATCCGGACGACCAGGAAATATTCATAAGCGTCCTTCAATCCATTAGTGATTCAGTAAAATGTGTAGCAATAGGCGATGCGGAACTGGCGTTGGACAAACTAAAAAACAAAGAAATTGCTCCTGAAATCATCTTCATCGACCTGAATATGCCGATGATGAACGGCATTCAATTCCTGACCGAAGTCAAGCAGCAAGAGATATTAATGGAAATACCCGTTATTGTTCTTACTACCGCCTCCGATCCTGGCATCATCAAAAAAGTCAAATATCTAGGAGCATATGACTACATCATAAAACCCAGCCAATACGGCGAATTAAGAAAAGCTCTCGTTGCAATCCTGGTTTAGCGACTCAAACTCTATCACATTATTGACGACTTCCGATATTTACTTCAGGTTGGATCTTCAGATAACTTAATTCCGTGGATAAATAAATAAATTGCGCGTTTCCCGGTAGCGTGGTTTTTTTTCTACACTATGTAATGGTTCTATCTAATTCTAATAGCATTTCGCATGGTATCAATCTTGTCCTCATGTTTGGGAAATCTTTAATTGCCGAACAGTTTATTTTAAAAACCTGTTTTATGATTTAAGAAAAAATGAAAGTGTATACTCATGTATCGTGCATGCATACTTAATCTCCCACTGTTAGATTGACTCCCAGCCTGGATAATATCAGCGCTTTTTTATTTACTCTTCATTTTCCCGGGAGATTTCTCTGTCTGTACTTTGATTATAGTTATTCATATTATACATGTAAAAATACTGACGAGATGTTTTGTAAAAATACGGAGGGTATTGTTTTTGCTTTTGAACATTATTAAATGTCAAACAACAATTATTCAATTGTATGACTTCAAAGAAAAGGAAAATAATTATTCTCCAGTTATTAATATTATTTGCTTTTGATTTGAGTATCGTATTTTATGTTGTTTATAAATTTATTTATTAATCCGTACTCTCTTTATTTAAAACCCTTCTTTTGGCGAAGGCCGCGGGGGGTGAGCAAAAATTTATTTACAAGACTCTTTAATGGTACTCCTGAAAACATCTTTATATTTCTTACTAATTCCTGCAATTGTGGCGCATGGTATCGCCTTGTTTGTATATTCTAAAATTAATGTTGCGGATACCATTCCACCGAAAGTAATGTTTACCTCACCGGCAGAATTTGCAAACTGCGTTAATATCAAAAGTCATATCACGGTTACCTTTAGTAAAATCCTGGATTCTGCAACCATATCGAACTCCACATTTTTCCTTGAGGATTCGGTTGGTAATCCGGTTGCCGCTACAGTCAGTTATTCAGCAAAATCCAGGACAGCCACCCTGATCCCGTCTGCATCCTTGATATATAAAGGAAGGTATACCTTAACCGTAAAAGGTGGTACTACGCCCTCTGTCATCAAAGACAATCTGGGTATTCACCTGCAGGCTGATTTTGTTTGGAAATTTACCGCCTCTCCACCGCCTGATGCCCCACCTGATGAAGGAACCGGAGGACCGATTCTTGTTATCAGCAGCGCCCGGAATCCCTTCAGCAGATACCCCCCGCAAGTACAAATACAAGTACAAAAAGTTATGTAGCTAGTTATTCCAGCGAAATTGTCGATCCCGGCTAACTTGTTTTAATAGACTCCGCCAATAGTTCTGCCGTTAAGATTTGCATAAGGAGGATTAAATTGGGGTAATTGAACCGGTACTTTTGCTGATGCGCTGGTATCCGTAAGAGTTTTCATAAAAGAAACAAGTTCCTTTTTCTCAGCATCCGTGAGTTTAAGTTCTACGGGCAATATAGTAAAGAAGGGCAGACCGGTCATATCAGGACGCATATCTTTTTTAAATTTATTTCCCGCAGCATGATCATAAAAATCCACAACCTGCTCCAGGGTCTTAAATAATCCATTGTGCATATAGGGTGATGTAAGTGCAACATTGCGAACGGTTGGTGTTTTGAATGAAAACCGTGCAAATCCCTGGCCGTTTATTTTCATCAATCCGAGGTCCGGATCAATAACATACTTAACTACCGAATCCTTAACAGGAACGCCGATTGAATGATGGTCTGAAACATCATAAAACGGTGGCAGGGATCCATTAAACAATGGAGCAAAATGACAAACGCCGCATTTTGCTTTTCCCATATACACATTGAATCCGTTAATCTCTTCCTGGTTTAATTTGGTTACATCGCCCTGCATATATTGATCAAAGCGGCTGTTCAGTCCTGTCAGGGTCCTTTCATAGACTCCGATCGCATACTTCACGTAAGCCCGCGTAATACCTGTCTTTTTAGTATTGGGGAAAGCTTTATGAAAAAGAGTTACATATTCGGGACTGGCATTCAGTTTATCAATTACTCTGGAAAAGGAACTGTGCAATTCTCTTTCATTATTGACTACTGAATCCAGTTGATCTTCCAGCGAACCTGCCCGAAGATCCCAAAATAATCGATTCTGAAAGCCGGCATTGATAACGGTAGGTGAATTACGTGGCAGGGTATCAAATTCAAATGCAACACTTTTTGTTTTGCTATCTGTAAATGCCATTGCCGGCTTATGACAGGAAGCGCAAGCTCTCTGGTTGTTGTCAGATAAAACAGGGTCGAAGAAAAGTAATTCTCCAAGCTTTGCTTTTTCAGGAGAATAATAGGCTTCTTTATCTGGTGCAAAATAATCAGCATTGAATATATCCTTATCGAAAATATGCCTGGCATCTGATTTGAGTGCAGCATCTTTTTTAAGGAATGGAACTTCGAATGCAACCTGCATATCGTTTAAAAATCCGGACAAAGGGATCAGGAAATTTTTTATAAAATACATTCGATTGAATGAATGGAAGTCTTTATTAACCGCTAAATATTGTTTAGTCCCGGCATATAAAATTGCCCATTTTTTTTTTCAGTTCAATCTGAGAATCCGGTAATTCACTGGCAAGTTCTCCTGCAAATAATAACCAACTATCCATTGAACCATTAAGGCCTGGAATAGCCGCTTCTTCAATTATAAAATCGCTGTTGGCAATATCTATTGTACTGATTCGAAATATCTCTATTCGGAGCGCATCAAAGAGTACAGATTCATTCATACTTTTAAGGTGATCACCATATTTGCTATCATGAAGTGCTTTACGATAACTGAACACTGCCTGATTGATAAATTCCCTTTGGTTAAGGGTGTCCTGCCTGGTAAAATACTTTGACAACATACTATCCGGCTCATTACCAATTGGACCCTGAAACAACCAGGCATCAGGTAATCCATTGTAAAAGCCCTTTTTATCATTTTTATGAAACTGAAAGGGCCCGGTTAATTTGCTGTAATAGAGATTTGGTTCAAAATAGATGATAAAACCGGCAGACTGTCTGAAATAAAAAGACAGCTCTTCATATTTCTTCTCTCGTATTGAGAAGCTGCTGTCATAAAAATAAAGTGGATAAGTTTGAAGGAAGGAATCCAAAGAGCTCACCCTGTTGATATATAACTGTGTGATCCTCGAAACTGTTCTGGAGAGATTTTTCTTTTTTTCAGTCAATGATGAAGAAAATCCGGCAATTAACAGGATAAGCACTGGTAACAATGCTGTTTTTTTCATGACTAAGGTTTATTTGCATCGGGTTCTCTAAATTACGATTTTTTGCTTTTAAGAGTTTTATAATAATTAAAGGCAGTTGAGTATTGAATAATTTCTCAATCCTTAAAAAATCGTACAGTTTTGGAAGGTTAATTAACTAAAATCCGGCTATAGTGAAGTTTTTTCCGAGAACTTCCGGTGAGCTCACCGGCTTTTGGTGATTTCACCTGTCTTCTCCCTTATTGACTTTCAATTCCTTGCGTAAATAGACTTTATATAATTTTACAGCATACATATCATACCGATTAACTGTTCTTGTCAATCAGTTGTACCATATTTTTATTGAAGGATGAAAGTTTAGTTTCTAAAGTAGCAAAAAAATCTAAATCAGCATTTTCTACCTCAATAAGCGCTTTTTGCAAAACAACTTCTCCTTTAGTTGTCAGTCTAATTGTTTTTGCTCTTGTGTCTGTCTCGTGTTCTTTCCGTATTATAAACCTTTTACCTTCTAATGTTCGCAATACTTTTGATACCATCATTCTGTCGGCATTACTTTGGTTGGCAATGTCAACTTGTGTAACGGCGTTGCTTTTTTTTGAAAGCCAACCTAATGCAGCCAACAACACAAATTGCGTTTGTGTCAAGTCTAAAGGGTCCAGGACCTTTTTTTGTTTACGCTGCCATAACATAGTGAGTTGTCCAAGTAAATAACCTGGGCTATCGTTCGGTCTTTTAAAATGGAATTCAATATCTCTGGGCATAATGATGTTGAAGCATTTGCGATGAAATTAAATCGAAATCGTGTTGGTTAATTTCAAAGAAACCAAATCGAGATGGATAACCCCAATGATCTTTTGACGGCACTAATATCCAATATTTTGTATCTCGATTATTCACTGTTGGTCGTTATAGCCTGTTCCAAAAATGTAATAATATAACCATCTGGGTCTTTTGCCATCAATGTTTTACCAAAAGGTGTATTGTTGATTGATCCAATAAGAGATACTCCTTTTCCAGTCAGTTGGTTTTGTAGTTCTTCAATTTTTTCATCAATAGCGAACCAAAGTGAAGCACCTATACCAAGTTCTTTGCCGTCTATGTTCCCAATAGGTGTTCTTATAGCAAAACTTGCTTCGCCTTTGTTGAACTTAAAAACACAGGCATATGGATTGCTCATTTCGGATAATTGAAATCCCAATTTGTTTGTATAGAAGGCTTTTGATACTTCCAAATCTCTTACTTGAAGAGACGCAAAATCTAATTTTCTCATCTTATCTATATTTGTTGTCGCAAATATAGTATACGCGACAACATAA
>Ga0207113_1201_pt1 | contig 10349 bp, 15 predicted proteins | sample Alteio_BWMinHeat_69_FD_153559 | JGI IMG/M metagenome (GOLD analysis project Ga0207113, IMG submission 153559) | Enriched cells from forest soil in Barre Woods Harvard Forest LTER site, Petersham, Massachusetts, United States -... | ecosystem: Environmental > Terrestrial > Soil > Temperate forest >... | reverse complement strand
TGTGCATTTGCTTTAAATCAACGATGTGAGCACCAACACTCGGCTAGATGGTCATCTACAAGACCAACTGCCTGCATGTAAGCATAAATAATTGTAGAACCCACAAACGTCATGCCTCTTTTTTTGAGATCCTTTGAGAGTGCATCGCTGATAGGAGTAGAAGCAGGAATGTCTTGAAGAGATTTTCTTCGTGTCACAATGGGTTTCCCTTCAACAAAATTCCAAATGTAATTGGAAAATGATCCAAACTCTTTTTGAATTTGTAAAAAAACTAACGCATTTTGACGAGCTGCATAAATTTTCAAGCGGTTGCGAATAATCCCCTGATTTTCAAGAAGCGCATTCAACTCATCATCTGTCATTTTAGCTACCTTAACAGGGTTAAAACGATAAAATGCTTTTCGATATCCTTCTCGTCTTTTGAGAATCGTCTCCCAGCTTAAGCCTGCCTGAGCTCCTTCAAGAATGAGCATTTCAAATAAGTGCCTATCGTTATAAACAGGAACTCCCCATTCTTTATCATGGTATTCTGCATAAAATTCCTTGCCAAGAGTAGATCCAAAGCATCTTTTTTTATTTTCTTTCATGTTTTAAAAGCCATTCCTTTCGTTTGATTCCTCCACCATATCCTCCTAACTCTCCATTGCTATTGATAACGCGGTGACAAGGGATTACAATTGCAAATTGATTAGCGCCATTTTTGAAACAGTTGCATCAGTTGCTGCAACTCTTTTTTGGTAAAGGTACTAAAAAACTCGATATCTTGGTGTTCTACAGCGGGTAATGCATTGGTCAAAATTATGTGCCCTTTAGAGGTGAGCTGGGGATGTTTTGCCCTAGCATCTGTAGACTGTATACGCTCAATCAATTCTTTTTGCTCAAGTCCTCTTAGTATTTGAGATGTCGTATTTGGATCGAAAGAAGCTAATTTTCCAATAGCTGCTTGAGTAGCAAGTTCTCCATTCCTGGTTAACCAGCCTGTTGTCGCCAACACAACGAATTGAGGATGAGTTAACCCAAAATTTTTAAGGACAGCTTCAATGGCATTGCGCCATGAAGTACTGATATGCCATAAGAAAAATCCAGGGCTTTGTTTGGGACCCTCGTGTATGCTGATCTTTTTAAAATCGACTTTTTTATTCATTAAGCACTCCCATACTTTTTGCTATCAGCTCAAAATCGCAAAAGGGAATTTCAAAAGAACCTCTACGGAATGGGAAACCCCATTTCTTCTTATCTCTTATGAAGTTGAGATCTTCTAACAACGGTCCAATAGGAACTTCTTTTGATTTAAGAAATGTGATGTTTCTACGCCAGGGGATAAAATCTTTACTTATTTCAAAAGTATATGGCTCTCCCTTGTCAACAGTCCCAATTGCAGTAAAGCTGCGACAAACATCTTTTCCACCAAAACTATATGTTGGAGAATAGTAGATCAACCAATCTCCTTCAGACATATACTTTAAAGTGCTTATTTTCCCGTGGCAAACTTGGGCAAATCCATCTTTGACACCTCTTTGAACATGCTCATAAGAGGCGACTCCTATCCAGTATTTTGTCATTGGTTTGTCTCAGACAATTTATAAATTCTGATTCTGTGTCCATCTGGATCAAGAACAACAAAAGTGCGTCCAAAATCCATATCTGTTGGTTTTTGGGCAACTGTCACATGCTTCTTACCCCATTGCTCATATAGGGCATCCACATCTTCTGCCGGAAAACATATTTCCAAGGCGCCGGGCGATGCTTCAACACGAGGTTCAGCTGTATATTTAGACCAGAGACCAAGCATGACACCATTTTTGAGAGCAAACATGACAAATGTAGGCGACTCTTCGATTGGTGTTATTTCAAAAATATTTTGATAAAATAGAGCACTCTTTTGCGGATTTGAGACAAAAAGAAGCACAAATCCTAAGCTCGGCGTAAACATATAATTTCTCCTGGTTAATCTATCAGGCTATATTATACGTATACGTATTATATTCGTCTACTTATTTTCTTGTAGATCAAGGGAAAAGTGATGGCCAATGATTTTAAAACCATGGTTGAGATAGAGCCTATGAGCATCATGGCGTTGGGGTCCACTATCCAAATGGACTTGATCACATCCTGCCTTTTTTCCTTGCTCGATTACCCACTTTAATAATTTTCCTCCATGGCCGTTTCTTCGTGTCTCAGAGTCTGTGATTAAATCATCAATATAGAGCACTTTTCCCCAGGCCAAAAACTCTATGAACCTAAATCCTGCAAGCGCCCTTACATCTTCTTTATCTTCGCAGTACACCAAGTGGTATCCTTCGACTAATTGACGTTGGACTTGTTCGATAAAGACTCGTTCATCTGTCAAATGAGGACGCAATTGACGCATAACTCTATAGCACGATTGGAAAATTTAAAGGTTGGTTTGTCATTTGCGTAAATTTAATAAATTTATAAGATTATTTTTTATTTTTTGAGGTTTTTACATTTTTTAAGTTCATTTAAAAACTTGTCGAGATCACCAGGATTTCGGAAGGTAATAAATTTAACTAGGGGGGTACTTTCTCTTAAGCTCTTCAATGCCTTCAGGTCACAAGAGATTCTACAAGGCCAGAGTAATCGCCATGGAATACGGCTATACGTCGTTTGTCGATTTCAATTTCAAGAAATCTTTCTTCGTATTCCAAATCTATTCCCCATTTGTTCTTAAAAGCGAGGTGGCGAAACTTATCTCCGTCGTTGTTTCCAAACACTCCACGCATAGGTGCCTGCAATCCCTGGAAAAAGTGTAAGATAAAAGGCGACACCCAATCTCCACAATGAAAGACCCAGGCGACTTGTTCTTCATTAAAGTGTTGAACGGCTTTTCGAATGAGTTCACCTTGATCATGAGTGTCAGAAAGTACTCCAATTTTCATCCATCACCTCCAATGACAAAATAGGAAACTAAATGAATATTTGGCTTATCTGGCTTGGCTATCCGAAAAATTTCAGCGCCAGAGGTAATCCATGTTTTTACAAAATGGAGATGTTGTTGTTCCATCTGATCATGAGGGATGACAGAAGAAACGACGCTCAAAATTTCATGTCTAATGTGTTCGTTCTCGATCATCAGTTAATTTCCTTTGAATGGGCATTTTAACAGTACAAATCAATAAAAATCAGCATATTTTTCGTGCTTTGACACCGACTTTCCATTTAACAGTAGTTGATGTACGTTTAGCTTCTGTATAAGATTTTCAATTGATGATAGGATTATTCTGGAGAGACCGTTTTCTTATCATAACAACCTGCTAAAACACTAACTTTGAGCAGCAGCTGTGATGTGAAACTCTAATCCAAGAGATGCTAAAATGGTGCACACATTAACTAATTTAGGGTTTCCTGTTTTTGAAAGCGATCTATAAAGACTCTGTCTATTAAGAGAAGCCTTTTTCGATAATTGTCCCATGCCTCCACGTGCCTCAGCAACATCTTTTAGTGCGAGTAGAAAAACATGAGGATCTTCGTCCTCTAGACAAGCGTCCAAATAAGCTGCAGCTTCTTGAGGATCTTCAAGCGATTTTAAAAGATGTTCTTTATATTTTTTTGTTTGTCCCATATTACCCTCCTAAATCTTGCCAGTATTTTTTAGCCTTAGCAATATCTCGATCTTGGCTTCTCTTATTACCAGCACAAAGTAAAACAACGATTTTATTGCCTTTTTTTGCATAGTATATACGGTACCCAGCCCCAGCATGAATTCGAAGTTCGAATATGCTGCCCTCAATATGATCAATATCACCAAAGTTTCCAAGGCGAACACGATTTAGCCTTTTGCGAATTTGAGCACGCAATTCCATTGTCAGCTCATCTTCCCATTCGAGATAAGGACATTTTCCAGTACCTGTCTCGTAATAGCGGAATGAAGGTATGTGCATTTAGTTCGAATTTCCGAGATGTTGGCTGTAGGTTTTCCAGCTAGCATCCATCCGCTGGAACGAAATCGCAAGCCATATTTTTTTTTCATCTCTGCTTTAAAAAAAGCTAGAATTTGAATTAGTTCATCTTCAAACCCCGCAGTCTGGTGAATAGCCGGTTTGTGATGGCTGTTGCAGCGTTAAGTTTGGTAGCATCTTCAAAAGACTCTTCAATGCGAGTATAGACCGAATTATCATGAGTTGAAAAGTCGCCAAATGGGTCTGTTGATGTGTACTGAAGATATAGCTTTTTAATCCCATTTGTAGCTTTTCTGGAGTGATAGGAATAAACACTATCGATGCTACCATCATCATAACTCCAATTGTGTAAATAGGCAAATTGAATATTCACTCCTATGGCATCAGGAGTTAAAGACAGTTTGTTAAGATAGGAAAGCATTATTGGATCTTCTCTAATTGCTAGGGAAAGTTTGTGTATTAGAGCTAAGACAAGAGTTCTCGCTTCTTCAAGTGTCGCTCGACGATAAGCATAGAACTCGGGTTGATCGTTAGAAAAATTATGTACAAAACCTCCCTCTACCCACTTTAGATTGAATTCGTTTTCCATTTGCTTTCCAAAAGCTCTTTGAAATTCATTGATATGGTTTTTGTATTGTGTTTCGGTGAGCTCTTCATAGGTGTCAAATTGGCTTTCCTCGCAACAAACAAAGGAGGAACTTGTTATCAATATAATGACAACAAGAACAATCATTTTAGAAAATGTAGCTATATGATTTGTTATATCCATTAAGAGATCGCTTCTACCAGCTATTTTGAGTTTGAATGCAACTTTATCTGTTCGATTAGGAAATCATCAAAATATACGTTCGGCACATGACCCATTCCTTCCACCAGAAGATATTTTGAACCTTTAATCGATTTAAAAAGAGCTTCTCCATGATCTGGACGAAATACAGGATCTTCAGATCCTTGTAAAATGAGCGTTGGAACTTGAATCTGATAAGGAACAGCTTTTACTAGGTCTTCGGAACGTGCACTAGCCAAGTAATGATTTGCAAGAGAATCTGTATTTTTCAAACGAGCCAAACACTGTCTATGTAAAGAACGATAAAAATCCCTATCAAATGGGACAGAACCGCTCATTCGACGCCAAATGTTTATCCTATGTTCTAAAAATTCTTCGTCTTGATCGTAGGGTTTTTGTGGTATACGTCCTCTCCATGAACGATAATCGCTTACAGGACTAGAAAGAGCTCCCTCTTCAGGAGATTCTCCTTTTATAGCCAAATTCATCGGACGAACATCAGGCGTAGATCCCATAATAGCTATCGAATGAACTTTTTCAGGGAAATATACAGCCATTATTTCTGCAACAAGTCCTCCCATAGATATACCAAAGAGATGGACTTTTTCTATATTTAAAACATTAAGCAATTCAACTGCATCCTTGGTAATATCCATTAAATCATATGGATTCTCTGCAAAATTAATGTATGTTGAGAGGCCTGCATCGCGGTGGTCGTAACGGATAACATAAAACCCTTCTTTTACAAGCTTTTCACAAAACTCAATAGGCCATAATACCCCTTGACAACCTCCACCCATGATTAGCAAAAAAGCTGGATCTTCTGGATTGCCAAATGTTTCAAACCATATGTTCAGCCCATTTACTTTAGCTATGTTTTCCTTATTTCCTATTAACGGTGTTGCAAAAATAATAAAGAAACAAAGAGAAAATAATTGTAACAACAGTTTCACGGACAACCCCCCTTTTTTTTCAAGACAAGAAAATGCATTCCTAAACAAACCCATGATTTTTCATCTTTTAAATAAACTTGTAGCTCTTCATATGCCTTTGAAAAGTCCACTGAAACGTCATATCCATTGCTTAAAATGCCTAAAAACAGCATTGCATGATTAAAATAGCGTTTGCGATCTTGCTCACTTTCAAATCGCATACCTTTTTCCAAACGATTACCCTGTACATCCAAACTGGTTCTCGCTACTTCGTAAAGATTGCTAAGCAAACTATTTTCATTTTGCAGATCTTCTAAAATTTCAATTGTAATAAGTCGATTTCCTTTAAGGTTTGCTTTATTTCGTTCATTGTGTTGACGAGAAGCTTCTTCTATTGAGGGGATTTCATGAGAACTACTATATGCTGGATCGTAAGAATCAATGATAAATACATATCCATCTTGTTTCAGATATTGGTGAGCCAATTGCAGTGCGAGTCTTGGATTTTTGAGATGTTGCAAAGTTAATCGAAATAGAACACCATCAAATTTATTGTTGAGTTGTTCATTCTCTTGTTCAGCATCCCCTTCCGTAAAAGATAAGCCAGTTCGGCTATATTGAGCATCTGACTGTATAACAAGTAAAGATTGTTTTTCGATACCTAGGTATTCTTTATCTTTAAATACTTCCGAAAGTCGATAAAGATAAGCCCCATTTCCACTGCCAAGTTCTAAGATATTTTGTGCGGTTATCCAACTATTTTCACTGGCAAAGAATTCTGCTTCATGGCTGAAAAAGAGATCTGCCTGGCCATTTAAAAAACAATTCCACAAATCTGACAAATTCGCTTCTTGGAGGATTTCAGCGCAAGTATATTGATCATATTCGACCAATTTGTCTAAATGCACTGCCGCTCCTAACCCAATCCAAGGAATAAAAAACAAACTGAAAAATTTAAAAATTTTATCCAATTTTCATACCAGCGAATAATTTTTTATTGCTGCAGTATATATCCAATAAGGTTGCAAGTCAAACGATAAACAACGCAAATAAAAACCAACAGCACTACTGTACGGCGACAGCGATGATGGCGGGTTAACGACAAGCGGGTGGCGGCTTTTGCCTCATAAGTATAACCAGTTTTTGCAGTTTCCTGCGAGGAGCAACTCCTTCTTGTCAGTTCCTAAGAGTGATCTGCCCAATGGAGTCAGATTGATTTTTGGTTGGATATAGCTTGCGTCTTCAAGATATTGCTCATATTCTTTCCAGATATGTTCATGACTATATTTAAGGTCAAATTGAGCAGGGTTGTGTCCTGTAGAAACGCCTGTCTCAAAAGCTTTGAGACGAATAGTCTTAATTCTGTCGGACATTCTTTTTTTTGGAACGTAACAAAGATATCCAACCATTCTGACTTTTGGACATTCGTTAAAAGATCTGTCTTTTCGAGGATGTTGATTCCAATGGATAGTCCTCGAATCCCATAGAATTAGAGATCCTCGAGGAGCGGTTACATGTTTTTCCGGATATATATCGGTAATTTCATCGCAATTATTTGCGAAAATATTTCTCAAATAATCATCTCTTATTTTTGTTTTTTCGCTCCAAGGTGCATCAAGTATTTCAAGAGCTTCAAGGGTGGGAGAAAACTCATCAAATCGTAGGTGGGATTTCGGAATGCAAAAGAATCCTCCATCGCCATCGAAAGAGTCTTCAAATAAAAACTGTCCTTGAATTGTAAATGGCTGAGTATTTAGCAACGATTCACTAACAAAATCAATCGGAGGAAGATTATTATGCATGATGCCATCTTGACGTTTGTTAATTCCTTGATCGACGTGAGGCCAGGGTCTAAAATACTCTTCTCGTATTTCAGGCGGACACATAATAGACATTCCATCCATGCTTACTATGAGGTCATTTGTGTTCCAAATTTTGGCAAAAATATCGACAATTCGAGAGTCTTGTCTTAAATCCCACATGACCTGAGTTTGACCTGCTGGACCTGCAAAGATACCTACTTTATTATGTATTGGAAACGATTCTTTCCAATTGCCTCTGTCGTTAACAAAGACATGAGCATATTCTGTCAATTGTAGAACCACAGTCATTGATACAAAAACTCACGTCCTCACAAAAATAACCGATGTTTTCAGCGCATCGTATGCATGGAGTGCATAAGAAGCGCCCTGTATTAGAAAGACAATTACAGGGGTGATGTAGGCAATTTTTGATTTCAGTAAAACATTTCTTCGAACAATTTTCAACTTGGCTACTTCGTGGATCCGCCGGTGCTTGCCTAATATGATGTGAGTCACTTAATGAAACTATTTCGCTATCAGAACGTATCTGAGATGCATGTAACAACTGTTGATTTTGAGAGGTTCCATTTGATGTTTTTGATTCGCCATATGGTTGGGTTTCAGCGTTTGCCCGCACCCAAGATGCTAATGATACCTGCATAAGAATCCTGCTTTGAATAATGAAAAAGCGGGTGACTTCTCAATGTGTGATCGGCACTCCCGAACACGGGATTAAAGTGCATATAGCGTTCTGATGCCCTAGGCTTAATATCACTTACCTAGTATTTGAACCCGAGATAGTCACCCAAAAAGGGTTACTGATGTAGCGTCTAATCTACAACTAATGGATTAAAATCCGTCGTCAGTCAGCAATTTAGAGCATCTTATGATTCCTGGCAATATGAAAATTAACGACTTTAGGAAGTGTGCAATAATAAATTGGACGATTCGGCTGCGCCAAAGCCCCGGGGTTGAATCGATTAAAAGTGATCCAATATTATAATATAGGGTTACTTTTAATCGTTCAACCGCGGGAGCTTTGGCGCAGCCGAATCGTCCAACTTATTGTTGCACACTTCCTTACTGCGCTTATTGGGCTTGTAAGATAAAAACTTGTTCTTTGATTTGTTGCGGTATGCTAAATTCATTAAAAAAATAGAGCGAATTAGTGAAAACCTAAAAAATATAAAAGGTAACTCAACATATGGAATTTCAAAAACCGGCGCATTTAAGACCTGGAGATAAAGTCGCGATTGTATCTCCTTCTTTTGGCATGCCTTCCCTTTTTCCATGGGTATATGAACAGGGACTTAATCGAATTAGAGAGGTATTTCAGCTGGATCCAGTCGAGTTTCCTACTGCTCGCCAAACGCCCACCTACCTATCTCAAAATCCGAAAGCTCGTGCTGAAGATATTAATACAGCTTTTGCTGATCCTTCAATTAAAGCTATTATTGCAACGATCGGTGGAAATGACCAGATTAGGATTCTTCCATATTTGGACAGGAAAGTGATTCAATCAAATCCAAAAATCTTCATGGGTTATAGTGATAATACGAATTTACATCTTTACCTTTGGAATTTAGGTATTATCAGTTTTTATGGTGGCGCTGTGATGACCCAGTTTGCAATGGGAGGAGGAATGCAACAATATACCGTTGATGCAATAAGAAAGGCTCTTTTTACGACTCAAATTGGTCAAGTTAATGCGTCTCCTGAATATAGCGATGCTGATTTAGATTGGGCAGACAAGCAGAATTTAAGTAAAAAACGTCCATCATACGAGAGTAACGGATGGTATTGGCATAACAACCAAAACCGCACGATTAAAGGAAGGCTTTGGGGAGGATGTTTAGAAGTCCTAGATTTTCATTTGTCAGTTAGACGTTACTTACCTAACTTTGAGCATTTAGATGGTACCATTCTTTTTATTGAAACTTCAGAAGAAATGCCTTCGGAGGGAAGAGTCTATTGTTTTATTGCAGCTCTTGGTGAATTGGGTCTTTTAAATAAGTTTCAGGCTATTTTGATGGCTTACCCAAAAGCACAATTTTGTGGTGCATATCCTCCTGAAGGGCGAGATATGTTCATTTTAAATCAGAAAAGTGCAGTTGAAAATGCCCTGAGAGACTATGGTTCATACATCCCGGTGATTTTTAACATGAATTTCGGACACACGGACCCTCAACTCATCATCCCCAATGGAGGATCTGTGGTTATTAACGGTATAGATAAAACTATTGGATTTTTCTAATTATTAAAATGGGGGAGTAAAATGTCATTTTCTCATGAGGCATTGAAATTAGAATGAAGAAATTATTTTGGGTAGACCCTTATCTAACAGAGTTGGAGACTACCGTCTCTCTTGTGAATGGCAATGAAATTGTCTTTAATGAGACGATCGCCTATTCGGAATCGGGTGGACAAGAAAGTGATCGAATAACAATCAATCATATTGAGGTTCTTTCCTCTAGAATGGATAGAGAAGCTCCTCATTTGATTTATTACACCTTTCCCGAAGGGCATGGCCTTTCGGTGGGAGATAGAGTTTTCATGAAGATCGATTGGCTACGTCGAAACAGATTGATGAGATTACACTTTATGTGTGAACTTGTTCTTGTCCTTATGAATCGTTTGTTTAACAAGACTCCTGATGGAGTAGAACTCAGGCCGGAAGAGATAGATACTGTAATAAAAAAAAGAGGAGCACATATGTCTGGAGAGGGTGCTCGCATCGATTTTGAATGTACAGGCAATATTGCAGAATACTTTCCTATCATTTTGACCGAATATAAGAAGATCATTGATGCCGATTTACCCATTGAAAAGGGTTTTTTAAATGAAGAAAAACAAATCCGCTTCTGGAGGCTACCAGGGATCGCAATAATCCCTTGTGGTGGAACTCATG
>Ga0207113_1200_pt1 | contig 10479 bp, 10 predicted proteins | sample Alteio_BWMinHeat_69_FD_153559 | JGI IMG/M metagenome (GOLD analysis project Ga0207113, IMG submission 153559) | Enriched cells from forest soil in Barre Woods Harvard Forest LTER site, Petersham, Massachusetts, United States -... | ecosystem: Environmental > Terrestrial > Soil > Temperate forest >... | reverse complement strand
TAGCAGATCAAGCCTCGCTGCCTGATTTGGTAAAACGTCGAGTTTCTATCTACGGAGTGATCTGTTACCTATTTTTAGCACTTAGTTTGCACTTGTTTCCAATCCTTGATTTGCCACGTAGATTTTACAGTGGCGATGTGCTGTTGATCGTCATCTTTTACTTCAGTGATGACAGTTTGGGTTGTTTTATTGTCTGCTTTTAAGGCTTGTAAAATAGCTTCTTTTTCTGCGAGCGAGATGGTTGCCGTTGCGACAATATCTTTTTTGGCTTGATAATGATAATCAATATGAATTTGCGACATAATCACGCGATACTCTTTGGGGGAAAAGTGATGCATTAAGATTAAACCTGCAGCAAGCTCACCCACGGTTGCAATCGCGCATGCATGAATGCCGCGCACATGATTAAAATTTTTTTTGTGATACGGCGCAAATGTTTGAACAAAATCATCAGAAATTTTAATGATTTGAAATCCATGGGGCTTGTTGAATCGCACGGTGTGATTCATCACGCGATTCAACAACCATAAATGTTTTTTAGAGTGTTGCGCTTTTTGGATTAAATGAAATAATTGCTCCATTATTTCTTGACCGACATCAAATCCACTTTAAAAATCAACGCTTCATTCGGACCAATCTCACCCATCGATCCTTGTGGACCATAAGCCAACTTAGAAGGAATATATAACATCCACGTTGCACCCGGTTTCATCAGTTGCAGTGCTTCCTGCCAGCCTTTAATCACTTGTCCCACTTTAAAAGTAGCGGGCTGTCCGCGTTTATAGGAACTGTCAAATACGGTGCCATCTATTAATTTGCCTTCATAATTCACGGTGACAGTATTAGTCGCTGTTGGACTAACGCCGTTTCCAGGAGTAATGACTTTGTATTGCAAACCAGAAGGCAATGTAATCACGCCTGGCATTTTTGCATTTTTAGCTAAAAAGTCTTGCCCATCTTTCATATTTTTTTCAGCGGCTGCTGCGAATTTTTGTTGCATTTTCTCCACCATTTGTTTTTGCATTGATGTTAAGACGGTTTGCATTTCTTGCTCAGAAAGTGCTGATTGTTTGCCTTGGTAACCCGCTTGCAAACCTTCTGTAAAATTTTTCGTGTTGATCGTTATCGATTGCGTTTTCATCGCCTGTCCGGTTTTGTATCCCATGGCATAAGAAAGTTTTGCCGTGTTGTTGTCTAAGGTGTCTGCCGCATAAACGAAAGTCGTGCACAGCAGCCCAATCGCCACTGTTGATAGTACTTTTTTCATTGATTGAATCCTTTTGGGTCAAAGTAACTGTTCAGCATCTTTCTAGTAGGTCCACTTTTTCAGTTTATTCTAGTTTTGATCGGTGAATAGTTACGGGTCAAAAAGGTCTATCATAGCGAAAGATTTTGGATTTTTCATCTATAATGCGAATTAAGAGCTGAATTTTTTGCATCCGCTCGGAATGTTGGAGTTACGGATAGTTCGGCTCTTAATTCGCATTATAATATTTTTCATACAGCTGCTCACACGTTTATATTGACAACCCATTGATCAAACTTGATAATCCACTATCCATATTCTTGCAGGATGGAACTGTGTTAACGATTGTTGATGAAAATGATTTTCATTCATACCTGTTACAAAATAATCAAATTTCTCATTTACCCATTAGCCAGTTGTTATTCAACCCTTCAAAAAAATGGGTTAGCAACGTCGATACCAAAATGCATGCCATTATTTTTGAAAATCAACTGTGGCCGATGACGGTTAATAGAAAAGAATATCAAAATGCCTTAGTGTGTTCACCGTACACAACTTATGTCACTTATCCAAAAGGTGAGTTAAAAAAATTTACCAAACTATGGATTAAAGCGGTTGTCTTATTAAATATTGTTGTTATGTCTGTGGTGTGTCGATTAACAAAATTCAATCAAGTCATACAAGTTAACAATAATTTAAATAGTTTGATCAAGCACCCTCAACAATTTTCTGTATTGCTGCCTGCGCTTACTGAAAAATTAATTTTTAAATATCCAAAGCATGCCATCACTTTTTTCAGAGTGAATGGAGCATTTGATAAAGCATTTTTAAAAGCATTAACGGATAATGGCTATTTGGTTTTTCCAGATCGTGCCGCGCATGTTTTTTTTCCAAACACTGACGTGACGCAACGCAGTCATACCAAACGTGATTTAAGTTTATTGCGAAAATCACATTATATGATTGTGCCACACGAAGCATTAACAGCCGATGATGCAGAACGATTGGCTGAATTATACTATCAATTGTTTATTGATAAACATTCTCAATGCAATCCTATTTATACAGTAGATTATTTTCGAGAAGCGATACAGTATCATTGGCATCATTATACGGCGCTTAGAAATTCTGATGGGCGCATTGATGCATTTATCAGTTGGTTTGAGGTTGAAAAGGTCATGGTTTGTGGGCCATTGGGATATGATTCGATTGTTGATCGTAAAATGGGCTTGTATCGACAACTGGTAGCGTTGTGTTTACAACATGCAAATCAGCATCAAATACCGTTTAATATGGGTGGTGGTTCGGATGAGTTTAAATCGAATCGAGGTAGTACTGAAACAATGGAATATACTGCCGTGTACTGTAAACATCTTCCATTTTATCGACAAATTCCTTGGAAAATGTTGCATTGGGCATGCAATAAGTTAATTAAAAAAATTGTGGATAATTCCAACTTTTAATTTGAGAGTTTTATGGAAATAATAGAATCACCGCAAGAGAAATTAGTTTTTAACGCAAAAAATGTCATTGTTTATCGAGAACAATTTAAACCCAATAAATTATTAGTGATCCCCAATTTTATATCGTCGGACTTTGTAAAAAATAATTATTTACCTGAAATCGCAAACTGCGCTTCATCCGTGCATCGTGTAAAAGTCACGTCATTTAAAAAATCAGGCAGTGTGAGTAGTCAGCGTTTAAAAAACCATGCGCCAAAATTATTTGCTTTATATCATTCTGCTTCGATGAAATATTTTATTGAACAGATTGTGGGGGAATCTTTACAGCTTTGTCCTGCGGAAGATCCCCATGCAGTAGCACTTTATTATTACACCGAACCGGGTGATCATATTGGCGTACATTATGACAAATCTTTTTATCGAGGACGACGTTACACGGTTTTATTAGGCATGATTCAAGATTCAACAGCGTCAAAATTGGTGTGTTATCCAGGTTCATCAAAATTAAATCGTCGCAAAAATCCGATTGATGTGTTTACACATCCAGGTACGTTGGTTGTTTTTGATGGCGATACGCTGTGGCATGAGGTGACTCCATTGGCTGAAAATGAGAAACGCATTATTTTAACGATGGAATTTGTAACGGATAATCGAATAACGTTCATCAATCGTTTTGTCTCAAATTTTAAGGATAGACTGCTGTATTTTGGGAAAAAATAATGATGCAGGCAGTGATATTAGCAGCTGGTTTGGGTTCACGAATCCGTGATTTTCATGCATTGCCCAAAGGATTTATCCGCATCGGTGATCAACCGATTATTCAAGAATCGATACGAAAATTAAATCAATATGGCGTGAACGATATTTTAATAGTGACGGGTTATGCTGCGAATCATTATGATGCATTTGCGAAAGATAAAAAAATGACAACCTGTTTTAATCCACATTATCATTGTTACGGCAGTTTATTTTCACTGTATTGTGCGAGAGACTGGATCAAAAATGATTTTCTTGTTTTAGAATCCGATATTATTTATGAGTCAAGTGCGATTGACAGCGTTCTGAATGACCCTCATCGCACTATTATTCTGCTGAGTGGTACAACGCAGTCAGGTGATGAGGTCTATGTAGAAGCTAAAAATAAAAACTTAATTCGCATGAGCAAACAAAAAGATCAATTAAATGAGGATCATATTTATGGAGAATTTGTTGGCATTAATAAATTATCTTTTAAGGGATATCAACAATTAATTCAGCATCTTGAAAAAAATACCGAATTATTACAAAAAGGGCATTATGAGGAGCAGGGTATCGTTGCCATGACTGCATTTACAGATGTGTTTTGCTTAAAAAAATCGGATTTATTATGGTGTGAAATTGATCATTATTTGCAATTCGAGAAGGCAAAAAAAGTGTATGAAAAAATAAAGAATAAAGGCGATGTGTATGCTTAAATTTACTTTTTAACAACACGGATTATTCACAATGAAAAACAAAAAAATCATTATCCCTAGCGATTACAATGATTATATTTATAGGCTGACTTATTTTTTATTAACGCCGTTAGCACCCACTATTTCTAAAAAAATCTCACCGAATCAAATTACGATCGTGGCTTTTATGTCAGCGATGCTGGGCACCGCATTACTATTTTTTGTTAAAACACCCATGGCGTATATTGATTGGATAATTTTTAATTTGATCTGGTTTTTACTGGATGCATTGGATGGTATGCATGCACGTCTATCCAATCAATGTTCGGAATATGGTGCGTTTTTGGATCATGCGTTGGATAATATTTATTTTATTTTTATGCTCACCGTTTTTGTCGCAAAATTTCATCTTGTGCATTTATTGTATATATATATCATTATTTTACGTGTGACAGCGGCGGTGATGGTATTTGCGGTACAAACACACACCCAACGATTTTATTTAAGTAAATTCACAGGCGGTTTAGAGTTTATATTATTCACAACGGTCATGATGCTTTCTTACTGCTATCCCCATGCTAATCCTGCATTAGTTGCAACCAATCCCTTATTGCTAAAATGGATAGATGTATTACATTTGCAACAAGGTGTTTTTATGAAATGTGCGTTGCTTGTTTATTTTATAGGTGTACCTATCAATATGTTTTTACAATTTCGATTTGTTAAGAAGGTGAGTGCCAGCTAATGCAATGACCGCACTCAATAATAAAATAATAGCCAGTGGTACTTGATTATACTCATGCATCAGTGACATCAAAAAACTGCTGATAGCACCACCCAAAATTTGTAAAAATCCAAACACAGCGCCTGCCGTTCCCGCAATACCAGAAAAAGGATGCATGGCACCCGCATACGCATTCGAGAAAACAAAACTCGATCCGATAATATAAATAACGACAGGAATCATGATGACTAACGTGTCTACTCTATTGAGTAACCCAAATATCAACATAACGGCGCTACCAACAAGCATGATCATTAAACCAATTTTAAGCATTTTTTCCAGGGTAAAGCGTTCAACAATCATTGCATTAATAAATCCACCGACAATAAAAAATAACCCAGCGATAGCAGACACCCATCCAAATTCAACGGGTGTTAATCCAACGACATTTTCTAATAGAAAGGGAAGTGTTGTGAGCCAAGCCAGAATGCCACCGAATGCCAGCATGACACAAAAAGCATATCCCATAAAAACAGGATGGGTTAATAAATGCCTAATGTTTATAGCAATAGAATTAATCTGAATGTTATGTGATGATCTGTGAAAATTAGTTTCTTTATAAATAAAAATGGATCCGAGCAAGCAAATAACCGCATAAATTAATAAAAAAGTAAAACAAGCGCGCCAGTCAAAATCTTTTAGCAAATAACTGCCGATCAGTGGGGCGCTTGCCAATAAAATCACGCGCGAAATGCCGATAAACGAGCTTGTTTTTGCGAGTTGATTTCCTTGATATACATCACGCAATATGGATAAAAATAAAGCGGCACCAGCGCCAGCGCCAAGTCCTTGTAGAAATCGTCCTGTCACAAAACCGTCTATATTTCCTGTGAATCGACACAGTAACGAGCCAATGATGCAAATAATAATTCCAACCATTAAAGGATTTTTTCTTCCCACATAATCTGAGAGTGGGCCATACACTAAATGAGAAACAGAAAAACCTAACATATAAATGGCGAGTGAAATTTTCATCCAATGTTCTGTGGTGTGAAAATCGAGACGGATGACAGGCAATGCTGGTAAATAGACATCGGATGAAATTTGCCCAAGACATGAAATAAAAAATAAAAAAATAAAAAATAAGAATGGATGTTTCATTATTTTTTTTCTCAAAATATTTGTTAGAATCGCGTATACTAACAGCTTTGTAACTATTCAGCGATCAAAATTGGACCTACTAGAAAGATGCTGAACAGTTACACAGCTTTTAGAATGGATGCTAGGTTAAAATGATATGCCACGCAGCTTATTAGTTCGTATCTGGATCGTTTGTGCACTCGGCCTTTTTGTAGATGGATTTGATTTGTATGTCACTTCCGTTGCCGAACCTTTATTTAAAAAAAGTTTACTGCTAACTCCCTTGTGGTTAGGAATTACGCAAGCCGCAGCGCCGATTGGCGCAGCCGTTGGTGCCATTTTAATTGGTTATGTGACCGATCGCGTGGGTCGAAAAACCATGCTCGCTTTTAATTTTATTTTATTTGTCGTTGCAACTTTATTATCTGCTATTGCGTGGGATGTCTACTCACTCTGTATTTTTCGATTTTTAGTCGGTTTTGGCGTTGGTGCCGATTATCCTATTTGTGCGGCGTATTTATCTGAAATGGCGCCCAATCATTCGCGCGGAAAATTAATGGCGAGTGCCATGTTTATTAATTGTTTAGCATCCCCTGTAGGTGTTGTCGTTTCTTATTATATTTTTTCGTTTTATCCTCATGTTGATGCATGGCGATTAATGTTTGCATTTGGCGCATTGCCTGCATTAATTGCCTTGTTTTTACGATCCCGATTGCCAGAAAGTTTTATTTGGAAAGCGAATCAACGTATTGCACCTCACCCTAAAAAAGCACGCGTGGTTTATCGAGAATTGTTTAATGCGCGATATTTTAAGGCAACCATTGCCTTATGTTTGTCATGGGCGTTGATGGATATTTCTTATTATAGCGTGGGATTATTTACACCCGATATTTTAAGCGCCATGCATTTGGCCCGTAGTGGGAATTTTATTACCGATACCAAAATCATCGTTGAAAATACGATTTTTCTAAACTCATTTGTTGCTTTGGGTGCATTTATTTCTATCTTTGTGATAGACAAAGTGCCGCGCGTTGGATTACAAAAAATTGGTTTTTTTGGCGCTTTTTTAGGGTTATTTTTAATATCCGCCAGTTATTATTTAAAAATAACGCCACTTTATCCGATGATTTTTTCAGGATTTTTAACCTATAACGTGTTTGTTAATATGGGTCCTGGTGCGACAACCTATTTGTTACCGGCCGAAATTTATCCCTCATCGATTCGTGGAACAGGGCATGGTTTGGCATCGGGCGTTGCAAAATTAGGTGCATTTTTGGGAACCATTTTGTTGCCTGAGTTTCAACATCTGTTTGGCATTCATATCACATTATTTGTTTTGTCATGTACGTTATTAATTGGCTATTTCTTAACGTCGTTATTAAAAAGCTATCCGTTGTCAATAAATGTTCCTGATACCGTTGTTTCTGAAGATATTGTGTTAAATACCAATTGAGAATATTTTTTTTATCGTTACAATAGGTTCTTTGTATGATTGTTTGAAATGGGAGAAAAAGAATGGCTAAAGCAAAAAAAATGGTAAAAACAGCGAAAAAAACAGTAAAAAAATCAGCTGCAAAAACAAAAAGTAAAAAAGTAGCGCCGATTCCAAAAGGATATCACAGTGTTATTCCGTATTTGATTGTGAATCAAGGCATGAATGCGATTGAATTTTATAAAAAAGCATTTGGCGCCAAAGTAATAATGTGTATGCCGAGCATGACGGGTGAAGCAGGAAAAGTAGGGCATGCAGAATTACAAATTGGCGATTCTAAATTTATGTTGGGCGATGAATGTCCTAAAATGAATGCGTTTGCGCCACAAGCAAATCAACGTCCGCCGATAGGAATTCATTTGTATATGAAAGAGGTGGATGCGGTTATTGAACGTGCCGTTGCAGCGGGCGCTAAAGTAACACGTCCGGTTGCTAATCAATTTTACGGTGATCGTTCTGGCGGTATTGAAGATCCATTTGGTCATCATTGGTATGTCGCAACGCATGTTGAAGACGTAACGCCCGGACAAATGAAAAAACGCATGGCGGAAATGGGAAGTCATAAAGAAATGTGTGAAGTGAAATAAGTAATAACATGACTAAAGTCGCCGCCATACAAATGTGCTCATCCAGTAATGTTGATGAAAACTTAACAATGGCGGCGCGATTAATTAAAAATGCAGCTGCAAACGGCGCGCCATTCATTGTGCTTCCCGAAATGTTTGCTGTGATGACATCGAATCAAACGGATCTACTGAGTGTCGCTGAAAAATATGGTGCTGGAAAAATCCAGGATTTTTTATCGCACTTGGCCGCACAATTAAAAGTGTGGATTGTCGCTGGAACCATTCCTGTTATTTCTGCAGATAAAAATAAAATTCGTGCCGCGTGTATTTTGTATGATGATCAAGGTAATGCTGTTGCGCGATACGACAAAATGCATTTGTTCGATGCCGTTATTTCAGAAACAGAATCATACAAAGAATCCGATAAAACCGAAGCGGGTTCTGATATTGTCGTGTGCGATACGCCGTTTGGAAAATTAGGATTAGCCGTTTGTTATGACATTCGTTTTCCCGCATTATTTACAGCGCTTCAAAACAAAGGGGCAGAAATAATGACGATTCCTGCTGCATTTACAGTAAAAACGGGTGAAGCACATTGGAAATTATTATTGCGTGCACGAGCCGTTGAAAATTTTTGTTATGTGATAGGTGCTTGTCAAGGTGGCGCACATGCCAATGGTAGAAAAACGTATGGACATAGCATGATTGTTGAACCCTGGGGAAGTGTTCTTGAAGAAATTACCGTGCCAGGCAATGCTATTGCAACGGCTGAAATTGATTTAAAAAAATTGCATGAAATCAGAAAGGTTATGCCAGTTCATACGCATCAAAAAATTAGAACTGTATAGCGGCATGGCATAAATCAACAAGGAGTTTTGTTATGCTCAATCGCCGCTTTTCTCCGATCAATATGCTGTTTCTGAGCATTAATGGCATCATTGGTTCTGCCTGGTTATTTGCGCCACTGTATTCTGCCAAAATTGCGGGTAGTGCCGCGATTGTTTCATGGTTGTTGGGTGGATTTGCAACCATTATTATTGCGTTGACGTTTGCGGAACTGTCAACATTACTTCCGATCGCTGGTGGCACGACGCGTTTTGCGCAATTAACGCAAGGCGTTGCGACTGGATTTGTGATCAGTTGGGTTTCGTGGCTATCGTGTGTCACCATGCCGCCGATTGAAGTACAAGCGGTTTTGCAATATATCTCCACGTATTGTCCCTCGTTAATGCATCTTGTGCACAGCACGCCTGTTTTAAGTCATATCGGTCTTTTCTTTGCAACGTTAATTATGTTTGGTTTGTGTATTTTAAATATTGCGAGTTTTAAAGGATTTATTCGTTTTAATTTTTTTATTTTTACTTTTAAATTTTTGGTGATTGGACTGACGATCACCATGCTCATTAAAACACAATTTCATCCATTGAATTTTACGGGTGCATTGCCGGTGAAAAGTATCGGCGATTGGGAAGCGATTTTAAGTGCGGTGGCAACGGGCGGCATTGCATTTGCATTTACCGGATTTAAACACGGCGTTGAATTAGCCGGCGAGACGAAAAATCCACAACTGGGTATTCCACTCGCGATTGTAGGATCTGTCGTCATTTGTCTTTTATTATATTTGGGATTACAAGTCGCTTTTATTGGTGCACTCGATCATGAGAGTTTGCAGCAAGGCTGGGCGCATTTGAATTTTGCCAGTGATGTTGGACCTTTTGTCGGCATTGGATTAATGCTGGGGCTTTTTTGGTTGGTGAAATTGCTATTGGTTGATGCAGCAGTTTCCCCGCTTGGTGCCGGACTTATTTTTGTAACTTCTACTTCTCGCATTATTTATGCGATGAGCAAAAATGGTTATTTACCCGCGTTTTTATCACGTTTAAATAAAGATCAGTTTCCCGTTGTCGCCATCTTTTTTAATTTTTTTGTCGGATTATTTTTATTTTTGCCGTTACCCGGTTGGCAAAATATGGTGAGCTTTTTAGTGTCAGCGGTTGTGATTTCGTATGCCATGGGTCCGATCGCGCTCGTATCACTGCGAAAACAAATGCCGGATTTGCATCGTCCGTTTCGTTTGCCGTGCAGTACCGCATTAAGCTTTTTTGCCTTTTATTGCTGCAATTTAATCAGCTATTGGACTGGGTGGAATACCATTTGGAAATTAATGATTGCCATTGCGGTAGGATTCATTATTTTTACGATTGCTTATTGCCGCAAACGCAAAGATTTTAACAATGGATTTCATTTTAAAGCAATGGTGTGGTTAGTGCCGTATTTGTCTGGATTATTTCTGATTTCTTATTGGGGTGGTTATGGCGGTGGAAGAAATGATTTACCGTTTGGTTGGGATTTTTTGGTGATTGCACTTTTTAGCGCAGTCATTTTTTGCTTAGCCATTTATGCGCGATTGGGATC
>Ga0207113_1199_pt1 | contig 10485 bp, 8 predicted proteins | sample Alteio_BWMinHeat_69_FD_153559 | JGI IMG/M metagenome (GOLD analysis project Ga0207113, IMG submission 153559) | Enriched cells from forest soil in Barre Woods Harvard Forest LTER site, Petersham, Massachusetts, United States -... | ecosystem: Environmental > Terrestrial > Soil > Temperate forest >... | reverse complement strand
AACGTGAAAGTATATACACCGGGAGCTAGGCCAGTAAAATTAGTCTTTGCCCAGTTGCCAAAGCTGCTTACTTGTATCGTTTGGGGTTCTAAACCGGGGCAAGAAACGATATAGTAGGTAACTGGTTGTCCCCCTATGTATGTGGCTTGGTTTTTCCAGCCTAGGTAAACAGTGTAGGTTGTTTGAACTCCAAATTGTACTTTCCCACTTCTTGCCACCATTTGAGGAGCTATGAGATTTTGGTACAATGTAGTGACTGTGGAGTCGTCTTGGTTAGTAACAAAAACATCCAGATAACCATCGTTATTTAAATCAGCAACAGCAAGAGCTGATGGGTTTGAACCTGTTGGATAGAAAGTAGGGTCTAATATAAAGTGATTATTTCCTTGGTTAGCAAGGAGTAAAATCCCATTGTTGGAGGTAACAACGATATCATCTCCTGCATATGTGTTGGACAGGTAACCTAGAGCAATTGAAGGATAAGTAGTTCCACCAGTTTGGGAACTGTTGAGTCCGATAGCACTTGGCGTGATGAAAGTAGGAGTACCACTGACAGGTCGACTATTGATAAAAAGATCAACACTGTTTTCTGGGGTTGACGGATCGTCAACACAGACAACAGCAAAATCTTGCCAACTTTTTAGTCCATCTAGTATTTGATATCCCTGACCGACTTGGTTTGTAGAGATCGGTGGATAATCGGGGTTGGGCCAGTTAAATCGACCTACTGCGACGTTATAAGGATTTCCAGAATCTGCTGTGTTAAAGCTGGCAGCTGGAGTAAATGTGTTATCTCCGTTACCATACAAAACACTCACTATGTTACTACTACTGTTTGCAACAACAAGATCATATTCCCAGTAGCCATTAAAATTAGAGCCTGAGCCCCGATTGTTTGTCAACTGAGCTATTGCAATTCCACGAGGATCTGTACCAACTTGATACCTTTCAGCATAGCCGGCATAATCATCGCCATAACCAAAAGTATTGTCTCCAAAACCATCATAGATGTAGACGTATCCATCTTCGGAGTAAAAATCAACGCCTGTTAATGCAAGGCTGTAAAAAAATGTTTCGTTGTCAGCTACTGGATTATCTAAGTTAAATGGGCCGGTGGCCATTCCATTAAACGAGGCAACTTCATCGTTATAGATGGTGTCTACTATAGGGAAAGTCGGATAACCATAGTAATAGCTCGGAATGACAACAATCATCCCCTCACCAGAATTAGGACCTGTGGTGCAAGCACCAGCTACAGCAATAGATAAGTGATCGAGCGTATTATGAAGCCGGTAAAACGGTCCAGTCACAATTGATGTTGCACTCATACTCGAAATTGGAATTGTGAGCGTAGCTGAGCCGTCTCCGGGATAGATGACAATGACAGAGTCTGTTTCATTATTGGCAAGGACGATTTCATCTGGTATCGTCGCAGATAAGCCGGTGTAAAATGCAACGATGCCCGCTACAGGATTATAATCATCATAGGGAGATGGTAGCGCAACTGGTGATGCGGTAACGAAGCCATTGAACTGATCATCATTCCAATTGGTTGGGGAAGTTGAGTGGGTGTGGGTAGCAAAAACTGAAGCACCAGTAGCAAGTAAGGAAATGGACAACATCCATGGCAACGCTTTGCCTACGGACAAATTGAGTATATTTTGTAATAACATATACATTCCTTTGTTTTGTGGTTTAGGTCTCATTTCGGTACATTAAAATTTTGATGACAATGTGTCAATTTATTTTTTTTCTTCTGTTGTGAAATGGCTCGAAAAAATTGAAGTTCAGAGATTTGAAAAAAAAATTATTTTGATGAATTAAAGTTAGCTTGGATAATCCCGCACGACAGAATATACTTAAAGGCTTCATCGACAGGCATATCGATAAAAATAAGGCGATTGTAGGGATAGGCAACCATATAACCAACGGAAAGGTTCGGGGCGCAGGGGATAAAGATGGAAAGAGGGTGTTCTTTAGAACATTCATTTTGCATTTCGTGCATAAATCCTATGCTATATCCCTTGTCGTTGGGGAAAGGGACGAGAACTACTTGCGAGAAAGCCTTTTTTTGCGGATTGAAAGCGATTTTTACAAGTTCTTGTAGTCCTTTGTAAATCCAACTGATAACTGGAACTCGGTGGATGATAAAGTCTCCTGCCTTTAAGAGCGTATTGACAAACAGAAGGCCCCCCAAGAAGCCGATGATACCTAGACTGATGAAAACGACAATTAACGCTAGTATTTTGCTTTTGAAATAGAGCATTTGGTCCGCAGAAAATATCCAAAAGGGTTGATTTGAGACATGATAAAAGGAGAGGATCGATGTGGCAAATGATTGAACAGGACGTGTGAGCAGATCGATGATGAAGAAAGAGACCAGGATTGTCATCGCAAAAGGGAGGAATATAAGTAGTCCTGCTAGAAAATTTTTCTTCATGTCTTCGCTTCGGGATGGGATTGTATAGGTGCTGTAATCATTCCGCAAGAGATAATATACTTGAAAGCATCTTCAACTTTCATGTCCAGGTAGGTGATGTCATCTTTTTTAAACAGCACAAGAAAACCCGATGTGGGATTCGGGGTCGTTGGAATGAAAACAGCGACCAGAGATGGGGAATCACTGTCAAGTGGAGGGATATTATCTTTTGTGACAAGCCCGATAGCAAGAGAATCTGATGAAGGAAAAGGGACGAGCACTACCTGTTTGAATGAATTGGAATTTGTCGTAAAAAGCGTTTGGATCATGTCTTGACAAGTCGTGTAGATACTGCTAACAAAGGGAATTCGTTTGAGGATTCGTTCCCAAAAGCGGATGAGGTAATGGAAGAAGAACCATCGAGCTAGCAATCCTAGCCCGGAGGTGAAAGCAAAAAGGAGTGCTAGAATAATAAGTTGGCTGAAGAATTGTTGAGTATTCGCTGGGGTAAGAAACAGAAAACCAGTCGAAAAAAGACCGTAGTAATCAAAAATAGATTTTACAATTCCTGCAAATGGTATCGTAAGTAGATTAAAAATAAAAACGACAATTGCAAATGTCAGCGTTAAAGGCAGTAAAATGACAAGGCCTGTGATAAAGTATTTTTTCATGGACATCCGTTGTTGTATAAATCAGAACCCTAAAATTTGTATTTACGAAGTACTTTGACTCCAAAATGTGTCATTAGAGAACGTAGTAAATTCCACCCAGACCTCATATGAAGAGGTAGATGTTTATGATAAACAGCGCTGTATTCGATATGTCCAACACCTCCACGCCATTTCTTAAATTCTGAGGCCCCACTACTCATATTAAAGACGAATTTTTTCGTTAGAGCTTCATTGACAGATAATGCGGTTAACATCCTATATATACCTTCTTGAGGTGGAAGTTGAGTGTCGTATCCTACTAAAGGTGTTGCCAAGACCCCATTTCGATTAAACGATCCAATAACCCCGACTAGATGTTTGTTACGGTCTCTTATTCCTTGAAAATTTATTAATTTCTTCTCATGCCACCATTTAATGCATGCAGGGGAAAACATGGGATTGCACTTAGAGTATTTTTTTATATACAAGAGGTTATAAAGCTCTGTGATTTGATCGTAGTCTTGCTCCGTAATTTCATCATGACAGACTATTTGGTAGGGTGTTTTTTTTAGGAGAGCGAGGTCCATTTGCATTCTTCTTATGTTTGAATAGTCCTTTAAGGTCTGATCAAAGATAAAAACTTCACGTGAAGGAACCAAAATATATCCTTGTTTTTCTAGTTGATCCATCAACGGTCCATTTGTATGACGATTGAGAGAAGGAAACATGATGGCATGTTTCGGAAACCTATCTATGAGGAATTCAGTGGTGTTTTTTACCGAAAAGTCTTCTAAATTTGGATAAAGATTGGTTGAGACCAACCAGTTATTAACGCAAGCAATTTGATTGATATTTGCTGTTTTTAAAATAATTTCTAATGCCTTAAGAGGCAGATTTAGTAAAATTCTCAACGATGGCACATTTAACATGAACTCCTGTTTAGCGTAGGTGACATATTTGGTGAGTTGTGAACATAGGTAAGAATTGTCATATTCAGTATGGTTAACAGTTAATGGTAGAGTTTGCCCAGCCACCTTTAGTGCGAACATGTGAGTGTCTACGTTTGTCAGATAATCTAATGAACCCGAAGAAAGCAATGGCAATAGATAGTCGCGAGCATATTGAGAGTTGGGCGGCCATTCTATTTGTTGATAGTTACTGCGATCGTAGAGATGAAGTGTAGGGGTCTGTTGTGCTTGCATTTTGATAATTTCCTCTCAAATTAAGAATTGGCCGCAGTATAGCAAACTCTCATTCAATGCGAAAGCAGAAATTTTATGTCGATGACAACATGCTTGATTTGTCTCTAATTCTCTTCTCTAGGTTTTCTATGTTTTTCTGGTGTGTTTTAAGTTCTGTTTTTAATTCGCGTTCTAATCGGTTTGATAGTTCTTGTATTTGCCTCAATAATGGCAAATTTCCATTAAAGGCATCATTAATGCCCTGATTGAGCTCTATCACTTCTTGTAGTTGTAAATTTAACTGAGGTGGGGTGGTCGTTGCTAATATTGGTTGACGGTGATTGACCTTAGAAGCTGCTTCAGCAAGTTGTTGGATTAACAGGTTTTGCTGTTTTATGCTTCCTTGCATTACTTCCTGATCTTTGTTTATTTGATCTTGCATGTGCTGTAATCTTATGTAATTAGAAGGAATATTTCTATCAAAATTTTCAAAGGAGGGGTGTACTGCTTGATTCGTCAGTTCGGTGGCATTTGATTCAATCTTCAATTTTTTACATTGGTCAGATGAATGATCTATAAATTGTTCTGGTAATGCATCTCCTGGCATAATTGTGGATGACATAAATCCTCCTTTTTATGGATGTATTTAAAAGAGACTTAATATCAATTTTTAATTACTTTCTGTGTGAAATATTTCTTTCGGAGTGATGTCGCTATTTTCCCAGGCTTTTTGAAAAGCTCTTTCAATCCAGACGGCATCAGTAATTTTATTCTGACCTTCAAGTGAAAGTTTTAATCCGTAAAGAGACCTTCCATTGCGAGGGTGTTTTTCAAGATCTAAGCGGAATATTTTTTCCGCTTCAGCATATTGTTTATTCTGAAGCAGAAATTCACCAAGGATCTCTCTTAAAGGAAAAAACCAATCTGCTAGTCCATTATAACCCATTTTATCTTGGAGGGCGACTCCCTCACTAAGAGCTTGAATTGAATCCTCCATTTTTTGATCTATTTCGGAAATTTTAGAATTCAAAAGATATTGAGCTACAGTAAGAATCCCTTCTGCTGCATCACCTCCATAGGTTGCGTTAGCAGGAAGATTTGCAAGACCTTGCTCAAATATTTTTTGTTCGTCTATGGCTTGATCTTTTTGTTTCAATGCTGCAAAAGCATATCCTCGTGCATAATGCAGGAGAATATTAGAAATTTTCATCTCATCAGGAAAAAGAGGGAGTGCTGTAATTTCTTTCCATTTATGAAACTGCAGATAAGTAAACATTGGTCCGGTAATGTAATATTCCAAACTTGGAAAATCTTGATAGTGAGGCAGATAGAATTCTACAAGCTCGCGAGAAGATCTTAAAGCACCAGAATAATTTCCTTCCATGATATAGCCTCGAGAAAGAAAATTTAGTTCATGTGTGAGGTAGGAGACGGGATATGTGCCTGCTAACCCGTACTTGCGTATATAATCTCGATCTACAGTAACAGCTTCTTCATTGCATTGAACAACTAAATGATAATCCCCAACTAGGATATAAATATGACCAGGCATATGTACAATATGGCCTAAATGAGAATTCATCTTTCGGAGTCGTTCTGCGCTCATTAACGCTCGTTCTGGATGAGTTGACCCTTCTATGGCATGGATGTAATAATGGTTGGCACCAACGTGTAGCGGGTTCACCTTTAACACAGATTCTAAAATACTAATCAACTCTAGTGTTTGACCCAATGGTTCTCCATTCGCATCCCATTGGTTCCAGGGGGAGATATCCATTAAGCTTCCAGCAAATAAAACGGCGGCGTCAAGGTCATCTGGATAGTCTTGCATGACTTTTTTCATCGCATTTGAGTAACGAACCGGTGATAGCTTCTTATCATTTTTAGGATCTTTTGAATAAAGATCGGTAAGGGCTTGGATATATTCTTTTTCGTTATTTGTTCCGTTTTCTGACAACTTTGTCGCTTCATGAATGCAGTTCATTGCTTTATCAACTGCATCGCCATTGGGATACGTGTTAATATTAGGCCCTAAAGCTAATGCCATTCCCCAATACGCCATTGGCATGTTTGGATCAATTTCAGAAGCTTTTTTAAACGACCAATAAGCAGCATCCTGATTAAAGGCGTAGAGAAATGTCATCCCTTGGTTAAAATACGACTGGGCTTCTTTACTATCTGTTTTAACGGGGTGATCGACAAGAGTGCAAGCAGGATCGAGAGCAAAATTCTTTGGAGGATCAAAAGGAAATGGATCTGCATAAATAGGAAATGTTAGAAGAGTGAATATGAATGCTACCGTGGTTATATTTTTCATAAACCTCACCCCTTTGTTGTCACAATACCACATTTGACATAAGAGAGTCCATCTATACCGAAATACATTTTATTTTAGGAATAAAAAAATAATACTAGCTCCTATATGAGAGGATAATTAATATGTAGTCATATTTGGAGGTATTAGATGAAGATGAACGCTATGGTGATTAGTGAACCCGGACCCGCAGAAAATTTTCAGCTTAAAGAAGTTGATAAGCCAATATTGCGTCCGCGTCACATTTTAGTTGAAGTTCGAGCAACAAGCGTCAATCCAATTGACGTTAAAATTCGGGCAAAGCAACTTCCCTTTTCCCCCGATTATCCGGCTATTTTGCATGTTGACTTTGCAGGCGTAGTGGCAGAGGTTCCTCCTGATGTGACAAATTTTAAAGTCGGCGATTTCGTGTATGGTGTTGGAGGCGGAATCAAAGGAACCATCGGTGGTGCGCTCGCTCAATACCTTCTTGTAGACTCTAATTTGGTAGCGCTGATGCCGACTAATCTATCTTTTGCCGAGGCTGCCTCTTTGCCTTTAGTCTCTATTACAGCTTGGGAAGCACTGCTCGATAAGTTAAAAATGCATTCTGGACAAACCTTGCTCGTTCATGGAGGCATTGGAGGCGTTGGGCACATTGCAGCACAATTGGGCAAATGTTTTGGAGCTATCGTTCATACGACTGTTTCAGATGATAACGATATTGAATTATCCAAAAAATTTGGCGCACACTACGCGATAAACTATAAAAGCACATCCCCTGCTGAATATTTAAAGACCTTCACTGCAAATAGAGGATTTGACTGTGTTTTTGATACGGTTGGAGGAGATAATCTAGAAAAATCCTTGCAGGTGACACGATTAAATGGTTCTGTTGCTTCTATCGCTACTGGAGGCAATCACGATCTGACATCTATGTATCTTAAGGGACTTAGTTTGCATTCAGTGTTGATGTTAATTCCTTTAATCACTGGGGTTGGACGCAATCACTACGGACAAATTCTTTTCGAAATTAAGAAACTCGTGGAATCTGGGAATATCAAACCTTTAATTCACAAGGAAATATTCAATTGGAAGCAGGTATCTCTTGCTCACAAGCTTGTGGAGGCTAGAGGACAGGTTGGGAAGGTTGTTTTGGTGGTAGAGTGAAGGAGGAAAAAACTCCTTCTTTCCATAATTGAGGAGCAATCAACATTCCAGGAGTATTTCCTAGGCATTTTTTATACTGTACTTTTTGGATACCAAAATACTGCATAGCTGCCGAAAGATGCAATGCGCTCGTTAATGTTTTATTATGCAGATTGGCTGCATTAAACGTTTCATCTCCATGTTCGAGATAAGCGTCGATTATCCTTTGTACATCGGAGAATGAGATCGTTGCTTGCTGGATAGGCTCTTTTATTTCATTGGGATAAGCAGAAGCGTGTGCGACCACTGAAAATATCGATTCCCCATCTCCAAAAGTAGCAATGACAATGCGATCAGAATTTAATTTTTCACATAACCAATCAGGAACTGAAGGTAAGAGATCTATGATCTTTTGAGTGAGCTCTACAGCCTCTTCTCGCAGAACGGGATTGCCAGACTCATGAGTTTGCAATATAGGTCCATTTCTAATCTCTTTTGAAAGAATAACCCTCACGGTACCATGGCCTAATTGCCCCTCGAAAATTTGGTAGTCTAGGCCTTCTTTAATCGTCATCTGAAAACTGCCATTACCACTATCCCATGCCAATAATGATGCCTCTGGCACTTCTGGATAAAGAGCTTTAGCTGTTAGGAATCCAAGTTTCCCCTCTTCATCTTGTGGTAGCATCTGAAATCGAATTCCTAGCTGCTCTTCAAACAACAAAAGAAGATTATTTCCATTTTGTGCTTTGCGAAAAACAGCCGTAGCAACGGCTGTGAACTCGATTGAACTTCTGTTTTCTTGAGCAGCAATCATGAGTGCTTCTTCTTTAAATTCCCGCAGAACGTTTAACGCTTTTTGCGTCATTTCTTCACTCACACGGCCATCATGGGCAGCAACATCTTCGACAAGACCAATAAGAACATATTTTGTCATCAAAGGTTTCCCTACGATGCAATTTGCTTCGGTATCTACAACAGCCATTTGAATTTTTACAGCACCAGAACCAAAGTCGATTGCAGCACGGAGCGTAGTGGCATCTTTAGCAATAGTGGGGGAGTGCACGGCGGCAAAATAACAGGGGAGTAATATCGAAAGAAAGGATTTGAATTTTTTCATTGAGACCTATTGATTGCTATAACATCCCTTACGGCTTCAAGGGGAATGCGCCCCTCATATAGATGGTAGTATTTAGTGGTTCCGCCAGGATTGGTCTCATAGACTAAGCGACCAATTAGTTTGTCTGAGGTAACTTTTAGAACAATATAATCCATGTTGTTCCAAAATTTCTTGGCAACATGAGGGAGTTGATCTTCGGTTGCAAAATGAATGAAGTCTTTATCCATAGGTGAAAGAATCACATCGTTTTCAGATGCACTTGCTTGCCACTGTTCCTTGGAAACGATTTTATAGAGGTACTCAGGGGACATGTCTTGTTCCATTTCAATTTCCTGATATTTATTTTCAATCGTTTTTTGAGCAGCAAAACAATTAAAACTACTGGAAGAGATGATAACTGTTATTACTAGTACTAAAAAATATTTATTCATAATTCTCCTTTTGACCCATTCTAAAGCCTGGTTCAAATGGGGGTTAAACTTTTCCTACTCTCTTCTCTGTGCTCTCTGTGCCTCTGTGTTTCATCTCTTTTTGAAACACAGAGGCACAGAGAACACGGAGAGAACACAGGAAGAAAAACTGTTATCCATTTTGGATTGTTTTTGAACCATGCCGTTCTGAAGTTTTTTATTAAGTCAAATCCGATAAAAATCTAACACAAATAGTCTCTACATCACCTCATTAAAGAACTACTGTAATTGGTTTTGTGATTTTTGTCATTTCTTTCTTAGTGGGTTTTCTCCTAATTTGTTATGGTGTACCGAAACACATTCGGTATGGTTTATGCGTTATGGTCGATCGATTATTATTTTTTTTCTGTTGATTGCCACACAAGCGTTTTCTCTATCACCTCCAAGTAAGCCCACTGGTTGGGATGATTGGACATTCGGTCAAAAAATTGCATGGAGAGGTCTTAATTTGGATCCACGGATCCCCTATGGCCCTCTTGTGGATAAACTACAAGTCAAACAAATTGTACGGGATGAAATGCAAGTAGCTAAAGTTTTTTTTGCCACAGATGACCCTTCGCACATTTTTATAAAGAAATTACCAACAACGTTCGTGATGAAGGTAAATAACTCCTCTGGTAAAAGCCTGTTAATTAAAAATGGAATGCTAATGAAAATGAAAAATCAAAGAGTCGAGAGTTCCTCTAAAAAATGCATGATTTCTTTTTTACGTTCATGTGCTGAAAATTGGCTCGTGGATGTTCATGTAGCAAACAAAGAAAAACAATATGGGCTTGTTAAACCGATGATTTTTTTTGAAGAATACTTAGAGAATATAACAATGGAAGTAGAGTTGTATTTCTTCAATGGAAAAGTGCGATTAATTTCATTGTTTTCAAATGATGAATTTACAGGAGACGTCACAGCTTCTTATTATGATGAAGATTGGAAGATCTTCGATGTCACCCATCCCATGAATTCTTGTTTTTGTGATTACCGAGTAAATACTAAACCAATTGAGAAGCCCCCATATATCGATAGATTGATTGCTTTCGGAGAACGATTTGCTGAAAAAATAGACCACGTAAGAATCGATTTCTTTGTGAGAGGACAGGATATTTATTTTGGTGAATTCACATTTACAACTGAAGGAGGGAATAATCTCGACCATCTCAACACCATGATGGAAAGTTATTGGGACTTTCCTGACCCTAATAACCCCCT
>Ga0207113_1198_pt1 | contig 10497 bp, 12 predicted proteins | sample Alteio_BWMinHeat_69_FD_153559 | JGI IMG/M metagenome (GOLD analysis project Ga0207113, IMG submission 153559) | Enriched cells from forest soil in Barre Woods Harvard Forest LTER site, Petersham, Massachusetts, United States -... | ecosystem: Environmental > Terrestrial > Soil > Temperate forest >... | reverse complement strand
TCAAAAAACAAATTAAGAGTCGGAGCATAGTGTTGATTTAACGGATCTTTCACTGGTGTGGAAAGTCATTTTTTACCATAACCTGCTGTTTTTTGGTACTTTTTTAGAATAGAGAAAATACATGTTAAATAAGGTCTATATAATCTTTTAAGATCGAAACGGTTTGTGGAAGATGATTGAATAACGTCAAGAGATAGTTTTGAGCATCCATGGAAGGATTTTTAAGTCTTGCCCGAATGGTTTTCACACAACCAAGAACGGTTGCTGCGTTAAGATCAAACTGGTGTCGAAGAAATGTATCAGGATCTTGACATTCAATTCCATATTTTTGAAGTATTTCATTTGGAAAATCTTTTAAGTTGAAGGTAACTATTATTTGTGCCTGACATACTATGGCTGCTGCTAGAACGTGTACATCATCACGGTCGGGTAGGGAGATGCTAGGGACTAGATCTTCATAATTCTCCACTAGGCAATCTAGCACACTTTCATTCATCATTTTACAGGTGAGCTTCAATTGGTCTTCATGTAAGTCGGGTCTATTTTTAAGTAAGTTTCTGGTCCATTCATCCTGAATTCGTTGTGTCCATCTTCCTCTGAATAGACCTTTAGAAGCCAATTGAAGAAGCAAATCTCTTACGGGTGCCGGATATAGTACGCAAGCATCAAATAGAACAGTGAACTGGCTATGCATTTAATATCCCATATTAAGATCTTGGGCTTGTTTTACCAACTCATCTAATGCTTTTTGACTAGTCTCATCCGTACGTTGTTTAAAATGGAGTAGATCTATAAAACGAATTCGTCGGTGTGTACCGACTTTGTGGAAAGGAATTTCTTTTTTCTCTAAAAGTCTAATCAGAAATGGACGCGACACATTTAATAGATTTGCAGCTTCTTGGGTAGTAAGTTCGGCGTGGATAGGAATAATCGTTATGGCATTGCCCTCGGCCATTTGTGTTAAAATTTGCAGTAGTAATTTGATTGCAGGGAAGGGAAAAGTGATTTTTGTTTCGTGTTTATCTACCGAAACTGTCATTTGAAAATCTTTTTCTTTTTTTGGAAAGAGAGAAGCGAGCTCTTTGCTTGATTTTCCTGCTAAAGCAATATCGCGTTCTTTTGGCATAAATGGTTCATTTTCTAGTAGAAGTGAAGACATGCATACCTCCTTGTTTTTATCTCTTATCCATTATATTACATCGATAATCGAAATAAATGCACTCAATTTCGAGAATTTAAGTCAGATGGAGGGGTGATTTTTTGATGTTTTTCTCGTAAAAGTTGACAATTTTAGAGGATAAAAAGGATGAGTGATGATTTAGAAGAGTATGGAGACCCATTAAATTACGATTGTGAATATGGTTCTTTTGAACCAGATGGTCTTTTTTATTTATCGCTCGCTAATCAAATAAATGGTCCTATATTAGATTTAGGATGTGGTACCGGTAGATTAACGATTCCATTTGCTAAGAAAGGGTTATCTATAGTCGGCTTTGATAATTCCCCAATTATGCTCAAACGTGCTAAGGAAAAATCACCAGATGTTAATGTTGAATGGATTCAAGGAGATTTTCTCAGTTTCCGAATTGCTAATAAATTTAATTTTATTTTTATAGCAGGAAATGCATTTCAAGCAGTTTTAACTAATGATGATCAGAATATATTTTTATCAAATGTAAAGGATCATCTTGCATCAACAGGTCTTTTTGTTTTTTGCACACGAAACCCTAACCTCACAGAATTGGCAAGAGAAAATCAGGAAGAATATTGGCATACCTATCGAGATGAAATTGGTAGAGAGGTTAAAGCATTTGGATATCATTCGTATGATCGTTTGACGCAGATTGCAACTTATATTACTCATCGATATCAAGAATTGTTAATTAAAAAGTCGACTACAAAAATATCCCTTCGTTATACGTTTCCTCAAGAAATGGAAGCTCTTTTAAAACATAATGGTTTTAAAGTTATTCATAAATATGGAGGGTATTGTGGAGAAATTTTTGATGGTAAACAAGAACAAATAATTTATATATGTAGTCTAGTGGAAAATTTCCAATAGATGTGCGGAGCTTGTGTAATGGGAGTCCAGAGGGACTTCGTCCCTTTGGTGGGGGTTTTTAGGGGGCGAAGCCCCCTAAATGGAAGAGGAAGGATTCGAACCTTCGTCACCTTGCGGTGAATCTGTTTTCGAGACAGACGCAATCGGCCACTCTGCCACTCTTCCGTGGTCGGTGATTTTGCCATATTGTTGTGTAGGAATCAAGCAACTTCTTTCGCCAGTTGTTTTAGCGTCGTGCTTAATGCGCATAAGTGGTGGATGGCAGGATCTTTGTAGCATTGGTAGAGGTCACTTATCATTTCTGCCAGGTTGGTCAGGCGTTGAGTTCTATAGGATTTTATTAAAGTATCTGTGTGGGCCAGAAATAAACACCGATCCATCTCTGTGGAAAATAAAAGTTGTTCAGTTTCGGAAAACATTTTAGGATCTGCAGTAGCCTGCTCTTTGAGGTATTCGAGGGAGGTAAAGTTTTCGATATCAAAACATTTTTCAGACAAGTTAATGGTATAGCTGTGCATGTTGAAGGCCGCCAGGAGTATTTGTTTACTTGCTTCTGGGTCTTCGCTTTGATATAGTTGAGCGTATCTTCTTAGGATATCGGCAAACAGGAATGTGAGTTGCTTGTCTGGTTTTTCTTGCCGGCTGGATAAGAGGCAGGAGATTGCTAAATCATAGGCTTTTTTTAGCTGGTCAAGGCTCGTTGTGCGATCCGCATCAGAAAGCGGGAAGGCGTTTTCGATATCGATTAGAGCATTGTTAAAATCGGCCGTTGTAAAAAAAAGAGAATATAAGAAGTAGGGAGTGAGTACATGAGGGAAAGAAAACATAGCTTCCAAATTTTTATATTGCTACAAAGTCGAGATAAGTTTAATGGCTTTTAAAATTTTCGTCAAATGTAGAAAGAGGTGAGAAGGTGAAATATGAGTAATTATCCAATCGCGGATTTGCACTGTGATTTACTTTGTTATTTGGCAGAGAAAGCGAGTCATTCTCCCCATGATTTATGTGTGAGATGTTCTGTTCCTCAGTTAAAAGCTGGTGGTGTATGCTTCCAGACGATGGCGATTTTTGCAGAGACAGTTCCAGGGTCCTCTCAAAGAGGATTATCTCAAATGGATGCATTTAAAAAATTACTGGTGAGTCATTCTCATGAGTTTGAGGCATTTCAGCCCGGAAAGAAAAATGAGGTCTCTTCGAAAATTTCCATTTTACCAGCAATAGAAAGTGCTTCTTCTTTTTCAGAGGAAGAAGAACCACTAGATAGTGCCTTAAATAGATTGAGAAAATGGCAGAGTCAGGTAGGGAAGTTTGCATATGTCAGCCTCACTTGGAATATGGAGAATCGTTTTGGTGGGGGAGCACACACACGTGTAGGATTAAAAGAGGATGGTAAACACCTGTTAGAGTGCCTTGCTGAGCAGGGTATTCCCGTTGATTTCAGTCATGCATCGGATCCTCTCGCCTTTGATATTTTGAACCATATAGATAAAAAAGGGTTGCAGCTGCGGGTCTTGGCGAGTCATTCAAATGCACGAAGTATTAGGAATGTACCTAGAAATCTTCCCGACGAGTTAATTAAGGAGATAGTCCATCGTGGTGGGATCATTGGCATGAATTTGATACGCGATTTTGTTGGGGACAGTTCTCCTGACAATTTCAGTGCTCAATTGGAGCATTTTCTTTCTTTAAAAACAGAACATAGCCTATGTTTAGGAGCTGATTTTTTTCATGATGAAGCAATGTCGGTTGCTTATCGCAAGCCTCCTGAATTTTATTTCTTTCCCGGTTTTAATGATGCGAGCGCCTACCCCAGGCTTGTGAGTTTATGGAAAAGCCATGGGGTAGTTTCTGAACAACTATTGCCTGATATATGCTGCAATAATGCTCTGCGTTTTTTCAGAGAGCCGGAGAAAGGAAAGCGCTAAAGCGCCATTTTGTTTGACCACCCAACTTGTTGCAGATGCTAAAGGCAGATCTTTCAGGAAGTAGGTAAGAAGCGCCTATGCGACACTTTTTTGAGATCGCATCTTGCAGAGCAAAGCAAGCTAAAGCAGTCATCAGTCCTTGATGACGGGCTTCTGGTAGGGTGGCCCCGTTCCAAAAACTGACAATATCCTTTTCTATCACGCTAGATAGCGTGGAAACGATTTTGTCATTTTTTCTAACGGCCCAATGAAACATAGGATGTCGGGAATTTTTTGTTGCATTTTGTAACACTTAATGACATATAAAAGGTTAAAGTGCTCTTGGAGGATTTGACGGTTATCTTTTTTAGAGGTTTGACATTCAATTCCTACAGAATTCGGTTTTATATACATAGACGTGACTCCTTGTTGGGGGTGTTTTACAAGGAGTATAGACGGATTCAGAATATAGATTTACCGTAGTGATTACGGTGTTGTTGCGTGAGTTCTTGGTTTGGAAGAACGTTTAATTATTCTTTTTGGAGAAGTTATTTTTGCTTTGCCTTTAATTTCTTTTCCAATGTCATATAGAACATCTGGGCATATATCAGCATCGTTAGGCCACCGAATACTTAGTGGATATTGATCATCATCCAAGGTGACTTTTTTAAAATATTCAATGTCTTTAAGAGGGTGAAAAATACCGTTATTTTTCATGATAATTGGTTCTATATCAACAATTTTAACGACACCATTGCTGAAGAGGATTTTTAATTTATAATCCTTAATATATTCAACTTTTTGTACTCTCATGGCTATACCAATGGTTTAATTTTTTTAACTTGCTTTTCTTCTCGTAGCCTATTCCAATTTTGTAAAAGTTCTTTTCGGTAAATCGACGCCCATTCAATTACCATTCCTTATCGAGGACTTGTTTCCTGCCTTCATGATATTTTTTTTATATTCCTGAGCATTCATTGCGAACTTATTCTCAGCAGGTTCTAACTCAAGAAGGTCATTCTCATCCATATCTAACCCATCGCGTACTGCATCCGCTTGATTTAACCCTTGCACAAATTCACGAAGAGAGTAAAGCTGGTTTTTCAGGGTTAGATAAGATTCCATATATTCGTTTAACACAGGGCTGTCATAATCGCGATAAGTTTTTAACAACTCTTCAAAAGAAGGCATTTGTCTTTTAGCGGCAGTTACTCCTGCTGAATAAAGAGGATTTAGTGCCAATTCAGCATGCAAATGCAACAAAATTTGCTTTCTTAATTGTTGACATTGCTGATTTGTTTGTATGATTGCAGTATTCACCTCTGTGATCATATCTGGGATATTTACTTGTGCGCCTTTTTCTGAAAATTTACAAAACAACACATTAAGATGGTATTGAAAAGAGGTCAGATCAAATGGTCGATGACTCCACACTTGAGAAACTTTCCTATCTATAGCAGACTGAGCTTTCATCTGCAGCTCTGCCGCTTGAAGCTGTTCTAATTGTTCAAGGCGGGCTTGTGGAAACTCTTTAGGAAAGGCTCTACTAATAGCGAATTCATCCTCTAAAGGAATCGGAGCAATATCATCAAGACGCTCGCAGTATTTAACGATTGTTGTTTGGACAGTTAGTGCGTCGATTTCAATGTGAGGAGAGCCAGGAAACCGTTCGCGATTACGCGCGTACATGGCAAGCGCTTCCATGCGTATGCGATAACCCCGACTAGCAATATTCTCTACAGTATTTGTTAAAGCAATATCAACAAGCATTTGTTGAGCATTAATGGGGTAATGCTCCCTCGATTCTCTTGTTTTTTCATCTTGTAAAAGAGCTTCCACTTCATCAAACATTCCTTTGTGGAAATAATAACGAATAAGATGTAATGCATCAGTCATTCTTTGTCCTGAAGAAATTAACACCTGTCTTGCTGAATCATATTTATACAAAGCAAGCCCTGTGAAGGTATTTGGATTAGGGATATAAGGAGCTCGTAATGATTGTCTTGCCGTTTTAGCAACTACCATAGGGGCGACCGTTGGCATTAGGACAAATTTTTCCGTGACTGTTTTTTGATCGATCACTGTGTTTTTTTCCAGGACTAAGTATCCCGGATCAAGGTTAGGGATAAACTGGTCCTTCGCTACATGATATCCAGGCATTTCTTTAACCGACCAAAGATCTCCTTTTTTTATAAACGTTAAATTAAACCTAGATAATTGCAATTGATCGCCCTGTAATCGATTCACATGACCAGGATCGATTTTATCGAGGATGTTGGATAATCCTTTAACATTTAATTTGGGTTGTCTTTTCTTTTGCTCAGCAATAGAGATATTTTCACGTGCAAGTGCCAAACAAGTTTTATAGGTAGCGATGAGCTCATCGGCTTCTGTTTTTTGTATCCCCAAGAGAGCATCCTCATGTTTTTCTATGCTACTGCTAAATTTTTCAATAAGCCTCTCTAAAAAAACGACCTCTTGAATGAGACCATCAACTTTTTTTTCTTCTAATAGTCCGAGCAGGGTGGGAAGGGATTGTTTGAGAAGAAAAAGTTTAAAACCAATCGATAGTTTTTGAAAACTTTCTGGGCCAATACAATATCTAATTACAGCCTCCAAGGAACGGTAAGAACATGTTTCTGAATCTTGTAAAGGGATAGTTTGATCGTTTATAAGTAATTCTTCATCCCTTACCCAATTGCCACGTTCACGCCCTAAATAGGACAAAATCGTTTCTGTTGCATTTGTCCCGTCTTTTGGTCCTATTTTTGCAAATTCGACAAGTTTTTGTGCAAATTCTTGCCCTGTCACTGCTTCAAAGCTTACATTTTTTAACCCTACAAATGTGGGACATTTAGTTCTAAACTCATCTAGAACGTTTTCGGGGATGCCCGCACCTCTATTGAAAATACGAAAAGAACAGGAACCGTCGGCCTCTTTTTGAATATGATAAATCATTACATGTCCTGATCCAATATTAGAATTAAACCACCCTCCATCAAGAAAACATTCACCGGATTTTTCTAATTGTTGTTTAATAGAATTTGCTAAAGTCGAAGAGGAAAGCCTTAACGTAGATATGATATTTCCAACAAGACTTTCTATTTTTTCTTTTTCTATTCCTTTAAAATCCGAATGGAATAAAAAATTTCTCCAGGCTTTCACATGCACATCGGTATCTCCTCCTTCTAGTTTTTGTGAAGATGCATTTCCAGCTCCACGTGCAAAACGATCTCCAAATACATTAGCTAGCGTGCGTAAGGATGATACTGTCTCCTGAGGGTCATTTGCCACTAGAGCTTGATGCGCTAAAGCTTGCTCGGAAAGCAAATATCGTGCGATTTTAAAGATTACCGGCTTGTTTTCAGGGGTCAACAGGTTTAAGGCTATTCCCTTGTTAATTGCTTTTTGCAACGCATTGAGGCATGGAGGACGTTGGCTTAGCTGTTCTTGAATTTGAAGGACTACACCTGGAGGAAATTTCGATAAAAAATTTCCGATAGAAGCTAATTCATCACGACTAAATGTCGTTGGCAGTGCGGCTTTAAGTAAAGGTAAAAAGTTAGCAGAGGCGGAAGAGAAACCAGAAGGAACAACATTCAGCGGGGAGTTCAATGGCCCTTCATTTTTTAGAGTGCGTTCCACCCCTTTTTGTAATCTCCCTTCTTGAGATCTCCCTTCTCTTGGGCCATATACCTCAAATGCATGTCCTACTACTTTGCACAGTCGTTGAAAATTGTGAGCTCGCTCACTTTTTTTACTGAAAGCTTTAAAAAGAAATCCACGAATTGATCTTTTTTTTATCAGAGAAACATCCGTCCCCTTCCATTTGACGTAAAAGTCATTAAGATTCTGTTCACCCACCTTATTGACTTCTTGAATCAATCTATCTGAGAATTCTACATCTTCGGCAAGGTGAAAAAGCCCCGGGCTAGCAGAAATTTGTTGCTCTTGTGGAATAGCATTGCATTCACCCGTAAAAACACCTATTTCGGAAAAATAAACCTAACCCTATGCATCTCTATTTAAATTATACAATATAGTTTAATTTTCAGTAATTGTTTATAAAGTTAAAAAGCAATTAAGACTGTGGATTTACAGCAGTTCCCGCTGAGGAAAGAAGTCTATTGATCCTTTTTATTCATCCTGGCTGATGGGGGGAATGACAAAAACAGAAGCAAGATCATCGAGATCTCCAGCTGTGGGGATAGCATCGAGCTCATAGAAATAGTCCCCTTCTTTTAAAGGGTATACCTTGATTACTTTTGCGACGAGTAAGTCTGGAGGAAAAACGCCATCTAAGCCTGTGGTGACAAGAAGGTCACCCACTTTGAGAATGGGTATAAATGGAGCGTTGACTGGGCTATCGAGAGGTCTTCCCGTGCGTAGGTCGCGAGCCGGTCCTTCTTCATCCGCATAGTCGTAATTGAATCCTGAGCCTTTGAGCACGTTTTTTTTCGAACGCCATAAGGGATTGCCGCTGCCATGGATTTCCCCTTTGGCAAGATAGGCGATGTTTTCTTCTGTTTTGCTTTTTCTGAGGGCTCTTACAGAGGGAGTGAGGTCGGAATCGGTGATAAGGCGTACTTTTGATTGTTTTTTGCCTACATAATCGATCACTCCAATGATGGAGTTTCCAACGAGTACGGGGCTATTTTTGGCGATGACAGTGGAATTTAATTTTTTGTTGTCGATTTCTCCAACATCAATCCATAAAGAGCTATTCCATGCTTCAGGAGAGCGAAAAATAATGCGAGCGGGGATGGCTTGAATTTGAAGTTGAAGGAGTTTTTGGAGTTCTAATTGATGTCGTTTTTTTATTAATGAGACCGTTTCCTTTGAAACAGGGGCTTCATTTGTTGCGCTTAGATCGGTTAAAAGCTGCATCTCATGTTGCATGATTTCTTTGAGATAGGCGATTTCGCTTCGAAGAAGGGTATTGTTTAGGCGTAGTTGCTGTAATTCTTCTTCTTGTTCTGTTGTCAATGCAGATTTTTTTTCCGCAGCTGCCGTTGTCGATTCTAAAGAATTTTTCATCGCAAGGAGTTGCTTCCAAGAGGGGGTCATAACAGCAATGGCGCTTCCACGTATTTTTTCTACTGATCTTTTTGGTAGGCTCATCAGAGTTAGAAGAGAAAAGAAAATTAGGAAGTAGGCATAGGGAAATTTTTTTCTCATTTAGACAGAACTTCACTGATGCATTTGATGACATGTTCAATATTGTGGCTATTGAGCCCAGCGACATTGATCCGTCCGTTATCAAGCATGTAAATTCCGTGTTCTTTGATGAGTTTTTCTACTTCGTTAGGGGATAGTCCTGTGAATGAAAAAAAGCCGTGCTGTTTTTCCATGAAACTCCAGTCTCGACCTGTATTCGAGGCTTTTAGTCCATCGACAAAATCTTGGCGCATCGTTTTCATTCGATTGCGCATGGCGGCAAGTTCTTCAAGCCACTGTGCTTTGAGTCCGGGGGACTGCAAAATATGTCCGACGATAAGAGCTCCGTGACGAGGGGGGTTGGAGTAATTGGCTCTGATGAGCTGTTTAAATTGGCTGCTAATTTTGGGGAGCGCTTCTTTGTCTTGGGTGATGATGGCGATCATTCCAACGCGCTCTCCATAGAGTCCAAAGTTCTTCGAAAAGGAGTTGGCGACAAGCATTTCATGCCCTTGAGAGGCAAAATAACGGACAGCTTCTGCATCTTCATCTGGTGCCGCTCCAAACCCTTGATAAGCGAAATCGAAGAAGGGGATGAGCTTGTGTTTTTTTATCAAGGAGGATAGCTTTTTCCATTGTTCAAATGTGGGGTCTATTCCCGTGGGGTTGTGGCAGCAAGCATGTAATAAAATAACGCTTCCAGAGGGCATGAGAGTGATCTCTTTGCACATCGCATTGAAATCTAGTGAGTGATGTGTGCTGTCATAGTAGCTATAAGAGCGGATATCAAAACCACTTCGACCAAAAATGAGTTTGTGGGTAGGCCAGCTTGGGTTGGGAATATAGACAGTTTTGCTTGTCTCTTGTAACAGAAAATCGGCTCCAATGCGAAGAGCGCTAGTCCCCCCAACAGCCTGTGCTGCAAAGATATTTCCCGACAGTTCATTTAATAATCTTTCGCCAAAGACCAACTCGGAGCTTGCTCGGACAAAATGGGGATCACCATCAATCGGAAGGTAGTTTTTGCTGTTTCCTTTAGAGATGATAGCTGCTTCAGCTTGCTTGACAGATAGCAAAAGTTGAGCATTCCCTTCATTGTCAAGGTAGGCGCCAATCCCTAAATTGACTTTAGAAGTTTTTGGGTCTTTTGCAAAAACGATGGGTAGGTTGAGGATGGGATCTGGAGGAAGTTGGGTGACTGATTTGAAAAAAGACATGAGAGCCCCCTCGAAAAAAGAAAAATGGAGCGTAACGGGGTCGAACCGTTCACCTCAACAATGCCATTGTTGCGCTCTACCAGCTGAGCTAACGCCCCTTCCACTTCCGAGAGTTTACTTGTTTTATCGTTTTAAAATCAAGATAAAATGCTAGTAC
>Ga0207113_1195_pt1 | contig 10769 bp, 11 predicted proteins | sample Alteio_BWMinHeat_69_FD_153559 | JGI IMG/M metagenome (GOLD analysis project Ga0207113, IMG submission 153559) | Enriched cells from forest soil in Barre Woods Harvard Forest LTER site, Petersham, Massachusetts, United States -... | ecosystem: Environmental > Terrestrial > Soil > Temperate forest >... | reverse complement strand
TGAGTATCGTCCTCTTGCTCCTCCTGTTTTTCCCCATCTAGTGCGGGTAATAAAAAGAGAGCAACCAACCCCAACAATCCAAAAAGAAGTCCAATGGCGAACCATCCATAAGGATCACGCCCGCGCTGGGATGCAAAGTAGCTACATGAGAAACCTGCTAACATCCAAAAAATAAAAGTAACGAATAGAGTCATTTGTATTGCCTGCAAACTAAGTAATTTGTACAATCAACACTAGGCTACTACATTATGCCTAGAGAAGTCAACGAAGAAGGAATTGTTATATGGGTGATACAAAAATGAGAGAAGAGCATAAAAAAAAAGAAATTAACAAAGTAGACACCAAAGAGTTTGAGCTTCCCGACACCCTGTTCGTACGCGATATTGAGAATAGCGTATTCCAAGGAATTGTTTTCCAATGCTTATCAAAAATCGAAGGGATTAGCCCTGTCGAGGGCAATTTTATGGAGCATATCTTCGGAAGAGGAGCGATAGAAACTCCTAAGGGCATTTCTATAGAACAAGACAATAAACACCATTCAGTGGGAGTTAAAATTGAAGTAAATATTCTTTATGGCTATTCAATTCCTGAAAAGGCAGAAGAGATTCAAGGGTTGTGCAGCGAAGAAATTACAAGACTCACAGGACTTCACGTTTCTTCAGTCCATGTAGTATTCAAAAATATGTTACTAGAAAACCAACTGGTCACTGGAACTGCATTATCCCCTCCGGCTCTACTGGGATCCAACCTAGAAGAAGAATATAACGACGAGTTTTAACATATGCACTACTTTCTATATTCACTCATTAGATTCATTGCGGCCCTTTTTCTTGTCGTCATCGGAACTGTGGGAATCCTCATCCCCTGGTCTGAAAATATCCGTTCCACGCTGACCCATTTTATCCTTGAGGATTCTATTGCGATCTTCTTATTTGGATTTATCATGTTAGTGACAGGCTTGTTTTCAATGGTCAACATTCTTATCAATATGCGGCGGACTCACTATGTGATTAATTCCGGAAGCACTCGCATTACTGTGGATGAATCGGTGATTCAACAATATCTTATCTCATATCTAAAACAATTGTTCCCAAAAGTAAATGTTCACGGACATGCAAAACTAAAAAGTAACCGGATTCAAATTTTCATTGAATTCCCATATCACCCCACTTTAGAACAAGAAGCTTTGGTGGAAAGAGTAAAAAAAGACCTCTCTTCTCTGTTCGCTTCAAAACTCGGCTATACTGGAGATTTTCGCCTCTCGGTAAGTTTTCAGCCTATACCTTAGTTACCGATAATTTTCTTGCTGCCCTCGGTTCGTTAGTGTCTACTGTCAGTCCTCTTTTACGGCCTCTTTCAACTCGGTCTACGATTGAAGGAACTTGAGCGGCTGCCTTAGGAGAACCGCTAACCAGAGGAAATTTTCCATTCTGATTTTTTTTTTGTAAAGTTCGATACCGATTCATTGCCGACCCCTCTGTAATCTGTTGTTTTTCGTGCAAGCCGTTGTTATAAGCAGAGGCGACTCGTTGCCAGCTAACACAAATCTTTGATTCTCTAGGTATTGTATGAATTTGAGCAAGACTCCATAACCTGTTGTCCTCCTCAGGTGTCCATCCGTATTTGCGCTTAGGTATCTCTCTGTGATTGCCAAATATCCCTAGAGTTTCCAAAGACTCTCTTTGTTGATCTTTTATTTCTTGAGAAGTTGAAAAACCACCCGTTACTTGCCTAGGCTCAATAGTCAAGCTACCGTCATGATAAATACCACACATACGCACACAACTTTGACTCCCATCTACTGAACTCATACAAACCTCCTAAATAAGATTTTTTTATACAAAACAAGTTATACTGCGCGGTGTAAATGCAGAAATTCAACGTCACGCAGTATATCATATAATACACATTTAGTACACATGTTTGGATTATTTCTGAACCATGCCCATTTTTTTCGAAAAGAGTTATCCTACTTTGAATCTAGCCGATTCTTTTGGCGCTTTCGGTCCGTCGGTATCTACTGTGTTAGTCTCCTTTTGCGGCTTCTTTCAACTCGGCCTGCGACTGAAGGAACTTGAGCGGCTCCCTTAGGAGAATCGCCATCCAAAGAGAAAATTTCCGCCTGCTTTTGTTTCTGTAAATACTGATATCGCTCTCTTGCTGATGTCTTCGAAATTGGTTCTCCCGTGCGTATGTTAAAATCTAAAAGTACATTATCCCACTCAATATCAGTAATGGTTGAACCATCCGACCCAGTTTGAACTACCGTATAAAGCGGAACCAATGCCAACAAAGCTGCATCCTTCATCGGTGACAGCTCATCTATTTTACTCAGCTTAGATCGCTTTGAAGTCCTAGAATGAGCTTTTGAAGCGGCAGCAGATACTTTTCGAACAATGGGAGACGCTTTTGGAGCGGCAGCGGGCATATCCGAAACAGAGAGATCTACAGGCGCACTTGAAACACTGGAAGCTGCTTCAGGTTTTCTATGAACAATCTTAGCGTTTAGTTGATCTATAAGTTTTTGTTGGTCTTCTAATCCTCGAGGACATGAAAAATAATCCGTTATTTCCTTAGGGTCCTTAAAGATCCAACTGTTATTATTAAAAGCAGCAAACATACACGTATAACTTTGATTCATATCTACTGAATTCACATAAACCTCCAAATTATTGTTTAATTAATGTCAATTGTACAATAAAACAGAATTGTAAATCAATTATTTATTTTAATATTTAACTTTAATATTCTCGATTTGTACAATTTTGATATCTTGAATGCATGTGCGGATCGCCCGTTTCACGGGCGATCCGCACATGCATTCAAGATATCAAAATTGTACAAATCGAAAATCTCATGAAAAAAATGGATGAGAGTAAACCAGTTATCACAAACTAAACAAGAAAAAAGTATCCCGAATGGAGCAATAAATGATACAATAGCTGGCGATAGGGATGGCATAAAATGCCTCTACATTTTAAAATCTCTTAGTATTTTTTAACAAAGTGAGTTTTCGATGAAACATGTCACATTAGATCCCGAACTTAAGCAAACACTCAGTAAAGTAGCTCTTGCTATTCGTATTCTTTCTATAGATGCTGTTCAAAAGGCAAACTCAGGACACCCAGGACTTCCAATGGGATGTGCTGAAATAGGGGCTTATCTTTGGGGGAATGTCCTACGCTATAATCCTAAAGACCCAGAATGGATCAATCGAGACCACTTCATTCTGTCTGCAGGACATGGTTCTATGCTGCTCTACTCTTGTCTCTATCTATCTGGCTATGACGTCTCTCTCGATGACATCAAAAATTTCCGCCAACTTCACTCCAAAACGCCTGGACACCCCGAATCGATAGAGACTCCTGGCGTCGAAACGACATCTGGTCCATTGGGACAGGGCTTTGCAAATGCAGTCGGGCAGGCACTAGCGCTCAAAATGCTAGCAGCACGATTTAATACAGAAAAGCACAAAATCATCGACAACAAAGTTTTCGTCCTAATGGGCGATGGATGTGTGATGGAAGGAATCACTTCTGAAGCTTCATCACTTGCCGGTCACCTCCAGCTCAATAACCTCATTGCTATTTACGATGCTAACCACGTCACTCTCGATGGCCCGTTAAACGACTGTTGTTCCGAAGACACAAAAATGCGTTACCGTTCTTACGGCTGGGATGTACTGGAAGTCGATGGCAATGACTTAGATGCCCTGCATCAAATATTCCTCGAAGCTAGGCATCATCAAGAGCGTCCGTGCCTAGTGATTGCTCATACGATCATCGGCAAAGGATCACCGCATAAAGCAGGAACGTCTAAGGTCCATGGATCTCCACTAGGACCAGATGAAGTCAAAGCGACAAAAATTGCTCTGGGAGCTCCAGAAGAACCATTTTTCGTGCCACAAGCCGTCTATGATTTTTTCGAAAAAAAACAAAAGGAAGACACCCTTCAACAAAAAGAGTGGCAAGAAATGTTCGATGCTTGGGCAAAAGCTCATCCAGACAAGCTAAAAATCTTTGAAGCGATGAAACACAAACACCTACCTGCCGATCTCGAGACAAGGCTCAAAGACTTAAAGGTAACCTCTCCTGTAGCTGGTAGAAAAGCCTCACAGGACGTCTTAAATAAGCTGGCCGATTTTCTTCCTCAACTTTGTGGAGGATCTGCCGACCTTTCCTGTTCCGATCTAACAATGTTAGAAAAGTACCCTTTAATAGCGCCCAATAGCTTTGAAGGTCGTAACATCAAATTTGGAGTAAGAGAATTTGCCATGGGTGCAATGGCAACAGGGATGTCCGAAACAGGCATGTTCACCCCATTTGTCGGTACCTTTCTGACATTTTCAGACTACATGCGCAATGCAATCCGCTTAGCCTCCTTAATGAAAATGCAGGTGATCTATCAATTCACTCACGACTCTATTTTTCTTGGAGAAGATGGTCCCACACACCAGCCCGTCGAACACTTTGCCTCTCTACGTGCCATTCCCAACCTACATGTATTGCGTCCGGGCGATGCCAACGAGGTTAAAATGGCATGGATCGCGGCCTTAAATTACTCAGGTCCTTCAGCACTGCTTCTATCGCGCCAGTCACTTCCAGAACTGTCTAAAACAAACGTTTCTTATTCTGATGGAGTAGGAAGAGGTGCTTACATCATCAAAAAAGAATCTGGCACCCCTGATTATACGCTAATGGCAACCGGTTCGGAACTCCATTTAGCCATCGACGTTGCAGAAGCTCTTGAGAAGATAGGAAAGCATGTCAGAGTCATCTCAATGCCTTGCTGGGAGATTTTTGAAAAGCAATCTCCAGAATACAAAGAAAGCATCATGGGAGGAAACCTAGGAAAACGCGTTTCTATCGAGGCCGGAGTGGAAATGGGATGGCATAAATACATTGGCAGAGAGGGCATTACTATTAGCATGTCGACATTTGGAGCTTCAGCACCTGCAGGTGCTCTTGCGAAAGAGTTCGGTTTCACCGTCGAATCGATCCTTGACCGTATTCTATAGGAACGAAATATGAATCGACTTCTTATCGATGCTCTCCACTGCCGCAACCTAGGACGAGCTCCCGTTTGGCTCATGCGCCAGGCAGGCAGATACATGCCCGAATATCGTGCGCTACGAAAAAAACACTCTTTTCTAGAGATGTGCCACAATCCAGAACTCATTGCTGAAGTGACAAAGCTTCCTATTACGGCCTTTGGAATGGATGCTGCCATTCTTTTTTCCGATATTCTCGTCATTCCTGAAGCTTTCGGAATTGGGCTTCATTTTGAAGATGGAGCAGGACCGATCATCGATCGTCCTCTTAACTCCCCTGCCGACATCCAAGCACTGCCTAAAGTCGACATGCGCCACTCACTAAATTATGTCACAGAAGGAATTCGTCTGTTAATCCCTGAGCTAAAGGTTCCTTTGCTCGGTTTCTGTGGAGCCCCATTCACTCTGGCAAGCTACATGATCGAAGGGAAATCAAATCACAATCTCCATAAAACAAAGCAATGGATGTTGCGCGATCCAGAATCATTTCATCAGCTATTAACGCTGCTATCCGACCATGCCATCACCTACCTCACAATGCAGATAGAAGCCGGCGTCCAGGCTGTACAAGTTTTTGACTCATGGGCAAACGTCCTTACTCACCATCAGTTTCGCGAGTTTTCTTTAGCTTATATGCAAAAAATTGTCGAAAAGATTAAACCTAAAGTCCCTGTGATTTTATTTTGTAGAGGATCATCGACATTTGCTCCTGAAATGGTAAAAGCAACACCTAGCTGCATCAGCGTCGATTGGAATGTCGATATTGGCAGCTTGCGATCTGTGGTCCCAAGCTCAATTGCAATCCAAGGAAATCTCGATCCCGACTTTTTATATGCACCTATTCCTGTACTGAAGAAAGAAGTCACCCGTTTGCTGAATGCTATGAATGGCGATCCTGGTTATATCTTTAACCTCGGTCATGGGATCACCCCCGAAACACCAACAGAAGCTGTGCAAGCGCTTGTCAACTGCGTTAAAGAACACCCTTAGCTAAATAAATAAAACAGAGCGCTAGGCATGAAAACAGAAACGCAAAGGCGCAAAGGCGCAAAGGCGCAAAGAACTGTTTTTCCTTTGCGCCTTTGCGCCTTTGCGCCTTTGCGTTTCGATACCCATGCCCAGCGTCCTTACCGGTTTGTGATTATTGGAGGGGGGATTAGTGGTCTTGCTCTCGCATGGTTTTTACGTCAGCGATTTAACGATGCCTCCATCATAGTCCTGGAAAAACAAGAACGCCCTGGTGGTTGGATCCGCACTGTTCGTTGTGGAGATTTTCTTTTCGAAGAGGGGCCTCGTAGTTGCCGCTCTCGCGGGACAGGAACTGCCACGCTGCAACTTATCGAAGATTTAAAATTAGAAAGTCAATGGCTAGCAGCTGCTCCGGCATCTCAAAAGCGTTTCCTTTACATAGATGGAAGTTTGCAACAGATGCCTAACGGGATTCTAGGCTTTTTATCCTCTCCTCTTACTCGATGCCTCATTCCTGCTTTCTGCAAAGAATGGAGAGTGTCCCCCTTGGAGAAGGAAGATGAATCTATTTATGATTTCATTTCACGTCGACTAAATAAAGATATTGCCGAACGGTTCATCGATCCGATGACTTCTGGCATTTATGCTGGCGATATCCGACAATTATCGATGCGTTCCTGTTTTCCTGCTATTTATGAATTAGAACAGGCACACGGATCCCTTTTAAAAGGCTTTGTAAAGGGTTTATTCAGGAAAAAAGAAGAACCCCATCTTTCTTCCTTTGTAAAGAAAGCGCAAAAGTTCCCTATTTTCACCCTGAAAAATGGAATGGAGAGCTTAATCACGGCTCTTAGCAACTCGATTGGAAATGACCTCAACCTTGGCACTGCTGCAATTAATTTCGAAGTAAAAAATGATGAAATACAGATCTCTACAAACCAAGGTTCAACGTTCTCTGCCGATCATGTATTCATTACAACGCCAGCAGAAGCAACAAAAGAACTGCTGAAGTCATTAAAAATAGATGTCCCCTCTCTTCCCCATGCCTCGTTAGCTGTTGTCAACATGGGATGGAATAGCGATGTCTTAAAAAAATCGGGATTTGGTTATCTCATTCCCACAAAAGAAAAAGAAAAACTTCTGGGAATGGTGTGGGACTCCTCGGCATTCCCTGGACAAAACACATACCCCAACCAAACGAGAATGACAGCGATGCTTGGGGGGATGCATCACCCAGACATTCCACAGTTACAAGACGAAGAGCTCATTGCACTTGCCATGGAATCACTTCAAAAACATCTTAATATTTCAATCCCCCCTGATACCATTCACACAAAAACCACCCGACAAGCAATTCCTCAATATCCTGTCGGACATCTTACAAAAGTACAGGCGCTGGAGCAAAATCTAGCAAAAGCTTCCAATTCACGCATCAGTCTACTTGGAATCCCCTGGCATGGCGTTTCCGTCAACGATTGCATCGCAAATGCAAAAACATTAGTGAGCACACTCTGCGTATAATCTTTTCCATTATAATCCCGGAAATTTCTATTTTACAAAAAAGCCAGCAGTTCCCGCTGAGGAAAGAATAGCTTTAACACTGATACTAAAACAATAAAAACAGGATAGGTAAGATATGCAGGATAAGGCAAATTTTCTTGGTTTTTCGATAAAAAACTAACAATTCTTTCTTTAACATCCTACCTATCTTGCTTATCCTGTTATTTTTATACTTCAGCGGGAACTGCTGCAAAAAAGCGGAAATTTCTATTTTGCGCTAACACAATGCAACAAGATCATTTACTTTAATTAAAAAACATGTTACAATTGTTTAGTTTAAATTATATATTGGTGATAAAATGTCCACAAGAACAATCCCGTTAAATACAAATAATCAAAACCAATTATCATGGTCGAGTTTTATACAACACCATCTAAAACAATCTGGAAACTATCTGTCTCGGACCTGTTCTCGAATATTGACAATCGATAATCTTGCTAAAACGAGTATCGCTATAATTACGTTGATTGGCTGCAACGGAATCGTTCAAGAAAATTCTTATGAAGGTAAACTATTCGAAATAGCCAGAACTTCATTGGATTTAGCTTTTATTTTTGCCTCCTGGGGAGCGATGGCTTGTACTGTACAAAAACAGGTATGTAAGGGTATAAGTCTAGTGGGGATAGGCATCTTGTTTGCCAACATCTTTTGGCGTGTAGGAATAGAGCATATGAAAATAGTCACAATGACTATAATCAATAAATCTTATCAGAACTCATCTTCAGCATCTTGGTTTTATTCTCCTATGACACACATCCCTGGAGTGCATACTTTACATAACAGCCCTGTTTATGGAAATAGATATTGGGAAATAGAAAAAATTATGGAGTCTTCCTTTTTTTTATTACTGAAGAATTTTACTCACAATTTTTATACTAATAATAACTACAGGAATTTAATAAAAAAGGAAGATATTATGAAATGTCAGCCATTTGCTTACAAGGAATTCGAAAATTATATTTCAAAATATGCTTTTTTTAATTGGAACGCAGAAAATCTTTTTTATGTCTGCTCGGATAACAATGGAATAGGGGAATATCTAATAAATGGAACTTCATTTGCAGTTACAAGGGTCTCACGGCAAGACGTGTGCTTTGGTGATTTTTGCGGTCTATCTCCTTTGATAAATATTCATGAATTAATGCATTTAGAAGAAGCGGCTGGTCACTTGATAATGCTTGAAGGACTGAACATAATAGACAGTTGGAGAGCTTTGGAAGTAGAAAGTTGGGGAATTTTAGGAATTTGGTTAAATATTGCAAAAGGAGCACAATCCCAAAAATACTCAAAACTTCTAGCAATAGGGGAATTATTTACAACTCTTAAGGGACATATTCTGACAGACAAAGTTTTTAAAGAGTGTCATGGTTATGATCTCGACACTGAAATTGACTATAAAAAAGAGTTGGTGATGGGAGAAAGAAAGTTGCCTGCCGGACAACTTGCAAATGTTTATAGAAAGTTAGAAAAAATACATGGCAGTCTTTCGGCAGCACTTTTATCCGATGAATCGATTGCTTACCTTCAGGGCAATTCTTCTTCGCTCATAAAATTAAGTGAAAGACCTGAATTATAGTGAATAGTTCCCTTGAACATGTAGCCCTAGAATATCATCGATAAAATAAATAAAGACTCATTACGGGCTAATTTTGCAGCAATGGAAGCCCCTTTCTCAGGATAATTTCTTCATTGAGATAGGGGTATCTTAAATGGCTATATTCGGGTTTACGCATCACTTCCATCAACAGTATAGGACTCTCAAATTGCTCTATCTGATAGAGAAGACGGGTATTTTGTTCATGAATTTCTTTAACTTCCTTTGCTAATACAGGAATGACAAGACGCAATTCTATCAACTCATTCTGCTTATCGATATAAGCAAATAACATAAATCCAGCAACTGCTATGCAGATAAAAAGACGGACGACGGTTGCAAAAGACTGACGATCTTTTTGGGGTTCAACACGGTTTCTTTGATTTTTTTTCATCTTTTTTCTACAGCTCTTAATTTGGCACTACGACTTCTTGGGTTCTCGGCAATTTCCTCTTCTGTTGGAATAATAGGACGTTTGGTCAGTGCATTGACCAAAGGTTCCTTGTCGAGAAAGAGCCCACTTAACCCAGACGTATGTAACTTATCAATAGCAGCAAAACGCATTGCTGTCTTCACAATTCTATCTTCCAGGCTATGAAAACTAATGACTGCAAGGCGTCCTCCTGGTACAAGATAGTCAATCGCAATGGGCAACACATTTTCCAAACGCTCTAGCTCCCTATTTACGCAGATGCGCAATGCCTGAAAAACAAGAGTGGCTGGATTGATTCCTTTTTTGCTGTAAGGGAGAGCCTGACGCAAAGTGTCTGCTAATTCGAGCGTGGTAGTAAAAAGCTTATTCTGGCGAGCTCTTACAATAGCACCAGCAGCTTTACGCCAATATTTCTCTTCACCATAATCGCGAAAAATCCTACCAAGATCAGCTTCGTTCCAAGTGTTTATGACCTCCGCCGCTGTCAAGGAAGATGTCGGATCCATACGCATATCCAAAGGACCTTCCCTCATAAAGCTAAAGCCTTTTTCAGCCTGGTCAAACTGCATTGAAGAGACTCCTAAATCAAAAATGATCCCATCAACCTTATCGATTTTAAGATGCTTTAAATGGGCATCAAGTTCAGCAAAATTACCAGCAATAATATGTACTTTCTTACCCCATGGAGCAAGACGGTTTCTTGCTATTTCCCTTGCTATAGGGTCTTGATCGATACCAATAAGACATTCAATTTCAGGATGTTCCTTGAGAAATGCTTCAGAATGGCCACCTGCTCCCAATGTCGCATCGACAAAACAACGCAAATGGCGTTTGTCGAAAATAGTTAGCATTTCATTAAGCAAAACGGAAAGATGGGGCATGAGCAGTTCCTTTTAGAAATGGACGTTGTGGACATTATGGACATTATAGACATTATGGACAACGTGTTTTTGTCCTATGTTTTTATGTTGATATTTAATTAGATAAAGATATATAATATTATTTAAGTTAAATTTATTAACAATAAACAAAGGAGATAATTGATGAATTCGGTAAATCCATTAAACGAAAATGATATGTGTGTATTTATAGAGGGAATTTCTGATGGTGCTAAAATCAGGGAAAGCCAGCGTACACCAATAGAAGAGCGTGTTTATCAAGC
>Ga0207113_1194_pt1 | contig 10927 bp, 12 predicted proteins | sample Alteio_BWMinHeat_69_FD_153559 | JGI IMG/M metagenome (GOLD analysis project Ga0207113, IMG submission 153559) | Enriched cells from forest soil in Barre Woods Harvard Forest LTER site, Petersham, Massachusetts, United States -... | ecosystem: Environmental > Terrestrial > Soil > Temperate forest >... | reverse complement strand
TGGAAGAAATTTTTGGTGAGATCCGTGACGAATATGATACGGAAGAATTTGAAGAAAAGAAATTATCCAACGAGGAATTTATTTTTGCTGGAAGGCTTGAACTCGATTATCTCAATGAGAAGTATGATATGGATTTCCCCGAAAATGAGTCCGAAACCCTTTCAGGTTTTATCATTAACCGCCATGAAGCCATTCCCCGATTAAAAGAACATATCATTATCGACGATTATGAGTTTGAGATCCTCAGTGTAAGCGATACCCGCATAGAGATGGTAAAGATGAGACTCCTTAAATAAGCTTAACGCCTAAAGCTTAATACTTAACGATTGAAACATTTAGATCTTACTTTGAAACAGTTAGTTTTCATTAACAGTTTTAGGCTTTAGGCTTTATGCTTAGGTATTGAGTTCATTTCAATTTACCTTTGCGACGCCTTAATAAATAGTAATCCAGAGTACCATGGCTTTAAACTTTTTTAAGAGGACCCCGGGGCAGGCAGAAATGTCATTTATCGAACATCTTGAAGCATTGCGCTGGCATATAGTACGTTCTGTACTTGCCATCGTGGTACTGGCAGTTTTTGCTTTTATTAAAATTGACTGGATATTTGAGCATATCATTATGGGGCCGCTAAAACAGAATTTTCTGTCGGTGGTTGGCCTGTGTAACCTGAGTCACTTCCTGCATATCGGCGATACGCTTTGTTTACCTGCTGCCAATGTGCAATTGCAAACAACAGCCTTTGGATCCCAGTTTATCTCCAGTATAACGATTGCCTGCGTTTGCGGATTTATTATTGCCTTTCCCTATATATTCTGGGAATTCTGGCGTTTTGTTAAGCCAGCACTTTCTCCCAAAGAAATTAAAAGCTCCCGGGGTGGATGTTAAAGTTTCAAACATCAGACGAAAAATATCCACCCATGCCTGGGGTATTACTGTTTTCTTGATTATAAATTCCCACAAAGGAGAGAGAGTCTCACCCACGAGCAAGCCAAAAATAACAAGGAAAAGATTGAATCCTATTAGCAGGGCACTGATAAAACGACTCGGTGTATCAAGGAAACCAGAAAGTAGGATACTGCGTTTAAGACCCTGTTTTTTCCTTATTTCAATGGTCAGCCGGTTCGCATTGGCAAATGCAATCTCAATGCCGGCAAAAAAAATGATCATCAGCCAGGCGATGATGATCCAGATAAGGGTATTGGTATTGATCATTCAAATACGAATTTAGGTTGAAAGGCCGAAAACTTAAAACTTTGGTATGAGTAATGAGATAACCCATAACCCTTAGTCCACTACTCCCCAAACCTTTCCGTAGGTAAAAGCCCCTCCCGTGTAAGAAAGTCCGAAATTACTCGCCGGGCTTCTTCGCAGGCCGTCTGAAGATTATCGTTGATGATGATTTTATTGAAATGATGACGAAAAGAGATTTCATATGCAGCTTTATTAAGTCTGTCCTGAAGTGCCTCGACAGATTCGGTGGCCCGAAGTTCCAGCCTCCTTTTCAATTCCTCAATGGAAGGAGGCTGTACAAAAATGGAAAGACTTTCATCAGGAAATTGTTCCTGCACATGAATGGCACCTTTCACATCGATATCAAGGATAGGGATTTTATTATTTGACTGGATCCTTTGAAGTTCAGTTTTTAAAGTACCATAATACCTTCCTTCATAAACCATTTCCCATTCCACAAATTCCTGGTTTTTTATCTTATGCTGGAATTCCTCCAGTGTCATAAAATAATAATCAACACCATTTATTTCATCCTGTCGCTGTGGACGGGTTGCAGCAGAAACAGAAAAAGCCAGCTGAGGAAAGTGATGAAGCAGATATCGGGTGATTGAAGTTTTTCCCGCGCCTGATGGTGCAGTAATGATGATCAGCATCGGAAATATTTAAATTCTTTTAATCGAGGCCCCCAGGCGATTGAGCCTTTCGTCAATATATTGATAACCCCGGTCGATCTGATCAATATTCTGAATAACACTTTTCCCTTCTGCGCTCATAGCCGCAATCAGTAGAGATACCCCCGCACGAATATCCGGACTGCTCATAGTAATACCGCGCAGTTTGTGCATTCTTCCTAAACCGATCACTGCTGCGCGATGCGGATCACAAAGAATTATCTGCGCTCCCATATCCAATAGTTTGTCAACAAAAAATAAGCGGCTTTCAAACATTTTTTGATGAATAAGTACACTTCCTTTTGCCTGAGTGGCAACCACAAGCAATACGCTAAGCAGGTCGGGAGTGAGTCCCGGCCATGGATGATCATAAATCGTGAGAACAGACCCGTCTAGATATGTTTGTATTTCGTATAATTCCTGCCGGGGAACAAAAATATCGTCGTTTTGAATTTCAAGCCTGATTCCCAATTGACGGAATTTATCGGGTATTTGACCCAGCTCATTTACATGGGCATCTTTGATCAGTATTTCACTCTGCGTCATGGCAGCCATACCGATAAAAGAACCGATTTCGATCATATCTGGCAACATCCGGTGTTCAGTGCCCCCCAGTTCAACCACTCCCTCAATTACCAGCAGATTGCTGCCGATGCCGTTGATTTTTGCCCCCATACGATTTAACATCCTGCACAGCTGTTGAATATAAGGCTCACATGCGGCATTATAAATAGTAGTTATTCCTGTTGCAAGACAGGCAGCCATCATAATATTGGCTGTACCCGTTACTGAAGGTTCTTCCAGTAGCAGGTAAGTTCCTATAAGTTCGGGAGCTTCAAGTCGGAAATAATCATCCCCCGGATCGTAGGAAAACCGGGCACCGAGTTTTTCGAAGCCAGTCATATGCGTATCCAGCCTTCTTCTGCCAATCTTATCGCCACCTGGTTTAGGAACAAATGCTTTTTTAAATCTTGCCAGCAGGGGTCCTGCAAGCATTACAGATCCACGAAGTCTCCCGCTTTTTTTGCGAAATGTTTCACTGTTCAGATATTCCACATTAACATCATCTGCCTGGAAACTGCATACGTGACGTGAACTGCGATCTGTTTTTACACCCATCTCCTGCAGAACTTCAATCAGCAGGTTGACATCAAGAATGTCGGGAATATTTGAAATGGTAATTTTGCCTTTGGATAATAAAACAGCACTAATCACCTGCAGTGCTTCGTTTTTTGCCCCCTGGGGAACGATGTCACCTTTCAACCGTTTACCACCCGTAACTTCAAAGGCATTCATTCAATATCTTTTCTTTTTGAATTTACCTCCGCGATCGTTATTCCGGTTGTTATTATTATTATTTCTCTGAAATTTCTGATTGCGCTTATTACGATCATAACCATAGCCACCGCTTCTTTCCCGATTTTCGTTTGGACGGAAGCTGCGTACAAAAGGAGTATTGGTAAATTCCAGTTGTCCGTTGGTTATAGCACTGAGTTCTCCCTGGATAGCATCGTCATGAACCGTTTCCTTATGCCAGTTATTATAAGCCAGTTTCATGTAATAAGCAATGGCATTTGCAAATCCGTTTTTCTTTTCAGGATTTTCTTCCTGCAAAGCTTTATCAATAATCAGCTCGAGATTTTTACCAAGATGCGCATGTTTGGGATATCGTTTCGGATAAGGAAGCGGATCAGATTTTACTTTAAGCGTTTCTGCAGTTGGTATCGGGTAAGGAGATGAAACATCCAGTTTGAAATCAGAAATCAAAAAAAGATGATCCCATAATTTATGACGGAAATCCTCCACATTTTTAAGGTGGGGATTCAGAAATCCCATCAATTCAATCACTACTGCCGCGTTTTTTTCACGTACTTCAGGATCTTCGATGGTAAGCAGGTATTCTATCATCCGCTGGATATGGCGGCCGTATTCACGCATAATCAGATGATTACGCGTTGTATTGTATTCCATTATGTAGTATTTAAGCCTGACAAACGTACGGAAAAAAATCAGTTCACAATAACCTTGGTCAGGAACTGCTTGTTATTGGCCGGATTCACCGCCCTGAGGAAGTAAATACCGCTGGCTGGTTTTACTGTAAGATCCATATTAGTCATGGTATTTCCTACAAGTTGAACCTGTTTTCTTTCAATAATCTGACCTGAAGTACTCAACAGTTCCAGATTGAAATTACCGGTTTGTTGTTCATCAAACTGAACAAATATATTCTGGTTCACAGGATTTGGATATATCTGGATACCTGGACGCTGATCTGCCTGTTGAAGGTTTACTGCTTTAACTATTGAATAGACGACGTTTCCTTCCGGATCGGTGCGTTTGATGCGGAAGTATATTTCTCCCACATTAGTCTGAGAAGTGTTGTATTGATACTGGAATTGTGCAACAGTACCCGTTGGAGCAGATCCAGCCGGGACGGTTCCTGCTGGTTGCCAGTTTTCGTTGTCTTTACTATATTCAATTTCATATACTATGCCATTTTGATCAATTGTGCCAAGCCATTGTAGTGAGACAATACCATTTTGTTTATATGCCGAAAAATTACTGATGGCTGTTCCCAATGGAACTGTTGGACACCAGTAATAAGTGAGATGAAGTGTACCACCAATTACAGTAGTCACTGATGAATTGTAATTGGATCCGCCATCGAGAGTAATCAAACCTCCATTAATGGAATAAGTGAAACCTACTGTTCCCGTACCGAGGTATGCTGCATTACCACCTGCAGACCCGAAGCCATTCGGAAAAGAAATGATGTTTTCAGGTCCATACGTTATTGTATCTCCGGGCATTCCGAACGGAGCCAGTGTATCATAGCCATGGACAGAGTTATAAACGTGCGTTAGTGTAATTCCCGGGCCTGAAATTTTATTCGTAAGTGTTAACTGAAAAAGAAAGGCAGTACTGTCAGGCCCAGTATTACCAGCACCCGTAACCGAAGTACCCATAATGGTATCGTGTAGTGACACACAACTCAGATTCCCGATAGCAGGATTGAACTGCTGAAATGTAAATACCAGAGAACTCGCCGTAGTTGGGGAAATAGTAATAGACTGATCAATAGCTGTTGCCGGGAGTCCACCGGTACATGTACATTGTGCGTATATGGATGACTGATAGAAAATTTGTAAACATGCTAAAAGCATGAAACCCCTGAAGTAAAGATTTTTCATAGTACGGATTTTGATGACGGATGACGGATGACGGAAAACAAACCACTGTAAATTTATCTAATATCAACCTCGAATCACAGCGCGTAAATACGTAAAACCTTGCCTCGTAATTTCCGAAACTTTATTCTCCTGGGAAATCAGTGGAACCTACAGTTTTTTCCTATTAACTTTGCCTTTCAAAGCCAAACGCGTAATGCTCAACGCTGAACGCTAAGATATTAATTATGAGCTGGTTACATGATTTAATCCCTCCATTTATAAGTATCTGAATCTAAAAAATGACTGAATCTTCAATACAAATACAGGTAAGCCTGGATGAAAATAAAATGCCCGTGCAAATCAGCTGGAGCGCCCCGGATAATTCTGTTGAAAATACAAGAAAAGCCAAGGCATTTCTTCTTTCCCTTTGGGATGGCTCAGACAAGGCAGCCCTGCGGATTGACTTGTGGACAAAAGATATGATGGTGGATGAAATGGAGGATTTTTTCTATCAGACCCTGATGACAATGGCCGATACCTATCAGAGAGCCACAAGGCACGATGATTTAGCAGCTGAAATGAAGAACTTTGCCCGTAGTATTTATCAGAAATCAAGGGCAAAACAATTAAAAGAAAATAAATTATAATTTATACCATGAGCCTCGAACAAAAAGTAATGGCGGACCTGAAAACAGCCATGCTGGCAAAAGATGAGAAAGCGCTCCGCTCACTGCGCGCCATTAAAGCGGCGATATTACTGGCAAAAACTTCTGAAGGTGCAGGTGGGGATTTGAAGGAAGAGGATGAAGTAAAACTTCTTCAAAAACTATTAAAGTCCAGAAAGGATTCACTGGAAATATATAATACCCAAAATCGTAAAGACCTGGCCGTAAAGGAGGAAGAGGAGATTGCAATTATTGAGAAATTTCTTCCTGCCCAGATGAGCCAAGAGGATCTAAAAATAGCACTCAGGAAAATCATTGCTGATACAGGCGCCAGTTCTCCAGCGGACATGGGAAAAGTAATGGGTGTGGCTACCAAGCAGCTGGCAGGAAAGATAGATGGCAAAAGTATTAGTACAACTGTAAAGGAACTTCTGGCAAAATAATTAGGCTTCTCCGGAGGTTGAAATATCAATCTTCTTGATTTAATATCCGTTTTTGAAAAGGCTTTGGAATGGCTTTACAATTCGCTTATTTAAGCTTCATAACAGCAATACCTGCAAAATCAAATATTTTGATTTTAAAGTTGGCTTTAGTTTATTACCGGTAAGTCAATTCTGGTCGGATATTGAGGAGAAAAATAAATTGTCTGAGTCGCTTTTATAAAATCAGATTCTTTTGCTTCGAAAATATTGGGAATAAATTTTTGAGGATTGCGGTCGATCATGGGGAACCAGCTGCTTTGCACCTGAATCATGAGTCTATGGCCTTTTTTAAACTTATGATTTACCTGGTGAAGGCCAATCAGGAATTCCTCCGGTTTACCGGGAATCAGTGCTTCGGGATTTGAGAAGCTCTTCCTGAATTTACCCCGGAAAACTTCCATACTAACGGGTAATTGATAACCGCTCATTTTGAAATTAGCAGAGTCCCAATCGGGATAAACATCAATCAGCTTTACAATCCAGTCTGCATCAGTACCAGAAGTGGATGCAAATAAATGAGCATTTACTGCACCGGTTATAACAAGATCCTCTTTTAAAGAATCGGAAGTAAAGCTGATAACATCCGGACGTGTATAAACAAATCGCTGATCCTCTACCTGCCAGGTCCGCCAGCGGCTGCCCTTTCCATATGTTTCCTCTATAGGTAAGGTCCTGTAAGGAACGGGCTTTTGCGGATCACTGATATATGATATGGATCCCTCCTCAGAAGGTTTTATAAATCCTGCCTTAAGCCCCTGGCCGGCATATAAAGGGCGTATCGTGGCCTGCTTAGGAGGCCATGTATCATAAGTCTTCCATTCATTTGACCCTGTTTGAAAAATATATGCTTCTTCGAATTTCCCATCTCCAATTCCTTTCAGGTAATAATCGAACCATTTTTTCTGAAGCCTTCGAAATTCCTCACCAGTATTACTTCCCAAGGCAATCATACCAATACTATCAGCCTTGTTCCTTCCCCACTGTCCATGAAACCATGGACCAAGCACCAGATGATTTTTATGTTCGTCATCCATTTTTTCCATATAGTTATACATCAGCTGCGGGCCATTCAGGTCTTCCTGATCATAATAACCTCCTACATGGAGTTGTGGAATTTCAACTTTTTTTACATAAGAGAGCGGTGAATTTTTTTGCCAGAAACTATCATAATCCGGATGTTTGACAAAATTGTTCCAGGTAGGGATTCTATTATGAAAATATTTCTCATTAACATTCTTCAGACTTCCCAATTGCAGGTACCAATTGAAGAGATCAAAAGCAGGAAAAGGAAATGAACTATCGGTTGTCTTGTCACCTTCTACTTCGTAAGTATACTCAAATCCATAACTTAAACGAAAAGCTCCGTTGTGATGAAAATCATCACCCAAAAAAAGATCGCCCATACAGGCTTGTTCGGATGAGGCTTTCAGCGCCGGATGCGGATCAACTGCACCTGCAAGCGCCAGCCAGCCGGGATAAGAAATTCCTGTAATTCCTGCTTTCCCATTATTGTTTTTAATGTTATGAAGGAGCCACTCTATTGTATCCCATGTATCGGTACTCTCATCTGCAGCACCTTTTATAATCTGGTGAATCAGGGGTTGATGAATTTGCATATTACCCTGACTTTTATATTTCCCTCGAATATCCTGGAAAACAAAAATGTATCCTTCAGGGGCCATATTTAAGAACGAAAAATTTTTAGGGAGAGTAATTGTCTGCTTTCCTTCCGGATAACCGCTATCAATGCCGTAAGGTGTTCGGACGATGAGGAAGGGATAAGAACTATTTTGATTTTCAGGCGTCAGTACGATAGTATTCAATAAGATTCCATCCCTCATAGGGATCATATAACTCGTTTTTACATATTTCAGAGAATCGGGTAACTGCGAAAAAGCAAAAAAGTGAAACCCTGCCAATACAGTCAGGAGAAAGAATTTTTTCATACAAAATGTTAAAGCAGATTATTCATAAATCCTGAGACGGGCTCTGAGTGTTTCTGTTTCCTGTTGAAGTTCTTTAATTTTTTCCAACAAATGTTTCAAAGCATCTATCCCGGGAATATTGATATCCAGTTCGTAATACATACGGCTGAATTTCTCCAGTTCAGTTAGTTCTTCTTTCAAAATAAATCGTTGATTTTCTTTGTAACTTATAGAAATCAACCCATAAGATTCCAGGGATTCAATGAAAGTTCGTTCCACATGATAATAGGAACAAAACGTTTCGACAGGTATAATTTCTTCTGACATACTTTTTGTTTTATCTCATTTTTGAAAGTTCGGCAAAAAGTTCTTTTTCTCTCGCAGTAAGATTTTTCGGAATTAAAATATTATAAGTAACAAACAGATCACCAAATGATCCTTCATGTTTATAAACCGGAAAGCCCTTGCCTTTCAGCCTTGCCTTCATTCCATTCTGTGTTTCAGGATTAACCTTGAGCTTGATTTTCCCGTCCAGGGTATCGACCATCACATCTCCACCCAATACAGCAGTATACAGATCCAGGTTCAGCGTGATATATAAATCATTTCCTGCCCTTTTAAAAACAGGATCAGGTTCTATCCTGAAAGTGATATATAAATCTCCCTGGGGACCGCCATTCGCACCAGGTGCGCCATGATTTTTCAATCGGATAACCTGTCCGTCTTCTACCCCCGCCGGTATGGTTATGCGAACATTTTTTTCGTTGACTGTTAAAGTCTGGCTATGTGTTTTTGCCGCATCACGAAGTGAGAGATGCAGTTCGGCCTGGTAATCCTGTCCCCTGAATTTTGTATTTCGAGATCCTGAGGCACGTGCACCCGAACCGAACATTTGTTCAAAAAAATCAGAATATTGACCTTCACCAAAATCCTCCCCACCTCCAAAATCAGCAAATGGATTTGCAGATTGCCCTGATCTTCTCTGGCCTGAATAAGCACCTGACTGTCGGCTCTTTTCAAACTCCTCTGCTTTTTCCCAGTTTTCTCCATACTGCTCTCCGTACTGGTCGTATTTTTTTCTTTTCTCGGGATCGCTGAGCACTTCATTGGCCTCGTTGACCTGCTGAAATTTTTTATGCGCTTCCTTATCTTTAGGATTGAGGTCAGGATGTAATTTTCTCGCGAGTTTGCGATAAGCTTTTTTGATATCTTCTTCAGATGCGGTTTTGGAAACTCCCAGAATTTTATAATAGTCAGTATATGCCATATGCGTCCTGGTTATACCAGTTCTTTGACAACATTCCAGATTACTTTTGGTTTACCTAGGGTATAATAGTGCAATACGGGGACACCCGCTTTTTTTAATTCACGGCTCTGCTGCAACAACCATTCGGTACCAATCTGTTCTACATCTTCATCTGTTTTGCATTTCGTTACCGCATTGGAAAGGTCTGCGGGGATGTCTACATGAAAAACTTTTGGTAAAAGGCTGAGTTGCTTTTTATTCGTGATGGGTTTCAATCCGGGGATAATCGGCACTTCAATCCCATTCTCCCTGCAGGCCTTGACGAAATCAAAAAATTTCTGATTATCAAAAAACATCTGTGTCGTAACATATTCCGCACCTGCATCTACTTTTGCTTTCAGAAACGACAGGTCGGTAGCCAGATTGGGGGATTCAAAATGCTTTTCAGGATAACCCGCGACTCCAATACAGAAATTGGTTTTACTACCGTTTTTAATATCTTCTTCAAGATAGATCCCCTGATTCAGATTCACTACTTGTTTTAATAAATCCAGGGCATATTGGTTTCCCCCAGGCTCTGGTGTAAACGCGGCTTCATTTTTTGGAGCATCACCCCTCAGTACAAGCACATTATCAACCCCCAGGAAATGCAGATCGATCAATGCATCTTCGGTTTCACGTTTCCCGAATCCACCGCAGATCAGATGGGGAACTGCGTCGACCTGGTAATGATTCATAATGGCAGCACAAATACCAACTGTTCCGGGCCTTTTTCTAACTTCCACTTTCTCGAAAGTGCCATCACTCTTCTTTTTGAACATCGTTTCACTGCGATGATAAGTCACGTTAATAAATGCCGGCTTAAACTCCATCAGGGGGTCCAGGTGATCATATATCGAACTGATTGTCTTCCCTTTCAAAGGCGGAAGAATTTCAAAGGAAACAGCACTATCATTTGACTGGCGGATGTGATCAATAACCTTCATCAGTGGGTTCCAGAACGGTTTATTTGTGGATTGCAAACTTAATTCAATAGCACTATAACACAAGCACCTGTTAAACTATTTTAAAATGAATCGATTACACATTCTTCTGGTATTTTTGCTCAAATTTTACAGGAATTGAATCTCACTATTCATACAAAAGATCTGGTCAAAACCTATCACAACCGCACAGTGGTTGACCATGTTTCCGTAAATGTAAAACAGGGCGAAATTGTCGGTTTACTCGGACCCAATGGTGCGGGTAAAACAACGACTTTTTATATGGTGGTTGGTCTTATCAAGCCCGATGAGGGCCGGGTTTTTCTGGACGACCGGGATATCACCCGACTGCCAATGTATAAAAGAGCCCAGCTAGGCCTGGGATATCTTCCCCAGGAAGCTTCTGTTTTCCGCAAACTCTCTGTGGAGGATAATCTCAAAGCCATTCTGGAAATGACCAAAATGACTAAGAAGGACCAAAAGGAAAAGCTCGAAGCACTTCTGGATGAATTCCGTCTGCACCATGTACGTAAAAACAACGGAGATTCCCTG
>Ga0207113_1192_pt1 | contig 11200 bp, 7 predicted proteins | sample Alteio_BWMinHeat_69_FD_153559 | JGI IMG/M metagenome (GOLD analysis project Ga0207113, IMG submission 153559) | Enriched cells from forest soil in Barre Woods Harvard Forest LTER site, Petersham, Massachusetts, United States -... | ecosystem: Environmental > Terrestrial > Soil > Temperate forest >... | reverse complement strand
CCATCAAAGTCACCATTATCTGATTCTCCCGAAACGATAATATCTGCATGGTATTTGCTTGGTTCGACAAATTTTTCATGCATGGGTTTGGCGCTGGAAAGGTACTGTTGTTTGACACTTGTGAAGGTTCGTCCACGTTCCTGTATATCTCGTTCAATGCGTCGTAAGATACGGATATCGTCTTGTACATCTACATAAATTTTAAAATCGTATAAATCGTTTAGACTTTCTTGTGTGAAAATGAGAATTCCTTCCACGATAATAACTGTTTTGGGGCTGATGAGAATAGAGTTTGCTTGTCGAGAATGCGTTTTGAAATCGTAAATGGGCTTTTGAATGTTTTCTCCATTTTTTAACGTGCTAATATCGGCGCATAATTGTTGGAAATCAATTGAATCGGGATTATCAAAATTAACTAAGGCTTTCTCTTCACTTGATAGATAGGAGAAGTCTTTGTAATAAGCATCTTGTTCGATAATGATGGCTTGATCCCCTAACAAAGATTGAATTTTTTTTGCTAAAGTGGTCTTCCCAGATCCTGTTCCTCCTGCAATGCCAATAACTATATTGGCGCCTAAAGTATTCATAAAAAAGAGAGAGAAAATAAGTAGTTTAAACATAAAATTATAGTCCTGGTTATTTGAAATTGTGTTTAAATTACTCCAGATCATATTTTAATTCAAGTTTAGCCTTTGGGAATTATATACTTTATTTTAATTAATGTTTTTTTTATCGTGAACGAGAAAAGGTATTGCAAAAAGTGCAATAATTTATAGAATCAGGTTTGGTATGATGTGGTTTTTCTATAAAATAATTAGGTGAGGAATTTATGTTTGCGAGAAAAATATTTTATATAGCATTGACGACATGTATTTTAATAAACCATCTCTATGCATCTTCCTATGTGGCTTTAATTAACAATTACAGCTCTAATTCTGTAAGCGTTGTTGACCTACCTTTGGGGGGAACTCCTATTAATATTCCAGTAGGAAGTGCTCCGTATGATATTGTGACGACACCGAATATGCAGACGGCTTATGTGACAAATTCCGGGGACAACACAGTCTCTGTAATCGATGTGTTTACGAATAGCGTGACCGGATCACCAATCCCAGTTGGAACTTCTCCATATTATATTGCGATCACTCCCGATGGTTCCAAGGCATTTGTGACAAATAATGGTTCGGCAAACGTAAGCGTGATTGATATTGCAAGCAATACAGTTTCAGCTACTATTCCAGCTGGAAATGGCCCCGATGGGATTTTAATCACTCCAGATGGAAAAAAAGTTTATGTCACCAACGACATTGATAACACAGTGACAGTCATCAATGCATTAACAAATAAAGCCATTGCAGCAATTACTGTAGGGAATCAAGGTGGCTATGGATCAACTGCAACTGTCACTCCAGATAGTGCTTATGTCTATGTACCAAATTATAATGATGGTACAGTAACTGTTATCCGTACATGTGATAATCGCACCTGTACATTAATGATGCCAGATGGTGGACAAGCATCCACTGCTTTTGCCATTTCTGATGGGACTAAAATTTATGTTCCAGCAGACAATAGCAATTTCATCGCGATTATTGAGACTTTCTGTAATACCTTGTCAGCGGATACAATTCTTGTAGGATTAGAACCCTATGATATAGCGTTTTCTCAAGATGGTTCTACAGCATATGTTGGAAATGCTCTTGATGGTACTATTAGTCTGATTGACGTTCCTACAGACTCTTCTATAGAAACATTTGCGGGGGGGCCATCTCCTGATACCTTAGCATTAGCGCCAGACGCAGATCATGTATTGGTGGTATTTAATTATGCTCCTGGAACTCTCGGTTCTATCGATATTGCGAATAACAACACACTGACTACAATTGCTGCATTGCAGGATAATCCATACTACGTAGCTTTTGGTTTTCTCTTAGCACCACCAACGCATTTAAGAGCCAGGCAAAGTAAAATTGAATTTGGTTTTCAGATAACTTGTACCAACATATTACATTGGGATCCTCCTAACAAAGGAGTGCCCCCTGTAGCATACAACGTTTATCGCAATAATAAGCTTCTTGGAGTTGTGTCTGCTGATTGTTCGTTGAAGTATAAAGATTATGATTGCTATAAAGGGGTGCAGTATACATATTCTGTCAGAAGTAAAGATGCCGAGGGAAATCTATCAGAACCAACTTCAGTAATAATTAATGAGAGTCATTGAAAGTACATGTTCACGGGGTCTACTCACTATAACTCAGGCCTTCAGCCTGAAGTGTTTACGTGTTTTCCCTAGGGCATTGCCCTAGGCTATTATAAACCAGGGCGTTGCCCTGAGAACAGTGCTTAGGCTGAAGGCCTGGATTATAAAAGCCTAGGGCAACGCCCTAGGTGATAAGCATATGTATTTCAGGCTGAAGGCCTGAGTTATAGTGAATAGACCCCGTGAACATGTGCGTGTTTTTAACCGATTTTTACAATCTTTATTTGAAGGCAAGGATTTGTCGAGTTTATGCTAAATTGTATTTTTAAATTTTCTCTGACTATTTTTTGAATAACCTCTTCTTTTATATTCACTCGTTGACCGAAAGGATAGAGTGTTATTCCTCCTTCCAAATATGGTACAGACCACAAGGAACCTTGAAAATAAGTTATTAGCTGTGCTCCCGGATTATACTGACATGCACCTAGGGATGGTCGATATATTGGCCTATTTTGACTTGGGGTCTCCTGGAGAATCTCACATGATGCAGAAAAAGTGTCACACAATGTAGATTGAACAGGTAGACACGATGACAATTTAGGTATGTCTGGCAAGGCTACTGGACATGATGATGTTGATGGTGACGATGTCGTTGGAATAACTGTCAAAGGTAATGAGGTTGGTTGGCTTGTTGTGGGTTGCGGGGTAGATGGATGAGAAGTAGGCGAACGCGTTGGTAGGTTTGTTGGTAGGCTTGATGGATTAAAGGTAGGTAAATGCGTTGGTAATAGTGATGGATGCAATGAAGGTAGGGAGCTTGGTGTTGCAGAGGGTGCTGTTGTACCCGTTGGAGGTGGGCCAATCGCATTTGCAAGGGGTGCAAGTAATAATAAGACAAGACTGATCAATCCAACTTTTGAGATGGATGGTGAATTAATAGGTTTTTTAGGGAATCCAACAGTAAATCGACCATCACTCTTAGGACCATAAACAACAACGTTGCGTGTCCCAAGATTTTGTGGACCCTGAGAACGGAGGAAATTGGTTAGATTTCTTGTAGGTTCACAGGTCTCTAGATGATAGCCATCCTCGTTATTCAAGGCAACAATAAATTCCCTGTCGTTTTCTAAATATGTAAGTGAAGAAACAGATAAATCTCTCTGGGTAGAACAGACGGAAACGTTTAGATTCATAACTCCTCCAGTAACTATTTCAGGTGGTATGACCCAAGCTTAAAGCTTGGGTCATACCACCTGAAATCTATGGTTAAAAAGAAGATTATACTTGCTTCCAAAATATAAGTCAAGGTAAATAACAGTTAAGTAATATTCTGAATAAAATTTAATTAATTTATGGCATGTTTGTTGATAAATTAATTCGTTTTTTTTAAGTGATTAATTGAGAACAATTTTCAGGGTTTAGGAGTTGAAGGGCGTTGATTTGCTGTGTTTTTTCACCACCATAAATCAATGCACCTCCCAGTGCCCTTTTAGGGGTTTGTTCATGAAAATAGTGAAGTCCTTCTAAGAAACTAGAGGAAAATGTTTTTGAACTTTTAATTTCGATAGGAATCAACTGGTTTCCTTTTTGAAATAATAAATCAACTTCTTTTCCGGCGACATCTCGATAGAAGTAAAGTCTAGGGTCTAGGGCTCGGTTATAGCGAGCTTTCATCAATTCAATCACAACCCAATTTTCGAACAAATTTCCATAGTTTGGTTCTTTTATTAGTTGCTCTGTGGAATCAATACCAAGAAGATAACATGCCAGTCCTGTGTCAGTAAAATAGAGCTTTGGTGATTTGATCAGTCGTTTACCGAAATTTTCAAAATAGGGTTCAAGACGAACTAGAATGTAAGTTGCCTCCAACACTGCAATCCACTGTTTGATTGTGACTGCAGAGACTCCAACATCTGATGCAAGACTTGCATAATTTACGAGCTGCCCCACCCTGCTTGCTGTCAGCCGGATGAAACGTTCAAATTGGATTAGGTCTTTGATTTGTAGAATCTGTCTAACATCCCTTTCTACATACGTTTGAAAATAGCTGCTGTAGGCATTAGAGGCGGGAATATTTTCTTTGTAAATTCTAGGATACCCTCCTTGTAGAATGATTGTCTCTATAGAATCGGATATTTGTGCATCGCGGATTTCTTCTAAACTTAATGGGAGAAGCCTCAGCAGAGCAGTCCTTCCAGCTAGAGATTGAGAAACGGCTTGATGGAGCAGGGCTTGATGACTACCTGTTAAGATAAACATCCCTTTATAATCTCCCTCATCTACTCGAACTTGAATGTAGGATAAAAGGTCTGGGACTCTTTGAATCTCATCTAGAATAGCTCCATTGGGATAAGTTTGGAGAAAGCTTTTGGGATCTAGAGTGGCTAATGATCGGTTGTCAAAATCTTCCATGTTGACGTAAGGTTTTTTAGGAAAGGCCATTTTGACGAGAGTTGTTTTTCCCGATTGACGCGGACCTAATAGAGTGACGACCGGATATTTTTTTGCAAGTTCTTGAATATAAGATGTTAGCGTTCTTTTAAACATAGTAGTTATGATAATCTAAAGTTCAACCTTAGATTATCATAACTTGCGATTTCAATCAATAGAACCTTAGTTTTGAAAGAGGTCTAATGTTGATATAAAAATTGCGTTTATTATCTTGGGATTATACACTGAATCTCTTGTATCAAAACATATTCAAAAGTTGATGTTTCAGTGGTCTACTTGAAGGAGGACAATGATTAGATTTTTAATGATTTTATGGTTCGTTTGTGCACAAGCATTGACATTTGCTGCTTCTTCCCCTGATTTCACAGTGATTGAAGATCCTGAGCAAATTTCCATTCTCACCCCTTCTTTTTCGGGACAGCAGACGTTAAAATTGCGTTTGAAGAACGGCTTAGAGGCTTACATTATTTCCGACCCGAAAGTAGATAAGTCCTCAGCAGCTTTAGTGGTGAAAACGGGAAGTTGGGAGGATCCTGAAGGGTATGCTGGTACCGCTCATTTTTTGGAGCATGTCTTATTTCTCGGTACAAAGAAATATCCGGGAGAATCTGAATATAGTCATTTTTTAAGTCAGCATGGGGGTACCTTTAATGCGTTTACCACCTCTGATTTTACCGGTTATATGTTTACTGTTGAACCTAGCGCTTTTCCCGAGGCTTTGGATCGTCTTTCTGATTTTTTTGTCGAACCGCTATTTAACCCATCGGGCGTTGCGCGCGAGCTCAATGCTATTGACCAGGAATATGCTAAAAACGTAGAGGATGATGACATCCGACAGTATTATGTGCTTAAGGAGTTGATGAATCCCTCCCATCCGAACCACTCATTTGATATGGGCAATCATACTTCGTTGTTAAAAGTCTCTCAAGATAGTTTGAAAGAATGGTATAAGCAGCATTACAGTGCCAATAGAATGCGTCTAGTCGTCATTTCTTCTCTTCCATTAGAAAAGTTAAAGGAACTTGTCGTCAGTGAATTTCTTCCTGTTCCCAATATCAACCTTCCCCCTTTTGACTTTCGAGAACCAATGTTGCCAGGTAGCATATTGGGTCATATGATTTATGTGAAACCGATTAAGCAAGTACGCACTCTCAATTTGGTCTGGGAGCTTCCACCCGAATTTGCCGATATGCGCGATAGTAAGCCGGAAAGGCTTGTCGCTTATGTATTGGGGCATGAGGGGAAAAATAGTCTTTTAAGCGAGCTTAAAAGGCAAAAACTTGCTTCAGCTATTGTTTCAGGAGGAGAAAAAATAGGTGGACATAACATGTTGTTCTATCTGCAAATAGAACTGACCGACTTCGGAGTAAAGCATGTTGACGATGCGATTAAAATGTGTTTTGAATCAATTGCTGGGTTGCGTAAAAAAGGGATCCCTCATTATCTTTTTGAAGAGTCGCAACAAATGGCATTGCTTAACTACCAATATCAAGTGCGAGGAGACAGCTTTGGACGCATCTCAAGTGAGGCTTCTCGAATTGCAAATGAAAGCATAGAGACTTATCCAAGGCAAACATTATTTATTAAAGAATTCGATCCAAAAGCGGTGGACGCTTTGTTGCAGATTTTGATTCCTTCTCGCTGCGTGTTTATGCTAATGGCTCCAGAAGTTTTGACTGGAGTAGTGACGGATACAACTGAAAAATGGTTAGGAGCGCAGTATAAAGTGGAGGCTATCCCTTCTGAGATACTTACAGAATGGGCACAAGCCACACCCAATTCTCGCGTTGATTTGCCGGAATTGAATCCATTTGTCCCGATGAAGATGACCCTTCTGTATAAGCCCACAAAAAAAGAGATCCAGGAAGAAAAGGTTGAAATCCCTCATCCTAGAATACTTGTAGACGATGATTTCTCGAAGATTTACTTTTCTCAGGATAGCATTTATGCAGTTCCTAAAATTAGTTGGTCATTTCAAATCAGAACCCCGCTCATACGTGAAGATTCTCCTGAAAGCATCGTCCTTGGCGATCTTTATGTGAAAAGCATTGTCGAGAACTTCAATGTATATGCTTATGCCGGATTGATGGCTGGGCTTAATTTTAGTATGACGCGCACTGATAATGGAGTGCTGATATCGATTGACGGATTTAGTGATAAAGCCGGGGAGTTTTTCTTAAAACTGGTGAAGAGTCTAAAGGATTCAGTGCCGAAAGAACAGCAGTTTAAAGTCTTTAAAGAGTCTTTACTCCATCAATATCAAAATGCTGCATTGGATAAACCCCTTATGCAAGCCGGTGACGTCCTTAAGAGCCTGCTGTATAAAGATTATGTCACAGAGCAAAAAAAGGCCGTGGCAATTAAGAAAATAACATTTGAACGTTTTGAGGATTTTATTTCTAAAGTGTTCGAACAAAGCTTTGTTGAAGGGATGCTTTATGGTAATATGAGCGAGGATGAAGCTCATCATCTGATTAAACAGTTGTCTGGTATCTTAGATGGAAAGGGATATCCCAAGAAAGAGCAGTATGAAAAAACCTTTGTCGTATTACCCCAATCTCAGGGACCTTTTTTCCTTGAAACTAAAAGTAAAGCACAAGGAAATGCGACAATTTTAGCCATTCAGGCAGAACCTTTTTCCTTTAAAGAAAGGGCCGCCCAGCAAATTTTAATGCAGGCAATGAAGGAGCCCTTTTTCAGTACTCTGCGTACTAAGCAACAGACTGGCTATATTGTGATGAGTAAAACAGAAGAGTTGGAAAAGCATATCGTAGATTATTTTGCGGTGCAGTCAAACACTCATGATGGACGCGATCTCCTCGCTCGTTTCGAATTGTTTATTGAAGGTTTTATTCAAGAGATTGTCGATGAGGGAGTAACGGAAGAAAAATACAATAATATCCACCAATCACTTGTCCGAGTGTTACGTGAACCGGCAAAAGATATCGCAGAGATGGGAGCTCTTCTCACGAAGCTCGCATTTACTTACGATGGAGATTTCGATTGGATAACCAAACGTATTCAAGGTTATGAAGATCTCTCGTATATGGAGTTTTTAGGGCATGCCAGAAGAGTAATGGGTAAGAAAAATAAGCAGCGCCTTGCAATCCTTCTCAATGGGGTAATGCCGGAAGATTCTACCCTTCAGTATCAGAAGGTTGGGAGTGTTGCTGAATTTAAAAAGCTCCAATAAAAAAACAAAATAACATGATAGGCGAGTACAGGATATGTAGGATCAGGGAGGATATGAAGGATCGTTGATGCTAGCTATAGAGATCGATATAAACGAGACATGGTAATATTTTAAGTTCCTCGCAAGCTCGGATCTTAAAAAAAATCATTCTCAATGGGGCCCCCGGGGCCCCATTGAGAAGGATAATTTGATTGCTGAGCTTGCGAAGCAATCACCTATTTTTTATTTCTTAAATCTAGCGTCAACGATCCTTCATATCCTCCCTGATCCTACATATCCTGTACTCGCTTATCCCAAAGGACAGCAATCCTTCTCCCCTATCTTCGCACCTTTAGGTTTAACCCCTCTTATGCATAGCAATTTGAATGTTAAGAGTGTGTGCTTTATCAAGCTCCACTTTTATTGTATCCGCTTATCATGTTATTTTGTTTTGCCGTATTGTCGAGAATTTGCTATACTCCACTTTTTTAACAGGTGTATTCCATAGAGGTAATTATGTTAGTGACAAGATTTTTATTAGCTGTTTTGATGTTGGGGTTCTGCTTCTCGGCTACATCATGCCGAAGGAGTTCTGATGAAGTTTGGGAAGATAGCAAGTCGGCTCAGAGACATGTGTCGCGCGGTTTGCGTACAATAGGTGGCAAAAATGGCAGCTCTCGTGCCGTCCAGTCGCGTGACGATTTTGTCGGATCGGAAGATGGATCTTTCGGCGGCAATGACTACCGCTATTCAAATACTGGCGTCGCTTCAGGTGAGTTTGTCCCTCTCAATGACTTCTCAAATAGTGACGAAGTAGCTATGGCTGATTTTGTTAGCCAACAACCGCGAGAGACTCCTGGAGACCCAGGCAGTTCTATTCCTGGAATTAGTTCATTCCGAGATCCTAGTACAAACGCCGCATGGGCAGCCGTCTTCCGTAATATCACTTTTGACTACAATAGCAACTTGGTAAAGGGAACAGAAAATCTAGAGACTATTCGTGCAATTGCTAACTACATGAAGAGCAATAGAGGGACATATATCTTCGCTGAAGGGCATACGGATGAACGTGGACCAGAGGCTTATAATCTGGCTTTAGGATCCCGCCGTAGTAATGCTGTACGCAATCTTTTGCTGCAAGAGGGAGTCAATCCTGATAACGTATTCACCGTCTCTTATGGAAAAGAGCGTCCTGTATTCCATGATAGCACAGAGGACTCATGGGCACAAAACCGTCGTGTGGAGTTTAAAATCTACCAACGCTAAGAGGTTCTGATGCGGATATTGCTTTTTGTTTCCTTTCAGTTGTTATGTGCAGCAGCGGCGTTTTCCTCCCCGCTGCGCGGAGCAAATGATCAAAATGGTATTGCCATTCAGGAGATACGCGGTTCGCTTGAGAATGTGCGTCATGAGGTTGGAAATCATGAATTAGAGATTCGCACGTTTGAAGAGAAATTACAAAACCTAGATACGATCATTGAAAGCGTACGCGATCAGTTGGCTGATAGTAGTAAGTTACAAAAGGAACTCCTCAAAGGGAGTTCTTCATCGCTTGAATCTAAGATTTTAGCCCTCGAGACGGTATCTAAAAACCTTGTTGCCGATGTCAAACAGTTTAAAACGCATTCTACAGAAATCACGGAAATACTCACTCAGTATAAGCAAAAAATTAGCGAATTAGAGAAAATCATAGAACAGCAAAGCCGAAGTATAGGGCATTTGCAAAACGCTATGAAAACGTTGACAGAGGCTTTTCAAGATAAAGATACAGCTACAACCAAGGCTCCTTTATCAGGTTCTACATATCGCGTACAGACCGGGGATAGTCTAGAAAAGATCGCTCGTGCTAATGGAACAACGGTACAGGTTATAAAAGAGCTTAACGGGCTTTCCAACGATCGTATTGTTGTGGGAAAGGTGTTGCAGATCCCGGAGAAATAGATGCCTCACTCCCTTTCCCCCATTGGTGTTTTTGATTCAGGTGTTGGAGGATTGACGGTTCTTCGTCAGCTTATTGATCTTCTTCCAGAGGAACGTTTCGTTTATTTTGGCGATACAGCTCGTCTTCCTTACGGAGAAAAAAGTCGAGAAACGATCATTCGCTATTCAATAGAGAATACAATTTTTTTGTTAGAAAAAAACATCAAGTTGCTTGTCGTCGCTTGCAATACCGCTACAGCACATGCTTTGGAGCGTTTGGAACAAATTTTTAATATCCCTGTCATCGGAGTGATTGAACCCTGCGTAGAGCAGGCGATAGAGGTTTCAAAAAAAGGACGTATTGCCATTTTAGGAACTAAAGGGACTATTCGCTCAGAGTCCTATCAGAAAGCTATCTTACAAAAGATGCCGACAGCTTATGTATTGCCTGTTGCTTGTCCATTATTTGTCCCCTTAGTGGAGGAGCAATATATGCATCACGCCGCAGCGCGTTTGATTGTTCAGGAGCATTTGAAGCCTATTAGAGAGAAATCTATCGATACGTTATTGCTTGGGTGCACTCATTATCCATTATTGAAAGACCTTATCCGTAGCGAAGTTGGAGATGAAGTTAACATTGTAGACTCCTCTAGTGCCTGTGCGCATAAAGTTTGCGTGACATTGAAAAAAATGGGTTTACAGGCTACTGAAAATGCCACTCCTAAGATTGAATATTTTGTTTCCGATGACCCTTTGAAATTTCAGATGTCGGGGCGTTTCTTTCTTAAATTGCCAATCGAACACGTCTCGTTATACCAAACGTGATTCAAAATTGATATTTGGAGCTGCGCGAAAGCTCCCGCGGTTGAATCGATCGCAAACTGTCTCATATTAATATATTAGGCAGTTTGCGATCGTTCAACCCCGGGGCTTTGGCGCGCTCCAAATATTAATTTTGAATCACGTTTGGTATATCTTCCAGGTTATGATGGCAATTCCAAAAATAACGAGCATGGCAATTAGTGGAAGGTAATTAGCAGGTTTTTCTTCAACGAAAATTGCATTTTCAAGTTGATAATGATTAGAGAAATCTTTCGAAAGAATGCCTTGTAAAAGCACTGCAGATCGTGTGAAGATTTGATTGTTTGGTAAACCTAAGATAATGAGTTGATGTTGCATTTTATCTTGATTGCCAACGCAGCAGCTTCTTAGGTTGGGTTGTGCAGCAAGAATGATATTACCTTTGTCTTGATAGAGAAATCCCCTAATCTGCACTTCTTCTTGGTGATATTGAGAGAAATTATCGAATTCCTGGAACGTGATGACCTGCGCTGCCGATAGCGCATGAGGTATTATAAGCAACAATAAAAAATTAAACGCAAAGACGCAAAGGCGCAAAGAGGGCAACCTTCGGCGACCTTGATAACAGGTAGCCGAAGGTTGCTTCCTTTGCGCCT
>Ga0207113_1191_pt1 | contig 11400 bp, 8 predicted proteins | sample Alteio_BWMinHeat_69_FD_153559 | JGI IMG/M metagenome (GOLD analysis project Ga0207113, IMG submission 153559) | Enriched cells from forest soil in Barre Woods Harvard Forest LTER site, Petersham, Massachusetts, United States -... | ecosystem: Environmental > Terrestrial > Soil > Temperate forest >... | reverse complement strand
TTTTTATCAACACTCAAAACAACGGTGGGGATAACGCCAGGATGGAGCACTTGAAGTTGATGAATTTCTTCATTGAGTTGCTGCTTCACCGAAGCGAGGTCGACAATCGCTTTTTTTGATCCTACATAAATGACGTTTTGAGCATCCATGACAACGAGAATTTGCGTTGTCATAGGAGCTGAATTGCGATCGAGCGTTGGATTTTCAATGTTGAGCGATTTGAGGGGGAGGATATCAGAGGTCACAATAAAAAAAATAAGCATGAGAAAGATCACATCTACCAGAGGTGTCATATCAATGAGAGAATGAGAGATCTTTAAATTTGTTTTAAATTTCATGACTAATAAAGATCTTCTTCGTTGCGTTCGTTGAGAAGATCGACAATTTCAGATGAGGTCGTCTGAATTTCTAAAACAAACCCTTCAATTCTACTGACAATATAATTATAGGCAATAATAGAAGGGATGGCCACGACTAACCCTGCAGCTGTGGTCACTAGGGCATATTCCATCGCTTCTCCGATACGTGTAGCTGAGATGTCAACTAACCCACTCATACGCATTTCAGAAAATGCTTGGATAAATCCCAATACTGTTCCAAGTAATCCAATGAGTGGAGCTATGTAGGCGATAATTGAAAGTGTTTTCGCGTTTTTTTCCAGATGGGCAATTTCGACTAAGCCAGCCATTTCCATTGCATTTTCGATGCGCTCTTTAGCGCGATTATGCCTAACTAACCCGGCCTTAATAATATTGGCGATTGTTCCACCTGTATTTTCACAGATTCCAATCGCCTCGACAATATTGCCATCCCTAATGCTTTTTCTCATGTTAATAATGAATTGATTGGTGTCGATTTCCGATTTTTTCAAATGAATAAGCCTCTCAATGAAAATAGTGAAACTGAGAATGGAACATCCTCCGATAATCACCAAAATGATATTCCAGTTAGAGGTCAACATATTAGCTATCATGTTAATATCCATATTCTTTTTCCATTTTTTCTTTTGCTTTTAGGGCCCAAGGTCCCCCTTTTTTGGCCATTGACTCCAGTTGTTTTCGAGCCAATTCAGGACGTCCTTGCAGTTCATATGTTTCGGCACGTAGAAACATTGCTTTCAAGCGGAGAGCTGAAACTGCGTCGTCATTAACGACTTTCGACAAAATGAGAATTGCCTGATCATATTGTAAAAATCCACGGTAACACAAACTTTCTTGAATCCATAAGTCTAATTTTTGATCTGTACTAAGAAGATTTTTCCCTGTTTCTTCAGCTTTCTTAAATGACTCCAACGCCATCAAATACTGTTGCTGTTGCATCGCTAGGATTCCAAGTGAGTAGTGAGTACGCGATAAGTAGTAAGAATTGGCGATATGTGCTTGTTCATAACGCAAAAGGTTTTCGGAAAAATATTGTTCTGCCTTCTCTTTTTGTTGTGTCTTCATCAACGTTTGGGCCAAATAAAAAATACTTTCCTGATACAGCATTGGAAGTGGATCTACTTTGAAAAGAGACTCAATATAGGCATTAGGAGTTTGAAAATCATTGACTAATTGTTGAAAAACCCCTTCAGCATATTCAAAATAGATTTTCTGTTTAGCTCCCTGAGACTCCTCTGCAATTGCTAAATTGATCATTGCTCGTTCGTAAACAGCGCGGTAATAAACGGCAGCATAGTAATTCCACTTTTCTTGAGAAACACCTGAGATCGACGTGGGAATGAGTTGTAGATAGATGCTTTCTGCCTTTTGAAATGCACTAATAGCCTCTGTAAGATTTTTTTTTCTAATCCACTTCCCTTCGGGTGTTTTACGATCGCGTTTAAGATCGAGGCCTAGTAAATAATAAGCTTCGATGAGAAGTGGTGAGTCTGAATACTTTAAAACGAAATTATTGAGATGCTTGATTGCTTTCCGATCTCCTTGCAGATAGTCTTGATAAGAGTATAGGGTGAAGTAGGCTTCTGCTGCATATGGGGAATCGGGAAATTGTTCAAAACAATTGCGACGCCATTCCTGCCCCAAGGCTTTAGTTAACTGCTGTTTATCTGCACAACAAGCCATCCAAAACCACGCTTCACCACAGAGAGGAGAAGAACGATATTTCTCGACTAAATTGCCATAGGCTTTTTCTGCTTCTAAATAATGTCCACATCGATAGTGAAAACCACCTAAATAACATAGGGCGATATCTCCAAATTTATTTTTCGGATCGGCGGCGGCGGCAAAAAGAGAGGCCTCGGCTATATTGATGAATTCTTTATTGTTTGTGGTTTCGCTAAAAACGGCTGCAAAAAATCCCCTGAGATACAACGCTTCATCAGGGTGTTCCATCGATTGCCAAAAGAAAGGATAGCGAGTGATTAAGGTATCCATAAGCTTATAGGCTTGCAAGGCAACCTCACTGCCGTCGCTCTTACTAACCGCAAGCGCTTGGTATTTGAGAGCCTCTGCAATTAGAGGGTTATTCTCTTCCTCAAAAAGAACAGAGGCTCGATTAAACGCATTGGCGGCATTAGAAAAAATCTGAGCAGCCTCTTTCATTTGTCCCGTTTCTACTAAAAACTGCGCTTGATTAAAATCGTTATGCCCGCGCATGAACCACCCTTTTGTATAATACTCCTTTTCATCAGAGTCATCATCATCTGGAGATTCTTCAGTTAACTGCTGATACAAACGATCGCGAGCAAAATAAGAAGGCGCCGCTTCAGCACGTAACAACAGAGCATGAGCCTGAGCTTCTTTGGTTAAAAAATGATGCTCATCACTAAGGATTTTCTCTGCGTTTAAGTAGGAATTTTTATTTTTAAACCTTTTAGCATCTTCAAGATAACACTGTCCCAGAGCAAGATAGACCTTTTCTTCTGGTTGATCGGCCAGTAACCGCAAAAAAACATCTTCTGCAAGCTTAAAATACGCTTGATAGAGATTATTAGATATCGATTCAGGGGCAGGTTTTTCCCCAGGAACGCGGTTGGCAAGCTTCAAATAACTCAACCCTTGATGATATAAAGTATCCCGCCACCAACTGCATTTTTCTTTGTATTTTTCCGGTAGTGCCTGATCAAAACAATGAATAGCCTTCATATATTCATGCGTTTGAAAATAGGCTTCTCCTTTAAGATAACAGATTTCGAAATGGAGAAGATCATCTTTAGAGATAGGAATCAAAGAGAGCTCATTTAGAATTACCGCTGCTTCTTTTCCATTATTTTCAATAAGTAGAATGCGTGCTAAATAAATTTTAATTAAAGCCTGCAATCTTGGTTTTTTTGTCTCGATATTAAGAAAATCTTTTCGTGCTTGATCATATGCAGATAAAAGAAATTCCATCAAAGCAAATTCAAAACGAGCTTCATCACGGTAGGAAAGGTCACCAGAATGATCCAAATAAAGAGAAAAAAGCTCCTTCGCCTCTCTATATTTAAGGAGATTTTTATATATTAAAGCCGATAGATAAATGGAATTTTTGTACGTTGCATCGTTTTCTTTACAGCCTTCGCACTTTAAATTTTCATCGAGCAAATCAAGGGCCTGCTGCTCATTTTTCATCGCGAAATGAACTTTTGCCAACCGAAAGCGTGCATCCATCAATTGAGAACTCGGCACATCTTCTGGAAGCTCTGCTAGACATTCATTGCAACCGGCAAGAGCCTGAGAGTAGAGTCCCGCCTCCAACAACTCCTCTATTGAAGGAAAAGAATCAGAAGCCAGTTCTTCAGCGATAAGGGAACAGCTCAAAAGCAAAAAGCAAAAAATTAGGATTCTATGGTTCATAATAGGTAAGTATACATCATAAAAGGATAATGAACAATGGACGCAATCGAGCCCCGAGACCGTGACCGCGGGCTCGGGCTCGTCATCGTCCATGCCCACCTTCCATGATTCCTGCGCTTGTTATTCCTGTTTTCTCTATAGTCTTTGTGGCCCTCATAGTCTCTGTTTATGATGAAAAAGCGAGTTCAACTTTTAGGAGCCAATGGCAGGTGAATTTACTAAAATTTGACATAAAAAAAACGAAATTAGACCAAAAAAAGCGAACGGCTTCAAAAGCTTTGAAGTTTGAATGAAAATGAGGCAAAAGTCGTTTGCAAATTTATTTTTTTCACTTTTTTTTACTTTTTTTTGAGCACAAAAAAAATAATATTATAAAAGCAAGAAAATCAAATTCAGAATATATTGTGGAATTGATTTTATGATTTTTACAAATTCGTGTTTTTTTCATTTTTTTTGAAAAAAAACAAGAAAAAGATTGCACAATATCTCCAAAACTAATATTTAATAAAGATAGTCACTAACCAATAAAAAAAAGGAGTTATGACATGCAATTTAAAGATATTTGCAAACACATGAGAGATCTTTTGAACCATATCACACAAGATCTCGGCAAAGCAGAGGCTGGTAACAAAGCTGCTTCTCAACGCGTTCGTACTGGAACAGTGAAACTCGAAAAGGTAGCAAAAGCTTACCGTAAAGAGTCTATCGTTGAAGAAAAACACGGAAAAGGATCAAAAAGATCCGCTAAAAAAGCAAAAGCCGCTCCTAAAAAAGCCGCTCCTAAAAAAGCTGCTCCTAAAAAAGCCGCTCCTAAAAAAGCTGCAGTAAAAACAAAGGCAAAAACTAAAGCACACAAAACTGTTGCTAAGTCACATCCTTTGTCATTCAAAAAATCAACAGCGAAATTACCTTCTAAAAAGGGACGTCGCTAGACTATTTGTTTCCTTTGTTTTGTGGTGGGAGGTATGCAAACAGGTTGCATACCTCTTCTTTTCTTTCCCTACTTGTACACGTTCACTAGTTAGTTAATTTCGTGCCCGCGTGCATCCTATTACTCATAAGTCCGTTTTTCCTGTTTTAGCGTAAATCAAAAGCAAATAGCTAATATGTAACATGCATGAACACGGAAACGCAAAGGCGCAAAGACGCAGAGACGCAAAGCCTTCGGCCCCTCAGAACAAAAAAGTATTATTTCAGGTTAAGTCTTTTAAGTTCCTCACAAGCTCGGATCTTAACAATACCCACTCACTCTGCTCTTTTGCTCTGAGGGGCCGAAGGCTTTGCGTCTCTGCGTCTTTGCGCCTTTGCGTTTCCGTGCTTATGCATAGCAGTATGGTTTTTATACTTATGCACGGCTACAAAGTAGCTATATGCCTAATTTAAAGACTTATGGGTAATAGGATGCGTGTGCGTACCCGGTTATTTTTTATTTCTCTTGAAACTAAATCTTTCCTAATGCATCTTTATCGGGCACGCACGCAGGCACGAAATTATACTGCGGGGCGGTGAATTTTTGCGTTTTGCGCGCGTCAAAGCCTCGGGGTTCGAGCGATCGCAAACGGATCAATATTATTAATATTCATCCGTTTGCGATCGTCGAACCGCGAGAGCTTTCACGCAGCGGAAAACGCAAAAATTCACCGCCCCGCAGTATAACTAACTAATGAACGAATACAAACAGATGGCACGCCAACAAAAAATTGCTGCAGAAGTGATCATTTCCACATTCACCAAAAAGGGGCATGGACTCGGTAAAACAACAGACCCGACCAACCGAATCGTCGAAGTGCCTTTTACGATTCCTGGAGATAAAGTCCAAGCCATTTTACAACGCAAACGAAGTGGCACCTTTAAATCGGTCCTTGAAGAGATCATCACCCCATCACCTCTGCGTATACAACCACGATGCCTCCATTTTTCGAAGTGCGGAGGGTGCCGTTGGCAGCAGATGGCTTATGATACCCAACTAGAAATTAAGCAGAAAACAGTGGAAAAACTGTTTGCTCCACTTCGAGATCAAAATACCCTCTTTCATCCTATCGCCTCATGCGTAGACCCATGGAATTACCGCAACAAAATGGAATTTTCTTTCTCGGGAGATTCTAAAGGCAACCGTTATCTCGGACTCATCATGGACGGAAGTCAAGGCAAAGTGATTAACCTCACAGAGTGCCATCTGGTCAATCCTTGGTTCATCGAAGCACTTGAAGCAGTCCGCCATTGGTGGGAAAACACCCAACTGAAAGCCTATCACCCAAACAGTGATACCGGATCATTACGAACGCTCACAGTACGAGAGGGAATTCACACGGGGGATCGGTTGGTGATGCTTACCGTTTCGGGAAATCCGGAATTCGCCCTCCATCGTCATCAGCTTGATAAATTTGTCGCCTCTCTACGTGAAAGCATCGAGTGGAACCAATCTCCTGACACCCAAAGCCGGTTAAGCATCTTTTTACGCATCCAGCAAGCTATTAAGGGACAGCCAACAAGTTTTTATGAAATACTTCTGCACGGTCCAGATCATATCCGTGAAATCCTTGAAGTTAAGGCCACAGAAACGAAATTAGAGTTAATGGTGAGTCCATCAGCCTTTTTTCAGCCCAACACAAAGCAAGCGGAACAGCTTTACACGCTAGCCCTTAATCTTCTCGACATTCCGCCAAACAGCGTTGTGTATGATCTTTATTGCGGCACGGGTACTTTAGGGCTTTCCATTGCAAAAAAGGCCAAGTTAGTGGTAGGGATAGAGATCTCAGAAGAATCTTCTTTAGACGGACGCACCAATGCAAAAAATAATGGTTTGAGCCATGTGCATATTTTAACCGGATCTGTCCGCGATGTGATAGAAAAAATCAGAAAAGAAAACACCTTTCCAATGCCAGATGTGGTGATTGTCGACCCCCCAAGGGCTGGACTCGACCCAGAGACACTACAACATCTCGCCGAACTCCTTCCAAGAAAAATCCTTTATATTTCCTGCAATCCAGTTACACAAGCAGATAATGTTAAAGCACTACAACAGATGGGCTATCGCCTTGCCGCTTTACAACCTGTGGATCAGTTTCCACACACCCCACACATTGAAAACATTGCTATTCTTGTTTTATAAGCTTTGCATATTCCAGTAAAAGGAGATAGAAATATTCATCAATCGCATTTGGATTGAGATTTTCTAAGGCAAACTCGGTCGCATTTTCAGCAATTTCTCTACATTCATCATCATGTACATGAGCCCATGCCATTTGATCAATTAAGTCACTACAATCATTAGCAATTGGAATGAAGTGCCTGTAGGGCACAAGGATCCCATAGTACCACTCGATATTATCTGACTGTTGTTTAAAAACGACTGAATTTGAAAGCAATGTCCAATAAAGCCTATTCCACCCACAACTATTCCCATCGATATCTACGAGATATTTATATCGCAAAGAATCTGCTTCAGAAACTTTTTTTCCTAACAACCATGAGCTTTCTTCAAGCATTTCTGGGTTCTTATCCGCCCCTTGATGAAAACCGACAAATTTTGCGTCTATAAGTGCAGGATGATCTCTAGATAGCGTCACCAATTGAGTTCGAGGCATGTTTTTCCAATCATTGATATTATAATCCCCCCCTGTCGTTGCTCCACGCCAGAAAGCGATCTCTTTTTTCCTCTCCCAAGGCCAAACCTGTACTCCTTTTTGGACTTTTTTTGTTAATTTATCATAACCAATAAGCGCATACAAATCGGGGATGAGGATAGCTCCTTCTAAATTTTTATTTTTTGAAAAAACAAAGATCGGATTCTTATTGTCATTATTTAAAAGAGCATCGTGCATTGAAACAACGAAATCTACATCCGATAATGATTTTTTAGAGGCAAGCCTTCTTAAATAGCTCTGAAAAGCTTTCATTCTTGGATGCTTAACATAATCTGGATGTGTTGTCACAGAGATGTTGTTATTGGTAATTTTAAAACGAAATAACAAATCCCTAAGCGATAGCTCTTCATCCATAAGGGAGTTTAAAGTCGCTTCATCGATACCATCCTGAAATGGAGCAAGATCGCATGCTATCTGGTCCAGCATCCATTGAGGAGCAGCCAAGAGCATATTGCAAAAAAAACATGACATCAATAAACATCGGATACTTTTTGGCATATTTAGACTTATTTATGAGGTTGAAAGTTTAAAAGTTCCGCATATTTCAGTAAAACAAGATAAAAATATTCATAGATAGCATCTTCATTGAGATTTTTTAAAGCAAATCGAGTTGCCTCTTCGGCGATTTTTCTACATTCATCATCGTGTGATTTAGCCCACGCCACCTGATCAATTAAATCGTTACAGTCATGTGCAATCGGAATAAAATGTTTATAAGGAGTGAGAATTCCATAATACCACTCGATATTATCTGACTGTTGTTTAAAAACGACAGAATTCGACAGCAATGTCCAATAAAGCCTATTCCATCCACAAGTATTCCCATCGATATCTACAAGATATTTATACTGCAAAGAATCAGCCTCAGAAACCTTTTTTGCCAACAACCATGTGTTTTCCAACATTTCCGGATTTTTATCTGCTCCCTGACAAAAACCAGTGAATCTGGCATCGACGACTAAAGGATTTTCCCTAGACAACATCACCAGCTGTGTTCGAGGCATCTTTTTCCAGTCTATAAGATTGTAATCCCCCCCTGTCGTAGAACCACGCCAAAAAGCGATCTCTATTTTTGCTCCCCAAGGCCATGCCTTCATTCCTTTTTGAATTTGTTTTGTGAGGCTACTATAACCATTCAATGCATAATGATCGGGAATGAGGATATCTCCAAGCTGATTTTTGTTTTTTGAAAAATAGAAAACAGGATCGATTTTATCGTTTAATGGTTCAAAACTACTGTGGCTATCGTGCATGGATATAATAAAATCTACATCCGGCAAAGATCTTTTTTTTTGTAAATTATTTAGCCATTTACTTATTCTCTGAGTTTGATTTGCTCTTTCTGAGTGTGTAATTGTAGAGATATCGCCATCGATGATTTTAACCCGAATAAATCCTTTGTTAGGATAAGCTTCTGCCATAATGAGATCTAAAGTTTCTTCATCAATCCCATTCTGGAATGGGGCAAGATCCTGTGCTATCTGATCTAACATCCATTGAGGACTACCTAAAAGCGTGTTGCAACAAAAACACGAAATCAAAAAGCATACAACAATTCGGCACATCTTGAATCCCTATTTTAAGGACAAAGGACAACTTTCGAGTGTCTTTCGGTATAACGATATTCTACTACGCGAAGCGTTTGGAGTGCGAAAGTCCTCTTTCGCTTTTAAATGACAAAGCGAAAGAGGACTTTCGCACTTCTAAGGAAATGCTTCAAGTTTGTTTTTTAATCGAAGCGAATTTTCCTTTTCGGTATCAGCGGCGTGCCGCTTGGGGACTCCAAACGCTTCGCGTAGTAGAATATCGTTATCTAAAAGATTCATCGCCCCGCAGTATACCTCACAAGATCCTTGTTGTCCTTTATTTGCTTGACTATGCAACGAGACCGTTTTTTATGCAAGCAAATCGACGAGCTGATGATCCGGATTTTGTTTTATCGCATACTGTTTTTCCCACTGCTCAGCAAAGAGAACCATCGGCCGTTCCTGCCTGTCCCTAACAATCGTAGCTGTAGAGGGCTTCTGAAACTTTTTAAGATCACCAATGAGCCATGCACTGCATTGATAAGGGAGTGTGTGGACTGTCGTTTCTACTCCATATTCATCACGAAGACGATATTGCATTACTTCAAACTGCAATTGTCCAACTGCGGCAAAAATCAAATCCCCACTCAGATCATAAGGACGCAATAGTTGAATCGCTCCTTCCTCGGTAAGCTGAAGGACTCCTTTATCGAAAGCTTTCCTCTTACCAACATCTTTTGGCGATACTCGTGCAAAAATTTCCGGCTGAAATTGAGGCAACGGCTTGAAGTTGAATCCACCGGTCATTGAGATGGAATCGCCAACAGAAAAGACCCCTGGGTTAATCACTCCGATGACATCTCCTGCATAGGCGCTATCGACAGTCGTGCGCTCGCCAGCAACCATTCCATGTGGACGAGACAAACGTATTTCCCTTCCAAGGCGGTGGTGACGGACGACTAAATCGCGGTCAAACTTACCAGAACAGATGCGAAGAAATGCCATGCTGTCGCGGTGTCTTTTATCCATATTAGCCTGAATCTTGAACACATAAGCACTAAAACTATTGGTATAGGGATCGATAGAAGCTTCTTCTCCATTAGAACGATTGACAATACGCGGTTGTGGACTTGGAGCCAAATGAATGAAAGCATCGAAAAATGGCTCTACACCAAAATTTGTCAGTGCAGAGGCAAAGAAAACCGGTGTGACCTTTCCCGCTAAAAAATCGTCGCGATTAAATGGATTCCCAGCAAGGTCTAAAAGAGAAAGTTCTTCTTTGAGTCTATTTAAACGCTCCAGACCAATTCTATTTAACACTTCCGGACTATCAATAGGAAAACGATCAATTGCCGCTTTTTGTGCCCCTGCGGTAGAAATTTTTGTAAAAAAGAGAACCTCATTTGTCATTCTATCGTAGACGCCAACGAATTCTTTTCCCGATCCTATGGGCCAATTAAGTGCCGTCGAATGGATTTTGAGAACCTCTTCCACCTCATTCATAATATCTAGAGGATCGCGCACAGGCATGTCCATTTTATTGATAAAAGTCAGCACAGGAATATTTCTGAGACGGCACACCTCAAAAAGTTTGCGCGTTTGCTTTTCAACTCCTTTTGCAGCATCGATCACCATGATGGCACAGTCGGCCGCCGTAAGTGTGCGGTAGGTATCTTCGGAAAAGTCTTCGTGACCAGGGGTGTCTAGAACGTTAACGACAGTATCTTTATAAATAAATTGCATCGCCGAAGCAGTGATTGAGATCCCTCGCTCCTGCTCCATCGCCATCCAATCGGATGCCGCTGCTTTTCTCCCTTTTCTCCCCCTCACCATTCCAGCTGTATGGATCATTCCTGAATAGAGCAGTAGCTTCTCTGTCAGCGTGGTCTTCCCGGCATCGGGGTGGCTAATAATAGCAAAAGTGCGTCTGCGAGCGATTTCATTAGCCAAAGGGGAATTTTGTGGTTCAGTCATTGATTTTATCTACTCGTCTATGTTTTTAATTTTGCACGATTGTAAAGCGTTCTTGAATTTTTTGCACGATTTTACACAGAAATTTTACACAAAAACACACTCAAAAATCACCTCTTTGTGTCTTTGTACCTTCGTGTCTTTGTGTTTAATTTTTATAGTTTTAGACAATAGTTCATGCTAACAACTGGTAATAATTAAACACAAAGACACGAAGGTACAAAGACACAAAGAGAAGACTATAGTCATAAATTGGTTCATTGGACAGTTTTAACTAAGTTGGGTCCTGCAATTTGCGATGAACCAACTTGCTAAAATCAAATATTTTAATTGTTTTTCATTTTCAAAAAAGGTATAATATTACACAGAATAATTTTTAATTCGGAGAATTTATGTCCTCATACATCTCAGTAACATCGTCAATTACACAATTAAGGTTATCGGAAGAAAGACCGGAAGAACTACCCTCCAATAAAGGAC
>Ga0207113_1158_pt2 | contig 11515 bp, 12 predicted proteins | sample Alteio_BWMinHeat_69_FD_153559 | JGI IMG/M metagenome (GOLD analysis project Ga0207113, IMG submission 153559) | Enriched cells from forest soil in Barre Woods Harvard Forest LTER site, Petersham, Massachusetts, United States -... | ecosystem: Environmental > Terrestrial > Soil > Temperate forest >... | reverse complement strand
CTATAACTTAAATCATGCCTTTATAAAGAATGTTCCGGAATTTTTTTAAATATATGAGGATGAAGCTGTTGGAAAAATATATATTATACCGGCATAATTATATGGGGAATTTTTTTCCAATTTCTTACCCCATTTGAAGAGAGGCTGACGATCCCGATGACTTAACTAAAGGGGTGCAGGTAAATAAATTTCAAAACCAGCGCCCAGTCCGGGTTTGCCATTCGCAAGAATGAAGCCTTTGTGGTTCTGGACTACTTTTTTACAAATGGAGAGGCCGATGCCAGTGCCTTCATATTCTACCCGTGAATGCAGGCGCTGAAAAAGCTCAAATATTTTATCGGCATATTTTTGTTCAAATCCAATACCATTATCGCTAACGGATATTTTCCAATATCCTGTTTCGTTTAATGAAATATCTGAAATATTGATTTCATCCGGTTGAACCCGCCGGGAGCTGATCTGTATAACCGGAGCAATGCCATCCCTTTTATACTTGATCGAATTCATGATCAGGTTTGTAAAAAGCTGGTTGATTTGCAGTGGAACGCAGTTAACCACCGGCAGTTGTTCACGTTGAATTACTGTCTGACTTTCTTCGATCTGTTCATGGATATTATTACAGGCTTCATCCAGGATACCATTTAAATCTGCCAGTTCGAATTCCATTCCGCGGGTGTTCATCCGGGAATAATTCAACAATGAACTGATTAAGTTCTTCATTCTTTTTGTAGACTTCATAACGCGCTGAAGATAATCCAGGGTCTTGTCCGGCAATGGCTCATTGGAATTGCTTAAGATCAGATCGCAAAATGTCTGAATTTTTCTAAGTGGTTCCTGGAGATCGTGGGATGCGATATAAGTAAATGAGGTCAATTCTGCATTATTCTTCTCCAGCTCCGCATTTATATGCTCGAGTTCACGCTGGTACCTGAGGATTGTTTTCTCATCTTGTTTTTTTTGTGTCTGATCTGTTACAATAATGCCTACTGTTGCCAGTTTTGGCTGGAGTGAAGTCAGCGAAATATATACAGGTATCGTTTTAGTTCCGACAGATAAATTAATTTCACCCTTACTTCTTCCATGCATGGATTCATGGAAAAGATGCCCGAATTTTTTCTATCGAATCTTCATGAACGAAATCTCTGATAAACCTGCCGATTACTTTTTCATAGGGCAGATCAAGCATATCGATAAAACAAGTATTGGTATAAACAATCAAACCATCTTCCGTGATATTTACGGCTCCTTCCCCAATCTCTTCAATAAGGACCCGGTATGCGTAGTCTCCGCTCTGAAGAGTATAAATCTCTGACTGGTTATTTTTATTTACGGCAAAGGCGTCTACTTCACCGGCTCTTATGGCATCGATCAGCTGCTCGGAGTCAGCCAGTCTTTCTTCAAGAGTTTCAATTTTTTTCAGCAAATCATCCACGTTTTCAACCATCATGCTTTACTCTTTTATAGGAATACCCAAACCCCTGATCACCTTCTCTGTATCAGAAAATGTCCCGACCAGTGTTTTCTTTGGCAGGGGAAGGCGTTTTATGAGCGAAGGACTGAAAACGATCTGCTGTTCGGATGCCAGTTCCGGATGTTTATAGAGATCTATGATTTCCAGTTTAAAAGAATCTTCTACCAGTCCGGAACATATCTTTTTAATATTTCCAATGGCTTCCATAGACTTAGGCGACATACCTGAAACATATAGCTGCAGCACGAGTTTATCGTCAGCAATCAGGACGGGTATGTTTTTCTTCTTCATGAGTGAATCTTTTTTACCGAAGCAGGCCGGATATTCAAACCAACCAGTACTTTTTCCTCGTTTGACAAATCACCGATAATCTTCCTGATAGGCTCCGGAAATTTTCGTACCAAAGTGGGGATGGCAAAGATCTGATCGCCCTCAGCCAGGCGCGGATTAACCAATAAATCCACTATTTCAATTGTATATTTCCCGGCCAGGTGCTCCCTGCAATATTTGGTTAAATTCTTTAACGCCATAACTGATTTGGGCGTTTGGCCTGCTATATATAACCTGAGTTCCCATATTTCTTTTGACATATGAATTGGAATGGTGTTAAGCCGATTTTTTTATTTTAATCCCTTTGTTATCAATGGTAAATTCCCAAACCAGGTTTGAATGGCCCATCCCCCTGGATTTTACGATACTCAGATTACGCTTACGGACATTGTTCATTTCGTCGTTTGATACCCTTATCCAGGTATCAGCCAGCGATGAAACAGCATCCACTGTCAAATCACTGTAATCATTTCCTTTTTCATGCGTAAGAGAAGTAAACAGCGCGTTGATCAGGTTTACTTTCAGAATATCCATCAAACGGACCAGCATGGCGCGAACCTCACTGCTATTACCAACCGTAACCAGGCTACTGATCGGGTCGATGATAACAGTCCTGGGTTTCAATTCCTTAATCAGTTTATGCAAAACCAGCAGATGCATTTCAAGCCCCTGCAAAGATGATCGGGATGAGTGTATGAAAAGTTTTTTAGATTTTATAAATGGCTTCAGATTGATACCGACCGACATCATATTTCGAACCAGTTGGTCAGGCGACTCTTCAAAGGAAAAATACAGGGTGGATTCATTTCTCCGGCAGCTGCTCAGGGCAAAATAAGAAGAAAGCGTCGTTTTTGAAGTTCCTGCCGACCCTGTGATCAGCACACTGGTACCTCTGAAAAAACCTCCCTTGTCAAAGAGTTTATCTAGATCATCAAAACCGTATGACAATATTTCTGAAGAAGTTTTGTGTTCCAGTTTAAGCGAAGTAATCGGCAGAACTGAAATGCCGGTTTCATCTATAAGAAAAGGATATTCGTTGGTTCCGTGTGTGGATCCTCTGTATTTCACAATTCTGAGACGGCGGGTCGCAATCTGGTCTATCACCCGGAAATCAAGAAGGATAACACAGTCGGAAACATATTCCTCCAAACCCTGACGTGTAAGCGAACTTTCTCCCCTTTCACCGGTAATGATGGCAGTCACGCCCTTTGCCTTCAGCCATTGAAAAAGTCTTCTCAATTCTGAGCGCAGGATCGATGCATTATCCAGACCTCCGAAAAGTGATTCAATGGTATCAAGGACCACTCTTTTGGCACCTATGGCATCGATTGCATGGTTTAATCTGATGAACAGACCCTCCAGATCATACTCTCCTGTTTCCTCGATCTCGCTTTTTTCGATTACAATATGATCTATCCTTAATTTTTTCTGGCTGATCATTTTGTTTAAGTCAAATCCCATGGAATGAACATTCTGATTTAGGTCTTTTTGCGATTCTTCAAAACTCATGAATACACCGGGTTCGTTATAATCTATGATTCCTCTGACAAGAAATTGGATGCCCATCAGGGTCTTGCCGCAGCCCGCACTGCCACAAATCAGGGTTGGACGACCCTTCGGAAAGCCGCCCCCGGTGATTTCATCTAATCCGTCAATCCCGCTTTTCGATTTTTGCAAGCCTTTTATTTTGTCCTGGCTCATTAAAAATTTAATTATTCTTTAAATGTATTCAATTATTCTATTCAAATTGTTTCCATAAAACCAGGAATTTCCGTGGAATTATTTACTCACTTAATGCCTGGGGAATATTTTTTTAAATAATTGTTTTATTTGTATGGCGGTTTATTGTAAACTGCAACTGGAAATTGGTGATACCAAATATTAAAGTCCGCAAATGGTTGAGGCTCAGAAATATTTACCCACTGATTTGAATGAAATCAACCTGGAGAAAGAGACCATTCAGAAACTTCATTTTCATTTCCTTCCTGCCTATGCTTTGTTCCTTCTGGAAAATAAATTAGAGGACCTCTCGGAATATCAGGTAGAATTGTTCAGTGAATTTAATCCCCCTGTCCTGCATTATTTTAATAAATTTAAAAGAGAAGAATTGCTTTATATCGGCCGGCAGGGTCTTGAAAAATTGCTGGGCTTCATCAGTCAGAATAAGGCTGCTGTTTATGTTGAGAATTCCTTAAAGGACTGGCTGAATAACCAGCTGCCACAGATTTCCAGAAACCAGATTGAAGCGGAGGATATCACCCTGATCAACCTGATCAGAAGAAGGCTGTTCGGAAAATATATTTCTTTCTTCACTAAAGATATCGATTCAGCGGTCCTTCTCCTCAACGAGATTGATGACTTTACCACGATATCGGAAACTATTTCTCTGAAATTTTTACTTTCCCTTCAGCAGAATCTGATTGAACAAACCCAGAAATTAGCAAAAATAGGAAACTGGGTTTGGGACCTGGAGAAAAATTCAATATCATGGTCTAAAGAAATATACAGCATCTACGAATTGGAAAATGTCAATATATCAGATATTGATTTGGCTTCTTTTAATCATCCGGAAGACGCAGCCATGGTCCAAAAGAAAATGGAAATTTCAAGGGAGTTAAGAAAGCCCCATGATTTCTATTATCGCATCATTTTGGGTGATGGCAGGGAAAAAACGCTGCATGCAAAGGGCCAGGTAATTTCAAATGCTGCCGGTAAAGCAGAAATGATGTTTGGTACCCTCCAGGATTTTACAGATCAGAAAAGAGTGGAAAATCAACTGGAAGAAAACCAGCATTTCATACAAAAAATCACAGATCTCACTCCCTCTCTCATCACCGTATATAATATCCACACGGGTGAATACCTATTTATTAACCAGGCAATAGAATCCCTGCTGGGCTATGAACGTGAACAGGTCCTGAAGAAAGGGGTTGAATTTTTTAAGGAAATGGTGCACCCGGATGACCTCGAACGCATCCTGAATGAAAACGAAGAAGCTTTGAAACAGGCCAATAATTCAGGATCTGATATGGTAGAAAATATTAAAGAATTCCGCTACCGGATGCGGCATAAAAATCAGGAATACCGGTGGTTCACAACTTATGGTTCAGTGTTCGAAAGGAACAGTGAAAAACAGGTGGAAAAAGTGATCAATATCTCCTTTGACATAACAGAGCAGATTAAAACCAATATACTGCTGGAGGAACGCAATCGCGAAGTCAGGAACCAGGAAGAAAGATACTTCCGGATGATCAACGAGGTACAGGATTACGCAATTCTTCGACTCAGCCGGGAAGGCATTATTGAAAATTGGAACAACGGTGCAAAAAAAATAAAAGGGTATGATGCTGATGAAATCATTGGCAAACATTTCCGGATTTTTTATTCCGCAGAAGATCAGGAAAACCACCTTCCTGAATTCCTGATCCAAAAATCCATTGAAGAAGGTAAGGCTGTACATGAAGGCTGGAGAGTAAGAAAAGATAAAACAAAATTCTGGGGAAGCATTTTAATAACCGCGCTGCATGACGAAGATGGAAAAGTAGTGGGGTTTTCAAAAGTGACCAGGGATTTAACACAAAAGAAAATTGCAGAAGAGCAATTATTAACTTATACTAAGAATATTGAAAAAAATAACCGGGAACTGGAAGAAAAAAATAAACAACTTGAGTCCTTTAATTATATAGCAAGCCACGACTTACAGGAACCCATTCGTAAAATTAAACTCTTCATCAGCCGGTTGAAAGAAGATGAGCCTTTGACTGTGAAAGCCCAGGGAGTCATTTCAAAAATAGAAAATGCCTGCCTTAGGATGCAGGATCTCATCAACGGACTGCTTTTATATTGTCAGGCCGATCACCAGGAAAACAATGAAATCATTTCACTGGATAGTCTGCTGCAGGACGTAATTTCAGAATTAAATGAACAAAAGGAACAAATAGAAATAGTTATTAAAAAAACGCAGCTGCCCTCCCTCAAAATTAATAAGCTTCAATTCAGACAGGTATTTTATAATATTTTGTCCAATTCCATAAAATATAAAAAAGAAAATACTCCCTTGAAACTGGAGATTGATTATTACCCCGAAGACGCTTATCATGTCATTTCCTTTCATGACAATGGTATCGGATTTGACCAGGCATATTCAGATAAAATATTCGGACTTTTCCTGAGATTACATGATAATTCAACTTATGCGGGAACGGGTCTCGGCCTGGCCATCTGCAAAAAAATCGTGGAAAGTCATGGAGGAAAGATCAATGCCTCCGGCTCACTGGGAAAAGGCGCCACGATAACTATCTATTTGCCCGTCGAATGAATCCGGACACTGCGTTAAAAACGAACAGTCAATTAGCAATAGTTTTTTCTAAATAAATCATTGACAACCCATTATATTCTGGCATGGCATTCGTTGATCAAGTAAAAAACTAAAGGATGAACTGGCTGAATATCCGTTTGAATATTTATCTCGTAATTTTTGGACTGCACGCAAACGCACAGTCAATCCATTATAACCTTCAGCAAATGCTGCAGGAAAACAAGATCGCAACGGTTCCTGCGTATGAAACAAAAGTTCTATCCGGAGATAAACCCGGCGCAATTACTACCAAAGGGATTGTCTGGTTAAAAGGAATTGATTTTACGGATGGTACGATTGATATCGATCTTCGTGGCAAGGATGTTTTCCTTCAGAGCTTCCTGGGCATTGCATTTCATGGTACCGATACCAGTCATTGCGACATCATCTATTTCAGACCTTTTAATTTCCGTCATACGGATTCAACACGCTGGAAATGGTCTCTGGCCTATATGCAGATTCCGGATTACAATTATGCACGCTTACGAAAAGAACATCCGGGTGTTTATGAAAACCGAATCGTTCCCCCACCGAAGGCCGATGATTGGTTTCATGCCACTATTGTAATCAGTGGTCACCGCGCAAGTGTATATGTAAATCACAATAAAATCCCTTCACTGGAAGTCACTTTGCTGGAAGGCAGGTCAGACGGATTATTTGGACTTTATTCAGACGGTCTCACAAATGATTTCTCGAATCTTACGATTACAAAGAATCTGCCGGGCATGTCAGGAAATTTAAATGTCCGGCCTTACGATCTTCCGAAATTATTTAAAGAAGATGCACTTGAAAAAGACAATAATAGCCTTGTAGCTTTAACTGATAAGGCGGATAAACCTTCCGTCCGGATCCAGGGAATCGTCTGGTTAAAGAATACTTTGTTCACCAAAGGCACGGTTGATGTTGACTTGCGTGGAAAAAACCAACAGGGGCAGAGTTTCCTTGGTATCGCTTTCAGCGGAAAAGACACGAACGACTATGAATGTCTTTATTTCAGGCCATTCAATTTTGAAACTACTGATTCCCTGCGACAGAAACATATGGTGCAATACATGAGTCTTCCCGATCATGATTGGCAGCAGCTGCGAAATAGTCAACCACTTATTTTCGAACATACGGTAAATCCAATACCGAATCCTGATGGATGGTTCCACGCAACGATTGTGATCAGTGAGGACAGTGTTATGGTCTATGTTAATAATGCTGCAGAACCCAGTTTAAAAGTAAAAAGATTTCGAAATCATACAGGAGAAAAAATCGGGCTCTGGTCCAGCGCATTGCCATCTGATTTTGCCAACCTGATCACCAAATCTTAATTTGATTTCAAATTCATCCGCAGGTCTCCTGATCAAAAATAAATTTCCACACTGAAAATTTATTTCTCCCTTGTATGCTCTTCTATTAGCCTGCCTATTTCGGAAATCGTTTCATTTCTCCTGCCTGTAAGATCTTTCCATCCTTCCCCATCCTTTACAAGATGTCCGAAGAAACTATAGTTCAGTGATACTGTATAATACTGCTTATCTGCAGAGGGCCTGACCCTGGCCTGGAACAGCCTGTTTTCACAGGGAACGGTGAACTCAAATGATTCAATAAATTTTAATGATTCATTGAATTCATCCATCCATGAATCTTGTCTGTATCTGCCAGCCATATTTACTAAATTATTTAGTAAATATAAACCATATTTCAAACCCGATCCAAAAAAAACTTAATTTAATCTTAATCCCCTGGTTTAAGAATATGCAGAGATAAAGCCAGGAGAGATATGACTTGTTGAATATATTTTTTTAATGAGGGTAAAATAACTTTGAGGTGAGAGACTCAGAAACCCGTAAGTAAAAACCCTTATATGAAAACTAACGCTTGCTTTCTTATTTTTGCTAAATGACAATTGAACAGGCAAATAAGAAATTGATTTTAGCCCGGAAGAAAAGGGATAAAATAAATACGGAGATAATGGCCCTCCATAATTTCCTCTTGCAGAAAAAAAAGATTGCCCTTTCAATTCAGGAAAAAAGAAATAAAGAAATCCATGCGCTCTTTTTAAAGAATAAACCCATCAAAGAAATCGCTTCGTCATTTAAATTATCCACCGATCGCATCCGTATAATCTGTCTGCACATGGAGAAACAACAGAAAAAAGAAAAAATAGTGGAAGCCTGGATCAGGCAGAATTCAAAATAAATTTACCTTCTCACTTGTTCTTCGTGGTTTTCGGTGAGTGACCGTAAAAACCTCATTCCTGGTACAAAGATGTAAAGCGAATTTCAGAAATGTAAGCATCAGGAATTTTAAATTTTAAATTTCCCAAAATAGGAACAGGGGCAGGATCATTTAAGTTATTAACATACTGCTAATGCCGGTATGATCACTGGCAGTTATAAATAATCTTTAGTATTTTAAGATGTAAAATCTTACCCAATGAAAAAGGAAATGAAAAGATTATTTATAAAATACCTCGGGAAGAACTATGCAGTGAATACCCTCAAAATACCGGAGCGCGGAAAAATTATATATGATTTAATAACCATTGTTGACCTGGAGACAAACAAGCTGGCATTTACAACTCAAAAATTAGACACTGTAATACTGGATACACATGATAGCATTCCGGAGCTTCTGACCAACCTCATAAAAGACCTGCCGGGAGAACTTGTTACCGCCATCAAAAATGGAATATTAAATGAGTACCATGGTGAGGTTTCTTCATAACCAGGATCTTTCCGTCATTTATAATATTTTAGCTAATTTGTTCCCAAGATCGAATTATAAATGGGCGGCTCATCAATGATAGGAGATCAGGAAGAGCGATTTAAGACATTATTCGACCTCTATAAGAAACCTGTTCACGATTATATACGGAAGATTACTGGTTCCCATGAAGTAGCAGAAGAAATTACACAGGTAGTATTCATTCGTTTATGGAAAAAAATGGGATCTTATGATAAGATTGAAAATATTGACTACTATATTTTCCGAATCGCCCGTAATGAATGCATGAGGTATTTTAAGAAGGCAGCTGTTGAAACCCGGTTATTTAAGGAATTGCAAAAACGGATGACTGCCAATGGCAACAATATCACCGAATATATGAATTATAAAGAAACGGAAGTATTGCTGAACCAGGCCATAGCTTCACTTTCTCCAAAAAGACAAAAAGTATATCAACTTAGCAGGAGCCAGGGTCTCCGGTTGGATGAAATTGCGGTGGAGATGAAATTATCATATAACACAGTCAGGAATCATCTGGTGGAAGCACTCCGCCAGATCCGGAAGTATTATCTGCAAAACTTTCCCTGTATAATTTTGTTGCTATTTTCATTCATTTCCTTTTAATTTCCCTCCATATACCAACTTAATAAGTTATATTCACCTGAAGTATAAAAATAAACTTAACCTTCTCTTAGTACTGAATTCATTTTTTAAGGTCTTTGCCGTTAAATGAAGCAAAGACATAGGCTTTCTTACCAGAATGTCGGTTTCAATTTTCCATCCGCCGGCAAAAATTCCAGAGTGACCATTTTTATAAGAAGGGGCTCGCATTTGACTTAAAATATTTGTTGAATATGCTATTTCTAACGATTGGCTGTAAAGCTCCTTTTAGGGGCCCTGATCCTTTATGCAAACAGCTTTGCTTGCATTTAAAAATGACTTTCATTCTGCTCACCTGTTTTTTGTTGCACGCTAATGCAAATGGAACTTCCAGGAAATTCGCAGACGCAATTAAATATTCTGAAAAAGTAACTTTTAACGGTAAAAATGTTTCTCTCGAAAAACTATTCAATGTTATTGAAGATCAGACCGGATACGTCGTGTTTTACAATTATACAGTTATTCAGAATGCAAAGCCGGTAACCATTCATGCCAAAGACGTACCATTAAAGCAATTCCTTGAAAATTGTCTTAGCAATCAGGGATTAAAATATGTTATCGAAGAAAAGACGATCCTTATAACAAAAAAAGATCTGGCGATAGTTGTCGAAACTGGTCCTAATCTTCCTCCATCAAATGATATTCACGGCCATGTCTCCGACAAACTCGGAAATCCGATGGGAGGAGCAACCGTGTTACTTAAAGGAACAAAAGTGAGTGTATTAACTGATACCAGTGGGAACTTTTCGTTAAGTGCTCCTGAAAATTCCACTCTTATAATCAGTTATGCCGGGTATAAATCCCAGGAAGTTTTGGTAATCGGAGCCAAGTCATTATTTGTTAGTATGCAAGAGTTAAATACCGGCCTTGACGAAGTAGTTGTGGTAGGATATCAGTCCCAAAAACGCTCTGATATTACCGGAGCGGTTTCTGTAGTTAATGTAGAGGATGTTTCAAGAATACCAATTGGTTTTGCTGATCAGGCTTTACAAGGTCAGGCAGCGGGAGTTCGTGTCACACAATCAACCGGCCAGCCTGGGGATGGGATTGCCATGAGAATCCGCGGAGTGGGCACGATCAATAATAATGATCCCCTTTATATTATTGATGGAATACCTACCAAGGATGGAATCAATTTCTTGTCGTCAAACGATATCGCAACGATTACAGTACTAAAAGATGCGGCATCCGCTGCTATTTATGGTGCCCGCTCTGCAAACGGGGTTGTAGTAATCACAACTAAGTCAGGTAAAGCGGGGAAATCGCAAATAAGTTACAATGGATTTTATGGAATTCAGACTCATGGATACCTCACGCCCATGGTCAATAACCAGGAATATGTCACATTATATAATGAGGCAGCTAATAATGATAACGCAGGTGTAACCAACCCCATATTATTAAGGCCGCTGATTCCTGATACTCTCCAGATGGATAATACGAACTGGCTGGGGTCCATATTTAGAAATGCGCCAATTCAAAGCCATGAATTATCTATAACCGGCGGAAGTGATAAAGCGCAATACTTTGTTTCGGGTAATTTATTTGACCAGGACGGAATTATATTGAACTCATGGTATAAACGGTATGCTTTACATGCAAAAGTGAATGTTCAGCTTTCTGAAAAAGTAAGCACGGGAGTAAATATCAATTTATCTTATTCTGATAAAAATGCTATTGGCAGCTCGGGAGATGGCTATGGAGGTAACGGAGGAAGCGTTATCAGGTATGCGCTATTCCGTGATCCCGCCATACCAATCAAAAACCCGGATGGTAGCTATTCAGATTTGCCCGCACATCCCAATTTTTTTGGAGATGGCTACAACCCTGTAGCGCTGGCAGTTTACACAGATAATACCGAAAAACAATACCGTGTATTCGGAGATATTTATGTTCAGTATAATATCCTTAAAAATTTAATTTTTAAAACCAATCTGGGCGGGGATGTCTTCATAAATGAAGACAGAACATTTGACATGAAT
>Ga0207113_1190_pt1 | contig 11660 bp, 9 predicted proteins | sample Alteio_BWMinHeat_69_FD_153559 | JGI IMG/M metagenome (GOLD analysis project Ga0207113, IMG submission 153559) | Enriched cells from forest soil in Barre Woods Harvard Forest LTER site, Petersham, Massachusetts, United States -... | ecosystem: Environmental > Terrestrial > Soil > Temperate forest >... | reverse complement strand
TTTTTTTTCATCATTTTGCCTCAGGCGCTTTTCCGTGTCTTTAATATAATAAGCAAGACCGGGAAAACGATTATTCAATTCATTGACTGTTTTGAACTTAACCAGTGCATCTCTGTAAAATCCGCGGTCATAAAAAACCACTCCGTCGCCGAATAGCCTGGAAGATTCACTTGGGTTTGCTGAAATGCCGGCACTATCAAGATATTCTTCCAAAATCGAAACAGGTATCGCAAAATTTAATCCAGCTGCCAGACCACCACTGTTTTCAAGGCTGCCAAATGTAGTAAGACCAACAACTTCCCCCTTTTCATCGCAAACCGGTCCGCCGCTGCTACCCCTGTTAATATTTGCATCCATCTGGATAAGAGGCCAACCACCAACAGAATTCTTAAGCGCACTTACAATACCTGTTGTAAGCGTTGGCTCATTTGCAGATTCTGTAGATACAAAATTATTATTGGTAACCGGACCGGGAAATCCATACACAAATAACTGTTCTCCTACTCTAGGAAGTTCGTCCTGGGCAATTGTCAAAGTAGGCAGCGTGCTGTCGCCGTCCATTTTGAGGATGGCAATATCTTTACCCGGCATGGGCTGCCCTTTTATAATCACCTGGGCAGATTTTTTTATGGAACCTGTTTTCCCACTGTCTGTATCTACACTGTATTCGATATAAATTTCTTTCCTAAGGTCATAAAGTGCCATGGAAAACAAACGCGCATATACTGAAGCGTAAGTATTGTATAAAATCGATTTTTGTTGTTCAGAAAACCTGGTCGCCCATGCATTTTCCAGCGCTGAGATATTGGCATCTGTAATCTGCTGAAAGGCAGAAAGAAAAAAACTGACGCCTGATAAAAGCATTGTCCCTGTCAATCAGGTGACAATTGGTGGCTACATATCCGTCTCCTGTAACCAGGAATCCGGTTCCGCTGGATGTAATTTCTTCCGGCTCCTTAATATAATCCAGTGAAGCCTTAAAGAAGAGGTTAGGATGGCTGTTGATTTCCTTCAGTACAATATTCAGTTTCTCTTCCGGAGTATAAATCACGCCAATGCTGTCAACTTTGTGTATGGAATCCACCAGTTGGTTGAAATGTCGGGAATCCAGCTGCATTTTATTAATATACACGTCTGCAGAAAAAACGGTTTTAACCATAACCACACCTGGCCGGTTTACCCCGTAATTCTGGATGGCAGTTAACTGTTGCGCATAGGACCCGAACGGCACTGACAACAGCATCAGTATTCCGGTTATAAATGTCCCTAAATGTGAAGTTCGGCTTTTCATAGTAAGGTCTTCCCCTTATATAAAACCATAAAAGGGCTAACTTGTTGTTGTTTAAAGGTAAACTTTTTCTATGTCATCCAAACCTGCGCCCCTGGCAGAACGGCTTCGTCCTGAATCACTTGACCAACTTTTGGGTCAAAAACATCTTACAGGAAGGGGCAGCATCCTTCGAAAAGCCATTGAAAACGGTAAAATCCCATCCATGATCCTCTGGGGTGCTCCGGGAACCGGTAAAACGACGATCGCCAATATTATTGCTCATACGCTGGGTTCCCCATTTTATACCCTCAGCGCCATTTCTTCGGGTGTAAAGGAAGTCAGGGAAGTGATTGAAGAAGCGCGGCTGAAGGAAAATACCATCCTTTTCATAGATGAAATTCATCGATTTAACAAGGGTCAGCAGGATGCATTGCTGGGAGCAGTGGAAAAAGGCATCATAACCCTGATCGGTGCAACAACAGAAAATCCTTCTTTTGAAGTGAACAGCGCTCTTCTGAGCCGTTGCCAGGTTTACGTTTTAAAGCCACTCGGAAAAGAAGAGCTCACTGATCTGTTGCAGTCTGCCCTGAAAAAAGACAGTCTTCTTAAAAAACGAAAAATAGAATTGAAAGAAACGGAAGCCCTGATCAATATTTCAGGCGGTGATGCGCGTAAACTGCTCAATCTTCTTGAACTCGTAACTGATGCGCAGACGGATCCGCTCATTATTACAGATGAATTAGTGATGGAAGTAGCCCAGCAAAAAATTGCCCTGTATGATAAAAAAGGGGAACAACATTATGATATCATATCTGCATTTATAAAATCCATGCGGGGAAGCGATCCGAATGCTGCTGTGTATTGGCTGGCGCGGATGATTGAAGGCGGCGAGGATGTGAAATTCATCGCCCGCCGGATGCTTATCCTTGCCAGTGAAGATATTGGGAATGCAAATCCAAATGCATTACTGCTCGCCAATGCCACATTTGATGCTGTAAGTAAAATCGGGTATCCTGAATCCCGGCTCATTCTCTCCCAGTGCGCCATATACCTCGCAAGCTCAGCCAAAAGCAATGCTTCTCTTGTTGCGATCAGCGAAGCACAGGATATGGTGAAAAAAACCGGCGACCTGTCTGTGCCATTACATATCCGGAATGCCCCTACACGTTTAATGAAAAATATGGACTACTCCAAAGGATACGAGTACAGTCACTCTTACGAAAATAACTTCACTCCGCAGGAGTATCTTCCGGATGAGATTAAAGGAAATACATTTTATGATCCGGGGAAGAATGCCAGGGAAGAAGAAATCAGAAAACACCTGAAGAATCTTTGGAAGGAAAAATATAAATACTGAAGGACAAGTGTGGTAGTGTGGAAGTGTGGTAGTTAAGATTTTTATGTTATATTCTTCTTGGTTGTAATAATTATGGCGGACAGTATTGCTAAAATCTCTTTTATATCATTTAACATCTTTTGTGGAACTTCAAAATCAGAAATTCGTTCGCATAAGGATAACCAATACAATGTTTCGCTTGCTTCTTTTGAAGCTATCTTCATTTTATGAATAAAGTCCAATTTACTTTCTGCGTATTGAGCTTCGAAAACGTTAGCGCCGATAGAAGTTGCGGATCTTTTAAGCTGTCTGGCAATATCAAATTCTTTTTTGCTTATAAGAACTCTGTTATACATTATTATGTCAATGGAAAATGCTAAAGTCATTTTTACAATCGGCCCTTCCTGCATATTGAAAAGTTTGGAAATTAAGGGAATGTCCAAACTTATTATATTAAGAGAAATGAAAAAGAAGATTTCACCTTAAAATTGATGTTTTTTAACTACCACACTTCCACACTACCACACTACCACACTTATTAAAATATGAACTGGATTCTGAAACCATTTGACGACCTTACTCCAAAAGAACTCTATAAAATTTTACAACTCCGCAATGAAGTTTTCATAGTCGAACAGAACTGTCCTTATCAGGATTGTGATAATAAGGATATTTATGCCTGGCATTTAATGGGTATGATGGAAGACAGATTACTTGCTTATTCCCGGCTGCTTGCTCCCGGAATTTCCTATCGTGAATCTTCGATAGGCCGCATAGTAAGTTCCCCTTCGACACGTAAAACAGGCATGGGAAAAAAAACTCATGCAGGAAAGTATCGAACAGATCAGAAATCTTTTTCAAACAGATACTATTCGTATTGGTGCTCAACTATATCTCCAAAAATTTTATGAATCATTCGGATTCACAAGAGATGGTGACATCTACCTCGAAGATAATATTCCACACATAATAATGTTGAAAGAACCAAAATGAAACTGAATTCCAGTAATTGGAATCAGTCTCAATAATATAGTTTATCCTGTTTACACCATATAAAGAATAATTCCCGTTCTTGTATAGTAACTGATTTTTATTTATTTTAAGAACGAAATCCAAACCTTCGAAAACTAAATCGATATTCCATGAAAACAGGTTTACACTCCATATGGAAGTGTTTGTGCTCACTAGTCATTGGACTGGTATTTTATAACTCTTCCTATAGTCAGCTTTCCGCTGGCAATTATTTTGAAGCAGGCGTTACAGTTGGTCCCATGGTATTTCTGGGTGATCTGGGTGGACATTATGGTGTAGGTACCGGATTTCTGAAGGACTACAATATGAACGCCACGAAAATCGCTTATGGTTTTTATGTAGCTGCTCATCCCAATGAATTATTAGGTATACGTCTCTCTGCAAACTTTGGAAGTATTGAAGGAGATGATAATTTTATTACAAACAAAGGCGGAGAAGAAGTAAACAGGCTTAACAGAAATCTGGATTTCAAGTCTTCCATTTCAGAAGCCAACCTGATGTTTGAATTATATCCAACGGTATTATTTGAGGACCAGCCAACTGAACAAACAGGGAGATTAAGACCCTATGGTGTACTTGGTATCGGGGTATTTCATTTTAATCCCATGGGTCAGTATGTAGATCCGAATACGTCACAGACAACCTGGGTTTACTTGCAGCCATTGCATACAGAAGGTGAAGGGTTTTTACCTAACAGACCCAACTATTCACTTACCCAAATTAATATTCCAATGGGTGTTGGTATGAAGTATTATATTAATGAATCTGTAAACTTCAGTCTGGAATTGCTTTACAGAAAAACATTCACAGATTATATTGACGATGTGAGCACAACCTATGTGGATCCTGCTGTGCTGGCAGCCAATCTTCCTAGTGGGACCGCCCAGATAGCTATTGCAATGGCAAATAAAAGCCCATTGCAGGGAATTCCCGGAAGTGGATATAATCCTGGTGATAAAAGAGGAGACCCGTCACAAACTGATGCTTATTTCACCCTTGGCCTGAAATTGGGGATTCGTTTGGGAACAGACCACTCTTATGACAATTCGACAAGATGCCCATCGCTGAGGTATTAAATATTTTTTGTTGATCCGTACCCTTTTTTTTACCCTATGATGAAAACTATACGCGCAAACATTTCAGGAAAAACGAGGAAGGCTATTTTGCCACTGGCTTTCATAACAACCAGCCTCGTATCTTATGCAGGAGGATCATTACCTGTACCAAATGCAGTGATGATTACAAAAAATCTGAATAATAAAAAGCATAAGGTTCGGCTTTTTACCGCTTCAGATAATAAAACTCTTTTGTTTACAGTGGATGGTGTAGAAGGGAAACAATATACCTTATTTGTTTTTGACCTGGAAGGCAAACTCATTTTGCAGTCTGCTATAAGAAACCGTGAAACCGGTATCCTGCCGGAAATCAATGCAGGCAATTATCTGTATGAAGTTCTGGTGAATGATTCAAAGATTGAAAACGGTCAACTGAAAATTAAATAACCCTTATCGCAACCCAATAAGCAGTAGGAGAATTGGTAAAATCTATTATCCGAAGGTTGTAAAACCTGATCCGTTCCCTATTATTTAGTACCCAAACGGTTTTATTAATAACTCCTGCTTCCCTTATTGGATTTATATATTTTGGTCTACCCAATATCCTCAGCAGCCGGCGATGAGTAATTGCCGGCTGTTAGTTTTTTTTGGTAGATGATTGACAGTTGACCGATTTCACTATTACACTACCACACTTTATTTCATTTCCTGCTTTAAAAACTTTGCGGTAAAACTGCGTTTCACAGCAACCAGTTCCTCCGGTGGGCCTTCAAATAAAATTTCTCCTCCTCCGTCTCCGCCTTCCGGACCGAGGTCAATTAAATGATCAGCTACTTTAATCACATCCATATTATGTTCTATAACAAGGACCGTATTCCCCCGGTCAACCAGTTTATTCAATACATCCAACAGATGGCTGATATCTTCAAAGTGCAGACCGGTCGTCGGCTCGTCCAGTATATAAAATGTCTTACCCGTTTCACGTTTGGATAATTCCGTCCCAAGTTTTACACGCTGCGCCTCTCCTCCGCTCAGTGTTACCGCTGACTGTCCCAGCGTGATATAGCCCAGTCCTACTTCCTGTAATACTTTTATTTTCCTGTACAGGTAAGGAACATTAATAAAAAACTCCACCGATTCGTCCACTGTCATATCCAGCACGTCACTGATCGATTTCCCTTTGTATCGAATCTCCAGCGTTTCGCGGTTATATCTTTTGCCATTACATTTTTCACAATGCACATATACATCTGGGAGAAAATTCATTTCAATTACACGCATTCCGCCTCCTTCACATACTTCACAACGGCCGCTTTTTACATTGAATGAAAACCGCCCTGCAGTATATCCGCGGATTTTGGCTTCAGGTATGGAAGCAAAGAGTGTTCTGATATCCGTGAAGAATCCGCAATAAGTTGCCGGATTACTTCTGGGTGTACGCCCAATAGGAGACTGATCTATTTCTATAACCTTATCAATATTTTCAAGTCCTTTAATACTTTTATATTCAAGCGCTCTCCCTTTGGATCCATATGCGTGATGACTCAATATCGGATAGAGTGTTTCATTAATCAGGGTAGATTTACCACTGCCACTTACACCTGTAACGACAATAAATTTCCCAAGCGGAAACCGTGCATCAACATTTTTTAAATTATTCCCCTTTGCTCCTTTCAGATCCAGAAATTTTCCATTCCCCTTTCTTCTTTCTGCAGGAAGAGAAATCTTTCGTCGCCCGTTGAGATAATCTGCTGTAATTGTATTCAGTTTAAGCATGCTCGCAGGTCTTCCCTGTGCAACAATCCGGCCTCCGTGAAATCCTGCTTTTGGTCCGATATCGACCAGGTAGTCAGCTGCCATCATGATTTCCTTATCATGTTCAACTACAATAATACTGTTTCCTATATCCCTCAGATTTTGCAAGGCAAGAATCAACCGCTGGTTATCCCGCTGATGTAAACCGATACTGGGTTCATCCAATATGTATGTAATGCCCTGTAATTGCGATCCGATCTGAGTGGCCAGCCTTATGCGCTGGGATTCGCCACCGCTCAATGTTCTGGTGGGCCGGTTCAGGGTAAGATATGTGAGACCGACATCCAGCAGAAATTGCAAACGTTCACGTATTTCTTTTAAAACATCCTTAGCAATTGCATTCTGTTTGTTATTAAGCCTTTTTTCAATATCATTAAACCAAATAGAGAGTTTGTCAAGATTTACATTACTGAGCTCAGCGATATTTTTTTTGTCAACCCGAAACCAGAGGCTTTCTTTTTTAAGTCTTGCTCCTCCGCATGAATCGCAGATCCTGAGTTCCATATATTTCTCAACCCATTCATGCAGCATGTCGTTGCTGGATCCGTTAAACCATCTTTTTAACATGGGTACCAGGCCTTCATATTCAGTACTGGAAACCTCTGTTTCATTTTCATCAATATTTAAAATCTCTTCTGAAGCCCCTTCAGGAGTGCCGTATAAAATCAGGTTAAGGCCTTTTGCAGGCATTTCTTCAATCGGTATATCGAGACTGAACTTATATTTCCTCGCAAGTTTCTGAACCTGGGTAAAAGTATAAGCTTCTCTCTCTCCGCCAAGAGGCAGAATTCCTCCCTCATTCACGGATTTCTTTTTATCAGGTATGATCGCTTCGAGGCTGATGCGATAAACCGATCCCAGTCCTTTGCAAACAGGGCATGCACCATATGGCGAGTTAAATGAAAAACTATTCGGCGAAGGTTCTTCGTAACTGATGCCTGTTTCATCGCACATCAGTTGTTTACTGTATTGTACAACTTCGTTACTATCATTGATCAATAAAAACATTAGTCCCTTCCCCATTTGAAGTGCGGTCTGAACACTCTGGCTCATACGTATTTTCATATCGGCTGTTACTGCAAGCCGGTCTATAACAACTTCGATATCATGAATTTTATACCGGTCAATCTGCATCCTGGGAACCAGATCTTTTACTTCACCATCTACACGTACTTTCACAAAACCCTTTTTGCGGACGTCTTCAAAAAGTTCACGATAATGTCCTTTTCTTCCACGTACCAGTGGAGAAAGAACTGATATTTTCCTGCCGTTGAATTTTTGAAAAATATTTGCGACAATTTCTTCCTCACTAAATTTTACCATGCGCCTGCCTGTATTATAGGAATAGGCTTCCCCGATCCGCGCATATAAGAGCCTTAGAAAATCGTACACTTCAGTTACGGTTCCAACTGTGCTCCGTGGATTCCTGTTCGTGGTTTTTTGTTCAATAGAAATTACCGGACTCAGCCCCGTGATTTTATCCACATCGGGCCGTTCCATATCACCAATAAACTGCCGGGCGTATGCGCCAAAACTTTCCATGTAGCGACGTTGGCCTTCAGCATAAATCGTATCGAAAGCAAGGGATGATTTTCCACTTCCGCTGATTCCGGTAATGACCACCAGCTGGTTTTTTGGAATGGAGATATCGATATTTTTGAGATTGTGCTCCCTGGCACCAAACACTTCAATCATTTCTTCCCTTCCGGTATCAGACGGGTTTTTCTTCTCCATTATTTCAATCATTTCTTCGCCGGTTTCCGGAGACGGACTATGCTGTTCAATCATAATAAGTTGGAATCGCTAAAGGTAATAACAAAACAGGAGGCCGCTTGTTCCCCCAAGGGAGGTACCATTAAGAAAAATTAATTTTTGAAATTTGAAGTCCGGGATTATCTTTGGGCCTGTTCTTTTACAGCTTATCAAGAAAGGCTGAGGGTAATGGCCCTGTGAAGCCTTGACAACCTGTCCCGCTATAAACGTGACAAGGTGCCAACTCCATCCGCCAACTGGCGGACAGATAAGTCAGATACTGCTACCTAATACTCATCATATTAAGAGCTCTTCTGACCTTCGGAAGAGCTTTTTTATTTTAATGCAGTGATGCGGTGAAGTAAAGTTCTTTCGGGCGTTTTCTTTTTAAGCATATTTTATTCACCCAAAAAATGCCTAAAAGGCAGGAGGATTATTTTATGCAGGAAACAACAGAATTCATTCACAGTATTCCGGTTGATCCACTCACCGGAGCGGTTTCGGTGCCCATTTATCAGACTTCCACTTTTGTTCAGGAATCTCCGGGCGTTCACAAAGGGTATGATTATGCGCGAAGCAATAACCCTACACGGTCTGTATTGGAAAATCTGATTGCAGGACTTGAAAAAGGAGCCCGCGGACTCGCATTCGCCAGCGGATTGGCGGCCATAGATGCTGTTTTGAAATTATTGAAGTCTGGAGACGAAATTATTGCCGTGGATGATATCTACGGTGGAGCATTCCGATTATTCGAGCAGGTATATAAAAAATTCGGGGTCCGGGTTACTTATGTTGACGCTGGCAATCCGGAAAATATTTTTAATGCATTAAATGAAAGTACCAGGCTGATCTGGCTTGAAACTCCGAGCAATCCTACTCTTAAAATAGCCGATATCGCTGCCATAGCAGCCATTGCGAAAGCATGCAGCTGCCTCTTGTGTGTGGATAATACTTTCGCCTCTCCTGCTCTTCAAAAGCCCATTCAGCTGGGGGCGGACATTGTAGTGCATTCGGCAACTAAGTACCTTGGCGGACATAGCGATCTGATTGCAGGTTTGATTGTTACTGCCACTGAAGAGCTTGGTGAAAAAATAAGATTTTACCAAAATGCCGCAGGCGCCATATTAGGGCCTTTTGATTCCTGGCTTGTAATAAGGGGTATGGAAACCCTTTCCCTCCGGATGAAGCAACATTGCAGCAGTGCAAAGCATATCGCTGAGTTCCTTCAGAATCAGCCGGAAGTTGACAGAGTTTTTTATCCGGGACTGTCTGACCATCCTAATCATTCAGTTGCTAAAAGGCAGTCACGGGGATTTGGGGGTATCGTGTCTTTTACTTTGAAAGAAGATAGTCTGGCAGAAGCCCGGAGATTTGTAAGTTCTACAGAATTATTTAAACTGGCAGAAAGCCTGGGAGGCGTAAAGAGCCTTATCAGTCATTCTGCAGAAATGACTCATAAAACCATTCCCCCGGAAATAAGAAGGGCCGCAGGTGTTCATGACAGCCTCATCAGGCTTTCAGTTGGATTGGAAGATGCAGAAGATTTAATCACGGATCTTCGCAACAGTTTTGACCGGTTAACTGTTAGGACAAACAAATATTCTCATCGTTTCGAAAATTGTTAAAAATAATATGGACGCACATAAGCAACTCAGGATTGGATTATTTGGATTTGGGGTGGTGGGAGAAGGACTTTACCGCATTCTGCAACAGACACCTTCACTCAGGGCAACAATAAAAAAAGTATGTATCAAACATCCCGGCAAGAAAAGAAACGCACCGGAAGATCTTTTTACGACTGATAAATTTGAACTCCTGAATGATCCTGACATCAATGTGATCGTGGAAGTTATTAATGAAACAGAACCGGCATTTGATATTGTTACGACTGCGTTGAGAAATGGCAAGGACGTGGTCAGTGCCAGCAAAAAAATGCTGGCCGAACACCTTCCTCAATTACTGGAACTTCAAAAAGAAACCGGGCTTTCAATTTTGTATGAAGCGGCTGCCTGTGCATCAATCCCTGTTATCCGAAACCTGGAAGAATATTACGATAATGATCTGCTGCATTCCATGCGAGCCATTGTAAACGGTTCCACGAATTTTATCCTGACGAAAATGTTTGAAGAAAAACTCGATTTCAAACAGTCATTATTAATGGCACAGCAACTTGGATTTGCAGAAAGCGATCCTTCACTTGACGTGGAAGGTGTCGATGCCGTGAATAAATGGACGCTCCTGCTGGCTCACGCTTATGGAATCATTTCAGATCCTAAAAATATTGTATATAATGGAATACAGCATATTCAGGCCGGCGATGCAACAGTGGCATCAGAGAAGCATTATGAAATCAAGCTTGTTGCCCAGGCAAAGAAATTACTGAATGGCAAAGTAGCGGCTTTTGTACTTCCTCAATTTGTAAAACCCGACGATCACCTGAGTTTTGTAAAGAATGAATACAATGGTGTAGTTATCGAAAGTGGTTTCGCCGACAAACAATTTTTCTACGGAAAAGGTGCAGGAAGTTTTCCGACAGCCTCAGCAGTGCTCAGCGATTTATCTGCGCTTCGTTACCAGTACAGATATGAATACAAAAAACTATATCACCATGCACCTCTCGAATTAACTGACGACTTCTATATAAAAATATATGTCAGCTTTGACGATTGGTCTTATATCCCCAAGGAAAAATTTGAATGGATTGAAGAATGGCACGCCGAGAGCGACCGAAAATATCTGATCGGCGTTATCTCCTTTAAGGAATTACAAAATTCAAACTGGTGGCGCGAAAACAAAACCTCATTGATATTAACTCCAGAGCCGATTATCGAAGATGTTGAAATACGGAAGCTGAAGAAGAAGAGTCTGGAGCTCGCGGGAATAACTTAACGCTGAACGCTCAACGCTTAACGCGTAACGCTCAAGGCAAATTGGAAATACATTTATTGAAGTAGTTATGAAAATGATATTTCATTTCTAATTCGGATGCATCTTTAAATGCTTTAAGCCTTACGCTTTATGCCTTAAGCTTATTAATATTCCAATCCTGAAAATAAATGCACCGGTATGATTAATCCCGTTCTGACTTTCCTTTTGCAGATCAATAAAACCATAATTACCACCGCCTTCGGCGAATACAGACATCGAGTTGAATTGATATAACACACCAAGATTTCCTTCAATGCCAAAGTTTCCCTTGTGTAACTGATTTTTAATATTACCTGTACTGTCAAATTGAACAGTTACATGACCTACCTGTTGTGTTTCATTTTTATCGAAATATACTTTACTCGATCCGGAAGCTGAAGCATCGGCAGATATCAGCAGTCCGCCAAAAAATCCACCATCAACATATAATTTCCAATAACCAGAACTACCCAGATTCATACTGTACTTTAGC
>Ga0207113_1189_pt1 | contig 11660 bp, 5 predicted proteins | sample Alteio_BWMinHeat_69_FD_153559 | JGI IMG/M metagenome (GOLD analysis project Ga0207113, IMG submission 153559) | Enriched cells from forest soil in Barre Woods Harvard Forest LTER site, Petersham, Massachusetts, United States -... | ecosystem: Environmental > Terrestrial > Soil > Temperate forest >... | reverse complement strand
GCTTCAGGTTTTTTGAGGGTGTCTTGTTCGAGGCCGCAGCAGATGCTTACTTTGCCGGTGTCCAGTTTATAGTACCCACCGACAATGGCGAGCTTTTTTTCCTTAATGAGTTGAGCAAGGGGGCCAGCTTCTTTTAATTGTTCGACGACACCTATGACGTTTGCTTTAACGGCATCTTCAACGCGATCGGGTATATGGGGAGAATATTTTTTGATCGCATTTTCCACTTTGATAGCAATAGGTTCAATATCTTCTGTTTGCCCAGCTAAAACAGCTTTAATCGCTCCGCAGTTTTCATGTCCTAACACCATGATAAGAGGAGAGTGAAGATATTCAGCAGAATATTCGACACTTGCAAGTCCTGTGCGCCCAATGACGTTGCCTGCGATACGTACGACAAAAATTTCTCCAAGTCCCTGGTCAAAAATGATTTCTGGAGTGACGCGAGAGTCGGAACATCCCACGACAATTGCAAATGGAGTTTGTTTTTCTGAGATTGCTGTTCGTCTTTCCAGATTTCGATTCAGGTTTTGGTGCAAACTATTTACATGCCGTTCATTTCCTTTTATAAGTTCTTCCAAGGCCTCTTTTGGCGTAGGAGGTTTTTCTATGGCGGCTGTTAGTAACGGAGGTTTAGGCTCATCCATCCAGACCATATTTCCAAATCCTATATTGATGATAGCAAGCGCAATAAATAGAAATTTGTGCATTTTGATCTCCTTATTTAATGTTTTCTTTGTTATGATTCATTCTTAGGAATAAGCGCAAGGATTTTTTATTACAAGAGGTCTTTATGTGGTTGAAGCGATATCGAGATTATAAGCCAGATGCCTCTCTGGTAAAACACCCAGTGGAGCCTGGCAAGGGCATTTGTGGGTGCGAAATGCATGAGATCAACGGGTGGGGGCTTTCCTTGGACCAACCAAAAAAGGCGGAACGGGGTTTTTTGGGTTCGCTTCTTGTCTATTTGTTTCGGAGTAGGAGGAAGGCAAAATGACTCAGAAAGGGACGCACACATGGGATTTGATCATCCAGTATCACAAATGTCCGAAGTGTGGATATATCATTGAGAGTCGAAAAGATTTTTATTATCGACTCGGCAAGTGGGTGAAGGATGTTTCTTGCGAGAGATGTGGACATCAATTTCTGCTGGAAAGAAAAACCGATCTCACATTCGGTCCGTTAATTGGCTCTCCGCAGCCTCCAGAAGTTGAATGGAGCTGATGTTGTCTATGAAAAATAAAGTTTTGTATTTTGTTCTTTTCTTTTTTATTTGTTTGCTTCCGTTTTCTACCGTTCTCGATACGGTAGACACGCATGATGGTTATTATCGCGATGGAGCGATCATGATGCTGCAGGATCATGATTGGTTGGTGCCAAAGACCGCTGCGGGCGATGCTCGTTTTTTGAAACCCCCTTTGAGTTACTGGACGATAGCGCTTAGTTTTTCTCTGTTTGGTGTTGATTTCTTTCCTGCAAGGCTTCCATCGATGATTGCCGCTTGTGGAGTCTTATGGTTGACTTATCTCTTTTCGCTTAAGTTGACAAATTCTAAAGCAACAGCCCAGTTTGCTGTATTGGTATTATTTTCGAATCTTCCTTTCATCCTCTCTTCTACCTATTCCCTTCCGGATATGTGGCTGTGCTTTTTTATTCTGTTAAGCATGTATGGTTTTGTCTCTTTGATTACTTTCAAAGAAGAGAGCAATAAGGTTTTTTGGATGACCTACGGAGGCGCTGCTGGGGCTGTATTAAGCAAGGGGCTCCTTGGCGTGGGAGTATTGTTATTTGCGTGGATATTTGTGTTTATTAAGGAACGCAAGCTTGCTGCTGTTAGACGAACCATTCATTTTCCCATTCTTTTTGTTGCGTTTTTACCCATTATTTTGTGGTTTATTTACATCACTTATACCCATGGTTCTATGGCATGGGATGCTTTTTTTGGCGATCAAGTAGCCAAAAAGGTCCGTAGTTTATGGCGTCCGTTCATCTATGTGTTTTTCTATATTGGGTTGGTGACGATGAGCTTTTTGCCCTGGTCCCTTTCTTGCCTCGAACTTGCATGTCGAAAGAAAAAGAATTTGTTTTCTATTTTCACGAATAATGGCTATCAATTTATTTTGAGCGCTATTTTGCTGATGTTGTTTTGTTTTTCATTGGCTTCACCAATGAGAACCCGCTACATGCTTCCGCTGATCCCTTTATCTTCTATCATGTTAGCTCCGATGCTGGCCACTGGTATCGAGTCTTCTTTGATATTTTCTTTGCGACGTCTATTTAAATTTATCTTGGCAGCATTCTGTTGTCTTGCTGTTGGGGTCTTTTTAAGCAGTGGAGAGTTGGTGTTAAACCAGACAATCGTTGTTGCAATTGCTATGTTTGTTGTTACGGTTATTTCGTACGTCGTTGTGTTGCGTTTTGAATGGTTGTCGGTCGCTCAAGGATTAGCCTTAATAATGATGTTTAGCTTTCAGGTTTATTTCATGGTGTTACGTCCCATTGTCGACCACCGTGTCGATATTTATATGGTACCAGAAATCGTCAAAACATTAGAGGCAGCTGATGTCAAATCGACAGATCCGATTTTATTCATCAGCAAAAGCCTTGTCGCTCCAAGTCTTTTACGCACTAGTCTCCATGGGGAAACAAAAGTCGTCTCTGCAGTTGATTTGAATATGGCCCAGGCGGTCAAATACGATGTCATATTAATCCTCGAATCGGAATCGGCTCCTTTAGTTGCCCAAGGATATGATTTAAGACCTATTGTTGTTTCGGAAAAATCCCCATTTTTCGCTTGGATCATAGCAGCAACAGAGCATAAATCAGAAAAAAGAAAACGCTATAATAAAAAGTATGTGTTGGCAACGCGCAGGATGAATTGAGATGGATGATGAATTGTTAAGGTGGAATTCTTGGGGGTTAATTCCCGGTCCTGATGAGCAGGAACAAGATTTTCGAAAGCGTGTTGACTATTGTCTGAACTTGAAAGAGCATCTCACGCTCGATTTAAAAGCTTATTTATCTTCCGAGGAAAGCAGCTCGCCAGAATTGCTAGCGCCGGCAAATGATCGTCTACGAACTATTTATGACATCACTATCGACTGGATTCCTATTTTTTTCAGCAATCATAAGTTGAGTTTCTGGCATGGAGGATGTGCCTGGATTTTTCAGATGACCGATGAAAGCCCTACGACAGCCTTAATTCAGCTGAGAAGCTCTCTTCGTTATCGCGACAAATATTTGGGGATCTATCAAAGAGATGAATTGATCACTCATGAGCTCTGCCATGTGGGGAGAATGATGTTTCAAGAACCTCATTATGAGGAATTTCTTTCTTATCGCACATCATGTTCTCGTTTTAGCAGGTGGTTTGGACCAATCGTAAAATCGTCGATTGAGAGCGTTCTTTTTTTGTTGCTGCTTTTTGTTATTGTTGTCTTCGACATCTTTCTTGTTACCCTTCAGCATCATGAAGCCTATATGATGGCTTTATGGTTGAAAATGGTCCCCGTGGCGTTGGTTGGGTGTGCCCTATGGCGCCTATATAAGCGCCACCGCACGATAAATCGCACATTGAGTCATCTAGAGCAGTGGCTTGGAAGCTCTGATAAAGCCAACTGCGTTGTCTATCGCCTCAAAGATAGCGAAATCGAGGCTTTTGCTGAGATGTCAGTGCAGGAAATCGCCGATTATGCTGCAGTGCAAGTAAAGGAGGAACTGCGCTGGAGAGTGATCACACAGGCCTACAAGATTTGAATCACGTTGATGTTATGCATGAGTAAGGGTTTAACGCAAAGACGCAAAGGCGCAAAGCCTTCGGCTACCTGAGAGTAAGGGGGTATTATTTAAGGTTAGGCTTTTTAAGTTCCTCGCAAGCTCGGATCTTAAAAAAAATCATTCTAAATGGGGCCCCAGGGGCCCCATTTAGAAGGATAAATTGATTGCTGAGCTTGCGAAGCAATCATTTAATAAACTCACTTATCCTGCTTACTCTAAGGTAGCCGAAGGCTTTGCGCCTTTGCGTCTTTGCGTTAAACCCTTACTCATGCATAACATCAACGTGTCCAACGCGCGTCTTTGCGTTAAACCCTTACTCATGCATAACATCAACGTGTCCAACGCGCGTCTTTGCGTTAAAATCTAGCTCATGCATAGCATCACGTGTCCAATTCGAGTTCGCGTGCTAGGGTGAGGTACTCGCTTAAGTAGCCCAAAAGTTCGGCGACTGTTATATCTTTTTTGCCAGGGCACCTTCTGACTTTAGCTTCTAATGCCTCGATTTGTTGTCGTTTTACTTCATTACAAGCTAGAGGTATGATATCAATATAGCCATCGTCGTCATCATCATTTTTGCGTTCATCTCTTGGTGGTACCGGAGGAGCCGGCAAACCTCTGTCTAGCGCCAGAGGACGGATAGGTTCTGGTAATCTAGTTTTTAGCTCTCGAATTAACTCCAACAGACCAGGGACTGGTGGTGCAGTACCCGTCGTCCAAGAGTAGCGACTGTTCGGTAGTGTTTCTAATACAACTTTTGTCGTATACCCGTTGAGGATTTTTTCGACCAGTTCCCGTCTGTCACTATCTTCTATTTTTTCTAGCTCTGCGAGCAATGACCAAACATCTGAGTCATATTCTGTTGGTACTGCCGAGGCAAAGAGGGCCGATTTTAATATTAGGATTGAGCTTTCTATTGAATCGCGTGTAAATCTCACATCTTTTATTGTGATTAAATTTTCAAGGATCATATAAATGATGGAATGATGGGTTTTAAGTAGGGTGTCATTTTGAGGGGTCATTACGACGTGATTTTCTAATGAGGAACAAAGTTCTGAATATTCATTGAGACTTTGGAGGAAAAGTCTTATGGAAGTCGTATTTTCGAAGTTTTTTAAGAATTGAGGGAGCACTGTCTCTCTAGACGTTTGGGGAGGAATGGTATATATATCATTAATTATAGTTTCATATGCCATAAGGGCATCTCCATCGAGATTTTCGACTCGATATTTAATTCCTTTATGTTCAAAATTAATGAGATAATCTTCCATTTGAGCTTTCATCCCGGCAATTTGACGTGTTAGTTCGTCAATCCAGTCTTGTGCTGGCGGAAGCCCTCTTTCACTAAGGATTGCAGTTATCTTAAGAATCATATCTTCCGGTCTCGCTAGCCAATCTCTAGCTAATTCGAGTTTTTTTCTCATGCTGTCTATGCATTGGAGCCTTATTTTTTGATAGTCGGGCGAATTTTTGCTTATTCCAGCTAATCGCTCTCTAAATGGAGCATCAGGCGTACTTGTAGATTTTTTGAGCTCTTTTAATAGTTTTGACGATGATTGCTCGAGAAGTCTGCTAAAAGCGAATAACTGACCTTGCGCAGTTGTAGCTTTGTCCGCATTTGAAGCTGTAGATAAGTTATTAGAGTAATCTTCGCATGCTTTGGCAATAACCTCTTTGGCCTGATTGAGCGAGTCTTCCCATTGTGGAACACGGTGCAACTGATCGCGATTTTTAAGTTCTTGGATATGGACGTTTGCCTGCTCTACGACATTGTTGTAGCTTTTAGCATGTTTTTCGAGGTTTTCGAGGGAATAGGTGCGTTTGATTTCATCGATTTCGCGAGCTTTGTTAGCCATTTCCCTGGAGTGTGTTCGGAGCGTTTCTAAGCCTTCATTTTCTAGGGGATTAATCTCAATCAAGGAGATGTTGCCTCTGCTATCAACTTTATTAATACGATGCTCTTGAGAGAGTTTTTCCATTGCGGCAGAGCAGTCATCCAGTTTCTGCATGATGATAACCTCCCACTCACTAGGGGTATTGAATTGCTCTCTCTGATGTTCTAGATTGCTTTTGCATATCGCGATTTTATCTTTTGCTTGTGAAACTTTTTTTATTAAGTCGTTGCGTATTTCTTGGCACAGTAGAGTTTGCTCCGGTGAAGGTTCATTGACCATTTCGAATCGGGTGGCTTGAACATCGTTGCTTTGATGATGGCGTGTTTGTTTTAAGAGTTTAGAGAGTTCTTCATTGCATGTTTTGAGTTCGGCTTCTAATGTTGCGCTGTCTTTTTTCTTTGTGAGAATGGTTGATTGGTCTAGTGGTCTTGTAATGTCCTGGACTTTTTTATTGAACTCATAAAGATGAAAGAATTGGTTGTTTTTTATGAGGAGCGCACGCATTTGCTCCACCTGGTCCATAGCTACTTTGTAAGTATTGTATTTTCCACATAGGGAGAGGGCCTGTGAAATGATTAGAGGGGGATTGGCCATTAATTTTGCGGCTTCTTCATGTGGTTTATGTTTGAGGAGTTGTTCTGCTGATAGGTCTCTATATGAGTATTGAGTGTATCCAAATCCACATCCGATCATTCCTCTTAATATCCAGGGAGTACAGCCTTTGTCTGGAATTGGAGTGAGGAAGCGATCTTCAATGTTTTTATATTTCTGTAGCGCTTCAAGAATGGGGTCTATCGGGAGGCCAAACTCATCATTGATGGTTTGTAGTGTTCCTTCGAGATTGAATTTTGCCTGGTTTTTTGCAAAAATCGCTCTGATTTCATCAATCAGAGCGTCTCTAATTAGTGCGACAGCTTCATCTTTAAGACTCGTTGTATCTGTGACGGCTAAAATGGATGTGAGTTGCGCAAAAGGTTTTTGGTCGAGATCTTTTTCAATTGTAGTGATGAGGGTTTTTATTGCTTTAGCGAGGTCTTTCAAGTCATTGGCACATGTGGACATTGCCTTTGAGGAACCTACTGTTCCCTTTTTTGCTTCTATTTGTTGGACAGCGGAATTGTGTTGTTTTTCGAGTTGGTAAGCACGAAAATACTGACCCTTTTGTTTTAGGGTGATTATTTTAGCTTTACATCTTGTTAGCTCTTCATTACATTTCTTTTCAGCATCTTCGATTTTTGCGAATGGATATAGAAGTAAAAGTTCATTTAGGCCGTCGCCGCAGAGCTTGCGCACGGCAAGGTCGTGATGATGGAGTTTTTCAGGGGGGAGATCGTCGATAAAAGTATCACTTCTTAAGCACCTGAAGCATTTTTTTAATAAGCCTGTGATCCCTTTATTTTGGCAAAACTCTATTTTTAATAAGTTGAGCTCGTCGATTTTTTGTTCGATTTTTCGTTCGATTTCATTGATGAGTTCAGGAGTAAAAAGGAGCGCGAGAGAGTTTTCGTTTGCCCCTTTCTTGATGGCTTCTATTTTAGCGGTAGCCTGAGCGATTGCCTGATCGATTAGGGCGTTAATTTTGTCGTGGTAGCGTTGTCTGAGCATCCCTTTAAGGGGTTCAGGAGGATTCTTTTTGAGTTGTTGTGGAATAGAGCAAGGTTGCATCAAATTAATTGTGTTTTGAATCTTTTTTAGTTGTGCGATCCATACCCCTACGAGTTTTTTGTAATTCTCAGTGTCTTTTTTATCTGTTTCGTCTCGTAATTTAGTGATCCTCTCAATTTCTTCTTGTAGTAAATGGGCCTGCGTGATTTGATCTTGCGCGTTAAAAAGACCGACTTTTTTTCTCATTTCATCGAGGCATTCTTGCAATTCTCGGTTGGCCTTTACCATGGTTTTGTGCGTTTTTTCAAACAAGGAGGAAACACTTTCGTATTTATCTTGGAGTTGTTTCATGGCGTTTTTATGGGCTCGGAGGTCTACTAAAGTTACTTTTGAGAGTGTTGTATGTTTCTTTCCGAATGCAGCTTGTAGGTCGGCTTTCTCTTTTAGTACTTGATTGAAGCGGTCGTTGGCTTCTTTGAATATTTCAGGAGTTTTCTTTAGCTTTTGAAGTTCTGCATTTAATTTTAGATACCATTTTTGAAAATCGTTGTCGATAGTCGTTAAGAACTGCTCCACTCCTTGTCCGTATAGCTCTGGAAAATCTTGGAACTTTTCTAATTGAACAAGCAAATCGAGATGATTATTTTCGCTGTAGGAAAGTCGGATGAGTCTTAACTGTTCCGGAGCATCTTTTAGCAGTCTTGTGAGCGTGGAAAATGTGCCTTTTTCCTTTAAAGCTTTTTCCTCTTGTTGTTTAAAGAGGATTAGTTTTTTTTTGAGGTGGAGAGCGTGGATGGAACCAAGCGGCCCCTTTTTTTCGAATGCCTCTATTGCGGCATTCAGTTGAGTTTCTGATAAAAGGTATTTTTGACGAGCTTTGAGTGCATTTGGAATGTGGAATTGGTTTAAAAAGGAAGTGCCCATTTTGCTGAGCTTGCTTTGAATGTCGATTTTATGCCGTTTGAGTTCGGCCAAGTTAAGTTCTTGGAGATTATTCGTTGGGGTTGATCTGAAAAATGAAGTGAGCGTTGAAAATAATCCGGCACATGTATTGCAGCAGCGTCCTCTTTTTCCCATTGTAGGGAATTCGTTCTCTTGTTTGTCTAGCGCCTCTTTCACTTCTGGGAATTTAACTTTATAAGCAGTCTCTAGTGCCTCGAGATCCTTCCTATGCTCGGCGATTTTTTGAGAATAGGTTTCTATTTCCTGTTTGATTTCTTCGCGGACAGCATTTTTTTGCGTTTCCAATGTGAAAAGATTGCTGACCTTTTCTTGTAAGCGTTTAAATCCCTGCTTAAAGGTTGCAATAGAGGCACTAGTCACGGAGTCGGGATCTTGAAATCTGACCGTGCAGTTGAGATACTGTTTGAGGCTACCTATGAGCTTAAGCGCTTCCCTGCTGTTTGCTCCTGTAAGAGTGTCAACTTTGATTTCTTCAATATAGGCACGGAATTCCGTTAAGGTAGAGGTAAAATTTTCCTGTTCTAGAACTCGAAGCATACGGGCTGTTTTTTCTGCTTTTTCCCTCCAGAGCTCCCAACTTTCAGAGAGTCCCATGAGATTGACTTGGTCGCCCCATTGCAATATGTACTTTAGGGAATCGACTTTTGCTTTTGCAAAACTGAGAAGTGCAGCTTCTGGAATAGCAGCTTCTAGTGCCTGGTAAAGGCTTTCTAGTTTTTGAATGAATGGACGTTTTTCATCTTTTTGCATTTTCAATAGAATCTGAATGTAATTGAGTAAGCGAGTGGCTTCTTTGTTATTGCTTGCGGCTAATTGGCTTTCAAGTTCTTTGAGGGTAAGGATGTTTGTTGTTTTCACCTTATAGAATGTTACTTTTGTCGGACTGATAGTGACCAATGAGCTGATTTGTGCGATGAGCTTATTGATATAATGATTTAAGAGCTCATCTGCAGCAGTAAATGTAGATTGAGGTCCGCTCCATAATGGAGCTAAGTATTTTTTTGTCAAACTTTTTTCTTGAGAAGGCGCGTTGTTGTCGATAAACTGTTGCAATTGTTCATGGAGGCTGTTGATCTCAACGACTTGAAGTCTTATCTCTTCAAGAGACGTTACGCTTGAGGTCAAGGTGCTAAGATGCCTCTCTACACGAACGTAGTGTTCTTGTTGCATGGAAGAGATGGCGTCTTTAAGTTTTTTAACGCTATCTGATTGTTTTTTTGCTTCGTCTTGAGGAGGTGTGTTCCAGGCGATGGATTTGTTTTTCCCATCGTTCAACGATTGAATGAGTTCTTCTTTGCACTTTTCGCAGATGATGGAGATGATGTTTTTTAGTGATTTTTGTTGTTGTTTAACTTCTGCAGTAGATGCGACGGAGGTTTTGGCCTCTACTTTCCATTTATCAAATAAGTTTTTCCATTCATTTTGGATAGCAGGGGAGAAGTTACTTAATAAGGGCTCTATCGTCACCGATTCTTGCTGAATTGACAAGGCTGTGACAACATCCTGATTTCTGCTGTGTAGTAGGGATAGATAGTCATCTCCTTTTCTAAGTGCAGTTGCGGCGGCTTGGGTAAATTCTTCAAGTGTTAGCAGAGGATTATGGAGATTGGCTTCTAATTTGCCAATATTAAAGATTTTATTCGCTTTTTCTTTTGTTTTAATAAGATTGGAAACAAGAGCGAGGTAGCCTTGCTCTTCTAATGAAGCTTTTTCTTTGTCTAATTTTTGTAGTAATTCGTTAAGTTTTTCTTTTAATTGATCGATCGTTTGACTGCGGACTAAGACTTCTGTTTCGGAAACGGTGGGTTGTGCAGGCTCTTCTGGTTGCTCAAGTTCTTCTGGTTCGAGAATCTCTATTTTTACTTCAGGTTTTACTTCAGGCTCGGGAGTTGGACGTGCCCTTTTAAGAGCTGATAGCTTAGTCTCTATAAGAGAGGTTATCTGGATAAGGGGTGAATAGCGGTGCTCCCTTCTTTTGAGGAGTTCTTCGATTGCATTAAATTCTTCAAGCGATGAATCTTGCAGCTCGCATAGTGGTGTGAAAGTCGCATTAAAATCGACTCCATTAAACACTCCTCCAATTCGGTCCCTTAGGGTCTGGGATGCCAATTGTACAGAAAGCGTCTGATTATTTGTTAGCGTTACGAGCAGTCGTTTCCTATCGTTGTTCCAATCAGTAAGGTAATTTTTTCTTGTATTAAGAATTTTTGATAAATAATTGCTTACAGTCATAAAAAAATCGATTGTTATACTTAATAAATTAATTAAGAAGTTCAGTGTAACATAAAAATTAATAAAAGTAAATATAAAAATAATTAGAAATTTATTTTAGAGAGAACTGGCTAAAGGCAGCATCAATTTCGTGGTCCGGGTCACCATTGGGCTCTCTCTGATGTTTTGTTGGAGTGTAGTTTGCAAATTGGACAATTTCTTTGCGGTATGTGAGGTTGACGCTTCCGATCCCACCGTGCCGGTTTTTCGCAACGATGAGTTCTGCCAATCCAGGCTTATCATTGGGGTCATAGTATTCCCTACGGAGCATAAACATGACGATATCGCTGTCTTGCTCGATGCTTCCGCTTTCTCGTAGATCGCTCATCATCGGGCGATGTCCGGCGCGTTCTTCCACTTTGCGGGAAAGTTGCGAAAGACAAAAGACGGGGATGTTTAATTCGCGGGCGAGGTTCTTGAGCATTCGGGAGATTTCGGCGATTTCATTTTGTCGATTTTCTTGAGTTCGAGATGAACCCGAGCCACTGATCAGCTGTAGGTAATCGATGACGAGTAATTTGATATCATAGTTTTCTTTCATCCGCCGGGCACGTGCGCGCAGGTCGGTAATTTTAAGACCCGGTTGGTCGTCGATAACCATCACCCCATTTTGCATCTGATTGACAGCCCCGACGATTCTTTGATATTCGATTCCATTGAGAGATCCTGTCTTAATTTTATCCGATTCCACCTCTGCCTGGGAACAAATGATCCGGTGGACAAGCTGCTCAGCACTCATTTCTAAAGAAAAGATACCTACGGGGAGCCCCTCCTTGAAACAGACATTTTCAGCAATATTGAGAGCAAAAGCCGTTTTTCCCATTGCGGGACGAGCAGCAAGGATCATCAAATTCGAAGCATTCAGTCCATTGATCATTTTATCGAGATCGATAAATCGGGTGCTTATTCCGACAACGCCAGGGTCATTGGGACCTTTAAGAAGGAAGTTTTCTTGCCTTTCTTGAAGCTCTTTTAAGAACGGTTGTTTTGATTCGGATTTGACGCCAGTGAGGATTTCTCCAATGAGCTTTCCGGAGGTTGGGTGTGCCGACTGACTGATTGTGAAGAAGAGTTGTTGAGCTTCATCTAGGGTTTCTAAAACATTTTCAGGCTCATTTAATGCCTTTTTCTCCACCATTTGCGAAGCATGGA
>Ga0207113_1188_pt1 | contig 11670 bp, 11 predicted proteins | sample Alteio_BWMinHeat_69_FD_153559 | JGI IMG/M metagenome (GOLD analysis project Ga0207113, IMG submission 153559) | Enriched cells from forest soil in Barre Woods Harvard Forest LTER site, Petersham, Massachusetts, United States -... | ecosystem: Environmental > Terrestrial > Soil > Temperate forest >... | reverse complement strand
ACCCACCCTGTTTCTTTAATTGAACCTGAACCCTTACTTTTGCAACCCGGTGAAAGAGTTCGGGGCGTAGCGTAGCCCGGTCATCGCGCCTGGTTTGGGACCAGGAGGTCGCAAGTTCGAATCTTGCCGCCCCGACGATATACTTCTTAAAACCCCTGATTTTACAGGGGTTTTCTATTTTTATCAAAGAATTTTTAGCGAACTGTCTCAAGCTTACATCTGGTTTTATTTTCCATCTTATCGGCGAATATTTCTGAGCTCTGCAAAATCTCAGGAACCTTATAGGGTAGTTATAGGAACCTTACAGGAACCCTTCCCTGGTATGATAAGGCATTGACAATAGACAGACAAGGGCCTGACAATGGGTCAAATTATTTAGTCTGTTAAATACAACAGATTGGCATTTAATAAACACTGATATTAGTTGCAGGAATAGCCGGTCATCAATACCTTGAATTATCATTTTTGTTGAATTTTAAATTATTTTATGCTGGGAATAAATATACCTGCGCCAGATTTTGAAATGGACGCGCTGCCCGATAAGAAACTTGCTTTACATGATCTTAAGGGCAAAAATGTGATACTGGCTTTTTATCCGGCAGACTGGAGCCCGGTGTGCAGCGACCAGATGGCTCTTTATAACGAAATGCTGCGTTACTTCAGAAAATATAATGCGGATCTCTTTGGTATTTCTGTTGACGGGAAATGGTGCCATGCGGCATTCCGCGAAGCCCGGAACCTGCATTTCACATTATTGGCTGATTTTGAACCCAAGGGCGGAGTTGCCAGGAAATATGGTGTCTACAATGAAAAAGCTGGTCGCAGTGAGAGAGCACTTTTTGTTTTAGATCACGATGGCATCATACGTTGGAGTTATCTCTCTCCGGTTGGAATCAATCCCGGAGCCGATGGCATTCTGGAAGCACTCGAAAAGATTGCAGGTTAAAATTAACTCCCGTCTGCCTGGCTACGCTCTGGCGGGCGTTGCGCTACCACACCAGCACACTTTCACACTTGGTTTAAAATTTTCCTCGCCCTGCTGCGAAAAGCCGGTGTTTCAAACTCCCAGCGTGCTTCGATAACCGTTTTGATTTCAGGAAGTATTTCCGGATATATTTCTGCCAGATTCGAGAGTATGCTAAGGGAAAATGCTTTTACTGCAACAGCTTCCTCAGGATTGTTTATGAATTGAAAACAAATGTCCATGAGCTTTCCATGAAATCGTTTTGGAATTTCAACAAATTGAAGAAGTCTTACGATATTTCTTCTAGCTGCCGGATGTGCATTTGAATCAGACAACTGATCAATAAATTTTTTAAAATAAGGTTTAGCAAGAATCGGATGTTTCCTGATGCAATAACTCATTGGCCATGCTGCATGCTGGGTAAGTCTGTATTCTCCTTTAAAAAATAATTTCATCAGTTCAGCAAATCGTAATTCCTTATCACCGATGTATTTTATGATACGGTTGCACTGAACTAAGGCTTGACTTTTCAGAAGTTCCTTCTCCAGGTTCATTTGTCCTATTTAGATCATTCCTGAAAGATCTATATTTCATCAGAAAGCCAGATCTTTAATCATCATATGCGAAACACGACAAAACTAAAACAGATTTTATTGAAATATGATGTGGATTTATCTATGGACGAAGAAAACCTGATGAAACTCACCCTGGTAGATAAAATCACCGGAAGCCTCGCCTTTTTTGAACACAGTTCTTACAGCCAGTTACTAAGCAAGAGTTATTCATATTTTGTTAAGGAATTGAAAAAGGAGATCCCTAAAAGCAAAAAGCTTAAAGGCTAAAACTAAATTCAATTCCTAATTTGCAAATCACAAATTAATTCCCGTCAACCGTCAACCGTCAACCGTCAACCGTCAACCGTCAACCGTCAACCGTCAACCGTCAACCGTCAACCGTCAACCGTCAACCGTCAACCGTCAACGTTTAACAACCAGCACCTGAAAAGTACCTGGCACAACTGGCGGGCGGGTTCCAGGTGTTGAATTCTTTTGGAATTCTGCTGCCGGTAAATAAACAGTATGTGTTTTTGGATCTATTGCACTCGTCCTTGCACTTGCCTTGGTAACCACATTTTCTAACAGTGCATATTCTCCTTTTGCGGTTTCATGTACTATACTGAGCACTCCTTCTCCGCAACTCGCAAATGCAAAACCTAATGAAGGATCGAATACAACTCCGTCACATCCATTTCCAATTGTAACCCTGGCGATAACTTTCCCTGCCGACGCATCGAGTACGACGAGTGTCTTTTCGCAACCAGCAAACAACCGATTATTTTTTAAGTCAATTGCCAGCCCTGTTGGTCCTTCAGAAGGGGCCAGTGGCCAGCGGTTTAAAACGGCATGCGAACTGATATCGACTGAGATAATTTCATTTTTATCTTCAATATTTACAAATATTTTTCCCTTCCCATCGGATACAGCAGTTTCAGGTTTGCCACCCACAGGAATGGTTGCTACGAGTTTTTCTGTAGACGGGTCTATTAAACTTAGATCATTACTGCGCCCATTGCATGTGATGATAAGTTTTGAGAAATCGTCGTACATGATCGCATCGGGATTGGTTCCTGCAGCAATCTGGCCCAATACCTGGTTTGATTTCAAGTCGAAGACTGAAATATTATTTAGTCTGCCATTACTGGTATATCCTTTGCCAAGGGAAGGAACAAATGCTATTCCATGTACACCTGTAGTATTGGGGATGACTCCTATAGAATCCCCGGAAGTTGCATCCAGCACATTTACCTGGGTGCCGTGAGAAACATAAAGCCGGTTATTATCTGGTCCGACTGCGATATAATCCCATCCACCCGAACTGGCAATATGAAAAATATTGGCAACATGAAATCCACTACTGGTCTGGGCATTGAGATGACCAGAACTCATGGTGATAATCATAATCAGGAAACTAAAAAATCTTAAAATAGAAGAGTGTTTTTTCATATACTTTATTTTAAAAAATAATTAAACAATGTCCGGATATTTTTCAGATCGCCGGTAAACAAGTCTCAATATGCTTGGAAGCACAATCAGCAGTAAGGGAATGGCCGCTATGAATCCTCCAATCACAGCAATGGCCAGGGGACGATGCAACTGCGCACCAGCGCCGATGCCCAGGGCCAGGGGCAATAAGGCGATGATGGCGCCAAAAGCAGTCATTAGTTTGGGCCTGAGACGTGTTGATATGGAATAAATCACAGACTCATCAACTGATTTACTCATCCTGGCTTCCCTGAATTGAAGAATAGTGAATATGGCGTTTTCTGCTATAATACCGACGATCATGATCAGTCCCGTATAACTTCCCACATTCAGCGGTGTATTCGTAATAAATAATGCCAGGTAACTGCCCGAAATTCCCAAAACAGAAATAGCAAGAATGATAAAGGCAAGTCTGAATTCCCTGAATAAAAAAAGAATAACACCAAAAACAAGCAGGCTGGCAGCTATAAGTATTAGTAACAATTCCTGAAACGATTTCTGCTGTTCTGCAAATGATCCGCCATATACGATATGGTATCCCTGAGGTAAATTAATTTTTGCATTTATTTCTTTCTGGATATTTTTTATTACAGACCCAAGGTCGCTGTTTTCAAGACGGGCAGTAACGACGCCCATGGATTGTAAATCCTGTCGCTGGATTTCTGCATCTCCCGGATTTACCGTTACAGTCGCCAGCGAATTAATGGGATTTAATTTTCCATTCGGTAAAAAAATCTGCCATCTGGAAATATCAGCAATATTCCTGCTCCGGCTGTTTGGATATACCATTCGTATCGGCGTCAGTTGTTCTTTCTCCAGCATATCTCCTACCGTATTCCCTTCCAGATAGTTTTGAACCTGGTACTGAAACCCGGCAGGCGTTATTCCAAACTGCGCCAATTTACTATAGTCGGGTGTAATCGTCAGTGAAGGCCCTGCAATCACAATCCCATTGAAAACATCCGCCGTGCCTTTCACGGATGAAACAACATCCGCAACCTGATTAGAAAGCTGATGTAACAGTTCCTGGTTGTCACCAAATATTTTTACTTCGATCGGCTGAACGGAAGTCATCAGATCTCCCAGCATATCTGTAATCACCTGTCCGAAATCTATACGCAATGCAGGCTGGGATGCTTCCACTTTTGACCTGATATCAGAAATTACCTGATCAGTGGTCCGGTTTCTATTAGTTTTTAATTGAATAAGATAGTCACCGGTATTAGGTTCTGTTATGAAGAATCCCATTTGGGTTCCCGTTCTTCTTGAATAGGCAGAAACCTCCGGAACCGTTTTAATTATTTTTTCAACCTCCTTCAGAATACGATCAGTTTCTTCCAAAGAAGTACCCGGAGGGGATGCATAATCCAAAACGATACTTCCTTCATCCATTTCGGGAAGAAAACCCGTCTCCAGTCTTGGGAGAACATAAAATATTGAACCGGCGAATACAACAATCAGAATGAAACTAATCCAGGGACGAAATATAAAAAATGAAACCCAGGCTTGCTTTTTTAACGGATGTGCTTTGAAATGTCTTCCTGGCTTTTTCTTCGATAGCATAAGATAGACCACGGGTAAACCGATCCATGTTACAAAAAATGAACAAACCAGGGTTATGATCATTGTATCGGTCAGTATTTTAAAATAAGCACCGGCCACCCCGCTCATAAGTACAAAAGGGAAAAAAATCACGATGGTGCTGAGTGAGGATCCTACCATGGCTGGTAACAGGTAATGAATAGCTTTATGCAATAAGGGTACCGTAGGCTCTTCCGGATGTTCCTCATGTGTCCTGTGAATTTGTTCAACAACCACAATGGCATCATCTATAATAAGACCGATAGATGCTGCAATGGCGCCCAGGGTCATAATATTAAGCGTGAAACCGGCTGAATACAATATTATCAAAGTCAGACAGATGGTAACTGGGATCGTAATTAGTATGGTAGCGCTTGATTTGAGAGATCTCAAAAATAAAATGGCTACGATGATTGCAAGTGCCAGGCCGATCAATAAACTATCAGAAACGCTTTTGATGGAAGTCTTCACAAAATCTGCCTGTATATAATAAGGCTGAATGCCCACTCCTGCCGGTAAGATTTTTCGAAGTTCGGCTACTTTATTCTCCATCTGGTCAGACAAGTCAATCAGGTTGGCATTAGGCTGCTTTATAATAGCTATTAAAATCCCTTCACCTCCGTTCGCATTTATTTTCGTGTATTCGACAGCTTCTTTTATTTCCACCGAAGAAATATCCCCGACGCGCACAATCCTTTTCCCGTCATTCCGGATAACAATATTGCGGATATCATCGGTTGAGTGAACTGTTGCGTCGGTAGTGGTCAGGTATAAAAAATGGTAATCTGATAAATAACCATTAGATTTTATAAAATTAGTTTGTGCAAGTGCAGAACTGATGCTATCCGGCGTAATCATTAAGGAACTCATTTTGCGCGCATCGAGTTCCAGCCAGTATTCTTTCATTTTACCTCCGATTACGCGCACTTCAGAAACCCCGGTTACTTGTGAAAGAAATGGTTTGATTGTATAGATAGCCAATTGCTTTAATTCAATCGGTGATTTATTATGGGCTTCGAGCGTGTAGCCTAAAACAGGAAGGATGGAGGGATTCATCTTCTCTACAGTAATCTGTGTCTCAGGGGGCAGATTATTCCTTATCTCAGCAATTTTTGATTCAATTTTCTGCAGACTAACATCAATATTGGCGTTCCAGTTCATAAACGCCGAAATTTCACAGGTTCCCCTGCTTGTTGTACTTCTAATCGATTCGAGATCAGGTACCTGTTTAATGGCATTTTCAAGGGGCTTGGTTACCCTGATCATCATTTTATTTACTGGCTGTAAGCCTGCATCTGCAATGATTTTTATTTTAGGAAAACTGATTTCAGGGAAGAGTGCCGTTTGCATTTTACTGTAAGCAAACATTCCTCCTGCAATAATCAGGACAAGTAATACTGATATGGGGTTCTTATATGAATGAAAAAAATTCTTCATGAGCTTATTGTGGCTGAACGATCCTGACTTTTGCCGTATCTGACAAACCATAATTTCCAGTCAGTAGAATTCTATCCTTTTCAGAAAACGAAGGGGACAGAATTTCAATCCGGTCTTTGGTTTCAATTCCCTTTTTTATCGGGATTTTTATTGCGGTAATACTATCCGTCATTTTCATTACCCAGAATTGCGTCTGGGTTTCATCTGATAGAACCGCAGCCCTTGGAAGTGATACTGAATGATCCCTGATAATTTTAGGGATGATTACTTTTGCCAACAGGTTTTCAGGAATTGAATGAGCCGGTTTCACCCTGATTACAACATTCTGTGTTTGAGAAGTGGATTCAACTGTTGGCATAAATGAAGCAATCAGTCCCTGTAGTTTCTCTCCATCTGGCAATTTTAGTTCCAGTCCGCTGCCCGGCTTAACATAAGGCTTTAATTCATACGGTAATTCCATTATAAATACAAAACTGCTTTCATCGCTGATAACAGCCAGCTGCTCACCATCCTGGACATAATCACCAGACTGATGATTTACCTGACTGATAAACCCACCGGCAGATGTTTTAATGGAATTGGTTCCGGAGAATTTAAAAGCAGTATCCAGTTTGTTTACTGCATTGCCTATACTTTCAGATTCCTTGGTTTTAATAGTGAATAGAGTTTGCTCCGCTTTAACAAACTGGCCCGGCATCACATGAGCCGATTGCAGGTAACCATTAGCGTTAGCTTTAATATAATTTTTAAGAAGATAAGTTGATGTGGCATTCAGTTCTATAAATTCTTCCATGGGTTCTTTTGTAATGCCCGTTATCGTTACCGGAGTCTGAACAGGTTCCGCCGCTACTTCAGACACTTCTGCTTTATTTGCGCAGGAAGTAAATATCAAAAGAATAATAACTAAACGATAACGGATAATTGCATTGAGCATGGATGATTATTTATCTGTTCCAATAGTTTATTTGATTGATGATCTGCAGACGGCTTACTTTATTTTGGGTAAGCAGGTTTTTTGCATTGAGGTAATTATTCAATGCAATGATCAGGTCTGCTATTTTCGCATCTCCCGTTTCCAGTAATTTTGTATTTACTTCTATAAGCCCTTCAGAATATTTAATTTGATTATTAATATCTCCTATTAAAGATTCTGTTTGCTGTAATTGTTGTTCTAACTGATTAATCTGCTGGTAATATTGATTCGTGTAAAAATTTTTATAGCCTGATCTCGATCTTTCCGATATATCGAGTTTCCTGTATTGCATTTTTTTTTGTTTCCCATCGTAAATAGGAACTGTAATATCAAAACCTACACTGGTACCAAAATTTTTATAGCCCTGATACATAAGGGAAGATACATATCCTCCATTTGCATACAGATTAACTTTTGGTTTATAACTATAATCCAGCAAAGTCCGATTATGGACCAGGATCAGGCTGTCGATGGTATATTTCTGAAAAAAAACTGAATGATCGGGACCAGGTAATGGATTTATAGTAAATGATGGCTCATCCAGATTTACTGCGGTTGTGTCAACAATCCCGGCCAGGTAATTCAAAGTTGCAAAGTCGTTGTGATATTGTATATCCAGCTGGCGCAAAGAAAGGTCCTGTTGCTGCACAGTTACGAGCAGGGTTAGATAATCGGTCTGACGATAAACATTTTTTTCCGTCAGTGTTTTCAGTATATGAACTTCCTTTTGAAGCAACTCACGAATTTCCTTTGCCAGATTGAGTTCCTGCAAAGTTCCGAATGCAGTAAGATATTGATTGGTAATGGTTCGTTTTAAGTCCTGAGTGGAAATCCTTGCTGTGTTGGCAATACCCTGATTTTGTAATTGAATATTTTTATACTGTGCGGACAGGTTTCCGCGGCTTACCAGGGTCTGGCTTACATTTACAATCCCGCTTAACTGACCACCGTTAGTAATTGCATTATCGTATCCAAAGCCGTTAATTACGGGAGCATATGAATTTATACTTGACCCGGACACCTGAGGTTTGTATTGAGCACGGATGCGTTCGCTGTCGATGGCATTCGATTCCATCTGAGATTGAAAATCTTTTAAGAGTGGACTGTTCTGAATAGCTACCTGAAGATAAAAATCAAGCGTGTTTTTTTGAGCTAAAGAATTTTTACCAGACAAAAAGATTAAACCAATAATGAGAATGCGGTTACGCATGGCCGGGCCTTTCTTGGAATGAACAAAAATCGGAGTGAAATCTGATTTAATTCTGAAGGGAGGCTTCAATTTGACAGATAACCGCCTTTAATTTTTCTCGTAAACTGGCTGGTGCAACATGAGTTGATTGATCATTTTACTTACCACCTGAGGGGATTGCTTTTCAACGAGATGGGCTCTAGTTTCTCCGGTCTTTTCCCATTCATTGAATCCGTCCGGATTGATTTTGCAATTTCCTTTTTCAAGGTTATAAGATACCCGCCATCCTTCAACTGCCACCAAAACTGCCGTTTCATCCCAGCTCATTCTTCCGGCGCTATCTTCCTTTGCCAATGGTATGCATAAAGCAAAAACATCTTTCACCGGGCTTTTCTGAATCTGTTCATCATGAATTAACGGCAGCCCTGTTTTTATTTTCTGTCCTATTTCAAAACCGCTGAAAAGAATTGTCGTCGGCCATTCAGCCAATACTTTTTTTGAAGCATTCACATCTTCAACAAGGTTAAATTCCCTCCCCGATGGGAAACGGCCTGCCATGCTTACAAGGTTCCGCACCTTTTTTTTCACCAGTTCATATCCGTTTAAAGATGAATAGGAATCACCGGAGGATCTGAGCAAATTAGCCAGGTTGGTAAGAAAACCGACAGTAATAATTGTAACTGAATGATCCGGTTGTGACGAGAGTATTTTTCGGTAAAGATCCAATGCATCCGGAACATCCTGGTTGCTTTGGATTTTGTGAGGATAACGACTGATGATGGTATCGGTCCAATGTTGCTTATCACCCAATTCAACAGCGTTCCCTCTGACTACTGCGACAGGAATATCAGGCCTGTTAAAATAAGTATTAAATACATTTATTGCTGCTGCTGCATTTTTATATTTGGAGCTGCCAATGGTAGCAAGAATTTTCACCAGGCCACTGTCTGCAAAACAATGCAAAAGTGTTATGGCACCTACATCATCATAATCCGGACCAAAATCCGTATCGAAAATTACATGTAAAGGATAAACAGGTTTTGGGAAATCCGGTTGTGATCTGACAGAACAGATACAACTTATAAATAAGGTGGGTAGAAGAAGAGACCTTTTAAACATAAAATTTAATATACAAGACTACATTAAATTTTCTTTCAAATCTGTGTTAGCAGATTTTTCTAAAAATATCAGTTTAAAAAAATTACATGGAGGAATGCTTGTCGTGCATTGGAGTACCCGCATAGTACTTGCTTAAAAATTCCTTTTTGGAATCCTTATAGCTGGAGACCATCCCCATCTTGAAGAGGCTATAAATGTAAATCCAGGCCAGGTCGAGCTGGTAAGGAAGGAATCCTGCCCTTGCACTTCCCGGAAAAAGATGATGATTATTATGCCACTCGCCGGAGAGCATACCTGGCCTTGTTTGATTGATCGAAAGGTTCGACCGGTCGAAATCAATTCCATCCACATGCTTATCCTTGCCTTTACCATGACCGGTATAATTAAATGCCCTTACCAGAACGAACCAGAAAAAAGCGCCACTGAAACAGGCCAGAGCAAGTCCTTTTCCTCCCAGTAGCCAGAGTATACCAAACCAGAAAGACCAATTTAAAATCCAAAGGCTGATTACATATAAGGGTTTGGATACAGAACCCCAGGTTTGATATTGCTCAAAAGTATTTAGGCCAACCCCGGTATGACTGAGGAAATTCCGTACACGCTGATATTTTTCTCGGCTTAAATCTTTTGAAATACTTTGGTGATTAACATCCGAAAGCATACAATACATAAAACCGCCCATTGGATTATAAGGATCACCAGGTTCGTCTGATTTGACATGATGAACATGGTGAGAGATTACATAAATTTCTTCAGGAAAAGTTTTAATTACCAGGTTTTGCGTAATCAGGCGAAATAAAGGATGACTGAAGCGGTAAGATTTATGAGTGCAATAGCGATGAAACCAAATGGTTCCATGTGTGCTCATAATGACCATGGCATAAACCACGAGCACGATGGCTGTTTTCCAGGTCAGAAAGTAAATCAGAAAAATAACAAACAATGGAAACATGCAGGCTGCCATGAACCAGCTGATAAGTGTGATCCAATTTTTCCTTGTCCTGAATACATTGATTCGTGAAAAAGCTTCTTTAAAAAGTTGACTCGTTGTGGGCTTAAGAAACACTCCCCTGGCATCCATCCAACCATACGAAGGCGTTTGGAGGATTTCATCTATAAAGGCCATAAAAAAAGAACAGTTAATTGAATAATCAGGTTTTCCATGGTCTTCTCAAGCACCAGACTAAGAACAATGTACGGGAATTATCCGGGTATAGTTTCTAAAATGAAGAAATAAACCTGTTAATTTTATTGTGCAATTTCCAATAAAATCTTTAAACACAGGCTGGGCCTGGGTTTCCTCAGATATTTAATTAATTTGACATGATCCCTGAAGTTGCTGTTTTCAATGTAATTCCTGAAAAAAGAGCCGGATTTGAAGGCGCTTTCGGGAGTGCTCAGGAAATTATTTCTACTTCATCATTTCAATTTGCGTTTCCAATTGCTGAACATTATTATGATTGGTATATAAAAATGATTAACTAACAGGCGGCAAAATCAGATGGTTTTAAGGTGAAATCTTAACATTGGTTTTTTGAAAAACCAATTACCTTTATATTATATAATTGTTATTAAATCATTATGGCAAAGAAAAGCAAAAAGCCTTCACAGAAATCTGTGAAGAAGACGTTATTAGTCGAAATTGAAAATAAACTGGCTGAATCCTTAAAGGGTTTTTACAAAAAAATCAGTGATAAAAAATTTGAAAAGGAAATCCACAAAGCAGGTAAAATTCTTTCAAGACATTTAACAAAAGACCAAATCACTGTAGTTCATAAAGAAAAGGCAAAGGCTCCCAAAAAAGAAAAGAAATCCGTAGAAAAAGAGGTTGTATCATGAGACTTCAGGTATAAAATAATTGCGGAATATTTTATACATAATTGCTTTAAAGACAGGTTTAGACTAAACTTTTCTTCTTTTTCTCCAGTAAATTTTAAGAAAGTATTCACCTGATAACTGTACAATTCTAGTATAGTTTTTGTGGCATCTATCCTATTGTTTCATTTCTAAAATTTAAAAATTATGTCTACAACAGCAACGAAGACTATGACTACAAAGGAAATAGCCAAAAAACTTAAAAAATATTGCGAACAGGGAAAATTTGAAGAAGCTCAAAAGGAATTATTTGCAAAGGACGCAGTAAGTATTGAACCCATGGCAGGAGGAGGTTTCGATAAAGAAACCAGGGGGTTGGATGCCATTCTCAAGAAAGGAGAAAAATGGCAGGAAATGGTTTCCGCCACACATTCTATGGAAATCTCAGAGCCTACCATTGCAGGAAATACTTTTTCGCTGAGTATGCGGATGGACGTAACTATGAAGGACCGTGGCCGCACAGATATGACAGAGCTTTGTGTATATCAGG
>Ga0207113_1185_pt1 | contig 11693 bp, 10 predicted proteins | sample Alteio_BWMinHeat_69_FD_153559 | JGI IMG/M metagenome (GOLD analysis project Ga0207113, IMG submission 153559) | Enriched cells from forest soil in Barre Woods Harvard Forest LTER site, Petersham, Massachusetts, United States -... | ecosystem: Environmental > Terrestrial > Soil > Temperate forest >... | reverse complement strand
TCTCTTAATGGATCCCTATGAACGCCGCACGGATGATGATCTTACCCGTCAGCTTACCGAGCACAAGACATGGGTGTTCCGGCCAATACTTGACTTAATGGAAAAACACCTGGCATCGTTCAAGGAGTTTCCGCCCAGGCAAAAACCGATGTCTGGCGATTTTACCAAGATGATCGAAGGCATGATGATCCAGCTGCAGTCAGGAAATAAGGATTGAATGAATAAAGTAAAAACTTTTTTATGAAACTATTTACTCTTTTTACAGTATTGTCTTTCGGTATTCTGCAGGCCTGCAATCAAAATTCAAAAAGTGAATTAAACCAGGCTGTTGATTCTACTGCAGAGACAAATGGACTTACCAATATTTCTAAGCATACAATTCAGATGGATGGCGAACTGCCATCAAAACAATCCATTCCCGCACTGTTTGATGAAATGGATTACCAGCAGGCCGTTCAATGCTATCTTTGGGGATTACCCATTGTAGCTGTCGAAAAATTCAAGGAAGATCAGGAGAAAATATTTGGCGCCAGCAATATTGACCTGGTTTCATACAATTCCCTGGAAGACAGATTAGGAATACTCACTGCGAATGCCACCACTCCTTATATATTAACTTTTTCTGATCTTGGGAAAACCGGCCCGCTGGTGATTGAAATGCCTGCAGGACATATTGCGGGCGGACTTTCAGACTGCTGGCAAAGAGAATTGGTTTCAATGGGTGAAACAGGTGCAGATAAAGGTAAAGGAGGAAAATATATCCTGCTTCCTCCAGGACAGAAAAATTTTAAAGCCCCCGGATATTTTACCATTCCCTGTACAACGATGAATGTATATTTTGGATTGCGTGCACTGGATCCTGACCCAAAAAAAATCGAAAAACTGATTCATGGGGTTAAGATTTACCCATATGCACAGCGCTTAAACCCACCGCAGACAAAAGTGATTGCTCCAGGCGGGAAAAAATATTTTGCCATTCAGCCTGATGGAATGAATTACTGGGAAATATTAAACAACATCATCCAGGAAGAAGCCATTGAGGAACGCGACCGTTTTTTTATGGCCTGGTTAAATAATCTGGGCATTAAAAAAGGCCAGCCATTTAATCCATCGGAACGCCAGAAGAAAATCCTGATGGCTGCCGCTGAGCGGGGTAAATTAATGGCCACAGCTAATTCATTTGATAAACGTTTTGAAAGTGTTTATCACTGGCCTGACAGGAAATGGGATTATGTGATGATTATTTCAGATCCTTCCCAGAGGTCTGTGGATTATGATGAATTTTTTCAGCGCACATCTTATTTTTATGAAGCATACGGTTATGGAAAATCGATGATCAGTAAAACACCCAATGTCGGTCAGGCATATCTGGGTGCCTATTCTGATAAGGATGGAAACTGGTTGAGCGGTGATAGTAGTTATACTTTACATATTCCCCCCAATCCGCCTGCAGTAAACTTCTGGTCGGTTACGGTGTACGATGCAGCAACAAGAACTTTGATAGATAACCCGCAACATAATGCGGATCTCTCTTCCCGCAAGGAGTTAAACAAAAATGCAGATGGGTCGGTTGATTTATATTTCGGTCCTGCTTCTCCGCAGGGAAAAGAAAAAAACTGGATCCAGACTTTGACCGGAAAACATTGGTTTGCATATATGCGCTTTTACGGACCGACTGAAAATTATTTCAATAAAAGCTGGAAGATGGGGGATATAGAAAAAATTCAATAAATGCTTTTATGAAACCAATTTCGCTGGTTCTATTAATATTTTTGATTGGGTGTAATTCCACGGAAAAAAATAAAACCGAAGAATCTGTCGATTCTGCAAGTGCCATAAAACCCGTTGTATTTAGACCTTCCAATATCAATGACCAGTTGAAATATAATCGCGCCATGGAGGCATTGATCTGGGGTATGCCGGCTGTTAATTTTGATCTGATGTATCGGGCCGCCGTAAGGGATGCAAAAGCTGGTTACAACAGCATTGTATACTGGTCCAAACTGCAGGACTGGCATATTCAAACACTTACACCCAATCCCGACGTTCTTTATTTTACATCTTTCTTTAACCTGAAAGAAAGCGGTCCGATGGTTTTGGAAATTCCGCCCGCTGTTGGTGGAATCATCAATGGTACGGTGATGGACTGCTGGCAATCGGCACTTGAAGATGTGGGGATCGCAGGCGTTGATAAAGGGAAAGGAGGAAAATATTTTATAACACCTCCTGGTTATAAAGATAAAATTCCTGCAGGATATATTCTGATGCCATCAGATACTTATCTGGGATATTTTCTGCTCCGTTCTATGTTGAGTAAGAGCAGCAGCGATAGCGAAGTTGTGAAGGCTGTCAGCTATGGGAAGCAGATAAAATTCTATCCATATTCTCAAAAAGCTAATCAACAAGCAACAGCATTCATTGACATGCAAGGAAAACTATATGATGCCACTATTCCTTACGATCTGCGCTTTTATCAATCCCTTGACCGAATGATACAAATCGAGCCCTGGTTGTTGAGGGATAAAGCAATGATCGACCAGTTAAAATATATCGGTATTGAAAAAGGCAAAGCTTTTGATCCCGATTCAGGCAACCGGGAAATTTTGAATGCTGCTGCAAAAGATGCGCAAGTATGGATTGGTGATTATTATGAGAGGGCTTTGCCTCCTTATTTTGAAGGAGCCCATTGGGGATTTCCGGTTGTACCTGGTCTGATGGAAGCCATGGGAAATTTTTTCCTGAATGATACAAACGCTTATATGGCGGATGCCCGCGGACTCGCTTATAGTTACGCTTATTTCAGTCCTAAACATCCGGGAGCCGGACAATATTACCTGATTACTATCAGAGACAAAGGCGGGAATTTTTTTGATTGCAATAAATCGTATCATCTTCATGTGCCACCCAAAGCGCCGGTAAACCAGTACTGGTCTGTTACAGTTTACGACAGAGAAACCCATGGGTTGATTCGAAATGCAAAAGTGCTCAGCCGGTCTTCACAATCGAAGGGATTGAATTTAAACGCCGATGGTTCGGTCGATATTTATTTTGGAAAAAGTGTTCCTGCAGGAAAAGAAAATAACCGGATTGAAACAGGTACCGGCAAAAATTTTGAAGTGATGTTTCGATTTTATGGTCCGGAAAAGCCGCTCTTCGATAAGTCATGGAAATTACCGGACATTGAAGAAGTGAAATAAAAAAGCATCATCTCCTTCCACGAAGAACGCCCTCCCGGTTAGTGAATCCATTTCAAAGTACCCCAAAAAGTAATCATTTTGCGTACTTATTTTCGGTAACAGGATTGGATTTAACGCCAACCCAATCCGGGCGCAACATGTTTGAGGATAGAAGATAATATATGTATGTTGTATTCTACCCCTAATGTATTGGGAATTGTCAACAGCAGCGTATCTGCTTCCTGGATTGCTTCGTCCTTCTCCAGTTCTTTTACGAGTTGATCAGGTGCTGCTGCATAACCTCTTCCGAAAACAGCGCGTTTGGTCGGCTCAATCATTCCGAATTGATCGGTCTGGTTTTTTTCCCCGCCAAAATAAAGCCGGTCTTGTTCTGTTACCAATGCAAAAATAGAGCGGCTGACAGATACCCGCGGTTCACGCTGGTGCCCTGCTTTTTTCCAGGCTTGCTTATACTGCCTTATTTGTTCGGCTTGCTGTATATGGAAAGGCTTGCCATTTTCATCAAATTTCAAAGTAGAACTTTGCAGGTTCATTCCGTTTTTGGCGGCCCAAATAGCTGTCGCATTGGAAGCAGCTCCCCACCAGATGCGGTCCCGCAATCCCTCTGCATATGGTTCCAATCGCAGCAGGCCCGGCGGGTTGGGGAACATCGGGTTTGGATTTGGCTGGGCGAACCCTGTTCCTTTTAACCTGTCCAGGAATTGCAATGCTTTGCGTCTTCCCATCTCCTCGTCTTTTTCTCCTTTGTCGGGCTCGTATCCAAAATAGCGCCACCCCTCTATTACCTGTTCCGGTGATCCTCTGCTGATCCCAAGTTGCAAACGTCCTTCTGAAATTAAATCCGTAGCGCCCGCTTCTTCCACCATGTACAGCGGATTTTCGTAACGCATATCAATAACTCCTGTTCCCATTTCTATTTTACTTGTTTTAGCAGCAACAGCCGCGAGCAAAGGAAATGGCGACGCTAACTGGGAAGCAAAATGGTGCACTCTGAAATAAGCACCATCTATACCAATTTGCTCCGCAGCAACCGCCAAATCAATAGACTGGAGCAAAGTATCGGCTGCCGTGCGGGTTTTATATGCCGGATGGTTCGCCCAATGTCCAAACGATAAAAATCCTATTTTCTTCATAAACCCCATCAACAGATAATTGCGAAATTTGTTCCGTGTCCCATCTATAAGGCCCGACTACTGAAGTCAATCCTGGCCCTCGGTGTCATAACACAAAAAAATAATTTAGCACCTGATGTCCGGAAAAAGCTTCCAAAATTGTCAATATTAAAATAAAAAATTATGAAAATGACTACTCTCTTTGGCAGAATTCTTATGGTATGGACTATCCTATCTTGCCAGGAGGGATTTGCCCAAAGCTCCTCCGGCCAGGCAGTGGCGTTGCAAAATACGCCAAACGGAAAAATCATCTACGCCTGGTATACCGCCTGGTCGAAAAACGATTGGAATTCGCTGGAGCAGGTTCTGGCAACCGGGTTTACTTTTTCCAGCCCGGTTGATGATCATATTAATGTGAAGGTCGTAAAGGAAAGGTGCTGGCCAAATGCTTCTAATATTGATCGATTCGAAATAGAGAAGTTCGCTGTAAATGGAGATGAAGCCTTTGTCATCTCGAAGGGCTGGAATAAAGCCGGTAAATTATTACGGAACACCGATTATTTCAGGATAAAAGACGGGAAAATTCAGGCATACGAGTGTTTTTTCGGGCCGGGGATTAATTTTCCAAATTCGGGTAAATAAAGGTAGAACCTATAATAAAAATTGACCGCTTTCGCGGGCAGGCTCAGCACTTTGTCTATGCTAAACTATTTAAGACTTAAGCACTGCAGACCTGTGTAGCCTAACCTCGCTTCTCTCAGATATTGAAAATTTTATACTGCATTTTATTGGCCGCCTGCATTTATTTGCATATTTCCCCTTAAAGTCTTTCTATTATTTGCATTTTTTCATAAAAAGCCATCTCGTCGCTTTGCATTTTGCAAAAAATACTGTGGGACTTTTCAATTCATTACGCACTATATAGTTATTACTAACCCCGGATGGCAAGTGGTGGGATTCAATTATGAATCGAAGTTTTGCAGGTATACTTTCGAATCGTAAAGAATCACAACCACTAAACCATCGTGTATGAAAATTTTATTAAACCTTAAAGTCCTTGAAATAATTTTTATCATAGGCTTGACGATCTCAGATAAATATACTTATGGCCAACAAACGGAGGTTAATTATAAAATGGCTCCGGACTATGACAGCTTTGACATTAAATCTGTTAGTTATTTATTGCCCCAGGCTCATCCCCAATGGCATTATTATCATTCTCTTTCTTTTTCATACTTAGATATCCCGGCAGCATGGGCGTTACAAAAAATAAACGCACCCCTGATTACATATAACGCCAAATTTAGTCTCCCATATGGGTTTAATTTACAGGCAAGTCTGGCCACTGTTTATGTTTCAAACAGATTGAATTTTGGGCCTTCCTGGAATTACTCAATTCACAATTATCATTTCGGAATAGGTTACCAGATCGCATATGATTTTGGTGAATTGAATCAGTATGGATATAAGACGAAATTTTCAGGTTGGGAACAGCAGCCATTTATTACTGCCGGCTATAGTTTTAAAAAAATCGCCATCATCCTGAGAGGTGACTTATACCAGACTAATTCCATCAATTTCAATGAAGGGGGACATTCCGTTCCCATGTGGGACTCATTCACCAACGGATATTCAATCAGTGCGGGTATTGAACAAAGATTGTATAGGAATAAATTGATTAGTGTGGGTATTAAGTTGAATAATATCCGGTATCATTTCTTAGCATGGCCGGCTTTCCCGGTAAACCAAAATAATTATTGGGTTCCTGAATTCCAACTGGGAATAAAGCTTTAAATATCAAATCATGAAATACTATTCATTATTTCTGGCAATCTCCATGACGGTGGTCATTTCCTGCGAAAAAAACAATGTCGACGCACCCCTGGTTAATCCTGATGTAAATCTGATGAATACCTTATCCATTTCCGATACCGTTATGCATAATATGGAAGGGATTTATGAGCTGTCTGACGGAAGTGGGGATCTGGGAACAGAGTTTGTTTGCAAAGTGTCAAAATCTAAAGTTTCATTCTTTAGTAATTCAGGGGGAATCTATATCATTTTGAAATATGGGTTAAACCAGAAAGACGGCGCAATTGAATTCGCCGGCTTCTGGAGATATTCGGAAAGTACAATGCAGGGGCTTATCAATTTATCATTAACTGCGGGAGAAGGCGGGTCCGATTTGCTTAAGAGTGGCATCAACCGGCTGTTAACAATATCAGGAAATTTTTCCGAGGGCAATAATTCCCAGCAACCAATCAGAATAAAATTTAAGAAGGCATTCTCTCAATATACCATTGACCATGAATTTATGATTTTCGCTCACCATGGTGTCCAGACTACGGCCAACCCTCCATATACGGAGAATTCTCTAAACGGTGCGATACATGATCAGGATTATGGTGTAAATGGGTTGGAATATGATGTTCATCTTACCAGGGACCATATTCCTGTCTGTGCACACGACGCTTCTATAGATCTTAGAGTAACGGAAAAGGGCCCTCTTTCAGGAGAATATATTCAATACGATTTTGCTTTTCTGGATTCATCCGTAAGGCTTAGTGATGGAGAAAAAATATCTTCCGTTGAACAAGTGTTGAATGTCTTCATTGATTCAACTACACTTAAATATATGTGGCTGGACATAAAAGGAGATCCTGATATCTTCAAATACCTGGAACCTTTGGTCAGGAGTGCCTATGAACAAGCAGCTAAGGTCAACAGAAAGATCGTGATTATTACAGATTTGACATCGGATGAAGTAATATCGGAATATCAGTCCTGGCCATCATATAGCTCTTTACCAACTATGAGTGAATTGAGTCTCGATAACGCCATCCTGCACAATTGCAAATATTGGGGCCCAAGATATTCTTTAGGCCTGCTTCTCGATGAAGTGGATAAGGCGCATAGTCTCGGGATAAAAGTTTTGAGTTGGACCCTGAACGATAAAAACCTGATTTCAGATTATCTGATAAATGGAAAATTTGATGGCTTTATTTCAGACTATCCGGCTTATGTGGTTTACGATTTTTATACGCTCTTTTAATCGTTTAAAAAATTCACGCATAATTGATGATTATGAAAAATAATAATCACTTCCTCAGTATTCTTTTTTGTTTTTTCTCATTGAACCTTCCTGCCCAAAAAGACAATCATGGTCAGGAAAAAAAACACAGGTTTTCTTTATATGTAGGAGTTGGTCCAAATTATTATTTCAACAATCTTGTAATAGCAAAGAACTATGTACAACCATGGAATTATTCCTTAACAGCCCGGCTGATGTGGGAGCCCGAACATTTTATTAGCCTGGGAATTGAATCCGGATATAGCCAGTTATACACCGTTAAATATAAGGCACCCTCCTTATGGCCTGCCCAGGTAACTAAAATAGCTGTCCCTGTTCAATTAGTTGTATCAATGAAATTCTTAAAAAATTATTATGCTGATCTATCCATGGGACAATCAAATCTCGTCGACAAATTCAGCAGCCCTGACATGGGTAGTTTTGAAACCTCCACCTGGTCTCTGGCAGACTTTGGTGTAACATTGGGATATAAATATCATATTAATAACAGGATTTCAGTGGGTGCAGAATCAAAATTCTTCCATTCTACTAAAAACAAGGATAGTAATCTGGCATTCGTGTTTATGGTGGCCTTCAATTTTTAAAATGATAACTCCTCCGCATACCACCAGTTTTTAAACATCATCAAACTCATTCCTGATTAAGATCTTAAAATTACCAGTAGGCCTGTGTAGCTGCGGTTCGAACTTTTTACAGTCAGATCTTAAAATTCTCTACCTGCTTTGATTTGAAAATCAATAAATTAATTATATTCGGACGATGAAAAACAAATGAGGTTTTTGTACCACCGCAAAACTTTTTTATTTTAATCGAAAACTTTTGTACCCGGAAAATATGAATGAACTGCAGAAGCGCTTTTTTTGTTCATTTCGAAACCAACGGACTTATGAACAAACTATTTCCCTACCGTTATTGGGTGCTTATTTTTCTTTTCTTCTTAACGCTGATTACTTATCTCGACAGAGTTTCTGTTTCTCTTTTAGGAGTAAGGATCAAAGCAGCGTTTCATTTAAGCAACGAACAGTTTGGTTGGGTTTTGGGAGCATTTGCACTTGCTTATGCATTGTTCGAAATCCCTTCCGGCGTTGCGGGTGACCGTTATGGTCAGCGTGCTGTTTTTATCCGGATTGTTTTATGGTGGTCGTTGTTTACTGCATTAACCGGGGCCACCACGGGATTGCTATCATTGATCTGTGTACGGTTTCTTTTTGGTGTGGGAGAATCAGGCGCGTATCCAAACAGTTCAGGCACGATATCGCGATGGTTCCCTGTTACGGAAACAGCAACGGGAATATCGTGGATGAGTATAGGCGCCAATACCGGTGCCGCTATTGCTCCGCTTATTATTATTCCGCTCGCCATTGCTTACGGATGGCGGGTTCCTTTTTTTGTAAATGGATTCATTGGCGTACTGTGGGTGCTGGTGTGTTATTTATGGTTCCGCAATCATCCTTCTGAAATGAAAAACATTTCAAAGGTAGAAGCAGCTTATATAGAAGAGAAGCGTCGCTTTACCAACCACAAACAACCTTTTCCCTGGAAACTGGTTTTTAGGAACCGCAGCTTGTTAGCACTGGTACTGGCTTTCTATTGCTGCCAGTGGGGCAATTATTTCTTTATAGCCTGGATGCCCGTTTACCTGCAGGAAGGAAGACATTTCTCTGAAAACAATATGAAGATAACTACATCTTATTTATTCATTGTAGGGATATTGGGTGCATTGACAGCAGGTATTGTCAGCGACTGGCTGGTAAAAAGAAAAGGAGTAAAGTATGGCCGTCGTTTCATCGCCGTCATATCAATGGGTATGATCGGGGCATTAATACTTTTAGCGGCTTTAACCACCAGCAATGTTGTAGTAGTAATAAGCCTTATTGTCGCACATTTTTTTTATTTACCCAGCGTAGTTACATCTTTTGCAACCTGTGTTGATATAGGCGGCGATAATGCAGGAACTGTTGCGGGTATTATGAATTGCTTTGGACAACTGGGCGCTTTTTTTATGGCGGTGGTCTTTGGTAAAATAGTTGATGTCACTCATAATTTCACCACGCCTCTTTTTATACTTTCGGGTGTTTTATTTACAGGATGTTTGCTTTGGTTATTTGTAGATGCAGGAAGGGCTATTTTGAATGTTAAAGTGAGTTATAAGTAGAAAGTTTAAATTCTTTCCTGCAAAAGGAGCGACAAGCAAATCTTTTCGTTACTTATCACTCCGAAATGAGACATCAGTAGACCTGATTCTTGGAGAATTCTCAACGGTTTAAAATGCATTTTAGAATTGTTACAACGGAGCTTCATCTTCCTACTGATCCTTTTGAAAATGAAAAACGACGAAACTACCTTTAGAAAAATGTCCAGTTTATAAGGGGCCGGTACGAAAAAAAGTGATGGCTAGGCAATTACACCTTTCTTGTTGATGATGGCCAGATATAGAAGAACACTGATCAGCAATACATTGAACTCCACGCCATTTCTGCCTTCGCCCACCACAAACCAGCCTTGAGCCGCGTGAATCATGATGATGCCAGCCATTAAAATCGGGATGGTGATTATGGCAGCGAGCCGTATGTAGCGATTTAAAATGAGCAGTATTGCACAGGCCACGTGCGAAAGTTTAATTGCCCAGGCCAGTGGCAATCCAATCGGAGCGAAACCCACTGCGTTCAGATGCTGGTTACCGAAGTTATTTACGGCACCTGTAAAAATGCTGGGGATACCATGCATAAAAAACACGGCAGCCAGCGTAATGCGCAGAACGAGCGTGGGTGTAATAATTCTATCCATGATGCGTTGTGTTTAACGCAATTTAATCAGACCCGATTTTTCAGAATTGTAAAAAAACGACAGTCGCTCAATCGGTGTATAGAAAGGATGAGCTTTCTGCGCCTACACTTTTGTTGCGCACAAAATTGTAAGGTGACATCCCGGCAAATTCCTGAAACTCTTTAATGAAATGCGATTGATCCGTATAGCCGAGTTCGAAGGCAATGGAAGTAAGTTCGCTATAGCCGACTGTAGCGAGTCGTTTAAGCGCCAACTCGAATCGCGAAATGCGCTCATATCTTTTTAGAGGCACACCAACCTGTTTTTTAAATCTACGCTGCAACTGCCGTTCTGATATCCTGAACGAGGATGCGAGCATCTCCATATCACCAACTCCTCCCTTTTTGTGAATGATGCTTTGAACCGAAAAATCCAAAGACATTTTCGCCATTTTCCCGAGCAGGAACCTGTCTAAGACTGCCACACGGTCCAGATGCGTTTTGTTTCTCAGTCGCTCTGCCAGATTACACCTGTAAACCATGTTGATGTCGGGCATCTGATTCGTTAGTTCATCGGCACCCATTCCGAAAAAAGTGGTCAGTGCGTGCGGATAAAAGCTCACTCCGAAATGCGAAAAGGCACCATGCATAAAAACCTCAGTCGGTCGCGTACGCACACCTTTCAGGTAACAAAGCGGCATTTCTTCGCCTGTTTCATCATGTAAGATCGGCTCAAAACAATCTGTATCCTGAAAGATTAATCGCGGGTAGCGGTCGCCAAAACTCAGGATACTCAACCGCGAAAGAGAGAATTGTCGTCCGTCAAGACTCCAGTAGTATCGCACCAGGTTTCTGAGTAAGTCGGCAGGAGTATATTGACGGTAGTGCATGTCAACTCATTTAATCGTTCTAATCACTGTATGTCGTCAAACCAATTCGGACAAGTATATAGTTAGTATTTCAGCAATTTAAATTAATATTTTTTTAGTTTAATCGGGTCAGGAAATCCCTTTGGCAGTTAATGTTTGCCAGTAAACAGATCAACGGTGGATACTTTTGAAAAAGGGCGATTTAAAAAGTCTAATAATACCAAATCAAACAATTCAGGTTTTTCATGGGATCCAAAATGGGTTGCTCCGGGCATTACAAAGAAATTAGAGTTCGGTATGTTGTAAAATATTTTAATAGAATGTTCGAGCCTGATAACATCTCTATCGCCTGACATAATTAATACGGGGCATTTAATTTTTTGCAAATCCTGCTCAGTGATATTGGGTTGATAGGCTAATAATGAATAAAGCCTTTTTGTATTAGGGTTCTTTGTAGTCTTTAATGTGTCCAATACCAAATTGTCAATTTCATCAAATATTGCTTTCTTTCCCGGAAACATATTTGCCCCAAAAGTGGCAACTTTAGATACTTTGCGAGGGAAATTTATAGCAAGTAACAGCCCTAAAATACCTCCATCACTTTGTCCCGAAACATAAGCACTGTCTATGTTTAAAGAATCTAATAGAACTCCAATGTC
>Ga0207113_1187_pt1 | contig 11698 bp, 3 predicted proteins | sample Alteio_BWMinHeat_69_FD_153559 | JGI IMG/M metagenome (GOLD analysis project Ga0207113, IMG submission 153559) | Enriched cells from forest soil in Barre Woods Harvard Forest LTER site, Petersham, Massachusetts, United States -... | ecosystem: Environmental > Terrestrial > Soil > Temperate forest >... | reverse complement strand
ATTTATTATATAATACCACTTTAATGCGAAATAAATTATTAATTATTTGTAAAAAATAAAATAAAGGTTAGATCATGAGTTCAACTACCACTAATCAAGCAGAAAGAACGAATTTTCCTAGATTTAGAACTGAATGGGTGAATCATGACGGATGGTTTTCCTCTCGAACCGCTATCGTCATCCAACATGACAAAGAGAAAAATTCTTTTAATTTATTCACTCTAAAACAGAATTTTACCACTAAACTTTTTGGCAATGAATATTCGGGAGAACCTGAATTTATCCATTCACAGCCAATTGCAGATCGTGCAACTGCAGAAAAGTATTTTAACGCATTAAAAGCTCGTAGATGGGAATCTCTTAAAAATATCGAACAACTCAAAGAAGAAGCAAAAACATGGGTCGAATACGCCGCCTTACCCTGCGAAACCCTTCCTACAGACACTGTCGAATGTACCGCCATCCCCTATGAATCCCTTCCTCTTCCCATAGACTCTGAGGATACAAAACTATTTAAAGCAGCTTTAGCAGAATTCACAGAAGCCCGTACGAGGTCCCCGTCTCCCTCTTCAACCAGATCTCTTTCTCCCTCTCCCACAGCAACTGAGACTGCGGACACGACCTCGATGACAGAACCTGTCGTTACCGACACCCCAAAACCTGCACCAGTAGAAACAGTCGCTAGCGCTGATACTACCGCTACTACTGATGCAGTCGCACAAGAGCCTATCACCGACACAGGGGTGACTGATTCAAAAGTAGAAATTCCAATGGATACAACTCGTACAGCTGAAGAAGAGGCACCGGGTCCAGTTCCATCTCCAATCGCTTTGCCTCGTACAGCTGAAGAGGACCCGTTAGTTCGAATTCCATCTCCAATCGATTCGCCTCGTACAGTCGTAGAAGACCCGTCAGCCCGAGTTCCATCTCCAATTACTGCATCTCATACAGCCGTAGAAGATGTACCGGCTCCAGTCCTATCTCCAATCTTAGATGTCCCGGTTACTTCGCCCAGCGAAGAACCCGTTCCAATATCATCTCAAGTGCCATCAAAGCCAGCATCTCCAGTTTCAGCAGATCCCAATAGATATGAAGTCATTGTTGAAAATGATCCCGAGGATACTCCTGCTCCTCCTGCCGCCCCTAGAAAACAACAGCTCGACACAGCTTCAAGTACAGCTAACGTTGGCAGCGCAACGTTCTCCCGTTCTGCTTCTGTCTCAAGCGACATTGAGAAGAGTATTAAACAATGCAGAGAAAAGCTAGATGCGTATAATGAAACTGTAAAAGCAATCAATCAAGAAATTCAAAATTCACGTCCTAACGATGCCTATATAACCGGAGAAAAGCTCTTTATTGAGGCACAAGAGAAAGCCATTAACGAATTAGAGCAATTCGGCTATGAGCCATGGAGCTGGACAAAAAAACCAGTTGAAACGCTATCTTCAAAAGGAATTGCGAGACAATTAAGATGTATTAAAGCAGTCGAACAAGCAATTCAAGCAAAAGAAGCTCAACTCGTAAGCGTCAAAGAATTACATAAACAAACCCAAGCAAAGTTGACCAATTTCTTAGCAAGAATGAAAGTTTATGAAGATCTCGTTAAAGAACTCGAAGGTAAGTATGAAATTGATATCTTAGTAAACACCCATGCGGTGCCCAGAGGAACAGAATACAGGTATGGTTGTTTATCTCGATACCGTACTCAAAAGATGCAAGATTTTTTTATATCAACAAAACAGACTATTGCAACGCTACAGTCCATGATCGCAACACTTGATCCCGCGTCGGTTGGAAAAGACGAACAGCAGATTGCCAAAGCAATCGCTGGAATTGAAAGCAACTTCACCTACTATAAATGGAATGAATTATTAAACAGAGTTCAGCTCCAGCAACTAAATAGCGATATAGCAGCCGTTAACACTCGAATCGACACTAGAATCCGGGAACTTAGGGAAAATCCAGAGACGGCTATTCATGCCTACAAGCTAAACAAAGAAAGAAACGAGAAGATCTCACTTCATTCGTTAGGATCATCCTCTGGAAATACACCTCTTTCCTCGATTTTGAAAAAACTTCGCATCGATCTAAAAGAGCTTTTACCTCGCTACCATGCTCGTAGACAGATCTCCCTTCTTGACCAGCTAAAAGAATTCGATAAAATTCCAAATAAAACACCAGAATTAGCTCAATTTCAAAAAGACTTGGAAACAAAGCTATTAACTAATCAAAAAACTCGATATGAAGAGGACCTTTCTACTTTAGAAGCAGGGAGAATAGCCCTTAAAAGCGCTTCCTTTTCGGCAGAAGAAGCACCGACATTGTCCCCAATCGATGAACGTTTAAATGAATTAATTGATATAACAAAACGAGAATTGGACTCCTTATATAAAGATGAAGTTAGTGACTTAGCAGAACATAAAGATGGGGAGCAAAGCTGCCGTGGCTTCACATCTATAAAAAGCTTAGTAGATCAACATACTTCTATCTTGGAAACATTCAGAAAGCAACAACAGGCTGCATTCAGTTCCCTGGAAAAAGAAAATAGAACGAACGAAGCCTACAACACAGCCATTAAAGATTTAGATAAAAATATTGAACAGCTTCTACAAGAAAAAGTTCCACAATTTCCCATCATCGTTAAACTCCAAGACTTGAAAAAACAAATCGAAGCAAAGAATGAAGCTATTGTACAAGGAAAAGCTTCATCGCTAGAAGAGGCACAACGACTCTCAGCTGAAACCACAAAACAAGTCACAGAATTAATTTCTCAACTGCGCTCGGAAATGTATAAGATCACCAGAGTGACGAAAAAGCCAACTCTTGTAGAGCAATATGAAAAAGCATGCAAAGACAAGAACACATCCGTTAAAGAAGCAATAACGGAATACTATAATATGGTCATCATCAAAAGCGATGCATGGCGCAAACAAGTAGACGCAAGTAAAGAAAAATTGCTCGATGGACTGTCCCCTTGGATGCACGAAGACAAACCATTCGCAGATTATATCGAAAAACTTTATGCAGATCTCACGAAAAAAATAGATAATCCAAAAATTTGCGATAGCCGAACAACGCCTGAACAATTCGCTAAATTCATGAAAGAATCTAACGCAGATAGTAAACTTTTCGATTCCCTTGAGGAAAAAGTCGATGACTATTTAGAAGGGCTACAAGCAGTGCGAGACAAAATCGCCGAATTAAAAGCCGACGCCCAGATTCTCGATTCCCAAGTTCTTATGGATGAGTCGACAACACAGATTTATGCCGATTTTGCCTTTTCAGAAGAATCTCTTATTGAATCTAGTTGCTCAAACATCATGAACATGTTTAATTTTTTCTTTGAACAAAACTCACCTAAGAGCTTAGACATCATGAGCAAGCTTAGCAAAACACAACTAATGACGATACATGGAAAGGCAACGAATAAGAAAGACTCCATTATAAACCAACTTAAACGACTACTTGAAGATAAAAGTGTAAACGTTCAAAAGAATAAAGATGAGTTGATCGAATCGCTAAGAATGGCTATGATCGCAAACCTTAAAAAACTCGCTGCTGCGTATCCAAAAAAACTCGATGAGCTAACCAAAAATATAAACTTGTTACGTCTCTCACGCTCACAGCGTCAACAACAACTGAGACTCATCGCAGAATGGAAAGCACATTACAGCGACTACTTAACAAAATTCCCTGTAAAAGGAGGAATCTTATCCTGCGGCCGTGAAAGATGGATCTCATATGAGCAGCTCACTGCACAGCAGTTAGTTGCTTGCGATCCAGAAAAAACGCTAGTAGAAGATGCAGAACACACTTTTAATACACTAGCCATTTATGGACTGTTACACTATTGCAACATGTTAAAACACTACAAAAAACTCGCCGCCGACAAATACAAAGAATTGCTTTCTGTTAAAGGGGATCAGGCATTCCCTCAAGCCTATCGAGCCAATGAACTTAGAAGAGAAGATAACACAATAAAACTCCCTACATATTTCCGCAAAGAAATCCTCACAGAAGAAGAACAAAAAGAAGAAGAAAAAAAACTCCGCGATATCGATATCGATATTAAACAAGAAATAGATAACCTAAAAGCAGATATAGAGAAGCTGTCAAAAGCACTTACTAAAGCTAACAACAAACAAGATATTAACGAGCAAAATAACTGCTTCATGGGAAAAAATCAAACCTCCTCCGAAGAAGCTAAAGCGATCAATTCTTTCTTAGACCAAGCTAAGAAATCTCTTATTGCTGAAGGCCAAAAAATTATTGACCAGAATGTCCAACAACTTCAATTGATAGAAAAAGATATACAAAAAATACACAAAGAGAAGACTTTCAAGTCTTCAAATGTATTAGTAACCGTACAAGGACTTATCAAAACGCTGTCTGCCTCTAAAAAATCCTATTCAGAAAAAAATACTTATCTTAATAACAAACAATTCTCGACAGATTTTCAAACAAAATTACAAACATCCTTAGCAGGGGCTTTAATCGATGCTTACAGCAGGTATGTGCCACATAAAGAAAGCCGTTATTCTGAATTGGATGCATTTATCGAAGCAACTAATCAAGACAAATCATTAACTGACAAAGAAATTGTTCAAAACCTTATTACATTCATGCTTGAACAGTCTAATGCAGCAACTCAACAAAGAGGAACACCAGATATTAATCCTGCCCATCTTCCCTTTAGAGGACCACAGTATGAAGCAGGAATAGAAGAAGCGATGCCTTTTACGCCTACTAGTATATCGACCGCAGCACCAGCTTCTACTGCAACAGGCAGAGCGCAAACGGCACGTCCAGCGATGACAACTCAAGAGGTTGTTATTGCCGACAGACTTGATATCTTTGGACAAATCAACACACTATGTAAAGAGATGGGATTTGCTCCAAATCCAACTTGGTCCGGCGAAGTAGAAACTGAATTACGAACTGTGTTAAATACGCCTAATCTACCACAAGACTATCATGGATATAATAACGAGCTGGAGCAAAGAATACCTCTAAAGGATCTTTTAGATGCCCTAACAGCATTTAAAAAGGCCTACGATAAACGCAATAAGCAGGCGTTGACTCTGGCTCAGGCTAAAATTCTCTATACACAAAAAGAACTCGTTGCTGCGGCTTTCCGAGGAATGACTCATTTGTACCACACCGATAGTTACATCCCTGCTATCCGAGCGGCAACCACAGTGATTAAAACAAATCCTATAGTCGCAGATCGCTGGACGCAGGCGAGTGATCCTGCAAATGGAGCTCAACGTACGGCTATAGGAACCCAAATTGACAATAATATCACAGCAACAATCTATTACTGTCATGTCAATCTTAACCCACCTTCCATTGCTAGGCCTATACCTCGTGAACGACCTGCCCCACCTGCTGGACTACAAGCCATCGATATAAATAAGTTATCGGCAAAATCCCAACAAATTCTGAAACTAATCCACAAAAAAATACCAGAACTTCAAAATCTAGCTAAAAAATATCCAACAAGGAACTCTAATTTTGAGAAGCTGCTTGAATATCATACAGAAGCGAAAAGACTATGCACTGACGTCGAAAAAGCGATATCTAAACTCTGGGAAGATCCATCAATTACGCCGGCAGCAGCGGCAGCAAGACGACCTATGACCGCGCTCCCTCCTGGCACGATTAACTGGTAATATTGCCTTTCCATGGCCTAGATGGCGAACGCGGCAACAACATAGCCCCACGTGTAAACACGCGGAACTATGTGTTGTTGGCGCATTTGCAGCTTACCCATGGCTAAATTAAAAATTACAAGCAGATAATCTTTCCAGCGCCCGCTACCGGGGCGCGTTTATTTATCATGTTTTCCCCGCTTTCCGCTCGCTGCGCTCGCTTCAAACGGGGCTAATCACATCCCTCCCTACCGGGAGGAAAATGGTTAATTCCCACACCTATTGGAAAGTAAAGAGTTAAATTCGAGCCTTTTATCGGGAGGGGAAAAAACATGAATCATTAACTTCTCCCGGTAGGGAGGGATGTGATTAGCCCCGTTTGAAGCGAGCGCAGCGAGCGGAAAGCGGGGTAAAGCATGATAAATAAACGCGCCCCGGCAGTGGGCGCAGGAAAATTACCAACGTACAACTTTCAACCACACCCCCCGTCCATTCGTCCGTTGCATTTTATTTGGGTGTACGGTATAATCTGCCTACAGCCTTACAATAAGTTTTACGTGCTACTATGATGGAAATCAATCGCAAAGCCCTTTACAATTCGCTGCGGATGAACTGGGAACTCAACCCTTCAGTCGCAGTGGAGCCTTGGCAGGTGGAAGACTACCGCTCACTCCCTTTAAACACCCTTTTAGAAATGCTGAAAACTCATCATATTCTTTTAGATAAAGACTCCTTTTTGGCATTTGCCGATATAGCAGAAACGCCTGAGGAGCTTTTGGAAACTCTTTTTTCAGATTCGACTCCAACAGCTAAAGCTCAAGATCAAGTCTACTTAGTCATCTTCGAGCTGTGGCGTCGACTATTGCCCGAAAAACCTTGTCTTTCAATATTTTGCGATGAGCTCGACTATCAAATTTACCTCTATGACACCAATAAAGCAAAAACTAGCGAATCAATTGAAGATGTCCTAGCAAATCTAAAAGTTCTTTTGGAAGAAAACAGCGATCTCGATAACGATCCCCAAGGTAGCTTTAACTACATTAACAATGCCTGTGCTAATGATCTTGAATGTTTCTTATTCGATTTTATTACAGAACAAATAGATAACAAAAATTACCCTTATGCAACTGAATTACTTGAAGATTTTATTTCTCATATTCACGACGTTAAATGGTTTGAATTGCTGCAGGTGCGCATATTGATCTCAACAGACCCTGAAGAGGCTGACGAAATCATCAAAGAGTTATTAGAAACTACAGAAGAAGAAAAAGACCTGGAATTCAACTTGGAAATCCTCACTTTTTTTGTCAGCAATGGAGATGAAAAAACATTCCTCTCCATCGTTCGCAAAACACTGCCTTTAATACAGTTAGAAGAGGATTTTCAATCCCTAATCTCAATCTGCATCGATTTCTACCAAAGACTCGATAAAGAAAAGATTGAAAAAGAGCTCCAAAAAATTTTAAATCATCGAATTGGTTGCAATTTAGCATCCCCTTTTGATCCAAAAAATCCTCAATTAGTAGAATTTTTTAAAATTATCAATTGCTGATAAGTCATTGATTATAAATGAAAAACGCCAATCGAAAAAACGATAGCTATTTCATTTACTATCAAAAACTTACAAATAAATACTGAAGCGGATTTTACCTACTTCAAAATCAAGCTTAGCCTTGACTTTTAAACCGTAAAAACCGATACCTATAGTAGATAAAAACACAACATCTTGTAGTTATTCGGCGGGAACGACACAAGATGTTGTAGCTATTCTAATAACCATTTAGTCGGGGAGAATACTATTATGACAAAACCAACACCGCGAGCTATGGCCACAGCTTTGCGTACCTATCACCGCCCTGTTAAAGAGGGTGAAGCTCTTTTAGAAAGCTGGGATCAAGTTGTAGCACGGGTAACAAATCACCAAAGATGGCTATGGGAACGAGCTCTTGGACGTTCCCTAAATGAAAGAGAAGATGATGAGTTAGAAGAAATGCGCACCCTAATTCTCAATCGCAATATTGCCGTCGCTGGACGTACTTTATGGCTTGGGGGCACCGAGCTCAGCCGCACACGCGAATCTAGCATGTTTAATTGTTCTTACACACACGTAGAAACTGTTTACGATTTAGTCGATGTGTTGTGGTTGCTCTTACAAGGATGTGGAGTTGGGTTTAGACCGATCACCGGCACTTTAAATGGATTTAGACGTCCACTACAAGAAATTAATGTCATCCGTTCGGCAAGGACAGAGAAAGGCGGCGTTCAGCATAACGTAGAGACCTATGATCATGAAACTCAAGCGTGGACAATCAAAATAGGCGATTCCGCTATTGCTTGGGCCAAAGCTATCGGAAAACTCGTCGCCGGTAAATTCCCTGCAAAATCGCTCATCCTAGATTTCTCCGAAATACGCCCCGCCGGAACACGCTTAAAGGGATATGGATGGATTTCTTCGGGAGATGAACAAATATCTAAAGCCTTTAAAGCCATTGCAAAAATTCTTTCCGACCGTTCTGATCAACTTCTCACACGCATGGATATCCTCGATATCGTCAATTGGTTAGGGACCATTCTTTCAAGTCGCCGTTCGGCTCAAATCGCACTATTTGAATATGGACAACCAGAGTGGGAAGACTTTGCTCTAGCAAAGAAGGAATGGTGGCTCAAAGGCAATGCCCATCGTCAGCAATCGAATAATAGCCTTCTTTTCCGTTCCAAACCAAAAAGACAAGAACTTGAAAACTTATTTCAAATGATTCTCGAATCTGGTGGTTCTGAGCCTGGTTTCATCAATGCTGCAGAGGCAGAGCGACGGGCACCTTGGTTTAAAGGATGCAATCCATGTGTTGAAATCCTTCTTGGAAACAAAAGTTTCTGTAACCTCACAGAAGTCAACGTCCTTGCGTTCAAAGGGGATAAAGTAGGGCTCGAGCGGGCGCTCTACATCGCAGGAAGAATGAACTATCGCCAAACGATGGTCAATCTACGCGATGAAATCCTTCAGGAAGCATGGCACCTCAACAATCAATTTTTGCATCTTTGCGGAGTTGGTTTAACAGGAATTCGAGCCCGATCTGACCTTACGGCCTATGACTACAAAAGAATGCGCAATATCACTGTCAGCGCTGCTTATAGCATGGCAAATGAACTCAATGCCCCCTTACCAAAGAACGTCACCTGCATCAAGCCAAGTGGCACATTAAGTAAGATTATGGGCACTGAAGAATGGGGTGAAGTCCCAGAGGGAATCCATATGCCCCTCGGCAAATACCTCTTTAATAATATCACCTATTCGAAACATGATCCTTTAGTTGCACGTTTCAAAGCTGCGGGGTATTCCGTCATTGACAAACCATTTGAACCAGAATCAGTATTGGTAAAATTCCCTGTCAAATATGATCGCATCCCCTTCACACGTACAACTGTCACACGTAAAAATGGTAAGGTTGAGGAAGTAGAAGTCAACACAGAGTCTGCAATAGACCAACTCGAATGGTACCGTTTGCTCCAGGAAACCTGGTGCGAACAGAACGTCTCTAACACTGTTTCTTATGACCCTTCTGAAGTTCCTGCCATCATCGACTGGCTAATCAAAAACTGGGATATCTACGTTGGCGTATCATTCCTATTCCGCAATGACCCTACAAAGAATGCTGAGGATCTTGGCTATGCCTATCTTCCGCAAGAGGTCACCACGAAAGAACATTATGAAACATATATATCGAAATTAAAACCGATCGACTACGCAGGAATCGAAGTGAACGATGAACTACCGCTCGATTCAGCCTGCACCACAGGAGCTTGTCCAGTACGTTAAGAACAAATATGTACCTATGCATGAGTAAGGTTTAAACGCAAAGGCGCAAAGGCGCAAAAAGGGGGCAACCTTCGGCTATCTATTATCTAGGTAGCAGAAGGTGCCCCCTCTTTGCATTTATACCGAAACACACTCAAAAATTGGCATTTCAGTATAAATCTTTCCTTATTTTTCTATTGAAGTACCATGTTACCTTTAAAGATCACTTTAGCACTTGCATGGAGCGGTATGTTATCCGTCACATTATGAGCGGTGTAAACGACTGTTTCAGGATTCCCACTGCCTTTAATGTAAAAGACAACACGGCCATTTTCATCAGAGACGGCGGAAGAGTATGAAATCGCCGAATTTCCTCCATCAGCAGAAAGAGATACTTGTTTTCCTGAAACTGGTTCCCCAGCCTTTGTTAATAACTGCACTGTTACTTCAGAATAACCATCTTTCCCTACAATATGGCGATTAGCTTGGACTGTAGAGTGATCAGAAGAAACTTTACCTGTATCATCAAAGACATTTTCAGTGCTGGAGCCCTTATCAATTCCATTTGAATCTGCTACGTTAATCCCATCTGAATTTGCTGTGTCAGAAGGCTTACTAAATCCACGTTTATTTTCCGCGCCAGAATGCCTACTAGATCCATGCTTGTGTTCTGTGCCGGAGAACCGACTAGATCCACGAGCTTTAGTAAATGTCACAGAGGCTTTCTGAGACACCGTGATGCCATCCGTTGTGTCTCTTGCGGTATAAGTCACTGTTTGTGTAACTGAATCTGTTACTGTAAAAGTCGCAACGCCAGATACATTGGTCGTTCCCGATACCGTTGTGATCTTTGAACTACCACCACTTGCAGTTAAAGTCACTGTTTTTCCTGAAACCCCAACTCCCCCCGACGTTTTTAATGTCACAGTAATTGTCGATGTCGATGCTCCATTAGCAGCAACAGATGTTGGACTTGCAACGACGGTCGAAGTGCTAGCAGAAACAGAAGGAGAAGCTAAAGTCGTAAATGTAACAGCAGCTGTTTGAGCAACGACTATGGAATCTGTAGTATCTGTCGCGGTATAAGTCACCGTCTGGGCCGTTGAATCCTTCACGTTAAATGTCGCAACGCCAGAAGAATTAGTCGTTCCCGATACTGTTGTGATCGTTGAACTACCACCACTTGCGGCCAAAGTGACTGTTTTTCCAGAAACTCCCACTCCCCCCGATGTTTTTAATGTCACAGTAATTGTCGATGTCGATGTTCCATCAGCAGTAACAGATGTCGGACTTGCAACAACGGTTGACGTACTGGCTGAAACTGTTGGAGAGGCGTTTGCCCCCGGAAGAGGTACTTGACATCCATTGGTAGCATTGCACCACAATTTTTGAAGTATATAAGTGTTACCATTAAGAGTCACTGGCTCCAACTGCCAAGCGCAGCGATCTCCAATTTCCCCATTAGCCTCATCGTACCAGGAAAGATCGTTATTCCCTACTTCAGGATCGGTGATCGATTCTGCAATTTCATGGGAATGGACAGACTGTTGATCAGCCAACAACCCACGTCCTGAACTACATTGGCATCCGGGAGTAGAAAAGTCAGGATGGACGGAATACATAAACGGAGTGCCTTGATAACTTCCATCGCTATGATAAGCACAGAAACCAGTGCATGAACTTGAACCACCCATTGTAATTGATAGATTTGGAGGGAATTCAATGATATAAATAGTTTCCACATATCCACTAGTTAGCGTAGGAGCAGGTAAATGCCCAGCAGAAATTTGAGCGACTAATTCAGCTTGAATTTCCCCGTCAGATACGGTGGTTGTACTCGTTGCTGTAATTGGAGTGATTTCATATTGGCCAATATAATTGCCGAATCCAATTGTTTGACTTGTCCCAGGTTCGGCGGGCATGCCGGGATAAACAGAGGGAGTGACACCAACGGTATTATATTCCTGCAACCCCGTCATCCACACACTGGAATTACCAACGAGATCGGCCAAAAAAGTAGGCATATTTTGTGCGACTGTTGCATTGACATGTGGCCCCCACAATACACTATACACCTGAATGCTTTGTATAACTGGTCCCCCATAGTAAACGAGATGAGGAGTTGATCCACTGGAAGCCGCCGCGGACTGAGTCAGAGCTTCTGGATCGTAAATTTTTTGACCATAAATAGCTGAGTTGATAGCGAGTAATCCACCCAGGAAAGCAGAAAGAATATTTTTCATATATACCT
>Ga0207113_1186_pt1 | contig 11737 bp, 14 predicted proteins | sample Alteio_BWMinHeat_69_FD_153559 | JGI IMG/M metagenome (GOLD analysis project Ga0207113, IMG submission 153559) | Enriched cells from forest soil in Barre Woods Harvard Forest LTER site, Petersham, Massachusetts, United States -... | ecosystem: Environmental > Terrestrial > Soil > Temperate forest >... | reverse complement strand
AGTCCAGAAATCCCTCTTCCGGTCTCATTAACGCTCTGCGATCTCATAGCCTCAGTGGTGAATCATTACGTTACGGTCTGATTGGCCTCATTTCCCCAGGATAGAAATAAGGAACCAAACCTAAAGGATTGAAAGTGTTAACTTTAGGAAGTGCTGTAAAACTTCTTCCAGAAAGATAGTGAGAGCTACCATAAACACTACCACTAATCGCACTTAAAGGTACAGAGGCACCCGCTGAATCATCGAATTCTTCAACTGGCTGTGTCAATTTAAGATACATTGGATAAAGTGCTAACATTAGAGCCGACACTTTGAGAACATTTAGAGCGCCTAAAGCACACCACAACTTAGCTTTCTGCCTCCAAGATAATGAATTGACTGTTTTCTTATTTTGATCTTCCTGTACAACAATTTCTTTCAATTGAATAGTATCTCCTTCTTGTAGCACAGAAGGCGCTTCTGAGGCTTCTACTGGCATATTCGTCTCAAATAACCTGATGAGTTGGAGAAGAGACTGGAGAAGGGATTTGAGAAACTGGCGGAGAGACTGATGAAAGTGGTGCTGACGAAGGGATTGCTAATGTGCTGGCCTCATCATCTTCTGATTTATCGTCTAAATTCTCAGTATCAAGTTCCGCAAAAGGGAATATCTGAGAACCTGTATCGATGTTCACATCAGAAACTAAACCACTCGTGCCTTCTCTTGTTGAGTCGATTGAACTTTCACTTCGAGGAGAATTTAATTAACTACTTGGCTGAGTCACCGATTCAGGCTGAGTCACCGATTCAGGTTGTTCAGATTCAGGTTGTTCAGCTTGATAAACAGCATTTGAATTTGGAGGCGTTTGCGACTGATCTTCCGTGGCTGAACTATTTGGACTTTGAAACTCAGGTACTCTATGCACAACACCTTTAATGAAAGCGGCAGTGCCAACAGCAATAACTCCGATTCCAAGATAAGAAATTGCTGAAATTGCTAAAGCTTTACCAGCAAGAGCACCCGCAATCATTCCTGCAACTACACATCCAAATAAAGGTAGAATTTTCTCTGGATCACCGAATTTTGCCTCAACAGCTAAAGCTCCTACAGCAAAGATAAGTCCCAAGGCAATAGCCGCCCAACCAATAGGATTAGTTAGACTCACCGCTAATGCTACAGTCCCGAGTCCAATGAGAAGTCCACCAGTAAAAGCCGAAAGCTGAGTTGCGCGGACCTTATAATCGGTTGGTTCCGCTGTCATTTGCTTGCTGAGTTCTTCCTGAGTAGCAATCTCTGGAAGCGAAGGGCTTAGCAATGCTTTGTCCAGCTCTTGAGCATCGCTAGAACTTGGAATATATTTTCCAGTTAATTGTCTGGGAATTGCGTTTTGACTATTCATATTTAACATCTACTTATTTTTTATTAATAAAAAAACTAACACACTATTTAAATTCAGCATTATACACAAAATAATAATTAATTATCAAGAAAAATAAATAAACTTTTATAACAACCATATCCAAAAGTTAACATTTAGACATACCAACACCTTATAAATGAAAAAGGGCATATGGACAACATTCGTTGTCCATATGCCCTTAGGGTCTTTTGTCCCCTTAAAGTTTTTTATCCTTTAAGGGTTTACATCCGTCTTAAAGAACTAAAAAATTCTTTCAAAAAAGTACTAAACCCAAATCACTCTATTCTCAGAAGCATCTGGGCTAGCAGAAGTGCTTTGATGAGTCGGTGAAGCGTTTGAGCTGCTACTTGAAGGAGGTAGTAAATTATATTTTACATTGCCATACTTAAACGGCCGGGTTTCCTGATTAGAACCTAAGATATCATTAGAGTCAGAAGCAGCTGCTCGTGTTTGCTCATCCACAACTGCCTGTGCAGATGCAGAATCTGTTGATGAACCAGGCCATAGAGGTATAGAAAAAGCTGCAGTAGATCCCTCGATTACATGAAAAGAACCATCTAACGATGACGGTTGTTCTATGAGATTGCTAGCGGCAGTAGCATCTGGAAGTGTTTGCTCATCCACAACTTGCTGTGCGAGTGTAGGAGGTTCTGAAGCTGGAGTCTCTGAACGATCAAGATACTGCCATTTCTGATATTTAAGATCCTCTTGGTGTTGAAGATCATATATAGGCTTACCAAAGAAAAAAGCACCGCCAATAGTAGAACCTATTACAGGGTAGGCAAGAGCTGAAAATGGTAAAGCTTCGAAAACAGCAATCCCTGCAAATACCCCGGCGATTGCAAATCCAATTAACGCAGGAACGTTCCAGAAGTCACCAGATTTAACCTCAAAAGCAACAGCTCCTATAAAAAGGAAAGCCCCCACAGCAAGTGCCGCCCAGCCAATAGGATTTGTTGAGGCCGCAATCACTGCTAGAATCCCAAGTCCAATGAGAAATCCGCCAGCAAAAGCAGCAGCCTGAGTTTGATGGGCTCTACAATCTATTAATCCCAATAGTCCCGAAGCCGTTGATTGTTTTGATTCAGAAGCAGCCAATTGTTCGCCGGCTTCTTTCGGGGCAGCAATCTTTAGAGGCTTAGAGTCTTGTTGAACTGTACTCGACGCTCGATCTCTGTTAGGCTCCATAGGTTGTCTTTCATTTGGATGCACGCTTGAAAGTCCGCTGAATTGTGGCATATTTAACACTCCTTTATTTTTTTAATAATAAAATTTAACACATATAATCTAAAGAACGTATTATATAATAATAAATAATTAATTATCAAGGAAAATAAATAAAATGAAAATAAATAAAAAAGCAACTAGGCACGCACGCAGACGAAATGAGTCAACATCCCTGCGAATTAATAACTCGAAGAGTCCAATTTGACTTTACCACGGAAAATCCAATAGATGGCAGTCGTGTAGGCCAGTACCATCGGAATGCCTATTAAAGCTATCAGCAGCAAAATCTCGAGAGTTTTTTGAGATGAGGCTGCATTGTAGATCGTAAGGCTCAAGCCGTCGGGATCATTAATTGCCCGGACGACATTTGGATAAGATCCCACGGCGTAAAGCATCATTAAAAAGATAATATTCAAGCAAGAAGAGGCAAAGGCTCGTCCATCTCTCCCTAAATTGATTTCACGTGGGATGTTAGCAATAACTAACATATCCATAACGGCGAGGACGAAAAAAATTGGACGCTCCTTGATGGCATCTGTCATGTGGGGCATATAAATCAATGTCGCCATTGTCGCTGTTGCATAAAAAACAATAAAAAATATAATTGTCGGATTCGTCCAACGGCGCATTTTATCGTGTAACTCCCCTTCTGTTTTCATCAGAATATAAATTGCTCCATGCATCAGAAATAGGGAAACGGTGAGGATGCCTATCATCACCGCATAGGGATGAACAAGGCAGAATAAATCCCCGGAAAATTCCTTATCGGCGTCGAGAGGGATTCCACGAATGAGATTGCCGATTGCAATCCCCAAAGCAAAGGCTATGACAAAACTGGCGAAACTAAACAAGATATCCCAAGTCCATCTCCACCATGCCATCGGACGTTTACTACGCACTTCAATGGCGACGGCGCGGAAGATTAGACCGGTAAGGAGGATCATAACGGGGACATAAAATGCCGAGCACAAAACGGCGTAAACGATAGGAAAACCGGCAAAAAGAGCTCCCCCTGCGGTGACGAGCCACACTTCATTGCCATCCCATACAGGACCAATCGAGTTAAGCATGAGGCGTCGTTCTTCATCTTTTTTAGAGAGCAAATGAAGCATTCCGACACCGAGATCAAAACCGTCGAGGATCGCATATCCCGTTGCCAACGCGACAAAAATTGTAAACCATATGAATTCTAATTCCATGATTAAGCTCATTTCTTTGTTTCCTCGCCATAAATATTTAAATGATGATAGGGAGTTGCATCGAAGCTAACGTCATCGGGACCATGCTTGAATTTTTCATTGAGGAGATAAAGAAAAACGATAAAGAGAAGGAAATAAAGAAATGTGAACATTATTAAGGATCCTAGAACTTGATTGGCAGTGACCACTTTTGATAATCCTTCAGAAATTCGCAAAAGCCCATAAACGATCCAAGGGTACCTCCCCATTTCTGCGGAGACCCACCCTGCCTGATTGGCTATTTGAGGACAAAAAACGGAAAAAACCAAAGCCCTCAATACCCATTTATTGGTGAATAAAGAGCCTCTATACCACATATAAAACGCCAATAACGACAGTGTTAACATAATTGCCCACATTGCAATCATGAGATGGTACGTCTGAAAAACAATAGCAACGTTGGGCCAATCGGCACGAGGTACCTGGTCGAGCCCTTTGATTTCCGAAGAGAAATCGCCCCAAGTCAAAAAACTCAACAACCCCGGAATAGAGATGCTATAATCAAGACGTTGTTCTTTTGTGTTGACGATGCCAAAAAGGGCTAAAGGAACGTTCGTGCTAGTATGAAAAACACCTTCCAGGGCTGCGAGTTTAGCTGGCTGATGGACTGCAACGACCTTGGCGGAGCTGTCACCAGAAATTCCTTGTAGCACACATGAAACCAAAGCTACGGTAAGTCCTATCTTCAATGAGCTTTTGGCAAAATCGATATGACGTCGTTTAAGGAGGTAATAGGAAGAGACGCTGATGACCATAAAAGCCCCAGCAAGCCAAGCACCGATGACGGCATGAACCAACCGATTAACGGAAGAAGGATTAAAAACCATCGCCCAAAAATCAGTAATTTCAGCTCTGGCAAAAACCCCTTCCCCCACCACATGAAACCCTGCAGGAGTCTGCATCCACGAGTTGGCAACAATAATCCATATCGCACTGAAGTGAGCTCCAAGGCAAACCATCAGGGTAGAAAAAAAATGCATTTTTGGTCCGACGCGATCCCACCCGAACAACAAAATCGCAAGAAATCCCGATTCGAGAAAAAATGCAAAAACGCCTTCTGCAGCGAGGGCACTCCCGAAGACATCGCCGACGTAACGAGAATAGGTGGACCAATTAGTCCCGAACTCAAACTCCATCACAATGCCGGTTGCGACCCCCAAAGCAAAAGTCAATGCGAACACTTTGGCCCAAAATTTGGCCATATTGAGATAAAACGGATTTTTTGTTTTGAGATAAATAGCCTCAATGATTACCAATATCAACCCCAATCCGATACTTAATGGAGGGTAGATATAATGAAACATAATCGTCAATGCAAACTGCACGCGGGCGAGTATTTCAACATCCATAAAACCTCAATAATTATATTGCCAATAATCTAAAAATCATGGACAATGTTGCCAATTCCAGTATATACATAACAGCTTATTTTTTTGAATCTATGAATATTTTCCATTTAATGGTTCCAGGGATAGAGATTTTGATCATTGCGGTCACGATCTACTACCTACTTTCCTTCTTCTGGAATACACGAGCGATGGATCTTGTTTTTGGATTGCTGGCCTTTCTTCTTATTTATACTTTTTCAAGGTGGTTCTACCTTCCTGTCATTCAGAAATTAATGCTCTATTTCATCAATGTTGCCGTCATTGCTCTTCTCATCATCTTTCAACCCGAATTGCGTCTTGCCTTGTCGCGTTTAAGCGTTAAAGGGAAAAAATACCGTGAGATGACGGAGTTTGATAAATTTCTCGATGCCGTCTCCCAATCGATTTATCGAATGGCTGAAAGGCGCATTGGGGCTCTTATCCTACTCGAAAACCAAGATTCCCTCGATGAATTCGCCAACAAGGCCGTGATCTTAAATGCGCAGTTTTCTCCGGAACTCCTCGAGTCTATTTTTATCACAACAACACCCCTTCATGATGGGGCTGTCATTATCAGAGGAACGACAATTTTATCAGCTGCGACGATTCTTCCTCTTGCCGATGATAGCACACAACTGTCAAAATCGATGGGGACGAGACACCGTGCTGGCCTTGGGATTAGCCAACTGACGGATGCCCTAATTATTGTGATCTCAGAAGAGACTGGCAAGGTTTCGATTGCACGCGATGGAATCATGACGCGTGGTGTGAAGATAGACCGTTTCAAGGGAATTATTCGAAGTGTGTTTACTCCTCCAAAATCGCACATCGAATCTCGTTTTGATATTATAGGACAGATTAAAAAATGGAATCAGTAGTCACCCGCGTTTTTATTCACAATTGGCAACGCAAATTAGTTGCATTCCTCACCGCCACAATTATTTGGTTGTTTGTTAACCATTCGATTAGCGAGACAAAGACAATTCCAAACGTCCCGGTACGAATTATCAATCTCCCCGCCGACCAAACAATCCAAGGGTTATTGCCAAATGGAATACTAAGCCGAAGGATTACTCTAACAGTGACTGGCACAAAAGAAGTGATCGACGACCTTGAGCCAGGGGATCTTGAAGTTCTTCTCGATGCCTCACAAATTGAAGGGGGCGAGTGGTTTGTACAAGTGTCAAAAAAGAACCTCATCAGCCTCAACGCCTCTGTTGATTTAATTAAACATATCAGCCAGGTAAGCCACACGGAATTTGTCATTCATCTGAGCGAACTCGTCGTTGCACAAGTCCCATTGATCATAGAGACCCCTAAAGGGAGACCTCCACAGGGATATGATTACCTCGATATCTGGCCAGAGCATCTTTATCAAACAGTCAGTGGCCCTGAGGAAGAGGTGCGCAAACTCAAAGAGACGGGGATCTCCGTGACATTTGATTTGAGTGATATCTCTAAGGCTGATTTGAATGCGATCAACAGCCAGACTGATAGCGATGAAATAAGCTTTCTTATCCCAAAAAAATGGAAGGTGGTTGCAATTCCTTTCCATGGCAACGCTTATGTTGAATTCAATGACCCTGACGCACAAAATCTTTGCATCGATTTTCTCCGTCAGTCATTTTTGCCTATAGAAAAGGAAATTCCAATCACTATTTTCTATCCTCTGGAGGATCTCGATAAAGTCAATCCCGATAACACGTCTATTGTTTTAAGTGACGACATCCAAAGGGTCCATGGGGTAACGTTACTCACAAGACCTCTCTACGTCAAAGAGGTCAGCAGACTCTTCCTCGACGTGATTCGCAATTCTATTGAAATCGTCGTTGTGGCATCACCGAAAAACAAACGGGAGATTATGACTTGGAATGTGCAGCTGATCAACCCTCACCACCTAGAAGATACTTACATTGCTCTATCAATAGCCAACTCGTCGATGACCAAAGGAAGCCAGGCGATTACTCCGAAGAAAAAAGAGGAACTTTTACGCAAACGTTTTCGCGACTACATGCAGCACCTAACGCTTTATCTCATCAATGGAAAAAAAATACACCTTAAAAGTACCCTCAATGATGGCAAAATTCACATCGTGGCTTATTAGGTCTATGAGGTCTAATGCCAGCTGAACGATTTTATAGTCCGAATCCATTGCAGCAGGGAGAAGAAGTCTTCCTGACTGATTTAGAATTTCATCATCTCGTCAACGTCATGCGCATTAGAGAGAACGAATGCATCGAGATTGTGAATGGCAATGGGCAATTGGCGACTGCCACGGTGAAAAGAATAGAAAAAAAACGAGCCTTGTTGCATGTCGATCTCATTAAAACAGAAATCGCTCCTGTTCACTCGTTGATTCTAGCTCAAGCAGTTCCACGCACCAATCGGCTTGAATTCATTTTAGAAAAAGGGACAGAGCTCGGAGTGACAGAAATCTGGCTATTTCCCTCCGCACGCAGTGAAAAACGCTCTTTTACCGAACATCAGATTGAACGTCTAAACGCAATTCTCATCGCTGCTATGAAGCAGTGTGGACGCCTATTCTTACCAAAACTTCTCTTTATGCCGATGATTAAAGAGTGGAAGGAGGTTCCCCAACGAGCTTACTTTGGAGATACCTCCCCCGACGCCCCTCTTTTCCTGGACCTATGGGATAAAAAAAGTGCGACGACTTTTTTCTGCATTGGACCAGAGAGTGGGTTCTCTGAAGAAGAGATTCTTTTGCTGCGGAGCAAGAATCTTATGGGTGTCAAGCTGCATTCTAATATCCTACGCACAGATACAGCAGCCCTCACAGCCCTAAGCCTTGTGAGCCACTTCAAAAGCCTCTAGATGATCTCGTAGACTTTTTAGTTTTTTGAATCCATCGGTCTCCCTCATTCGGGCTTCGCTTAAGACTTTATTCGTTGTGGCATAAAGATAAAGATAAGCAGTCATTTGAGTTGATAAACGTGGATGCTCATGAAAAATCTTCATCGCTGCTGCATAGATCTCATCTTCCGATATTCTTCGGATGTCATGATCATCGCAAAGTCCCTTTAAAGCCCTCTCCATAAATTTACACTGCGATTCTTTCATAATAGATCGGTATCGATATCTAGTCATAAAGCCAACACCTACTAGGGCTGCATCCACTTGATCTGCTAAATTTTTTTTGATTGCTGGGGAAAGATCACACTTACCCCCTATTTTCTTCATTAAATCAATTTGATCTAATAAGGCATTTTCCATTGTATTTAACGGAACGTATGCTGCTTGCTGAATAGCCATTTTACACCTCCATGTAAAAAAACTATTTTACATATGCAAAATGCGTGCCAAAATACTTATATGTGAAAATTATTTCGTGCCCGTGCCCCTGCCCCTGCCCGAACTTTGTCTTTTTTTTCGGAGCAGAGGCACGAAAAGGATATCTGGCACGGGCAGGGGCACGAGTAAGGACAGGAAGCAACTATAAACTTTCGTAATCTTGACGCACCATTTCAAGAGCAACCTCTTGATCGTGCAGTTCAACATCTATCCATCGGAAAATGGGTTCGTTACGGAACCATGTGAATTGTCTTTTTGCAAAATTGCGAGATGTTTGCTTAAAAGTTTGAATAAAATGACGATAATCTTCGGGGGTTTGTTTTGAATCTAAGAACTCAAGCGCCTGCCGATACCCAATAGCCTGCGCCGCAGAAGTATTACTCCTGAGTCCATTTTTTTCTAAGAGAGCGACTTCTTCAAGCAATCCTTCTGCGATCATCCGATCGCAACGCTCTTCAATGCGTTTGTAAAGAACATCGCGAGGACGGTGTAAAAACCAACAACGAAAATCATAATTTTGAGGTTTACTGCGCCCTTTCCATGCAAACTTGCTCACTTTTTTTCCTGTAAGGGTAAGGATTTCAAGAGCTCGGACGATCTTTTGTTTATCGCGATTTGTGATCGTACTCGCATATTGAGGGTCTAGTTTTCTCAATCTTTCATAGAGGGAGTCAGCACCAAATTCTTCAATTTCCTCTTCAAGGAGGGTTCTTAATTCAGGAACCGATGGGGGGCCACTCGGAGGACCATAGAGCAATGAATGGAGATAAAAGCCAGAGCCTCCGACAATAATAGGGGTGCCACCTCGTGCAAGGATCAGCTGACAGGCTTGGCGAGCCTCGTAATAAAAATCGACGACGTTAAAAGGATCGTTAATATCGCGTATATCGATCAGGTGATGAGGCACCCGCTTACGTTCTTCAAGAGTTGGTTTTGCTGTGCCAACATTCATTCCTTTATAGACTTGCATAGAATCGGCAGAGATGATTTCCCCCTTACACAACTCCGCCAATGAAAGGGAGAAAGAGGTTTTTCCGGATGCTGTGGGACCAGCAATAACGATAACTCGTTTCTTTGGTTCTTCAATCGTCAATGACAACTGTCTTTGGGCCTCTAGAGTGAAGCCACAAAAAATACGTTCGATTTCTTTTTTTTCAATTGTCGCACTAGCCACTGCATCCTCTAAAACTGACGAAATGCGTCCTGTTCTGTCGAGAATACATCCAGAATGTGATCAAAACCCGACATTTTTAAAACATCCAAAACCTCCACAGAGAGATTCGAGAGATAAAGCTTTCCCGATAGAGCACGTAATCTTTTTGTCGTCGATAACAACATTCTCATTCCAGCGCTACTAAGGTAGTTTACCCCGGACATATCAATGAGGATTTTGTATTCCGATCTTTTAATGGACTCGAAAATTTTCTTCTCTGCAATAGGGGCGGATACGGCGTCTAGCCGTCCTTTAATACGCAGGATATAGACGTCTCCCTGCTGCTCTTCTTTAAGATCGGCGATCATTGCGCTGGATAGGCTGCTGTTTTCCTGTATCTCCATCTTTACACAAACCCCTTTTTTTCATTGTAGATGTTCCCATATTACATTCGCAATATTTTTTTTCTATTTTCAAGAAAGCATCCATCATCTATAATCCCCCATATATCTCTTAATCACGAACGGTTCTATGAAACAAAAATTATTATTTCTTTCCATTCTTCTTTTTTCCATCTTCTCTACCATTGAAGTTAAGACTGAGCTATCGCTTCTTGATCCCTCTCAGGATATCCATATTGCTGTTAACAATCGCATTCTCGCCAAGGTGAATGGGAAAGCGATTTCCGTGATCGATGTCATGAAAAAAATGGATATGCTTTTCTATCGCCAGTTTCCTCAGTACACCTCATCGGTGCCGGCGCGATTTCAGTTTTATCAAGCGAATTGGAAACCCACCTTAAATGAAATCATTGACAAGGAACTGATTTTGGTCGATGCCGACGAGTTGAAAATCACCGTCAGCCAAGGGGATGTCAGACAAGAGATGGAGACTTTGTTTGGTCCAAATATCATCATCAACCTGGATAAGGCAGGTCTTACCTTCGATGAAGCCTATAAAATGGTCCAGGACGAAATGACCATCCGCCGCATGTTGCATTTCAGAGTCCAACTGCAGGCTATTAACGAAGTTACCCCACAGCGCGTGCGTTCTTATTACGATTCTGTTGCCAGGGATAACATTCGCGATAATGAATGGATTTTCTATGTAGTGACTATCCGACAACGAGATACTAACAAAGCAGCAGAGACTGCTAATGTTGTCTACCATATGCTTGCCGATGACAAAGTGCCACTCAATGAATTAATGGCAAAAATGGACGAATTAAAGATTCCAGATGGGCAGCGAGAGGGAGTTTCAATTTCAGAGGAATTTAAGACTAAAGAAAAGGAGCTTTCAGACGGATTTAAGAAAATTCTAACAACCTTAAATTCAGGCTCTTATAGCATGCCGATCATACAAAAAAGCAGATCTGACAACTCTTCTGTATTCCGCATTTTCTACCTACAATCGATGAAGCCAGGTGGAGTAGTGCCTTTTGCTGAATTAGAATCTAAAATTCGAGCCAAACTCATCAACGAAGCGATTGACGAAGGGACTGAAGCTTATTTCAAGAAACAGCGGGCACATTTTGATGTGCAGGACAAACAGATCCAAGAGCTGCTTTCTTCCGACTTTCAGCCTTTTGTCCTAAGATAGTACTAGACCTCTTTCGAAACTAAGGGTTCGTCGATTTTATGCCTATCTATAAACCATCAGAATTGCTCAATTTTCTCGATAGTTTAGGTATTGCCCCAAAAAAAGGGCTCTCGCAAAACTTTCTCATCGACAGAAACATCCTACACAAAATCGCAGCTGCGGCACACCTCCAGCCAGGCGATTTGGTCCTTGAAGTAGGTCCTGGCCCTGGCTCCCTGACAGAAGAGCTTTTAAATAAAGGAGCTGCTGTCGTTGCTGTAGAAAAAGACGTTGTTTTAGCTGGAGCATTGGATCGATTAAAAACGGCTGAAAATCGACTTGAAGTGTATTGTGATGATATTCTAACATTCCCGATAGAGAATGTAATAGGAAACAGGATCTCTCCCACGCATAAAGCAAAAGTCATTGCCAACCTCCCCTACCATCTCACAACACCCATTATCG
>Ga0207113_1184_pt1 | contig 11991 bp, 8 predicted proteins | sample Alteio_BWMinHeat_69_FD_153559 | JGI IMG/M metagenome (GOLD analysis project Ga0207113, IMG submission 153559) | Enriched cells from forest soil in Barre Woods Harvard Forest LTER site, Petersham, Massachusetts, United States -... | ecosystem: Environmental > Terrestrial > Soil > Temperate forest >... | reverse complement strand
TTAATGTCTCGTCGATGAAGACTTTACTTCCTGGATAGCTTTTTGAGTATCTTTTCTAATAGGACATTGACAACAAGGTTTCAGCTTAATCGTCATACGTTTGTCTTTGATCTGAATATCATTAACCGAGTCACACACCCCAGAAGCAGCCATCACTTTTTTCATCCAAGTTCGAGTTTCCTCTGTCTTTACGACCTCTTGAGGCATATTGTCCATAATTAAATACCCATTTTCAAATGTAATGTCAGGAAGACGGGAATCATATTTCTGAGCTTTTTGAAATAATTCTAGAGCCTTACTTTCATTAGATGGAAGATACAAATCTGCTGTTAAATAGAGGGCGCTTACATAAAAATGATCATAAAGCCCTTTTGATTCCCGATCATCAATAAATTTGTTAAATAGAATTAAAGCATTTGGAACATCATTTTCACTTAAGACTTGTGCTTTTTCTAATTCTAGGCAAATAGTGATATCTGTCAAAGTACAAGGCGGAAACTTATTTATTTCGACTTCAATGTTTTGAAGCTGTTGATCATTTGCCATTAACTGAACAGCCCAAATAAACAAAATAAAGTAATATTTAAATCTGTTTTTCATTTTTATTTTTTTACATTTCTTGTTAACAAACAGAAAGCGAAAAAGAACATAATAATTGCCAATAAATTGTAATTTTTATTATAAAAAGCATAAATCACTACTAATAAAAGAGGAAGCCAAGCTAACATTTTCATCAATTTATTTGATGTCATATTTTAATCCCAAGCTGGATCGCAAATATTCCCCATAGCTCCTAAAATATCAGCAAATGGCGCCATACATTTTTCATAAAAAGCGCCATCACTACAACACCAGTAACATCCCTGCTGTAACCCGTATACTGCAAGAAGACATCCAGTTTGACATGGTAAACTTTTAAATACTTTATTACACCACGCTCCAGCAGCAATTGCAGTCGAATCGCATAGCGATTTACACCCTATTATTGTTTGGTCTTCTTTTTGTTTATAAAGAGCTCTGAAATTTCGTAAGTGCTCATAAAGTGGAGGTAAATGCTCCTTTTTCAAAGGGTCATGGTGCTGAAAATATAGCTAAAACACCTAAAAAAATATCTATACCTCCACTTTATGAGCACTTACAAATAGTTCATGAATATAGATTTCCTTTTATCTAAAATCGCTTTACAAATACCTGACGCGTTAAAAACATCTTCCACCATCGTATAAAAATAGACTTTAAGTTATTTCCCTCATACCAGTGAAAGTCTGTTATTATACGAACTTAGAACACCAGACCAAGGGTAGCAATAAACGAATTAAATGTTGAGGTAAATTAAAGAGATCTTGTTTTTGTTGGCCTGTTGTCCATCTTTTTTTTATGCTTATCCGTTATTTACGTCCCTGGTCCAAATCCCCTAACATATGAACGAAACTATACCAGCTCGTGCATCGGCCCCGGAGGGCTATGCCACGGCTGGAATATCAATAATTTTGGTCAGGTCCTATTTCCAGATGCAAAGCAATACAAAACATCTGTTGTCCAATTTTGGGACGACGGAGGGGGAAGCTGTTTTTTTCAAGGAAATATCACAAAATCACGCTCTGAACCTATTATTCATTCTATTAGTCCATACTCAATCCACCAAGGAGTGACAAATACATCCGGAATTATTTCTGGAAAGACAAATATCAAGAACCATCGCCTTGAATTCAATCGAAAAAAAGAGATCCTGCTCTGCAAGGTTGGCGATGGCACTTTGCGCAATTACTCTCTGAGGCCTATCTATGGGTCACTTATTTTCGACATCACGGAAGAGGTTCTTCCCAATGGTAATCGCATAATTTACGAATACATCTTCGTAGACAAATATAACGACTATCGCATCAATAAAGTAAAACTTCTCAACAAAAATAACATTGAACTCAATTCCCTAGAAGTTTCATATATCGATAAAGGCAGGAGAGCGGTAAAAGTTAAAACGAGTGATGAGCGTTCCGTTCTATACCAATTCACAAATTATAAAAATAAGATTACGAAATATGGCCGCGATTACTTAACCAAAGTTGTGCGTTCAGATGGACCAGAAGAGACATATGCCTACTCAAAAGCCACAAAGCATATCGGAGAACAGCTCATCCGTAAAAATTTACCTGACGGTCGATATCTGATCAATGAATATTATCCAAAAAACGATAAGACCAAAGATGACTATGGCTCAGGTAAAGTTAAACTGCAGAAGTCTCCTGTAGGTGTAGATGAAACACCGATGATCACTCACCGTTATGAATATTTCAAACATATAGATTCTTCAGGTTACTTTGCAGGTGGAGTTACCTCTGTATGGGATGCCCTTAACCGAAAAACAAACTACCATTTCTCTGATGATCGTCGTCTGGATGCCATTCAAAAATGGATAGGGCCAACCAATACCGAACTCTATCGCACTGAAAAATTCTTTTGGGGAGGAAACCACGGAGCCAACAGCACTAACTTATTATCGCGTTGTATGGCTTCAGGAAATGAAGACATTCAGGCATGTCACCACTACACCTATGGGAATATAATGCAATGGGGTATGTCACCAAAGAAGTCAATGCTCTTGGATATACAACCCATAGAGAATATGACGCCAACGGCAATCTCATTAAAGAGGTAGGACCTTATCCTAATCACGAGAAAAATTATACTTATGATTTCTCCAACCGACTTATCCGAATAGATGAAATCCATTCAGATGGAGTCCACCTTTCTACCTCTTACCGTTACGACCTTATCGGAAATAAAATTGCCAGTATTGATCATTATGGAAATGAAACTCGATATCTCTATGATGAATGCAATCGCCTAGTTCAAACAATTTACCCCCAGGTAGATGCATCTACGACACTTTCTTCCCACATACAGTATGATATTTTCGACAATCCCACAAGGGAAATAGACACTGCTGGCTTTATGACAGAAACAGCATACACAATACGCGGACAACCCTACAAAAAAATCTACCCAGATGGAACACACGAACACTGGGAATATGAACCGGATGGATCACTAAAAAAATCAATAGCCACTAACGGTCTTATTAGAATCTATTTTTACGACAGCTTCAATCGTCAAATAGCAGAAGAAACGTATTCCACTAATGGCTGTTTATTAAGCCGCACATCAAAAAGCTATCAAGCATTTCATCTTGCTTCAGAGACCGATCCCCAAGGAATCGTCACTCACTATCATTACGATAGCGCCGGTAGGCTGTCCAAAATTGAAAAAGAGGGACGAATCACGCTTTACACATATGATGCATTGGGACACATCACCAAAACACGAAATTTTTATGGCAATAGTCCGGAAGATTTTACAACAAAAGCACACATCTACGATCACCTCGATCGCATTGTAGAAGAAACCATGGAAGACCCCTCTGGTCAAGTGTTGACACGAGAGATTTATGAATATGATGAACATAATCACCGCATAGCCACTTATCGTTTTACAGATATCGGAGCATCGATTACACACGATCAATACAATTCACGCGGAGAAATCATTTTAAGTCGCGATCCAAAAGGCAATCAAACGCGAATCGATTCTCTATTTGACTATAGAAATGAGTTAGGACAATCCGTGCCTTGCAGCCGCGCTACAGATCCGATGGGACTCGTCACCACGCAGATTCACGATGTTCTCAGAAGACCAGCAAAAACCATCAAACAAGATCCATTCGGTCAGGTCCTACATACTCAAACTCTCGGTTATGATGCAAAAGGCAATCTCAATTCTCAGATAGAACACATCACCTCTTCTAATGGATTAAGAACCATTGAAAATCGATGGACCTATGATTCAATGAATCGCATTGTGGACATTTATGAAAGTCTTGGATCCCTTCAAAAGCATACCAATATTCGGTATAACAGTTATGGACAGAAAGAGGTCGTCACCAAACCCGATGGAGTGCAGCAGATACATCGATATGATGATTTAGGACGACTCTCAGAATATTTTGGATCTGATCAATCATTCCATTATGTCTATACCTATGATTTACACAACAATCCGATCCTTGTCCATGATCTTATCAATGATACTACAACGTCAAAAACTTACAATGCTCATGACAACGTACTAAGTGAGACATTGGGGAGCGGACTTACCCTTCAATATCATTATGATTTCATTGGTAGACCCACATGCGTGATTTTTCCTGATAATAGCTCTTCTGTATACACATATTCACAAATATTTTTGAATAGCATTACGCGTCTTGACCCACTCGGAGAAGAACAATACACCCATACCTATCAAGCCTATGATAAATCGAGTAATCTTCTTGCTGCCAAAATGATCAAAAATGCCGGATCGATCAATTATACCATCGACATTGGAGGCAGAACGACGCGCATTGAGACACAAGCCTTTTCCAGTAACATTCAAGCCTATGACAATGTAGGCAATATCACAAAAAAATCAACTGTAGATCCACTAGGAGAAGTTGTCAACGACTATACTTATACCCCCCTTTACCAACTTAAAACAGAAACAGGTTCCATTGCCCACAGTTATACTTACGATTCGATCAGTAATCGGTTGAGCAAAGACTCTTGCAACTATACAGTCAATGACCTCAACCAGGTACTTTCAGATGATTTAAGCAGCTATCGATATGATAGAAATGGAAATCTTATCGAAAAGAAAAGTGAAACAGAAACAACACACTATTCTTACGACGCTTTAGATAGACTTATCACCGTTGTTTTAAAAGACAAACAAGTGAACTACACCTACGATCAGGAAAATCGTCGTTTATCTAAAACCGTCGTCTCTTCTACAGATAAAAGTGAAACCATCAATTATTTGTACCAAGGACTCAATGAAACAGGCTCTTATAATGCTTTAGGCGACCCCATAGAGCTGCGCATACTAGGAATCGGACAAGGTGCAGAAATCGGAGCCACAGTAGCAATAGAATTGAATCAAGAAGTTTATGCTCCCATTCATGACCTCCATGGAAATATCACAACTCTTTTAGATGCAGAAACAGGGCAAGTCGTCGAGTTTTATCGGTTGAGTGCATTTGGAGAAACCCTTTCCTACGATCAAAACGGGCAAGCACTGAATTCTCCAATAAATCCCTGGCGTTTTTCTTGTAAGCGTCTCGATGAAGAAACCAACTTTGTTTACTTTGGCAGACGTTACTACGACCCATCTTTAGGACGTTGGATCACAGCTGATCCATTAGGATTCACAGCCGGACCCAACCTTTATGCCTATGTGAACAATGCCCCGCTCACCCATATTGATCTTTACGGACTCTATGAAGTATCCATTGATGGGTTCATAAATCATCCCACTAATCGATTTTTACCTCGGAGGCAGTTTTTTCGCAGTTCGTTTGATAGAAGTTCATTATCGTCTGGAGGCATGACCACAAGTCATCTGTTGAGAAAAAAGGAAAGAAAGGCAGACCCCACTATTATATTTGACCAACACATGATGGATTTAGACTGCGCCAAGGAGCTCCCCAGCACCCATCGTGTAGGAAGTTGGAGAATACCTAAACTAGGCATAGGCTTTTCGAATGGCATTAAAAACACATTAGCAGATGCGTTAGAAAGTGGAAATGAGCTCTCAGAATTAGCAGGAGGACATGAAGTCGATGTCGTATATAACCCTAGCGGAGGCCTTACCAATGACATTTCCCGTTATTTTAGATCTAGAAATTATTACGCATCGAGAGTCGTCCCTGTATTGCATAAGACTTGGGATAATTTCTTTGACGAAAATGGAGAAGACGCGCGATACTTGCAGGTCGGATCGAGTGAAGCAATCGTGAATATTAGGAATGCATTGATGTCTTACAATCATGAACGCCGGGAACAAATCACCGTTTTAGCCATTGCTCCAAGCGCCTATATCGATAGAAAATATTGTAAAAGAGCTATCCACTACACAAGTCAGAATGATTTTGTCTATCTTTTAGACAGGGATGGAATGAAACGAAATGCCAGCAGCCTTCATATCCTCAAAAAACATGAAAATGCTAGCTTCTTCGATCATAGCTTCTGCAGCCCAACGTTTACTAAAGTTATTAGTGATCATGTTGCTAGTTTTTTGAACGGGTAAAAAAATGAGAAAGTTAATGTTACTTTTTGTCTCTCTTATAAGCTTTTCCTTTTTTAGTTTTTCTTTCTACAATTTACTGGGCTTTGACCAAGAAGAACTACCTACAGTTGACATTATAATTGATAAAGTTATAAGCAAAACACTCAGTAAATTGCAACAAAAACAACCGCTGTCAATGATCGGAATTGGAGGGGAACAAAAAAATGGAAAAGAAAAGGCTATAGACGTTAGCTTAGCATTAAATAAAATATTAAATAAAGAGGAGTGTCGTGAATTGGTTGTTGAATGCCTAGAATTGTATCTTAAAGACATCAATGACAGCGTTGAATTAAAGCAGTATTTGTATGAAACTCCCTTTACCAACAAAAACCTTGAACTTCGAATTTTTTTAACAAAACCAAATGGCGGTGATATTGTCGACCCTGATATCTGCATTATCTCCGTCGTAAATGGAATTATTTCATATCGCGTGCAAGCAGCCAATGATAAATATACCTACACGACTACAAAGGAATCCTATGAAGAAGCTCTAAAGATTGTCCAAGACAAAAAAATAGACAGCAATAAACCTCCTGAACCATAAGAAATTAAAAACGTTTTTATTATTCTGAATTTTAATGAATAGCAGCACCAAAGCCGCGAACGCGGCAGAAGCATGTAGCCATGGGCGTGAGCCCATGGAAAAACGAAATCAAATAAAAAGCCGTGAATACGGCGACAGGAAAATCAATAACATCTTTTGAATCAACATTTTACATTAAGTCTGTCGCCGCATCCGCGGCTCATGTAATTAATTTGATCTGTCCTCACGCCCATGGCTACATGCTCCGGCCGCGTTCGCGGCCAAAACACTACTAAGAAAGCTTTCAATCTTCTGCTATCCAAAGATTGTGTTAGGTAGATTACGCTGCTTGCAACTGCTCTACAACGCGAGCTGCAGCTCGAAATTCAGGAGAGATTCTATGATCCCCTTTCACATACTCGAGGATTTCAGTGAATTTTCGTACATCACTTTCAGCCAAACTCTTCATTTTAATTACAAAGGCACGTACCTCTTGTCGTAATGAATCCGTCTTAACAGAATCTTTTTCGATTTGTTTTTTTAAGTCAGCTCTTCTAGTCTCTATTTTCTGTTCTTCACGAATCTCTTCTCTTCGTTCCGCTACACGTTCTCTTTCACTCCGTCTTCCAGAAAGAAGGCTACAAAGAACGATATCAACGATATCTTTCACTAGGCCGGCACTAGGAGCATCGTCACGCGACGCTACCGCAGCCAATTCTCTCAGTGGATGATAGATTTTACCGTCTGCCAAAATATCTGTTATTGTTTTTTCTTTTGCTTTTTCCTGCTCAGCAGCCCTATATTCCTGAACAGCTTTCAAAACTGTTTTCCTTAAGGTCTGCATATCAGCGGCACTCAACCTAATCACAGATGTAAATTTAACAGGACTTCCATCTGGTCGATAAATTTTACTTGAATCAACTCCTGGATTTAAGCATGCATGAGAGTTTCCTTTATCATCGTCATAAAAATAACCAACAGCATTATTAAAATCTTTTTCGGAAGCCTTAAGACCCGAAATAGACCTACCGTTAGCATATACTATCAATACTCTCGTTGGATGTTGAGAAAAAACTTCTTTGAGTTTATCGCTAAGTGACTCCAGCTTATTTTCAGCTTGTTGCACCTCAAGAAAATCATTTATACCCTGCACATTTTGCATTAACCCTAAAATTCCATTTTGTATTTGGCCCCTTTCTTGAGATTCACTATCCTCTGGTAAACCCGGCGGATCTGCTTCTTTTAAACTGACACCAACATCCATTTCCAAAACCTCTGAATTTTCACCCCCTGCCTGCATTTCTTTTTCAATTTCCAGTTGAATTAATCTTTCTAGCTCTTCGTCACTCAATTCAGTCAAATTCCCAACGGCGAGTACATTCGAATCTAACTCTTTTTGAGAAATTAAATGGCTTTCTGACGAAACAACATGAGATTCTAAGTTACTCTCTTCCGGCTGGTTAAACGATACATCATAATCAGCCATTAATCTCTCTCCAAGACCTAGAATATCATCACCTTGAGATTGTACGACTGGTGGCATTACTTGCTGTTGAGGCACATTTTGCGAGTTATCTACATTATGGAGCATATTTACATCCTTTCAATAATTAAACAAAAATATAACTTCCTGTATTTAATTATATTAAAAAAATTATTTTAATAATACTTTTTTATTTAATTCGTAAAGTAAAGAACAAACAAATTAACGCAAACAATTAAAAATCATATGGTTAAAATATATTCAATTTACATAAAAAAACAAACATGAAAAGAACGTCTTGAAATAATTGTAATACTATGTTAGAATGAGCCCTAGTTCAATATTATGTTGAAAACGTAGTTATTTTATAAATTTAATAAAAAATGAGAGGAAAATATGTCATTCGGAAGTATTCCATCAGGCGGCGGAATGAGTGATCAGCAGCTTCAAAGCGCTTGTGACCTTTTTAACAGTGTTCAAGAGGAATTAAGGGCCGTAAGAAAAGAAAAAATAGTAGCAAAACAACAAAGTGACGCAGCTATTCAAAACATAGCGCGTTCGAATCCATTATTGGCAGCCGCTCTCAATGAGAAATTAAGAAGAGCACAGCAAGCACAACCAAAATCATAGGAGTATTCAAACAATGGCATCAGCTTTAGGAGATAAACCAGCAACTCAATCTCAACTTGGAGACTGGTTGACCGGGATGGAAAAAATTGGTTATGGATTGATAGCCAAAGGTGCTCAGAGAAGGGGTGTTCAGCCTTCGTTTCCAACGACGGCAAAAACAGAAGAGGCAAAACAGGATCACATGAATCGAGTTCAAGCAGCAACTGGACAAGTGTTTCCTCAGAGTGCTTTTCCTTCTATTCCTTTTGCTAACAAAAGGTCATAAATTATTAAAAATCAATGGCAAAAAGGACGATATTTGGTCCTTTTTGCGGCCTTGTTCACCTGTATAAGGAAACTACCGGCCATTTGATCATTTAATTTGCCCTTCTGTGTTCTCCGTGCCTCTGTGTTTCTAACTTTCAAAACACAGAGGCACAGAGAACACAGAGAGATGACCGAAAATGTGAACAAGGCCCTTTTTGCCATAAGTTTCTGAGAGTTTACAGGTGGGTTTTCCGGCCCTGATCTTATGTCGCTTTCTTCTTAATAAGCGAAGCGTTTGGAGCGCGAAAGTCCTCTTCCGCTCTGCCTTAAGCAACAAAGCGAAAGAGGACTTTCGCACTCCAAACGCTTCGCGTAGCATATAATACAAATCAACCTACATCTTAATTCTATTGTTCCTCCAAAAGCAATGGCAAAAATTGTACATTATCAAGTATAACGAGAAGTAAACATTTGTTCTGAGGTGGGTGATGGATATTTCTAAAGATAATTTCCTAAAGGCGGCGACGGGGGCTGGAATCGATCCTGAACGGGCTGAAGCGTGCTGGAATGCTCTTCAAGCGGTTCAGTCGCCTCTTTCAAGCACTCCGCTTTCTAAATTGCTTTTTTATGCTGGAAGTCTCGTTGTGATTGCATCCATGACCTGGTTAATGACATTAGGATGGGAAACATTTGGTGATTTAGGAATGCTTGCAATTGCGATGGTTTATAGCCTGATCTTCACGTTCTGCGGATCACTGCTGTGGAATAAATCTAAAAATAGAGGCGATTTAAGGGTCCCTGGCGGACTTTTTATCACGATGGCTGTTTGCATGACTCCCCTAATCGTTTACAGCCTGCAAAGCTACTTACATTTGTTTCCAGAGAAAACTCCCGATCATTACACAAACTTCTACTACCAGATCAGCTCCAGCTGGATATGGATGGAACTGGCCACAATCTTTACTGGAATGCTCGCATTACATTTTGTCCGCTTTCCCTTCCTTACACTGCCTATTTTCGTTTCTAGCTGGTTTTTTACAATGGATGTCATTCCTTTGCTCGTGGGAAACGATATCACATGGGACCAAAAAAACTGGATTTCTCTGTTTTTTGGCATTATCTTACTTAGCGTGAGCTGTTTCATTGACCAAAAGAGCAAAAAAAACTATGCCTTCTGGGGCTACCTGTTTGGGACTTTAGTGTTTTGGGGGGCTTTATCATCTTTGTCATGGGAGAGCAACAGCGAAATCATCCTATTTATCTACCTGATCCTCAATTTGTTTTTAATGATTGCTTCTATAGTAGTAAAGAGAAAAATTTTACTTGTGTTCGGAGTGATCGGGTTCTCATCTTACCTAGGACACCTAGCCTACGATCTGTTTAAAAATTCAATTGGGTTCCCATTTGCCCTGAGTGCTGTGGGTCTTCTAATCATCTATTCCGGACTGCTGTATCAAAAACATCGAAGTCGAATTGAATCGTATATCATCGACAAAATCCCTGTACGATTAAGAATTTTCTTCCACAAATGATTCCGACCAACTCTCTATTACCCTAACAAAAGATCTAAAACATCTATTTTCACTTCGCCAACTTCAGAATCACTCTCTCCAAGATGATGGTTAATATCAAAACGACGAAAATAGTTGAGGGTTGCTTCCATGGGTAATACCATTTCGTCACATTGTGCCTTTACATCTGAAACCATACGCACCCAACGCGGGGTTTGAATAATGCATGCCCAAACACTCATGGCAACATTTACCCAACCAAGAGTCTCTAGGACTTTACAATTATCAGACGAGGGACAGTGAGGACTTCCGCTATCCAGCCCTATCCCACCAGCAGCGAAGCCTGCTACAGGTATTAGTAGCCAAATGGCTAGCTCAATATATGATCCGGGGCTTCTAGAAAAAACTCTCACTGGATCGATCACACGCTGTAGTCGATCAATCGGATCCTTTAGCACATCTGTTGGTTTTACATGGTTCCAAGATTGAAACAAGTTCTCCACCAAACACTTTTCATTAAATAATGATGTCAATTCTCCGGTAAAAGAGATCTCGTTTTTTTTATTTTTCAAACAATCCTCTTTTAATTGATTGATTGTCAAGACAGGACTTCCCATCAACCCTCTCCTAAGTGGCAAGGTTTCTCGCAAAACAGAACGTCCCTCTTCTATTACTTGATTAAACGCATCAATTTTATAAGCCACAAACCCTCCGCGCACTGTAGTGGCTGTTGTGATGACAATAACAACTAAAGATAATCCGATAATAAAGTCTGAGAAGCCATCCATTGCCAATCCAGCTTGATATATAGTAGCAGCGGCTAAACCGGTCATCACTAAGCTTGCTGGAAACCAAGTGACAACACGATTTAATAGACGCCCAGCCTTACCGGAAGTCGATAACGGAATTTCATTCCAACTCTCATCAACAGGACGAACTGGCAAGGGGGCAAACGCAACCATAGTGAATTTCCTTATGTAGCAATTATTTCAAGTTGTGTATATATACATGGATAGTATATAACATACTCTCGGCTTATCCGTCACACAAAATAAAAAAGGATATGATTATGACAGGTCCTGTTGCTTCAAAGCCCACTGCAAATATGATTCCGCAAGAAAAAAATGAACTTCCGCCTGAGGCATCGGGTAATGCCCAATCCCCTCAGCAAATAGATATTGATCAACAAAGAGTAGAAGAATTAGCACACACTCTATGGTCCATATCAAATTTTGAAGCGGACAACTTCCCCAAGGATAAATGCGTAGTAGCTGCTGAAGACAGAGTGAAAGAAACTAAAATATCACCAAACCAATTGCTTAACGCTTATCCATCATATATTAAGAAAGTTGCTCAACAACACACTCCGGGTTGCAGAAAATTTTCATGTGATTCTCCGCGAAGAAGAGCTCAAGAGGCTCAAAAATCCACTGGAGGTA
>Ga0207113_1162_pt3 | contig 12007 bp, 14 predicted proteins | sample Alteio_BWMinHeat_69_FD_153559 | JGI IMG/M metagenome (GOLD analysis project Ga0207113, IMG submission 153559) | Enriched cells from forest soil in Barre Woods Harvard Forest LTER site, Petersham, Massachusetts, United States -... | ecosystem: Environmental > Terrestrial > Soil > Temperate forest >... | reverse complement strand
ATTCGCATTTGAGCTATAATATGAGTAGGAGGGTATGCCTATGAGTATTTTCCGAGCCGAACCAACCCGCATCGCCGAATGGAAAGAATTGGTGACTGAGGGTCAAGAAAAGTCGGGGTTTCGTTTAACGGAACCCGTTGAAAATTATGTCGTTATTACCCTCGACGCAAACACCGCCAATAGTCAATTATCATCGTCAGTGATCGCTATCGATTTTTTAAATAATATTCATATTCATTCTGTGAAAAATAGCCAAACGCTTCGATTTATTGGCGATCAATGTTTGATTTTAGCGGGATTATTTCCAGATCGTGCGAAACGCAAAAACGTCTCTGAAAATTATTTTAGGCATCTTGGTGAAAATGCCTATTATGTTTTATCGTTTGCAAGTTCACCTACAAAATTAGATCGCACGCTATTTTATCAATTATTCGAAAATTTTGCGGAATTGATTAAAGTGTTGCAAGCGATGCGGGAGTTTAGTCGGAGGATTAATTAACGCCGTGTTTCACTCGACTTTGGCCAATCACGCCGCTCTCGCCAGCTGATCTATCAACGCGTTCATTAATTCTGGCCAAAATACTTTATGTAAAAATTTAGCAAAAAAAGCATCCAAAATCGGCGTTTCTATCTACGAAGTGATCTGTTACGACGCCATGCTACGGTCACTGCGTTCCCTGCGCATAGGTTTCTGATTAAGGAAAATTTATTCGCTGCGCTCATGCTTGATTTACTTATCCTTCATACTATCAAAAAACTCACCATTTGTTTTTGTTAGTTTTAGGCGATCAATTAAAAATTCACCCGCTGCCAACTCATCCATCGGATGCAATATTTTTCGAAGAATCCACATTTTTTTAAGCTCATCTGGTTTCGTGATTAATTCTTCACGACGCGTACCGGAACGATTAATATTGATCGCAGGAAATACGCGTTTTTCTGCAATACGGCGATCCAAATGAATTTCCATATTGCCGGTACCTTTAAATTCTTCGTAAATAACTTCATCCATTTTCGAACCCGTATCGACCAATGCGGTTGCGATAATCGTTAAACTGCCACCTTCTTCAATATTTCGCGCAGCACCGAAAAAACGTTTCGGGCGTTGCAATGCATTCGCATCCACACCACCCGTTAATACTTTTCCAGATGCAGGAATAACCGTGTTATAGGCACGACCTAAGCGCGTAATGGAGTCTAATAAAATCACGACGTCTTTTTTGTGTTCGACCAAACGTTTTGCTTTTTCGATCACCATTTCTGCGACTTGCACGTGACGCGCTGCAGGTTCATCAAACGTACTGGCAACGACTTCGCCTTTCACTGAACGTTCCATTTCAGTCACTTCTTCAGGACGTTCATCGATTAATAACACCATCAAAATACATTCAGGATGATTATGCGTGATTGAATGCGCGATGTTTTGCAGCATCATTGTTTTGCCTGCTTTTGGCGGAGAAACAATTAAACCACGCTGACCTTTTCCAATCGGCGAAGCCAAATCAATCATGCGCGCGGTAATATCTTCTGTTGAACCATTACCAATTTCCAGTGAAATTCGTTTATCCGGATGCAACGGCGTTAAGTTTTCAAAGAGGATTTTTTTGCGCGTATTTTCAGGTTTATCAAAATTGGTTTGTTCGATTTCTAATAAAGCAAAATAACGCTCGCCTTGTTTGGGCGGACGAATTTTTCCTACAATCGTGTCACCCGTGCGCAGACCAAATTTTCGAATTTGATTGGGTGATACATAAATATCATCGGGACCTGCCAAATACGAGCTGTTGGATGAACGTAAAAAACCAAATCCATCTTGTAAAATTTCGAGAACACCATCACCATAAATATCTTCGCCATTTTTGGCATGTGTTTTAAGAATCGAAAAAATCATGTCTTGCTTGCGCATACTGTTGACGTTTTCGATATTGACACTTTCAGCTAATTGACTTAATTCGGCGGGACTTTTATCGCGTAACTCGGTTAGATTCATAGATATTTCTTGCCTTTGTTGATGTTAAATAAAATTGAAGTATTTGAATTTACTCGAAAATAATGGGCACACACTGGATTGGTTGTTTAAAAATGGGGGATTAAATCTGAGTTTTATGTTTCTATGTTAAACGGTTTATTTTGGAAATGCAAGGGTGATGTGCGCGGCGACAAATCAGTCATCACCCTCATTGACACGATTTACTGATTTTCCTCAAGAAATGCGACCAATTGCGATTTGGTGAGTGCGCCTACTTTATTTGCAATCATTTCACCACCTCTAAATAACATTAAACTGGGAATGCCGCGAACACCGTATTTTCCAGGCGTTTCTTGATTGTCATCAACATTCACTTTGACAAATTTCACGCGATCTGCAAATTGCTGCGCGACCTCATCAACAACCGGCGCTAACATGCGACAAGGGCCGCACCACGGCGCCCAGAAATCTACAAGCACAGGCAATTGAGAATCTAATACGTCTTTTTGAAATTGTTCATCGCTTGTTGCTAAAACTAAATCGCTCATTATCAACCTCATCACTTAAATGATACAATCTGCAATGCGAATTAAGAGCTGAACCCCTCAAACCATCCGTAACCCCAACATTTACTCGCTACTGACTGATAGTTCAGCTCTTAATTCGCATTGCAACCATCGTAAACGAAAATGGATGTTTTCGCCATGGCCAAATTACATTTTTATTATTCCGCAATGAATGCGGGCAAAAGCACCGTGTTATTGCAATCAAGCTACAATTACAATGAACGCGGAATGGACACTTTACTTTACACGCCAATTATCGACGATCGATTTGGAAAAGGAAAAATTGCTTCGCGCATTGGGTTGGATCATGATGCCATTGCAATCGACAAATCATTTAATATTTTTGACTCTGCTAAAAAAGAAGCGGAAAAAAATCCTAATATTAAATGTATTTTAGTGGATGAAGCGCAATTTCTCACAAAAAAACAAGTTGAACAATTAACCTATATTTGTGATGAATTAAATATTCCTGTTTTGACGTACGGCATTCGTTCAGATTTTCGTGCAGAACCGTTTGAAGGCAGTATTTATTTATTAGCACTTGCCGATAATATTATTGAGATAAAAACCATTTGTCATTGCGGAAAAAAAGCGATTATGAATATGCGGATTGATGCGTCTGGCAACGTGGTTACCGAAGGTGCGCAAATAGACATTGGCGGTAATGAAAAATATATTGCAACGTGTCGGAAACATTTTCGGTTAAGGCAGGCGAAATGAGTTAAAACATTTCCCCAAAATCAATGTCGATTTGGTGATTTCTTATCAGGTTGATCAATTGACAAAATAACCCTCCAGGGCTCCCGCATTAAAATTCGCATCGAGTCCGTTCGCTTTTTTGTTGTGGTTAGGGTAGCACTTTCGGGGACGCCGCGAGTACATCCCTGTAGGCTCGGTAATGTCATCCATGACATTAACGCCCCTCAAGCGCTACCCATAACCACAACAAAACGCTCACTACCTCAAACCTGGGTTCAAAGAACGAGATACTTTCAAGACGCAGTACTAATTACTGAAGTTGTTCAAATTTTAATGCGGGAGCCCTGTAACCCATTACATTATTACTGCTATATTGTAATCTCAAGGTGACGTAACAGATCACTCCGTAGATAGAAACGCCGATTTTGGATGCTTTATTAAGGAATCTCCATCAACCATCGCCACGCAGGAATAATGTGGATGTGATATTTTTTTCCATCGTGTTGAATGGTTTCTTCACCGGATTCATCTTCGGTGATTAACAAACCACTTTTGAGCTGATAAGTTTGCAGCGCATCCACCAATCCATCGATTTCGCGCTTTTTTGGTTTTGGGATCCTGCAAATTTTCACACACTTGAATGGCGTGGCCGACACCAAAACCATCGCGCGTGACAAAATCACATTCTTTTTTTTCTCTGTGATAATACACTTCAAAATTTTGTCGCAATAACTGCAAATAAACGATGTTTTCTAATGTGCGACCACGATCTTCACTCACGCGAAACCCGACGCACTCTGCTAATGCTTGATCAATAAAATAAATCTTTTTGGGGGAAAATGCTTGAGTTCGAACCGAAAAAGAAAAACGCTCTACCACAAAAAATAAAAAACAATTTTCACAATATTCGCAATATTCCGACACCGTTCTTGCATTTGAAAGCCCTAACAATTTTCTCAAAGAATTATAGGTAAATTCTTTGGTATTATTACTCGCCAAATAATAAATCATTGCCTTTATTGCCGTTATATTATCAATTTTATTTCTGACAATAATATCTTTGTAGAGAATATTTTCGTATAAATTATGCAAATATTCTTTTTGACGTGTTGCCAAATATTCTGGAAAAACCGCCGAGTATTTTAAATTCTGAAAAATATTTTTTAATCAGTGCAACATCGGTTAATCCATACTGTTTTTCTTTTAATAAACTTTCATTTTCTCGTTGAATATATTCTCTGAAAGAATAGGGAAATAAATGCAATGCGATATTTCGTCCAGTTAAATGCGTGCCTAATTCATAACTTAATAAATTCGCATTCGATCCCGTCACAAAAATTTTTTTTCTTTCGTTATGTAATCGCCGCACAAAACGTTCCCAACCAATAAAATTTTGCACTTCATCAAAGTAAAACGTTTTTTGCAAACCATACAACTCGATAAACACTTCTACCAAGCGTTGACAATCCTCAAGCTGAAAAGATGCCAAACGCTCATCGTCAAAATTAAGGTAATAATTGGATTCGGTCGCGCGTTGTCGAAGTGCTCGCATCCAAGTGGATTTTCCACAACGACGCACACCGCTCAAAACAATCACTTGTGAATTCGTCACAAAACGCTCGATGGCCTGATAGGATTCGCGAGACACAAACGCATCGGGAACGACTTCCATTGCTGATTGCTCAAGAACGATGTGTTTTAAAGTCTCTTTATCCATATGAAAAATAAGATGAATTTTATTGTTTGAACTATTAGTGCTAATTTTAGCATTAATATTGTAACTGTCAATGCAAATTTATACATAAAAATGTGAACTGTCGGTACATATATATTATTGACCTGTTTACCGTGAAAAAATAACTCACCGTTCATTTATTATAATCATCAATGCAAAGTTTTATACCAAATTATGTACTGTCAATGCAAATAAGTATAACTGGTTGTTTTTTTAATAAAAAAATTACGCCTTGCCACACTGGAATAATCTCGATAGAATGCCGCTGTCCAAACCACAGCGGAGTCGCCATTCTCATGACGTTTCAACGCATTCAACCTTGGTTAGTCGTATTTGCTGCATCTCTCTTTTTCTTCTTTGAATTTCTGCAAATGAATATGTTTAACGCGCTCAATCCGTCGCTATACGTTGCCTTTCATTTAACGGATTCGACACAATTAGGCCAATTGTCCGCTTCTTTTATGTTTTCCATGGTTCTCTTTTTATTTCCGGCGGGAATGATTTTAGATCGTCTTTCAACCAAGAAAGTGATTTTATGGGCGATGGGTTCTTGCGTTGCCTTTGTCTTTTTATTTTCATTCACAACCACTTTATTGCAGGGCGAAATATGCCGTTTGATGACAGGGATTGGTGATGCGTTTTGTTTATTAGCGTGTGTACGATTAGCGTCTCGTTGGTTTCCGCCGAAACACATGGCATTAATAGTGGGCTTGGTTGTTACTGCCGCAATGATTGGCGGCATGGTTGCGCAAACGCCGTTAACGGAACTGGTTAAAATGGTTGGATGGCGAAGTGCTTTGCGCATCGATGCGGTAGTCGGTATTTTGATGTTGTTAACCATATTATTTTTGGTGCAAGATTTTCCTACGGGCACAAAAGCATTTTTTGAAGCGCAACATGCCGCATTGGAAAAATTAGGATTTTTTCACGCGCTCAGTCGAACTGTTATGAATATACAAAATTGGCTCGCGGGACTTTTTGTCTCCTTGGTCAATTTGCCGTTAATGTTATTAGGCTCAACGTGGGGCGGTTTTTATCTCACACAAACACAACATCTGTCATCTATTGATGCCTCTTTTGTTGATAGCCTGCTTTTTTTTGGAATGATTATTGGATCGCCCGTGGTTGGTTGGATATCCGATAAAGCAAGACAACGCAAAATGCCCATGATTTTCGGCACAATCGCATCACTGATAATTATTTTAGCGATTATGTATTTACCCAATCTCTCTTATGATAGTTTAGCTATTTTATTTTTTATGCTCGGATTTGCGATCAGTTCGCAAATTATTGGGTATCCGTTGGTTGCCGAAAGCAATCCCAGTATTTTAACCGGCACATCCGAAGGATTGGCATCCGTATTAATCATGTCGGGTGGATTTTTAATTCCTGTGTTTCCTATGCTGTTAAATTTACATTGGAATCACGCGATGAAAAACGGCATTCCACAATATGCCTTACACAATTATCATTTGGCATTTTTAATTATGCCGATTGCGTTTTTAATTGCGCTCATTGCGGCTTTTTTAGTGAAAGAAACGCGGTGTCGATCGTTTGAGGAATCGCAGGAAGATATTAAAAAAAAGGAAGTTAGTAATGGCACATGCTTATCGTTGTAATTCCGCGGAAGTGTGAGTGTGAGTGTGAGAAAATATTTTTCTAGCGCAATTCTTCAGGATCAATAATACTCACAACGCGATCAATAATTTCTTCCATCAATGATTGATCGAGTGTCTCGACGTATTTTGCTGAGCCTGCTTTTACGCGCGCATTAAGGTCAAATGAATATATTTCATTGCAGAGCGCAACACCAACCGTGTCATAACCACCCCTGACATGAACACAAACACCCATCGAGCGCGCAAAATTTCCACCAGAGGTAATCGGCACCATTGTGACTATCCCAAGTTGATTTGATTCTCGTGTGGTAAGCACAACAAAACGATGCATACCTTTAATCTCTTTTCCCACGGTCGGACTTGGGTCTAACCAATATACATCGCCTCGATTTGCAATAGATTTTCTCATTAAAATCTTTCCCGCCCAACAGGTTTTAACTCTCTTATCCACTCAGTCTCTTTCATCAACGCCTTCATTCTTTTTGGCGTGCATCCTTTTAATAATTCAGCTAACGTATAACGTCTGCGTTTTCTGTGACTGGCGCGCATAGGTTTTATCATCACGCCTTGCTTGGTCACATCCAATAACAGCTTAGCGCCCACTTCTATATGCAATGTTTCTAATACGTGCGCTGGAATCGTAATAATCGCCGCCCCACCTTGTTTTCGAACTGTTACTGTTGTCATAGACACCTCATCCAGATTAATGAGGGAAGTATAGCACATTTGTGCTACTTCGCTACGATCTAATAAAGGCGTTATTGTTGCGGTCATTTTAATTGCTTCATAAAATAATGCAAAATGAGAGGAACAAAATAGCATCCAAAATCGGCGTTTCTATCTACGGGGTGATCTGTTACCAGATGGGAAAATTATTACAATACCGTGTTTTTAAGACAAATTCGCATAACTCAACACCAACCACTTCGCGCCGTGTTTTTCGAATTTAATATGAACACGGGCGTGCTCACCTTGACCTTCGTGATTGACGATAACGCCCGCACCGAATTTGGGATGTGTGACGCGTTGACCAATAGAAAAACCAGACTCGTGTTTTTTTGATTTCACATAAGATTCTTTTTTCGGTTTTGGTCGTGCAAAATAAATCGGATTATCAGCACCATAGGCAATCGGTTTTGAAACAGTTAATTTTGGACGAACGCGATACACCAATGACTCTGGAATTTCCGCTATAAAACGCGATGGCGCGTGGAATTGACCTTGCCCGTATAATTGCCGATGTTCGGAGCAACTTAAGAATAACTTTTTCATCGCGCGAGTCATGCCGACATAACACAAGCGTCGTTCTTCTTCTAAACCATCGCGCTCATTCACCGACATTTGATGCGGAAATAATTGTTCTTCCATGCCAACCATAAAAACAACCGGAAATTCTAGTCCTTTTGCAGCATGTAGTGTCATTAAACTCACATAATCGGTTTGTGAATCCGCTTGTTGCTCGCCCGTTTCTAAAACCACATCGGCTAAAAACGCTTCAATTTCCGATAAATTGTCATGTTCTGGTTTGACTACAAATTCGGTGGTTGCAGTAATTAATTCTTTTAGGTTTTCTGTGCGCGATAATCCTTTTTCGGATTTATCTTCTTTGTGTGATTGCAATAAACCTGTTCGCAATAACATTAAATCCACACATTCCGCTAATTTTAATTTTTTACATTCAGCGCTTAATTGATCGATCATCATAATAAAAGTTTCAAGCGCGCTGTGTGTGCGTGTTGCAAATAAATTGTTGGATAAACATTGCTGCGTTGTTTCCCATAACGAAACGCTGTTTTCGCGCGCTAAATCACGTATTTTTGAGAGTGTCGTTTGACCAATACCACGAACAGGTGTGTTAATGATACGCTCATAAGCGGCATCATCATTGTGATTAACCATTAATCGCAAGTAACTTAACGCATCTTTAATTTCAGCGCGCTCAAAAAATCGAAATCCACCGTAAATGCGATAGGGAATTCTTGCTTCCAGCAATGCTTCTTCGAGTACGCGAGATTGTGCGTTGGAACGATATAAAATCGCAAAATCATTGAGGCCAAAATCATTGCGTGATAATTGTTTGATTTCAGAAACAACGTGTGATGCTTCTTCACGTTCATTAAACGCTTCAAAAAGGGAGATCAAATCGCCTTTGTCGCCCGACGTCCACAATGTTTTTCCCATGCGATTTTTATTTTTATCAATGACTGCATTCGCCGCATCTAAAATAGTTTTTGTTGAGCGATAATTTTGTTCTAATCGAATCGTTTTGGCATTTTTTAAAATCTTTCGAGAAATGCTGAATATTTTTAACTTGCGCGCCACGCCAACTATAAATCGATTGATCATCATCGCCCACCGCCATCATACATGTTTTTTGACCCGTCAACATTTTTAACCAGCGATATTGAATGGTATTGGTATCTTGAAATTCATCGACTAAAATATGTGAAAAACGCTGTTGATAATGCGATTTAATGCTTTCATTATTTTGCAATAATTCATACGAGCGTAATAATAATTCTGAAAAATCAATTAATCCTGCGCGTTGACAAACAGCTTCGTATTCTACGTAAATTTGTTGTAATTTTTCTGTTGTATAATCATCCGTGCCAGCGACTTTATTGGCGCGCACACCATTTTCTTTATTATTATTGATAAACCATTGCGATTGTTTCGGTTCCCATTTTTTTTCATCTAATTCCATCGCGCGATGAATGCGTTTAATTAATCGCAATTGATCTTCGGAATCAATAATTTGAAATGCTTGCGGCAATTGCGCTTCATTAAAATGCGTACGCAATAAGCGATGCGCTAATCCATGAAATGTGCCAACCCACATTTGATTGACTGAAACGCCGCGTAATTTTTCAATGCGACCTCGCATTTCGTTCGCGGCTTTATTGGTAAACGTGACGGCTAAAATTTCATACGGCGAAACATGATGTTCCGCCATTAAATAGGCCATGCGATGCACTAGCACGCGCGTTTTGCCACTGCCAGCGCCGGCTAGCACCAACAAATGCGACAGCGGCGCTGTTACTGCTTCACGCTGCGCATCGTTTAAGGAACCGGTAATGTCATGTAATTCTGCCATGCGGGAATTGTACTGTACTTTGTGTGATAAAAGAAATTATTTTGAAAGTAACGATAATTTTACGTAATTGACTGAATGATACAAACTTGCGATGATGTTTTTCCAATAAAAATCGAGAAAAATATGCTCTCTAAAAAAAAATTACTGACCGGCGATACTCCCACGGGAAAATTACATTTGGGGCATTGGGTCGGCTCACTGGAAAATCGTGTGGCATTGCAAAATGAATATGACTGCTATTTTTTAATTGCTAATCCCCATGCGTTTTCAACAAAAGCAGATAAGCCGCAAGAAATTCGAGAAAGTGTGTTGGATATTGTTTTAGATTATTTATCTGTGGGTATTGATCCGAAAAAAAGTTGTGTCTTTTTGGAATCAGATATTCCAGCGATTTTTGAATTAGCGACTTATTTCAGCATGATTATGTCGTATCCGCGATTGATGCGAAATCCTACCATTAAAGATGAAATTCGCGATAAACAATTGGGTGATCAATATTCGATGGGGTTTTTGTGGTACCCCATTTTACAAGTCGCCGATATTTTAGCGTTTCGTGCTGATGTCGTTCCTGTGGGTGAAGATCAAGCTGCACATTTGGAATTGGCGCGCGAAATTGCGCGTAAATTTAATCAATTGTATTGCGGTGTCGATGCGCATTTGAAAGACGAAGAAAATCTTAAAGCAGGCGGATTATTTCCAATTCCTGCAACGATGCTTGGTAAAACCAAAAAATTAATGGGTTTGGGCGCGCCGAATGCAGAAGGTCATTTATTGAAGATGAGCAAATCGCTCAATAATTCTATTTTGCTGTCGGATGATGCGGATATCGTGCGACAAAAAATTATGAATATGTACACTGATCCGAAACGCATGCGCGCAACCGATCCCGGCACCGTTGAAAATAATCCGTTGTGGATTTTTCATGATGTATTTAATACCGATAAAACATGGATAAATGATGCCAAAAATAAATATCGTCACGGGCAAATAGGTGATGTGGATTGTAAGAAAAAATTAATTGAAGTGATTGTGGCATTGTTAGAACCGATGCAAAAGCGCCGCAAAGAATTTTCTGGAGATCAGCGCTATATTTTATCGGTGATTCGTGATGGCGCAGAAAGAGCTAATATTATCGCGAATAAAACATTGCGGGATGCGAAAGAGTTTTTGAAACAAGTTTATTAGATGATGGCTCTGTACACGACAAAATTTTAGACGATGAACAGTTGAATGTGCGTTCTTTCCTGCACACCGATCCATTCATACCGCGCGGTCGTTTGCACTCGCGCTTCCATCAACTTCTCGCTAGCAAATGAAATATAGCTAAACCATCTCACCTGGATTATTATTAAATCTTACAGCAGGATAACAGGCACCCATGTCATCTGCATTAAATTAAGAGGAATTAATTTATGCCCAAGGAAGACAAGCAACGTTCGAATTATGAGGGATATAGGATACCAACTCTTTCAGAGGTGGAAAAAACACTACGACCCGTCAATCTCGAGTATCGCCGCCAAAACTATATTTTTTTTCCTCTGCACCCACCGACTGCGCCAGAAACGCATGAGGTTATTTTGTTTTTTGGACAGTGGTTTACTCAAATCTCAATCAAAACATTGCCACTGCTTTTAATGTTTCTCATTCAAAAAGATAATCCTGTTGTATGGATAAAACACTTTTTAGATAGACGTCATGGCGTTCCTGCTGGCTCACTATTTCATGTATGTATTCGCGATGATCAAACCGGCAGTGTTTCAAAAGCAATATTAGCACTTAGCAAACGCATGCAATTTTACGCAGGAAATTATTCGCCTCAATTTTTTAGCACAACTTATCTCGCAGTCGCACCGGATGCAAACACAGCTGCCGAACTTAATTTGCCTCGTCAGGATCACTATCCACAAAGTTCAATTACAATCGAGTTATCTACCGGAAAAGCTCGATCTGCTATACCCAGTCATCAGGACTTGTTGAGTTTATATTCTGCCAGATCAACGATGAATGCGAATAGAGTGGATGCAAATAAATTGACGCCAAACCTTTTTGTTGCAAAGCTCCAAACAATTATCAATGAAATTCAGTCGATAATAACTAATTTTGATAGCCATAAATTATATTTACGCCCGACACTCAATGAAATTGGTAGGCTATTTTCATTAGTCATATTGCCATCGGATGACAAACCTGAGTATCAAGAGAAGGAGGCACTTTGCCGCCTCATTGAATTTTTTCAATCAACGCGAGATCAGTTTAAAGCAGATCCATTTTTAATGCCGCTGAGAGGAAAGACATTACTTTTACTGAAGTACTGCGGAATTTTTT
>Ga0207113_1183_pt1 | contig 12057 bp, 4 predicted proteins | sample Alteio_BWMinHeat_69_FD_153559 | JGI IMG/M metagenome (GOLD analysis project Ga0207113, IMG submission 153559) | Enriched cells from forest soil in Barre Woods Harvard Forest LTER site, Petersham, Massachusetts, United States -... | ecosystem: Environmental > Terrestrial > Soil > Temperate forest >... | reverse complement strand
GCCACTCCTACGGGAATATCGAATTGATTTAGAAGGTGGAAGAGTTGGAATATTGCCTGTTCTCCATTTTCAGAGGGGATTGCTGTCGTTGAGAAAATGGCCGCACGGACAAAGCGGGATGGGGGAGTGAAATCACCGGGGATTCCGACCATTCCAGATCCCTGTCCGAAGGGTTCGAGTGTGATTCCGTTTAATTTCAGTGGGGAGGCATTAAAAGGAGTGAGATTGATAAAGTTTCTGAGGTTGGTCATGTGCCAGTTCGATTTAAATGCAACGAAAGTAAAAACTCTCAACATCACAGGAAATAGCAAAGCGGAAGATATCTCTCTCTTACTTAAATGAGGTTTCATGTAGAATTAGGTTACGGCAAACATGGCTCAAAAGCTGTCAATTATAGACAAAAACTTAAACTTTGAGGAATTAAAATGGCTGCAGCAGGACCATCTCAATTTCATGGTTATTTTGGAGATTATCGCATTGAACAATGTGTAATGGCTGCAAAAGACCCCAACGGAAAACCAACTAGATTTTTATATTCTGGAATTTCATATCGCCCTCCTAATCCTCCCGATGATTTCATAAAAGTAGATATGCAACAAAAAGGAAATAAATTAGTTCCCTTCGATCTTAATGTAAGAATAGAAGCAGAGCACTCCCCTGAAATTTATCGTAGGTATCAACTACGTTATCAAACAGCAAAGGAATATACGTTCATTAAAGACCTCGGCCAAGGAGCTTTTTCCAAGGTCGTAGAAGCCTCTAGAGATGGAGTTTCTTATGCGGTTAAATTCCAATATCCTGATCCAGAAGACAATGCTGAACTTGTTAAACTCTCTAACGTCTGTGAAGAATCATTTGTTATCTATCTCAATAGAAAAGAGCAAGACCTATTAGAGCAGATACGAAGAATCGGTAAAACGGCAGAATCTTTAGTGACAACATGCTATGAGGGGTTGGATCTCACGGATATCGATGGTTCAAGAGGCCGCTTATCCACTTATGAATTGTGTCAAACCACTCTATTTGAGCATTTTCAATCTACGGCCGTTCACCCACTAAGAGATACAAAGTCCGTTGGTTATCAACTATGCAACGCATTGGAGTTTTTCAAACGAAATGGCTTAATCCATTTCGACATCAACCCTAAGAACATCGGAATGAATTTACGCCCAAATCCAAATAACGCAAATAAGCTTGAACCACATATAAAAGTATTGGATTTTGGCTGTGCTCATGTATTAAGTGACACTGAACATGGTACGTACACCCACGCAAGATTGAAGCCTTTAAATGCTACAAAATTGTTAACCAATATGTGGAACCGATCTCCTGAAGCCGCTGCATTGACAATTTTAGATACACAAGCTATTCCTGAGCATATGTTTAAGCATGTGAATAAAGCCTATCATGAACATGTAGGACCAGGGATCGACACGTGGGGAGTCGGCACTGTTTTAGGACAGATGTACTGCAAGACAATCGATGCCAGCAAGATAATCGATGACAGTAAGGTAATCGATGACAGTTCTCTTGAAAATTTTCACATCCAAACGGTCATTACTTACACACCATATGATAAATCTCTTAGCGATTTGGCCACAAATGTAAATCTATGCGAACGTATTAGAAAAACCATTGGACCCATGCCCAAAGATTTATGGACAAAAAGCTTTATCGCTCTTACACATCCGGAACGCGAACAATTCATCACCGGTCCTTTACAAGAAGAACCATTGCTCACTTCTTTTCTAGCGCAACGAAAAGAGGAATATGGAAAAGATCCTTCATTCGAAGATCTAATCGTACAAATGCTTCAATACTCAAAAAAGCAGATACAAGATCCATTGGGACATCCAGTGTTTAATGTCGACAGAGTGCATAACCCAGAAAACTTTCCTGGAGTCGATATGAGGTCGTTAGACCACTCTTTTGATCTAAATCCCCAGAAAAAAGTTGAACCGCAGGGCGCAGAGACGCAGGTAGAGGGTGGATCGAGTGAAACGATGCGTGAATGAGGTTTCATATGGATCAAAATTTTACAGATAGCGTGACAGCTGCGATTCAATTAGCTTTTAGCAATGCTCAGCAACGACAAAACACAGAGGTTACCGACAATCACCTCTTGGAAGCTTTTCTAAAGGAACCAGAAGGGTATTTCAATTCCATTCTCGCAAATCTGAATACCACTCCCTCCACCCTCCTTCAAGCCGTACAGCAAGAGCTGAGTCGGCTGCCCACCTTCAGCGGAGCTACCCAGGCCCCAACTCCGTCCCGTAACCTGCAAAACCGCATCGCAGACGCCCAAAATATTGCACAAAAATGGAAAGATACTTACCTCAGCAGCGATCACTTTCTCCTTTCCTACTGGAAAAATGGTGGGGAGCCATTTGCCAAATGGAGAGACAACACACAAATCACCTATAAACAACTCGAAGAGACTATTCAACAGATCAGAGGAGGACGTCACATGGATTCACCAAGCGCAGAATCAGGATTACAAACACTTGAGAAATTTTGTAAAAACCTCACTTCACTCGCCCGTGAAGGCAAATTAGACCCAGTGATCGGCCGTGACGAAGAGATTCGCCGTACCATGCAGGTGCTGAGTCGACGGACCAAAAACAACCCCCTGCTTATTGGAGAACCAGGAGTTGGAAAAACAGCGATTGCCGAAGGGCTCGCCCAACGCATTGTCCAAGGGGATGTGCCCGACTCTCTCCGCAACAAGGAGCTCGTCTCTCTCGATATGGGCAGTTTGGTTGCCGGGACCAAATACAGAGGTGAGTTTGAGGAGCGTTTAAAAGGGATCTTAACCGATATTGATAAAAGCGAAGGCAAAATTATCTTATTTATTGATGAGGTCCATACGCTAATTGGAGCGGGAGCTACCGAAGGTGCAATGGATGCCGCCAATCTACTCAAGCCTGCACTAGCACGCGGAACACTCCACTGCATCGGCGCAACAACATTAAAAGAATATCAGAAATATATCGAAAAAGATGCTGCTCTTGAACGCCGTTTCCAGTTGGTACTGGTCGAAGAACCAAGCCTTGAAGATGCGATCGCGATCTTGCGAGGCCTAAGAGAGCGCTATGAAATCTTCCATGGGGTCCATATCACAGAATCAGCCATCCACTCCGCAGTGTTTCTATCTCACCGTTACATTTCCGATCGTCAACTTCCAGACAAAGCGATCGATCTCATCGATGAGGCCGCCAGCCTCATCCGGATGCAATTGGGAAGCCGTCCTCTTTCCATCGACACCAAAGAACGTGAACTCACAAGCCTTATCGTAGAAAGCGAAGCGCTACGCCGAGAAAACAGCCCAACGGCAATTGCAGAGAAAAATAGAGTCGAAGGACGTATCGCCCAGCTCAAAGAAGAGTTGTCGGTCTTAAATCAACAGTGGGACCAAGAAAAAAAGCTCATAGAAAACCTGAAAGAGAAGAAAAACACCCTCGAACAATGGCGTTTCCACGAGGAAGAGTTGGAACGCAAAGCCGACTACAACAAAGTGGCGGAATATCGCTATAAAAAAATTCCTGAACTACAAAAGGAGATCGAAGAGATCCAGAAACAACTCGACGATAAACCCAACCGACTTTTGCAGGAAGAAGTCGATGAAAACCTCATCGCTCATATTGTTTCCAAATGGACAGGTATCCCAGTAAATAAAATGCTCGAAGGAGATGCTCAGCGCCTTCTGCGTCTCGAGAGTGAACTAGAAAAAAGGGTTGTTGGACAAGATCTATCTATCCATGCTATCTGCGATGCAATCCGTCGCTCCCGCTCTGGTTTGGCTGATCCAGGACGCCCTATGGGAGCTTTTTTGTTTATGGGACCCACAGGCGTTGGTAAGACAGAGCTGGCTAAGGCCCTTGCGGAGCAGCTTTTCAATCAAGAGGAAGCCCTCATCCGTTTTGATATGTCAGAGTATATGGAGAAACATAGCACATCGAAACTCATTGGTTCTCCTCCTGGATATGTCGGGTATGAGGAAGGAGGACAACTCACAGAGGCTTTAAGACGCCATCCTTATGCTGTTGTTTTGTTTGATGAAGTAGAAAAAGCCCATCATGACGTCTTTAATATCCTATTGCAAATTTTCGATGATGGAAGAATCACTGACAGTAAAGGAAGAGTTGTCAATTGCAAAAACGCCCTTTTTATTATGACTTCCAACCTAGGATCAGAACAACTTCTTGCCAAGATGGAGCATTCTCGTGAAACAATTTCTAAAGAGACTCTTTTAGCAATCTTAGATCCCATTCTGAAACAGCATTTCAGACCAGAATTTATCAACCGTTTAGATGAGATTCTCCCTTTCCTTCCCCTACGTAAAGAGGACATGGAAAAAATCGTACTCATTCAACTCCACAACCTAGCCAAACGTTTAAAAGAACGTCAAGTCGATTTAAAATGGGATAAAAAAGTCCTTGCCCACCTCGCAACAGAAGGGTATGACCCCTTCTTTGGTGCTCGTCCACTCAAACGATTGATCCAGCAGGACATCATTAATATGCTTTCCAAAGGGATTTTAGAAGGTAAAATCCCTGCACATAGTACCGTGGAAATCACGCTAGATAAAGAAAGTATCGGCTACTTGGTCATTTAATTTAACGCCAGTTTTGGATAAGCAACCGCATTGGGGTCTGGCTTGGTATTCTGATATTCTGGGGGGCATAGGGGTCAGGCTTGGTGGTATTCTGGTATTTTGGTGTCCATCGTTATAGACTGGGCAACGAACACCAAAATATCAGAATATCAAGCCTGACCTCAGTGCCGGTTATCCAATCTGTGTTCTCTGTGCCTCTGTGTTTCTAAAATTTGGCATGATTCAAAAACAATAGACTTCTTTCGAAACTGTAATCCCGTGCCTCTCTGCCTTTGCCTCCATCCTATTACTCATGAGTCTTTAGATTAGACGTACAGCTACTTTGCAGCTGTGATAAAAAACTATACTGCTAAGCATAAGCACGGAAACGCAAAGACGCAAAGCCCCAAAGGCGCAAAGCCTTCGGCTCTCCCAGAACAAAGGAGTATTATTTCAGGTTAAACCTTTTTAAGTTTTTCGATTAAAAAAAACGAATAAACATTAATTATGCTATAATAGTTAGTATAACGTTGCTATTTGTTATTTTATTTTTTATAAATTAAATACAGGTTAGTTATGATACCAGATGTATCTTTATTAACAAATCAGCTAAGTGCTAGTGCGTCAGATGTTGAAAAAAAATTGTCCAGCAGAACAGAAAGATTTTGCACCTGGAACGCCAAAAGAAAAAAAGAAATACCTGCATGGTGTCAAAAACACATTGAAATCCACAAATCATTCGAAAAAATGTTAGGTGAAATTCGAGCTCAAGGACAAGAGGTGTCAATCTCTCCTGAAATGATGCATGTTTATAAAAAAAGCCAAGAGCTTTTAGGGAAATTGTCTGGTGTAACTTATTATCCAAAATTTTTAGAGTTAATCCAAGCAGGCAAGACGCGTGATCCTCAAAGCCCCTTAATGGTACGCCCTAACCAAGAAGAGCGCATTCAACCACACCATTTTCAATGGCATTTAAATACAGCTCTTTTGATGGATGTTCACAAAAGAACTTCAAATCAAGCCTTAAAGAAACAGATTGAATTTTTAATCTTAAATTACCTAGCGAAGGCAGCAAGTATTGGAGTTGAAGATAACAGAGCTGTTCTACTGTCTCAGGTAGGTGCTTTTGACGACTTAATACAACAAGAATATCACAGGGAATCTTCTGTTTATGAATCTCTTATCAAAAATGAAATTTTGAAACAATTACCAAAAAATTACTTAATGCAAACATCATTAATAGATTCCGAAGAAATTGCCTCATTACTTCCACTTACCTTTACTGTAATTGAAACACCTCAAGATAGAGGAAATCTAGTGAAGAGTTGGTCCACGGGCTTAGATAAGGCTTTAGAAAGCCATCGTGCAAAACATGGAGAACAATGGAGTGAATCTTTTATTAATCCTCCACTGTTGTTTGATGTTACCGATCTGCTCGCGCAGTATATAAAAACCGGTGGAGACCAGGAGAAAGAGCGTTTATTTAATGACGAAGTAGCAAAAATAAAGAATGCATGTAAATTAGCTGTAGACGATATCATCCGTCTTAAATACAGCCATCTTCCCATTGATGAACAAAACAAATTAAGGGCTTTTTTACTTGTTAACACCAATTTCGTCTGTAGAACAACATTAAATGAGATTGGACTCTTAACACAAATTAGTTTTCTTACTCCCGAAGATTTTCCTGAATTCAATCTAAACTCTTTTTTGGGAATATCTTTTAAGGAAAAAGAACATGAGCGCAATGTAGAACGAATATTGGCTGAGGGAGTTGAGAATTTCCAAGCGCACACAACTGGTTTCATTAATCATACTGGAACACGGGTTGGTGGAGTCAATGTCAGAATGAAATTTTTAAATTTTTTAAATTTGGAACAGCTCCTTGAAAACGATTCGGTGCATTTAAGACAAGTCACAGAGTATGCTGTCCCCGGTGCAAATCCAATTATCTACCCAAATAAAGAATCGATTATTAACAGCGTCCTATTTAAAGACTTTAAGGCAATGATGTCTGAACCCAAATTAGAAGCTGAACAACCCCATATCGCTATTTTCGGGAAAGCAACGGTAGACTTATTTGAAGGGCTGCTCTTGAATGAAATTGGAGAAGAAAAATGGGCGGCCATTAATGCAAATCCAGATACTCGAATGCTCCTTCAAACAAGTTTATTCCGAGCAATGCAACATTTAGCAAAAGCGAAAAGTCGATGTCTTGGGGATGAGCCCCCCTTCACAGAATTTGCTCAGGCATTAGAACTTGTGCACTGCGAACTTGCCACTTTACTTGCCATCACGACCCCTTTCAAAGAGAGCGATTTCGAAGAAATTTACAAACAACAATTGTCTACAGTCGTTCCAGAAGGATTGAGAAGACACCTAAAAGTTGGATTAACAAAATCAGCGATGAACACTATGGCAGGAATCAATGCTGCTGTAAAGGAAATGAACCCTCAAGCGACGCGTGCCTACATGAGTGGATCTTATTACGAGTCGATGATTCTGATTGGTGAAAATTTATCGACAGATCAGGTTATTGCCAATCCCGAAATAAAAGCGGTTGATCTATTTGTAGGAGAATTTAATCATAATATTGATATTCACCTAAACCACTCTCACTACACTCTCGGAGATATGATTGGAGAAATTGATCGTCTCTTAGAAGCAAAGCCAGAGACCCAAGAACTCTCTGTCGGGGTCGATTGCACGATTGATTTTTTTCATTCCCTAAAAGCAAAAGCCCTACTCGAACACTATGAAGGACTTATTAATTCAGGAAAACTTAATTTTGTCTTTCTTCGAAGCGGTCAAAAATTTGATATGCTAGGGATGGACAACTACTATGCAGCTCCATTCTATATTGTCAATAATGGAGATGCTAAGTGGAATGCCTTCAACAGGCTAATGACAAGCCCAGCGCATAAAACAGACCCCCTAAGCTTGCAATGGTTCTGCCTGGCAAATAAATATGCTTCACGATCAATGGATCTGTACCGAGCACAAATTTTTAAAAACACGCGAGCAATATTAGATCAAGTCCCCGCAGAATTGCTCCCTGGCGTTGATAGACAAGAAATACGAGTAAGCACTTGTGATCGTGCTATGGACGCACCGTTTATTGACATAAAAGTTCTAGGAAAAAAACTTGGCTACGCTAGATCTAAAATTGAAGAGCTACTGCTAGAAGAGTTTTTGAACAAAGGGTCAATGATCTATTCACGAAATAGCTTCGGATTTTACCATCCTAATTATAACATTATCGGTGCGGCCTTTGACGATGGACAACCACGAAATTTCAGAATCAACCCTGGATTAGACCCCCACGAAAATGCTACAATAATCGCATTTCTCAATAAAGTAGTTGGGTTAACAAAAGAATGACACCTTATCTTAAATCAGCGCAATTTTTTTTAAAAATTCGATAATTGCACCGTTCTCCTCTTCATTAATACCTGGATTTATTCTTATCGTAGAAAGATATTTAGTATCCAATCCAAATGAATATGAATTTATATTGGCGTTAAAATACCCGTAACCAGCTCTACGATGAACTCGAATCCCCTTAGGAACAAGGGTTTCGAAAAGTAAACTCTCTATTTTACTTTGCGTCGTTCCAGTTTTTTTTCCAAAACATTTAATGTCGATTAAGCAAGACTCTGAATCCTCAGGGAGTTCACAGACTACGATATCTGAACCATGGCTTGGCTTTAGACTTAAAGGGACATTTGCTAGTATTTTCTTAGTGTTTTTAAAGATAGAACTTTTATATTCGTCAAGACTTTTTAGAGCATATTTATGTACCAAACAAAACCACTGAGTGCTTAACAGGTCTGTCGCTAGCGCTTTGCTTGAAAAAAGTTTCTGATACGCGTCCCATTGAGGTCCTCCATTATTTACCATATAACAAGGAGAGGCATAATAATCATCCATGCCGAACATATGAGTTTTCTGACCGCTGCAACATACGATAAAATTCAACTTACCTGCAAGGATTAAAGGTTCAAAATGTTTAAAAAGGGCTTCGATTTTTAACGAGTTGATATAGTCGATCGTACCATCTATGCCAACTGTAAGGTGCTTTATTAACGGTTTTGCTGCTAATAATCGTTCGATATCACGGATAACATCAACGGTGGAGTATGTAGTATGATCAGAATAAAGGCTAATGTTATGGTGAAATTCAGTGAATAACAAATCTACTTTTTCAATCGTCGGATCTGCAAGGACCTTTTCAAAATCACGCTCAGCTCCGACAAATTTAAAAAGTTCAAAATGAGATTTTTTATGGATAGCTTTTATAGAATCTACGCCTGCTAATACAGAAATTCCAGCAAAGGTATTCATTCCTGATTTAGTTAATCCGGCTTGCACAAATCCTTTCAATGATTCGGGAATGATTGTCAAATGTTGTTGGCAAATAAAGGGAAAGTCTTGAGGAGTAAATGGAGAAAAAATCGCAAGTAATGCCGCCATTTCATAATGAATGCATTCGATAATATTTGTAAAAGCATTAAAATTGCCAACTTGTGTTTCTGCATAGGCCAGCTGACATTCTATCTTGTACAAAGTCATCTGAATTAATTGCCGATATTCTGCATTCGAATTTAACTCTTTCCACTTCGCTTCGTCAATTTCAACAAATAATCCAAGTAGAAGGTCTGTTGTCGACTTTCCAAGAGTTGTGACATAAGAATGTCCTTGGTCCCGCATAAACACTTCTGCTACTGTTCTAAAAATGGGTCCACAGACAAAGTCAGATTTTTTTTCAAAAATGGGAAATTTTGGTTTTAGTGGAAACATTTTCGATATAGAAATTTCCATTTTATCCAGTAGTGCTTCTAAAGAGAAAAAATTGGGAATTTTTTCCCTTCCAGAAACACTTCCAAGCCTCATCCCTGTACCATTAAGAAAGCTATCTATTTCTGTCCAAGCGCGTTCAAATTTTCTAGATATTCGTGAATCTAATTTTTTGTCAAAGAAATAAAATTTTTGATTCACAAAAACAGGAAGAATATGTAATATCCCTATTCCTTTTACCTCGCCACAGCACACGCAAATAACATGCTCAAGAATGAAATTTCTTAAACCAGCTTGAAAAGACTCTTGATCTTCAGAATTTGCAAACTGTTTTGAATTTGAGATGGTAACAACAGCACGCTCAATAACACCATAAAGAAGTTGCTCAAACTGTCTAATTTTTTCTTCAAACAATTTATCGTTACCTCCATCCTCCGAAACAAATAGATAATCAGCCAATAATGAATTCAAATTGAACAAAATCAACGAAGGGAGGTATGTTTCAAATGGGTTTTCGGAGTGTCTTTTCACATGTTCTAAAATGATAGAAATAATAAACTTTTCCCAGTCCTGAGCCTTTCCTTTAGCAACGGAGAAACACAGAGGAAAAAATGGGGCAAGCAATTCCGTATCCGTAATAAAAAACTGTTTACCAGCCGAATTCACAAGCTTTTTAACTACTTCTTCTCGAAAATAAAAGTCAAATGCCGCCCCTTCTCTGTTATATGGGATCATTTCTGATCTTGACTCAGATCTTTGAAACATGGCTATTAACTCATCTACGGGCTCAAAATCTCTGCTATCGATGACAATCGGAGCTGCTTTAGCCAAATAGTTTAAAACCAAAAAACTAATCAGATGTTGCAACTTAGGATCTTGTGTTCGTTTATAAACATCCATCATCAAAAATAAATTAATATACCACTCCCTTTTATCTTGAGGCACTTTAGACAGAGAAGAACGCAAGGTGGGAGTCAATAAAAGAGGATATTCTTGATTTAACTGGTGAGAGCAGGCATTTCCTTGGGCAGCACCTAAGATTTTTCTCTGAGGAACTGTTGCTAACGCACTATCGGGGAAAAGTTTACGAGTAGCTTGAGAAACCAGAAGTTGCTGGTCGGGGGTGCCAGAAACTGCCGCTGATAAAGAGGTAGAGGGCATTTGATCCAAAGAATTATGTTGAGTGTTTCCAAAGAAAAGACTCCTAACCAACTGCATAAAAAAACACCCTTTTATTTAAATTAATTTAACACACTCAAGTGATCTTAACATATATCTATTTTTTTAACAAGACAAGTTTTTTATTCAATTATTAGTATCGCTGTTTTTTAAAAAACAAAAATAAATGTTATTATTGTATAATAAGAATTAGATTGTTTGTTTATTTTATTTTTTATATTAAATACAGGTTAGTTATGATACCAGATGTATCTTTATTAACAAATCAGCTAAGTGCTAGTGCGTCAGATGTTGAAAAAAAAATTGAGCAAAATGGAGAGGTTTTCCACCTGGAATGTGTTTTCCACCTGGAATGCCAAAAGAAAAAAAGAAATACCCACATGGTGTCAAAGACATATCGAAATACATAAATCGTTCGAAAAAATGTTAGGCGAAATTCGAGCGCAAGGACAAGAAGCTACAATTTCTCCTCAAATGATGCATATTTATAAAAAAAGCCAGGAACTTGTAGGCAAGTTATCGAACGTGACATACTATCCGAAATTTTTAGAATTACTTCAGACTGGCAGAGTACGCGATCCAGAGAGTACATTGGTGGTTCGCTCTGATCAAGGGTCTCCCATAGAAAAACAGTATTCTGAGTGGCATTTAAATACAGCGCTTCTAATGGATGTGCATAAGAGAACTTCTAACCCTAAACTAAAAAAACAAATCGAATTTTTAATCTTAAATTATCTGGCAAAATCAGCAACTGTAGGAAGAGCTTTTGCCAATGAACTCTATGATGATAAGCTGAACAACAGCCTCCAGGTAGGCGCTTTTGAATATCTGTCAGGAAAAGAATATCACCGAGAATCCTCCGAATATCAATCTCTTGTCCAAGCAGAGATTGATAAAGAATTACCTCATTCTTCAATACAAAGAACAGAGTTAATGGACACAGAAGAAATAGCCTCATTGCTTCCACTCTCGTTTACTGTGATTAATACCCCTTCAGCTAGAAAAGATCTAGTAAAAAGTTGGTCCGAAGATTTAGATAAAGCAATAGAAAACCACCGTGCAAAACAAGGGGACAATTGGAGTGATCATTTTATTGACCCTCCGCTCTTATTTGATGTGACTGATTTACTTGGACAGTACATAAAAACAAATGGCAATCAAAAGAAGGAAGAGGTATTCAATAAAAAACTCCACGAGGTCAAATCTGCATGCCAAACAGCTATCAATGATGTAATTACTCGTAAATACAACCATCTATCTCAAGAAGAAAAAAGAAAACTGAGAGCCTTTTTGCTTATTAATAGCAAATTTATTTGCAGAACAACGTCTCGTGGCGTTGGCCTCTTAACGTCCCTTAATGTTTTTTCAGAGCCAGAGGATTATCCAAAAATAAAAGTAAATTCTTTTTTACATTTAAAATTTAATCAAGATCAACCTTGTAATTGGGATCGATTAATAAGCTATGCAGATTCACGTTTTAATTCAAC
>Ga0207113_1005_pt2 | contig 12085 bp, 11 predicted proteins | sample Alteio_BWMinHeat_69_FD_153559 | JGI IMG/M metagenome (GOLD analysis project Ga0207113, IMG submission 153559) | Enriched cells from forest soil in Barre Woods Harvard Forest LTER site, Petersham, Massachusetts, United States -... | ecosystem: Environmental > Terrestrial > Soil > Temperate forest >... | reverse complement strand
AAAAATTCAGCTCTTAATTCGCATTATACGAAATAGCCATGCGGGGGATTTTATGACGACAAAAGAAAAAAGAATAGAGGCGTTAAAGGTTCTTGGGTTGGAAGATAGTGCAAATGAAGCTGATATTAAAAGAGCGTATCGCGATTTAGCACTAAAAACCCATCCAGATAAAAGCCCAGTAAATAAAGATGGAAAAGCATTTCGAGCGGTGAAGGATGCTTATGACATCGCACTAAAACCCGTTGATCAGCCCTCGGCTACCCCACATAGTCAACCCACTCCATCAGCAACAAAATCATCGAGTACCGAGGGTCCATCATGGAGAAATAAACAACCACAACCGAACCGGAGCAACACCAGCAATCAGCCCTCGGCTACCCCACATAGTCAACCCACTCCATCAGCAACACAATCATCGAGTACCGGGGGTCCATCATGGAGAAATACACAACCACAACCACAACCACAACCGAACCCGAGTAACATCAACAAAATGATCGAAGAACAGCGTATTGCTGAAGCAATTTGGTTTGCAAAAATGCAAGCTGCTTTTGAAACACAAAATGCCGCTTTCCAACCTAACGAAAAAAATACGATTACACGTATTGTTGAAGCCATGGAAAAAGAAACCATGGCCAGTAGATTAGCCGTCACCGAACCCACCCATCAACCAATGGCGCTGGTTGTACAACCAATTACATTAAAACAACAAGGACAACCATTCGGTAAATACGAAATTACCTATACAAACCCGTCAGGTCAGGTTGGTAAAGCAGTTTTGGATGCTGCAACATCAGAGGTTTGGGTCAATGTAAATAATCTTGTTTCAATTACAGCTGGTGTAAAAACCTTTGTAGCGCGTGGCGATAAAGAACTTGGCGTATATGACGATACTCCTCAACATCAGAAAGCTGAAATTAAAAGGATCGCGGAAGAGCATGGTTTGAAATTTTTTACGCGTCCTCGCGCAGAAATGACATATAATGCAAATACAAAAGATGCTTCAATCGCCACACCCGCCAGGGCCGATGGTCATCCGAAAAGCATTACCGGGGAACCCGTAAAACAAATCGAACGGAAATCCACTAATCCTGCCAAAATTACACCAAAAATGACACCAGGCGGTTAATTTGAGGTAATCTGTATTATTTGCACCACCCAGGAAGAGATTATTGAGATGCAAAAGACATTATTTGCTAATATCAATAAGCACATTATAGGTGGTTGGGTTATACGTAACGTAGGTATGTGTGGAGCAATTTAGTTTCGACATATCGCCATAGGTCTTACAGTTACTGTATGGAACATAGTCCGGTGACGCAATAAGCCTAACACCAAAAAAAAGTGCACCCGTCGGATTTGAAGCGGGACCGTCGTACGCCGCAAACATGACATCGGTACGAATTTGTGGATCTGGGTTAATAACCTTATCCGTAAACGAATAACTGCCCATTGGAATTGAGGTGGGTAAAACGTACTCCTGCACATTCTCAGCAGCCACATAATGAAGATGTGGAATAGCAGCACCCGTTTCATTATTCATAGTAAAGTGAATCTCACTAAACACATTAAATGGATTGATGGAATTGCTTGCGGCAAGCGCTGCAGATGATGCAAGTAACAAACTTGTTATTAATAAGGCTGATCTTATGTTCATACATAATCCTTTTTGATGTTATGGTAAAACGGCAAAGGCTTCTGCTTTTTCCCATGGCAAACCTTTTGTTTTAAGCTGTTTTTAAATATCAGGGGCCGTAAAATCAATGCCAACGGTAAGCGCGTCATAATAATCTGGCGCCTTTTTTAGCAATATTTTTCCCGGATTTATTTGTATACAACAATTTTTATATTCAATCGCTCGTTGGATGATTTGATAAAAAGAAAAAAGAATTATTTTTAACTACTTGATTATTAATCGAACTTTAAAGCTGGCGAAGAGATTTGAACTCCCGACCCGCTGATTACAAATTATAAAATAACATTTCTATCCGTTTCTACATTTTTCTAATTACTTCAAAATAGTTATTGATTTCAGCGAAATAAAGCATAAAATCGTTCTGCTCATTTCTAATGAGTTCTAATTTATCTTTCTACATTGCTTCTACATGGATTTTGTATGGCATCTTTAATTAAAATTACCAAGTTGTTCGTGGACAAGGCTATCGCCCACGCTGATAAAGATCAGGTTTTTTATCGCGATAAGGAATTAAAGGGCTTTGCATTGCGCGTCACGTCTGCTGGTACCAAAAGTTTTGTGGTTGAAAAGATCATTGGTAAAAAGGTGCGACGGATAACGCTTGGCAAGTATGGTCCATTGACTGCTGAATCGGCGCGCAAAGAAGCGCAAAAGCTACTTGGACAGATAGCGGGTGGCAAAGACCCAATCGCAGAGAAGCAAGCAACCAAGATACGCGAAGTAACGGTCAAAGAAGTGTTTGATGATTATCTCAAAGCGCGCAAATCGCTGAGTCCGAAAACCATTTACGATTACAGGCGAGTATTACAAATTGCTCTGAAAAAATGGAATAACAAAGCGCTGGTATCAATTACAAAAGATAATGTCTCCAAGCTGCATGATTTGCTTGGTCGTGAGCGTGGTGAAGCCTATGCGAATTTATCGATGCGGGTACTGCGCGCATTATTTAATTTTGCAGCGGGGCAATATGAGGATTCACAAGGGCGATCATTAATTACTGACAATCCTGTAAAGCGCCTATCGCAAACGCGTGCTTGGTATCGCATTGAACGCAGGCAAACATTTATCAAAGCGCATGAATTAGCGCCTTGGTATCAAGGCATTCGCATATTGGAAAACGAAACGCTGCGTGATTATCTATTATTAATTTTGTTTACGGGTTTGCGCCGACAAGAAGCGGCAAAATTACGTTGGGATCAAATTAATCTACGCGCTAAAACATTAACGATCTCGGATACAAAAAATCATGAGACACATACATTGCCTTTACCTGATTTCTTGTTTGTTTTGTTAAACAGCAGAAAAACAAACAGCAATAGTGATTTTGTTTTTCCCGGCAATGGCGTTGGCGGTTATGTGATCGAGCCAAGAAAACAAATTGCAAAAGTGATTTCATTTTCTGGTATCGCATTTACCGTTCACGATCTGCGTCGCACATTTATTACGATTGCTGAAAGCCTGGATATTCCAGCGTATGCGTTAAAGCGGTTGCTCAATCACAAAATGAAAAACGATGTGACGTCGGGTTATATCATGACAGATGTTGAGCGATTGCGCAGACCGATGCAGTTAATTTCAGATTATTTGTTGAAATGTATGGACGTCAAAGAATCCGCAACGATTGTTGACATAAAAACACAGGGAATTTCATATGAAAAAACAGCTTAAGAAAAAATCAGCGACACTTCATCTTGATAATAATTACAAGAATTTTCTAACCGGCATAAAAGAACGTTTACAGACCGCACAAATACGTGCAGCCATGGCGGCGAATCATGAGCTGGTTAAGTTTTATTGGGAATTGGGCGCAGATTTAATTGAGAAACAAAAGGCGTTTAAGTGGGGTGATAATTTTTTAGAGCAGTTTTCTAATGATATGCGAGAAGCATTCCCTGAGATGCAAGGGTTTTCTAAACGAAATCTCGAGCATATGCGTCGTTTTGCATCATTGTATTCGAAACTGGAATTTGCGAAACAGCCTGTTTCGCAATTGCCATGGGGCCACATTGTACGGTTAATGCAGATGGTCAGTGATGAAAAAACGAGAGAATGGTATGCGGCGCAAACCATTAAAAACGGTTGGTCACGCACAATACTGGAAATGCAGGTTGAAAGTGATTTGTATGAGCGCCAAGGAAAATCTAGTAAAAAAATTTCAAATTTTGATAAGCATTTACCGCCAGCGCAATCAGATTTGGCAAATGAAGTATTAAAAGACCCGTACAATTTTGATTTTCTAACCATCCAGGGGAAAGCGCATGAACGCGCAGTTGAAAACGGATTGATTGCACACATTCGTGATTTTTTGCTTGAGCTCGGGCAAGGCTTTTCGTTTGTCGGCTCGCAAGTTCCATTAACATTTGACGATCAAGAATTTTTTGTTGATTTGCTTTTTTACCACTTAAATTTACGTTGTTTTGTCGTTGTTGAATTGAAAGCAACTAAATTCAAACCAGATCATACAGGTCAACTGGGTTTTTATCTTGCAGCTGTGGACGATCAATTGAGAAAAGAAGGCGACAATCAATCCATCGGTATTTTGCTCTGCAAATCAAAGAACAAAATTATCGCTGAATATGCGCTGAGAAGCGTGAAAGCGCCCATTGGAATATCTGAGTATCAATTATCAAAAGCGTTGCCCAAAACGCTTAAAACAAATTTACCGACTATTGAAGAGATTGAGGCGGAGTTGAATGAAGCAAACAGCAAAAGTAAAAAAACACGCAAATAATCTATTGATAAATAAATAATATTTTTTGATATGTCGAAAAAAGTGAAAAAAATCGACATATTATTAAAATGTATCGATTGGATCGACATGTGGGTTTGCGAAACAACTTGTTTCGCAATTGGCCGTCAGAATGTCAGCTCGATCAATATCTCGAATAGAAATTTTGCCACAGACTGTGGCAAAAAGATTGAAATAAAAAATTGAGGTGGAATTGAGTGAATCAGCAAGTAAAAATAAAGAAACAAAAAAGTATAAATAGTTCAAAAAAATACGATCACGTAAATTTATCGCTACACGATCTTGAGGAAAAGATAAAAAATGAAACGATAGGGTTGGAGGGTGACGTCCTAGGCGAAAAGAAATTAGCAATTATACGGCCGATTGCATTAGATTTTTTGATAAAGGTTAATGATGCGCGAAACCAGGACTTAGAAGCAACCATGAGTGTCTTGCAGCACACGTTTAGAATGTGGATCAAACAACAATCTGGTATACAAAATGCGTATCAATTGTTATTAGATAACGATTTACTCAGGGATGAAGATAGAAAAACTCCGATGCTGTATCAGCTAGAATTCATCATGGGGAATGGAATTCATTTTATTTCAAGACACTCTGTGTCCGAGAATATTGCCCCAGCAAAGAAAAAGAGAGAAAAGGTAAGTGCAGCAATAAGGCGATTACGGACTGCTTTATCCGATTTTAAGGGCCTTTATTGTTATGTTGAAGCTAAGCAACATCTTCTTCAGTGCTTACTTGATGATATCGTATCTGACCAAGAAAAAAATGTGCGTTCTCCTCACAGCTCTGGTACATCTCGAGCTTTGACGCGAGCAATCCTCACAAGTAAAATTATCGAGCAACTTCGGGTGACATTTTCGAAAAAAAGCCCAGAAGCCAGAGTTATTGCGAAAACAGCCCTGGAAATGACATCAATATTTTTTGCTCCCAGAGATGTTAGCGATACGACGGATGATGCGCGCACCATACAATCCAATGTGCTGCAGAACGAAAATTTTGTTAGACAAACAATTTGCAATTATCTACAGCAGTCGTTTGAAGATTGAAAAGGGGCAGGTTTATACAAAAAGTGTCTGTTCTGCCCCTTTAGATATAAAATTCCAAATCGATCTCTATATTTGTAAATGATTCTTAATTTACAGGAGAAAGAGATCATGGATGCTAATAGTATCTTACGAGCACCAACCACCAGTGTTGCTGCAAAACAAAGTGATGCGTTGTCTTTTGAGCCACTTAAAAGGCAACGTATATTTAAAATAAAAAAATCTGATTCAGAGTTAATACAGTTCTTTTGGAGTTCTCCAATTGCAGCATTTTTTAATGATGAAGTTATTGCGCCCGTCATAGGATGCTCAAGAAAAACCTTGCAGTGTGATCGTTGGAAAAAATGCGGCCTACCCTTTCGAAAAATCGGTGGACGAGTTTTGTATCAAAAAAAAGACGTCATCACGTGGTTAGAAAGCCACAAATTGGTTAATTCAACAAGTGAATACCAATGCGAGGTAGCCAATGCATAACAACAACATGGCGCCGCTGGTAACGGCGCCCGATAGATTTAACAATAAAAGAAAAATAAATCATAAAGAATTTGCAGTTCTATATCTAGTTAAATCATTAAATATTTTGCCTGTTAGTGAGGCGTTACATCTGCTAGCGATGAAATTGATTGCTGATTGTTATGAAACCAAAAAATCAAGTGATGTAATAATAACTGATTTTCTTGATGGTATTAACAACATACGAGGTGCGTATGTTGAATAAAATGATTGATGCTGCAAATTCATTTAAAGATGCAATGTCTCGGGCAGGTGTTGTAATAGATTCGGACATAATTTGTGATGGAGAATTTCGTAGATTCTGTGTCGCTGGAGATTCGCCCGAATCAGAAAATGGCTGGTACATCTTGTATTGTGATGGCATTGCAAGCGGAGCTTATGGCTGTTTTCAGCGAATAATTGAATAGGGTAGGCATCTTCACTCAATTCCTCCGCAAATCCTTGATAAGCATTATCAAAAATAGGGATCAGTGATAATTGCGTGACTAATTCCAGCACTGTTTTCCACTGCTCTTTTGAAAAATCGCAACCCGTGGGATTGTGGCAACAGGTGTGTAACAATAAAAAATCACCCGCTTTTGCTTTTTTTAATGACGCGAGCAATTGATCAAACGGAATCTCTTTTTTCGTTGCGTCATAATAAGGATATTCTTGAATAGCAACTTCAGCGGCTTTAAAAATATTGTGATGATTAATCCAGGTTGGATTTGAAATCCATACGGTCGATGTTGGTGAAAACTGATGAATGAATTCAGCCACTAATCGTAATGCACTGGTGCCGCCCGGCGTCTGAATCGCATCAAAATGCCTATTTTTCAAGCCTAATAATGCTGGAATGCATTCTCGATAATTTTTATCGCCTTCAATGTCCAAATAGTCTTTTGATTTTTCCTCTTGCAGTAATTCCATTTCGGCCCTATGCACTGATTTTAGAATAGGAACATTGCCATCCGCATCGCGATAAACGCCGCTTAACAAATTAATTTTGTCGGGATTTTTGTCGTTATTGTATTGTTGTATCAAAGAAAAAATTTGATCTTTGGGGGCGATAGGGATGGTGTTGAACATTTTATGAGTCCTACTATTTGTGTCGACAGATTTTTTTATTGCGGGTGTTGTTCATGTCAAACTTTCCGTGCTGATTTAATTTTCAGTCAATTGTACAAGAAAAAGCGATAGCCTGACATCGAAAATGTATTGGACAACCCTTGGGTGGATTATCGACTTTTACTTTTTTTTGTGCGAAGTGTGATTACCTGGTTTTCTTAATTTGAGTTTGTTGTTCAGTTGGTACAGCGGCAGCGGGTGTAGATGGTGGTGAAAACACTCCTTCCGTCACTAATAATTCCGCTACTGGGGGTTGTCTTTCCTCTTCAGGAGCAATTTTTTTTGAAATAAAAGCACGATGATCTTTGCTCAATTTATTCCAATCAAGCAATATTCTCTCTAAATCTGGATTTTGTTCACACCACCCACGAAATTTATTTCCAATAGATTGTACAATTTGTTCGCGTTGAGCATCATTAAGACTAGGACACTTATACAGATCGGCAAATTGCTCAACGTTTTCAATCAATGCACCCAATTTATTTTCAATAGCATGCCAATATTGATTATCATCAAAGAAATTGTAATTGATTAATTTAATTATTTGATTAGCATTTAATTCGCCCAGTTTGTCTCTATACAAATTCCAAACTATTGCGCCATCTTCTCTGGTAAAACATTCAAATTTCAATAAGTCAGATAGTTGGCGAGTAGTGAGTTGCTCTGGTAATTCCTCTTTAACCTTGTTCCAAAGTACTTCGCATTCCTCAGTACAATTACAACAAAACATACAGAGAGTCATCATGCGATTAAAATTCATATCATTGACACCTAATAATATTTCTATACGATTCGCACTACGATTCGCAAGTGGTGATGATTCAAGTAATTTCCTCAAGGTATTGTATGCATTCTGCTCGTGTTCAGCTGCTCGTTCTTTTGCAGCTGTTTGTTCTGACATCGCTAGTTCACCAGTCAATTTTTCTATCACTATTTTATTTTCATCAGATAATAATTTGTGTTTTGTTAAAATGACATGCAGGGGTGTTCCTTCTTTAAAAACTTTGTCCTTTATTGCATCTAATGCTTCATCATGACCCGAGACAAAGTTTTTGAATGCCGGTATTATTTCTTGTAGATCACTGTCAGGATTTTGGAATTGTAAATCAATTTCATTGAGCATGGATTCTATATCCCTATGCGCATGATGCCATTGTGTCAATACTCGCATGAGCTCCGGATTCTGCCACGAAAAAACGCCGGGCATGCGGTCCTGTATTGGATTAGAAAAGGCTTCTTGTACCAAAAGGTTGAACTTTTCTTTTTCACTCGCAGGTATATTTCCAGTATACAACCTCACACCGTCGATATAGATAAACTCCACAGACCGTTCAATACGTTGCACACGGTACGGATCAGAAGACGCCTTATTCCTCAAAAACACATTCCGCCAAAAAAAATCCTCTCCATTCACACTTTCTCCGATATAAGCTCGCTTTGCATCATGAACAACCTTTTTAAATTCTGCATATTGTGGAGTGTTTTCACGATAGCTAGCGTCCCGCACGACTCGCATTGCCTGCACAGCATTTAAATGGTTCGAAATATCTGTTAGCACAAGTCTACCGTCTATCTGCTGTTGTCTATCCTCATATTTGCGTAATACCTTTGCGCAAGTTTCTGTGTCAAAAGTCAGTATTACCTGAATATTTCGATGAACAAAATCATCAGGCTCGGAGATACCGGTTGCTTCAATTAACTGCGTAAGTGATTGTGGAAATGCTGCATCCGGATTTGGCTCTATGTCAAAATCGCAGTAAAATCCGGCAGTATATTTCAAGATTAACAGACGCGCAAAATCTGATGCGAAGGCATGCAAATTATCTTGCTCTAACAAATCAAAAATATTGCAGCACTGAGGGTACTCAGTTCTTGCTGAATCTAATATTTCTTTGAAATTAGAGACAACGACTTTTTGTCCATGGCAAGCAACCTCCAGTGTGTTTGGATCTTTAACAATAACCGATTCAAACAACGGGCTACTTTGACCATTCTCCAAAGAAATGGTTGGATTGTTTTTTAATTGACTGAATAAGCTATCATCCACCCAACACCTTGTATTAAATTCACTTCTTTTTTCTTTTAGATGGGCTTGCCATGCAACCAAACCTTCCATATCTGGAATTCTTCCAGCCCAGAAAAAATTCACCCAGCTTTCGCGCATAAACGTACTCCAAACACTAAAAAGAAAAGACTTGCAGTAGTTATAGCATTTATACTAAAAAAGGCTTCGGGGGCATATAACGGGGGACATATAATGAACCGAATGTTAAAAAATAAAAAATAGGCTAGCTGATTGATTATTTGATTATTGATATCAATATATTATTTTTAACTACTTGATTATTAATCGAACTTTAAAGCTGGCGAAGAGATTTGAACTCCCGACCCGCTGATTACAAATCAGCTGCTCTACCAACTGAGCTACGCCAGCAAAACTTTATAAAACGTATCTCGTACATCCCTGTACTGCATTTGTCTTCGTCGAATTGCACCCGGCCTAACATCGTGTTAGGCGTTCGTTGCTGTGCAACTCACCCAACTGAGCTACGCCAGCAAATTGAACGGGAATTCTATGTAATTTAAATAATAAAAGCAAATTTTCATGTCGGTGTAGTGTGAGCGTGAGAATAAGCACTGGGTTATTTGTACAGGGCTCCCGCATTAAAATTCGCATCGAGTCCGTTCGCTTTTTTGTTGTGGTTAGGGTAGCACTTTCGGGGACGCCGCGAGTACATCCCTGTAGGCTCGGTAATGTCATCCATGACATTAACGCCCCTCAAGCGCTACCCATAACCACAACAAAACGCTCACTACCTCAAACCTGGGTTCAAAGAACGAGATACTTTCAAGACGCAGTACTAATTACTGAAGTTGTTCAAATTTTAATGCGGGAGCCCTGGTTATTTGTATCAAGAACATTGACACTTTTAAAAAAACGCCGGAAAATCGCGGAATTGTTTTGATTTTATTGGATGAGATAACTATGTCCTACGATGAACGAACACAATATCTTCCACTGGATTTGTATTGCGATAAACGAAAACAATATCCCCTACTGAATTTTTTTAGAACGTGTTTCATGGGTGGTTTTATTGGCTACGGATGGTCTGCATTTTTTTGGGCTAATTTAGTCACTTCTCACAACAATTTTTCGCGTCGGATGGGTAATCAGATACTGAATAAGCAGTGGGTTGGATTTGCTTTTCATTTCCCATTTGGCGCTGTTGGAGCCGCGTCTTTTACCGCATTAGAGCGTATGGCTGATCAGAGACGCATGGTGAAAAGAGGTTAAGAAAGTCAGCTTAAAGAAGTAGTGAGCGAATGTTGTGGTTACGGATGGTTTGAGGGGAGGTAACAGATCAGGCCTCGTTGTCTGATTTAGTAAAACGTCGAGTTTGAGATGATTTTTTGTAGTAAATTGAGTTGAAAGCGCAGGTGTACTTGATCGTACATCGAGCATTTCAACGAGATTTACTGCAAAAAAGCATCCAAAATCGGCGTTTCTATCTACGGAGTGATCTGTTACGAGGGGAGTGTGATGAACAGGGATGTGAATCACAAGCCTACTGGGATGTATTCACGGCGTCTCCCCAAGAACCATCCTAATCACAACATGAGCGAACGGATGCAAAATCAGCTCTTAATTCGCATTTAACTACCTGTCGTATTTCCATCTAGAGAGTGGGAGACTTTATGCTCCAAACAAATGTCCTTCACCTACACCTTAAAAAATTAAATCAGAAAAAAAATAACAGCAAAATAATGACACGCGAAATTCTTGCTGACTATTTGCAGCAAAATCCAGCGGAAATTGCACTTGAAGTGGGTGAGCATGGAAAACCATTTATTAAAAATAATCCACTTCATTTTAACGTATCGCATTCGGGTGATTATTTTTTAATGGGTGTGACGCGAGAGAGTGCGGTTGGTGTGGATATTGAATGCGCGCGCCCGAATCGAGATTTTCTCGCTTTGGCAAAACGGTTTTTTACGCCATCAGAATTCGCGGCAATACAATCAGATAAAAATCCAGTGGCTGCTTTTTATCGTTGCTGGACGCGTAAAGAAGCATTTATTAAAGCAGCGGGATTGGGATTATCGTTTGGATTGTCCAATTTTGAGGTCGACGTTTCGGAAGATTTAGGTACCCAATCTTGTTTGTTACATAGTCATAACCCTCTATTTTCAGCGAGTGATTGGATTTTGCGTTCCATTTCTTCTGATCATTTGGAGTTTTCTTATTTTGCGGCATTTGCGACACGTGGAAATGTTGAGCCAGTTTTTTGTTGTTAGGTTTCAGAGATTTCTGTTGACATAACCCTGTGATTTCCGCAAAATAACCAGCTATTTTGTCCGGAGGGGTTCCAGAGCGGTCAAATGGAGCAGACTGTAAATCTGCCGGCTATGCCTTCGAAGGTTCGAATCCTTCCCCCTCCAAGAGTGATCACTGATAACTATATTGCGGGTGTAGTTCAATGGTAGAACTTCAGCCTTCCAAGCTGATTGTGTGGGTTCGATTCCCATCACCCGCTAGTTGGATTGGTATTGAGAACAAGCCCACATAGCTCAGTGGTAGAGCACTTCCTTGGTAAGGAAGAGGTCACCAGTTCAATCCTGGTTGTGGGCTGTATTAAAGTGTGAGTTATTAGTGTGAGTGTGAGTTCAGAGGTACGGTTTAGATTTTAGTGCATGTGGGAAATTGAAAGTACGGTTGTGATTTGAAAGTGGGAGTGGGAGTTCAAGTGCGGTTGTGATTTACCAGATTTTATATTTATATTTCCTCACACTCACACTGATAACTCACGCTTCTCTCACCGAAAAAATTGATTTAAGTTTTACTGTGCATTTTGGATAACAAGATTTACAAGGGGAATACACCATGTCAAAAGAAAAATTTATACGCGACAAAGAACACGTCAACGTCGGAACGATCGGCCACGTGGATCATGGAAAAACAACGCTAACTGCTGC
>Ga0207113_1182_pt1 | contig 12289 bp, 8 predicted proteins | sample Alteio_BWMinHeat_69_FD_153559 | JGI IMG/M metagenome (GOLD analysis project Ga0207113, IMG submission 153559) | Enriched cells from forest soil in Barre Woods Harvard Forest LTER site, Petersham, Massachusetts, United States -... | ecosystem: Environmental > Terrestrial > Soil > Temperate forest >... | reverse complement strand
TATTATAAAAGCCCAGGTTCAGGTCAAAATCACTGATCAACTCCCAACTGAGATTGGTTTCACCATTATTTCGGATGCGGTCTTTCTGGGAAAGGCTATAGTAAAAGGTTTGTGAAAAATCCAGACTTATTTTCGGAATTGTAAAGCGGAAAAAATTCAATTGAACCTGACCGAATAATTCTGTCAGGTTTCCGGATTTCATGCCATCTGTACTTTGTTGCTGATTGATGGCGACGCCGGTTCTAAGCCAGGCGTAAATATGCCGACTGGTGATGAATTTATTTCCGGCGCCTACTCCCTGCTGGTACCTTCGGCTAATACCCAGTTCGAGATTCCGCTGATAAGAAATAAAAGCTGTCAGGAACCAGGTGGGACCTACATAATAATTGTATTTGAAATTAACATTTTCCTGATCCCTTGTGAAAGCAGTATCTGACATTGAATAAATACCGTTAGCACCAAAGGAAATTTCATCTTTCCGGGTAACATAACTGGCACTGAGATCAAAATTGAACCTCCCGAATTTGCTGGACCTGGTATAAGTGTATCCCAGTCCGGCATTGCCGGAAAATCTTTCCAGAAAGTCGTCTTTGAAAGGATAGAGTACGGAAATTTTTTCAATCACCTGTTCAATCGTATCTCTTGTAGTGACGATATTCACGTATCCTGTTTTCGTACTGGGAAACATCCGGCCATAATATACATAATCAGAAGTGGTTTCCACCCGGAAAATCACACCGGAAGCAGAAATTGTTTTCAACTTGATCAATTGAACTGTAATATCATTGGCATCATCCGGATCAAAAGTGATTACACCAAGTTTGATCATTTTAACCTCGCCGAGAATAATACTGCCGTTCCTGAAAAAAATAGTATCCTTCAATTGTTGTGATAACAGCTTGCCAGAAATGAACATAGAGAATAAGATACAAATTGTCCTTTTCAATAAATCTTCTTTTTATGTGGATCTGATCTATTACTCGATAAAACGTTGAGAGGTGATAAAATAGATACTGAATTTCAGAATAATAAAAGTTTATTATTTATTCTTTAAGGAGAAAAAACTCAAATTTTACTGTTTAATGGTTGTTGCATAATTTTTTTAAGAAAAATATTGTTCATAAATTTAAAAACAATTTGGCCGTTGTCCTCAATTTGTATTTGTCCGCTATTTGGTTTCTGCCCTCAGTTTGTTCCCTGAAAACTATAAATCCCCCCTTCGCTACAATTTGTCCACTGATTATTCATTCATAAAAACTACTTTATGAAAAACGGACTGCTTCTGCTGATAATCGGTTTTGCGTTTATTTTTTCAACAAAGGCCCAGGATTCAACCAAAGAGAAAAGCCTTGAAATTTACGGGTTTGCCATGACAGATTTAGGCTACAATTTCAACCAGATCAATCCGGCCTGGTTTGATGCACTGAGGGTTACAAGGCTACCGACTTCCAAAAACGAATATGGTACTGATGGAAATACATACTTCAGTGTTCGTCAGACGCGGTTTGGAGTAAAAGGATATATGTCTACTCCAATTGGAGAAATGACGGCCGTTTTTGATTTTGATTTATTTGGAGTAGGGGTTGATGAAGGACAAACGACCATGCGTGTACGAAATGCATATGGTGAGGTCGGGAGGATTCTGGTTGGCCAGGCTAATACACCCTTTATGGATGGAGATGTTTTTCCAAACACATTAGAGTACTGGGGACCAACCGGTATGGTGTTTTTTCGCAATGTTCAGATACGGTATGCAGCCATGCGGGGCGACAATGAATTATTCATAGCCCTGGAAAGACCGGGTGCCAGTGCAGATCAGGGGACTTACGCTGGAAGGGTAGAGCTGGAAGGTGTATCATCACATCTCCCACTACCAGATTTATCAGCCCATTTTAAAAAGTCTGGTGACTGGGGACATGTTCAACTGGCTGGTATGCTTCGGTATATCGCATGGGAGGACCTTAATGCTACAGGGGCATTAGATCTAAGTGGAAATGTAATAGGATGGGGTCTTCATATTAGTACTGTACTAAATATCACTAAGTCTGATGTATTCAGGGGATCCTTCGTTTATGGAGAGGGTGTCGAAAACTATATGAATGATTGCCCTTATGATGTTGGTGTTATAGCAAATCCAGGAAATACAAAAACACCTATAAAAGGCAAGGCGCTGCCCGTTACTGGAATCGTTGCCTTCCTGGATCATAACTGGACATCCAAACTCAGTACTTCAATCGGCTACTCAAGTTGTCACGTTAATAATACTGATTTATCAACAGGTACAGCTTATGAAAATGGTCAGTATGCCATCGTAAATCTGCTGACTACCCCATTTAAAAATTTTATGGCTGGTGCCGAACTGGAATATGGCAGCCGCACAAATTTTGACGGTATCTACAAAGCGAACGATGTCAAATTGCAATTCTCATTTAAATACAATTTCTCCCAGATTTTTTACCGTGATAAAAAAACCGGTAACACTTTCTAAAGTATTTAAAATACTGTTTTAAAATTAAAAATTATGAAACAACAACTCGCATATTCATTCTGGCGAATTGCTATTCCCTTAAGTATTGTGGCCACCAGCTTTTTTAATACGGGATTCGCACAGAAAAAACCAGTAAAAACAACGGATGATCAGTTGACTAAGGAAAAAATTGAGGCAACCCTTACTGAGGCCTATAATATGTTTAAAAATGATAAGGAGGGAAAAAATGCAGATTATATTAAGGAACTCGCTACCGTGGATCCAAATATTTTCGGGATTGCACTCATAACAACCGACGGTAAAGTATATACTATGGGAGATATAAGTTCCATGGTATCTATTCAAAGTGTTTCCAAGGTTTTTACCATGGCCAAAGTGATTGAAGAACAGGGCCACCAGGCCGTGCAGGATAAAATCGGCGTGGATGCGACAGGTATGCGTTTCAATTCCATTGTTGCAGTAGAAATGCAGAAAGGAAAGGAAATAAATCCTCTTGTAAATCCCGGAGCCATCGCATCTACCAGCCTGATCGCCGGATCGGATTCCGTTGCCAAGTGGAAAAATATTATGGACATTCAAAGTGCTTTTGCCGGGCGACAGCTTACAATGAACTGGCCTGTTTATATAAGTGAAGCAGGTGACAATTACCGTAATCAGGCCATCGCGCATTTATTATTTGCTTATGGCCGGATGTATTTTGATCCGGTTCAAGCCACCGATTTGTATACTAAGCAATGTGCTATCAATGTAAATGCGAAAGATCTGGCGAATATGGCAGCTACGCTTGCTAATGGAGGAGTAAATCCTCTTACAAAAAGAAAGGTTGTTTCAACTGAAACTGCTATGTACACAATGCCGGTAATGGCAACAGCCGGTTTATATGATAATTCGGGGATCTGGTTTTATAACAGTGGCCTTCCCGCAAAAAGTGGTGTTGGCGTGGATTATTGGCTGTTTGTCCGGGAAAATTTGGAATCGCCGTGGTTTCTCCACCGCTGGATGCCGCTGGCAATAGTGTGAAAGCCCAGAAAGTGATTGATTATGTGGTACAAAAACTGAAGGTGAATCCCTATCTGATTCAACCCGTGAATTAGCAACTTGGAAAATTGAGTTCTTATGAAAATAATCTGTTTTACAATATTTATTTGGTTCAGTTTAAATCTGTCTGCACAAAACACAGACGGGATATACCCGGATACGAGTAGCTATATAAATACGATCGCCGGAGAATTTACACCTGCGAAAGGTTTCGATCTGGTAAAAACAAAAGTGGCCAGCCTAAATCTGAGTATCTATGCGTTGGTCCGTTATCTGGATCAAACGCCCGGAAATCAGGTATGGTTTGATCACCTCGGAAACCAGCAGGCCTTTGTTGGACGTAACGACATAGCATGGCATCGTACCATGCTTTGGTTTTCAGGATTTGCTCTCACACCGAAACTTACTTATACTGCTACCGTATGGACTATATTTTCAACACAACAGACCCTGGTATATGGGAACCTTCAATATCAGTTCAATAAACATTTCAGACTGGGAGTAGGTGTGGCACCGAATCTTTCTATCCGTTCGATGCAGGGCCCTTTTCCTTTTTATTTGTCAACCGACCGCACCATGGGAGAAGAAGCTTTGCGTTCCGGGTTCACAAATGGGGCATTCCTGACAGGGCAGATCATTCCACGTTTATATTATAATATCATGATCGGCAACAACCTCAGCACACTGGGTATTAAATCCGCGAAGGATACCCGGGATTTTTCGAAAAGTTTTACGCTGATGACCATGCCCACGACCGGAGAGTTCGGGCCCCGTGGAGGTCAGGGCGATTTTGAAGTTCATACAAAACCTGCTACACGCTTTGGTTTCAGTTTTGTGAATTGCCGCGAAAACCGTTTCACTGATTCAAGTATCAGTGGGCCTGACGAAACACAGATCAGGAATACTGATGGTGTTCTTTTCTTCCAGACGGGATCTCTGGCACCGGGAGTGACGGTCATAGAGGCTAATTATAATATGGGTTCTGTTGACCTGGGGCTTAAATACCAGGGTTTGGGTATTGACCTGGAATTTTTCGGCAGGAGATTATCAGATTTTGAAACGACAGGGCCCGTTCCCCTTAGCGTAATTAATGATTATGGATATGTAGTACAGATTTCGAAAATGGTCATTCCCCGTGTTATGATGGTTTACGGAATCAACAGTTATTTCTGGGACCAGTGGAACAGACATCCCTGGGAAGCAGGTGGCGGTGTTAATGTATATCCGATGAAAAGCAGAAGTTGGCGAATGAATCTGCAGGTAGATTATGTTTATAAATGTGCTGCAGGAGGAACATTTGGTTTGTATACAGCAGGTCAGACGGGAACAACCCTCACTCTCGGGGCGGATATTTTGCTTTGATCTACAAAAAAAATCCACTCATGACTAATCTGAACAAGGAAATAAAAAAATTTACCCTTTCCCGAGCTGTTATTTTCGGACTACTCATCTGTTTTCTTTTTCAGGCAGCCACCACAGACGGGCAGTCAACCGTAACCAGAGACAGTTCACTTTTTTATGATTCTCATTTTCACCTGACGAATTATATCCAGGAAGGAATTACGGTTCATGATTTCCTGAAAGTCATGGGATCCAAAGTCGGTCGTTCCACATTATTCGGTATTCCCCTGCAACAGGAATGGTCATACGAAAATAGCGGTGATTTTGCACCTACCTATTACCTGGCCACTGACGCACCGCTATATTATTATTCATTTACAGATGCCTATATAGCGATGTCATACAAATCCCTTACACCGATGGAACAAAAACGATTTGATCCAATGATTACCGGATTTAATCCGACTGACATGTATGCGGCTGACCACATTAAAAGAGTACTGAAATTATTTCCTGGAGTATTCAGTGGGATCGGTGAATTTTCTATTCACAAGGAATTTGTTTCATCAAAAATCTCCGGAGAAACAGCTTCCCTCACAAACCCTGCCCTGGACCGAATCCTGGAATTCTCAGGGGAAACAGGTCTCGTCGTGCTGATCCATAATGATATTGATATGCCTTATCCTAAAGAAGGTCAGGAACCTTATTTGCTTAGGCAATTGGGTGCATTATTCAGGCGTCATCCGAATACCACAATAATATGGGCTCACATGGGACTTGGCCGGGTTGTGCAGCCCGTTCAGGATCAATTACGTATTGTTGACAGGGCTCTTTCTGATTCAACACTCAAACATGTTAATATTGATATTTCCTGGAATGAAGTAGCGAAATATATTTTGGCTTCTCCCAATTCGATCAAAGCAACCGCCGATCTGATCAACAAATTTCCTGATCGTTTTCTTTTTGGAACTGATGAAATGGCTCCGGCCAGTCAGGAAGCTTATCTGAAAATCTATTACATGTACGCGCCCCTGTTTGCCCAATTGACACCGGAGAATAAAAAGAAATTACTGATGGGCAATTATGAAAGGCTTTTTAATGCGGCACGGATCAAAGTCCGGGCCTGGGAAAAAATGAATACAGGTAAAAACGAAGTAATACCCGCGCCTACACCAGTTTCCGGAAAGGGAATAAATGCAGAATGAATCCCTGATCCATTTGTCCAAAGTTTCTTAAATAATTCAACGATCCGCATCTGATATGTGTCGGTTATAAATATTACACTGACCCTTTACTGTAGCCGCTACTGCATCCTGATATTGTGTATCCGTAATTCCGAGTTTACGAAATGCAGCGAGATAGTAATTTTTTATTTTCTCACTGCATACCAGTGTTCCAGGTCTCTTATTTTGAATAAGCCCTTTCAGCTCGGTTCCTATCAGTAAACCACTCAGCCAATAATAATTTTCCTTTTTTGTGTTCCTGTTGAACAGATCATTTGTTCTTGCAAGAAATGATGCATGCAACAGGTTATGTTTAAGGCTGTTTGCAACTCCTTCTTCAAAGTTTTTCAACATATCCCCTTCCAAAATATTATCGCTTTCTTCCACATTACCTGAAAGAATACTCTTCCCTGACAATAATGAAAAAAATTCTCCGGTCATATACGTTTTAAAATCAATTGACATGCGCTCTTTTATTACAATATGTTTTGAATGTGTGCCGGGGAAAATAAAAACCTGTTCCTCCGTATTATTTATAAGATCGCAACCGGCCATTTGTATTTCTTCCCCACGCATCACATCATTTTTTGTTTTAGCTCCTGAGATCAAAAGTATTTTCCGATTGAATTCATCAGGGGCAGTAATCACTTTAACATTCAGATCAGATCCATCCGTCTTAAAAGGAAGCTCTTTGTATGGAAGTTCCATCATTCCGATATTCGATGAAGCCATACCTGATATAACCATGTGCCCGTTCTTTAGAGAAAGACCCGATTGCTTTTCTAAAATATCAATCTGATTTTTTAAAACACTCGAATAAAATGGCAACCTGTATTCTTTGTCCCCTCCGCTCTGTTTCCATAATGCAAAAGTTGCTGTAATACCCTGATCACCGGATGTTTCCGCCAACACAGTTCGATGTTCTGCGTCCACAAATCTTGTTCGCAACGAGGTGGTTCCCCAGTCACAACCAATGAATCCATTCATATATTTTTTATTATCACCCGCTATACTTTATTTACCATTCTGCAACGCTACCATCCCTGTGACGCCATATTGGATTATGCCAGTTATGACCCTCAGCATCCATTTTCCTTACCTGATCTTCATCTATTTCAATGCCGAATCCTGCACCCCCGGGTATCATCACAAATCCATCTTTGAAATCAAAAACATTTTTATTTTTTATATAATCCAATAAATCACTTCCCTGATTGTAATGGATGCCGAGACTCTGTTCCTGCATGAAGGCATTGTGACAGGACGCATCCACCTGGAGACAGGCGGCCAATGCGATTGGTCCCAACGGGCAATGAGGCGCTACGGCCACATCAAATGCTTCAGCCATGGAAAAGATTTTCTTGCATTCCGTAATGCCACCTGCGTGTGAGAGATCCGGCTGGATAATATCAACATATCCTTCCTTTAGAATATTTTTGAATTGCCACCTGGAATACATTCTTTCGCCTGTTGCGATGGGGATTGAGACATGATTTGCAATCTCACGCAGCACTTCACTATTTTCCGGAAGCGCGGGTTCTTCAATAAACATTGGATGAAAGGGTTCCAGTTCCCTGGCTAATGTTTTTGCCATGGGCTTATGTACGCGGCCATGAAAATCAATTCCAATGCCTGTCGAAATTCCGACAGCTTCTCTTACCGCGGCGATACGCTGAACAGCCTGATCGATCTTTTCAAAGGAATCAACATATTGCAGTTCTTCTGTAGCATTCATTTTCACGGCAGTGAAACCTTTTTGCATCATTTCTTTTGCAGCCATGCCAACATCTGAAGGGCGGTCGCCACCAATCCATGAATACACTTTTATTGAATCTCGGCATTTACCTCCCATCAACTGGTAGATGGGCGCATTGAAAAATTTTCCTTTTATATCCCACAGTGCCTGATCTATTCCTGCGATGGCACTCATTAATATGGGACCTCCGCGATAAAACCCGCTACGGTACATTAGATTCCAATGATCTTCAATATGCATCGGATCCTTGCCGGTAAGGTATTCCATCAATTCACCTACTGCAGCTTTTACAGTGAGTGCCCTCCCTTCGATCACCGGCTCACCCCATCCGCTGATGCCCTCATCCGTTTCGATTTTCAGAAACAGCCAGCGCGGCGAAACAAGAAATAACCGATAACCTGTAATCTTCATATTTAAGCTTTTAAAAAAACCTACACCGCTTCTGCAAATTGTTTTGCTTTTTCTGCAACCTGAAGTAAATACTCTTTCGTCATTTTCTGTGATGTATTAATTAACGCACTGCCGATGCCATAGGCAACAGCTCCGGCTTTTTTAAACTCCAGGATATTTGTGAGGTTAACGCCTCCGGTTGGCATCATGGGAATCCCGGGAAAGGGTCCGCGCAAATCCCTGAAATAATTGGCACCGACAGAAGCCGGAAAAACTTTAATAATATCAGCACCACTATTATATGCGGAAAGGATTTCAGTTGCCGTAAATGCGCCCGGAATACTAACAGCGCCCATTTGTTTGGTGGTCCGGATGGTATCTATATTCAATGATGGGGAGATAATAAATTTTGCTCCCGCTGAAATAGCCGCTTCGGCCGATGCCGGGTCCAGTACTGTTCCAGCACCAATTAATAACTGATCACCCATTTGAAGGGAAGCCTGTTTAATGACTGATAAAGCATTTCTCGAATTCAGTGTAATTTCTATTACACTCAGTCCGCCTTCCAGCAAAGCGCCGGCTACATTAAAAAAGTCATCCGGATCGATACCGCGAATAATGACTACTATTTTGTGCTTTAATATTCTTGTTAATGTATTCAAATGAATAAAAAGTCTTCTTATTTATCTTATTGAAGTTAGTCAATTTTCGATTTCATGTCGCCTGTTGAATATCATTCACTTTAGTATCCGTATTTAAGAAAAATGACATCGTACACTCATGTAATAAGCGTACACTTATGTAATGAAAGCGTACAGTAATATTTAGAAGCTAAAATTCAAGCGGCTGAATGCCAGCAGCTTGACTCGTCGCATGTTTATGGCAGCAGTATGTCAAACATAAGAACAATGATAAGAAATTATATAAAAACCGCGTTCAGGAGTCTTTTAAAAAATAAAGGCTTTACTGCTTTGAATGTTTTCGGCCTCGCTTTGGGACTGGCTACCTGCCTGATTATTGTTTTTTACGTTTTTGACGAACTAAACTTCGACTCGTATAATAAAAAAGCCGATCGCATTTACCGGATAAATGAGGAAATAAAGTTTGGAGGAAATGAAAATTCTTATGCTGTATCGCCTGCGCCTGCTGCAGCTGCTTTAAAGAGTGATTTTCCTGAAATTGAACAGGCAGCAAGGTTTAGAAACCAGGGAGGGAACCTTGTAAAAAAAGGAAATCAGAATATCAAAGAAGATTTGATGATTTACGCAGATAATTCCATCCTTGACATTTTCACTTTACCGATGATCTTTGGAAATCCCGGAACTGCTTTATCAGAACCAAATACTATTGTTATTACTGAGCGTATTGCTAAGAAATATTTTAACAGGACGAATGTGGTAGGTCAGGTACTAACTTTCAATAATACCGATCCTTATAAAATAACAGGTGTAATCAAGGATATTCCCCTGCAATCTCATTTTCATTTTGATTTTTTTATTGCTATGGCTGGTTTGCAAGAGAGCAGGGACAATGCGTGGTTTAGCAGTAATTTCAATACTTATATTTTACTTAAACCCGGAGCAGATGTTAAAAAGCTGTCTGCAAAGCTTCCCGAATTTTTACATAAGAATGCAGGTCCCCAGATGGAAAGCATCTTACATCTGACTTTTGAAAAATTTGAGCAAACCGGCGACTATTTTAAACTTAATTTGATCCCGCTTAAAAAAATTCATCTGGAATCCAATAGCGTTGGAGAATTGGCAGCAAATGGGAATATCCAATATGTGTATATTTTTTCTGCTATAGCTATTTTCATTTTACTTATTGCCTGTGTAAATTTTATGAATCTTTCCACCGCGCGGTCTGCGAACAGGGCGCGGGAAGTAGGTGTTCGGAAAGTGCTGGGTTCTCCACGAAAATATCTGATAGCACAATTTTTAACCGAATCGATCATGGTGACCTTAGCAGCAGCCGTGATTGCAGTTTTTGTCGCGCTGGCACTTTTGCCCTCGTTCAACCAGATGGCAGCCAAAGAACTGACTGTTACTTCCCATATGGTTATAAGGCTGGTGCCTGTGTTGTTAGCAGTTGTTCTTATAATAGGTTTTCTTGCAGGATCGTATCCGGCATTGTTTCTTTCCGGTTTTCAACCAATTAATGTATTGAAAGGCAAATTAGCCGCGGGTTTTAAGGGAGGCAGACTGCGCAGTTTCCTGGTTGTTTCTCAGTTTGCTATTTCTATATTCCTGATCATCGGAACCTTAGTCATTTATAACCAGTTAAAATATATCCAGAGTAAAGATTTAGGATATAATCGTACTCATGTGCTTATTGTGTGGGGACCATTTGGCGAAAGTGCCAGGGCTATTAAGGGTGAAGTGAAACATATAGCGGGTGTTCAAAATGCAACACTTACCATGTGTTTACCAACTGTTAACTACGGAAACTCTACTTCATTTTTCAAAGACCCCATGGTAGATCAGAAAAAAGCATTGTTAACCCAGGAATGGACGGTAGATGAAAATTATATCAACACACTTGGAATACAAATGCTTTCCGGCAGAAATTTCTCTAAGGATATATTGATGGATTCCACCGCAGTAGTCATCAATGAGTCTGCTGCTAAATTGCTGAATTTTACTGATCCCTTAAACCAGTTTCTGTATTCGCCCTCCGACAATATGGCTACAAAGATGAACAAGTATCATATCATCGGTGTCATGAAGGATTTTAATTTCAAATCACTGAGAGAAAATGTCACTCCGTTATTACTTACACTTGGTGAAGACCGCGGAGCCCTGAGTATGAAGATTAATTCATCTAATATTCCGCTATTGCTCGATCAGGTTAAAGATAAATTCAAACAATTAGCCTCCGATCAGCAGTTCAGGTATTCATTTATGGATGAGGATTTTGATTCGATCTATCGGGCGGAGGAACGCATGGGTAAAATATTTATCACTTTTACCAGCCTTGCCATCTTAATTGCCTGCCTGGGATTGTTTGGATTGGCCGCCTATGCTGCTGAACAAAGAACTAAGGAAATCGGTATAAGAAAGGTATTGGGAGCGAGCGTAATTACAATCGTACGAATGCTTTCAGTTGACTTTATAAAACTGGTAATTATTTCAATCCTGATAGCTTCCCCCCTGGCATGGTTTGCCATGCAAAAATGGCTTCAGGGATTTGCTTACCGTCAGGAAATTCAATGGTGGGTTTTTGCAATTGCTGGACTTGGAGCAATTCTGATTGCATTCATAACGATCAGCTTTCAGTCAATCAGGGCTGCCTTAGCGAATTCGGTAACCAGCCTTCACTCAGACTGAGCTTCGGCTGGTGAAACCAGTTTGAAATGGAATAGAATATGTTATAACACAACTTCACTTACAAAACGGTTTACAACGCATTCAACAAATCTTTCCCTTTGATGAGGTGCAGATATTTTAGAGCAGCAGTGCGTAATCGCCTGCATAATTGCCTGCCTGGTTTTTAGCGGATAGTATTTCTTTAGTTTATCTGCAAGATATTCTACCTCCCAATGTTCCGAACAGGCAAATTTCGATTGGTCTTTTTCGTCCTTGATCTTTCGGTTGTCATAAGAATTCCAGTCCTCAAGTAATACCGGGTGTGCCATAAAGTCGATTTGATCGAATATACCACAATTAAAAACAGCCACCTGTTATAAAATAGGAAAGCCTTCGTTCAGAATGAAGGCAGTCACAGATAACTGTATGGAGTGGGTGTAAAAGAAAAAAACCGCCAGGTTTACTCGGCGGTTTCTCAAAAATAGGATCTTAATTGCTTTTCGTTAGGATTGGATAATTGGTTTCTCTGGACTGGATCGGTTATTTCTTTCGGATTGGATATATCAAATGTAGGAGCGTTTAGGCATTCCTGATAGCGCAGCAACACTCGATTTTTATCGTAAGTTTACGAAGCCTTTATGCAAGTCACTTCTATAAATACCTTCAATTCAACGAATTGAGTCATTTCAATTAAAGTAACCATTCAGAGAATATCACAGGATTGACCATGTGTGATATTTGGCATTTT
>Ga0207113_1181_pt1 | contig 12492 bp, 5 predicted proteins | sample Alteio_BWMinHeat_69_FD_153559 | JGI IMG/M metagenome (GOLD analysis project Ga0207113, IMG submission 153559) | Enriched cells from forest soil in Barre Woods Harvard Forest LTER site, Petersham, Massachusetts, United States -... | ecosystem: Environmental > Terrestrial > Soil > Temperate forest >... | reverse complement strand
GGTTATTCACCAACACCTGTTCAATATTATTTGTATGATCCGCTCCTTCTACCGCATTATTATTTACGTTCGCAGGAGACGGATCCAGGATCATAGGAAGATGTTTGGTTCCACCAGGTTCAGTAACAGTAAGGTCCAGATCATTGACAAGCGTAGTCGCTGCCTCAGGTATGGCGGGAGCATCAGGCCAGTATAAAAGAATTTTTAATTGATAAGTTCCTGCGGGTATGGATGGAATGGTGAACTGCTGATTTCCCTGATTGCTTACCGAGCCGGAGAAATAATGATTTTGTTCAAGCGCCTCCACTGTTGTGCGACCGCTGATCATTCCGAAACCAAAAATATAATCCGGGCCCGGATTACCTAAATCAACAGCACTATTTGTTGCCAGAGCCTTCAATAATGCACCATCCGGATATGCACCTGCGTGCAGTTGTTTATATCTTTCAACAATGAGTGCGAGGATGCCGGCAACAGTGGGACTGGCCATACTGGTACCATTATAAGTAGCATAAGAGTTTACAGGAATTGTGGAAGTAATATTTACCCCACCTGCAACCAGTTCGGGTTTAATACGCCCGTCATTGGTAGGCCCCAGGCTGGTAGCTCCGCCAATGGAATAATTCATATTATCCATTGACCCTACTGTTAAAATATTCTTTCCTGTTTGAAATCCTGATTTTATGGTTGCGTAACCAGGAGGGTATGGTGAACAAGTGAAATACCCGTCATTGCCAGCAGCGAAAACGTGCAATAGTTTGGGGTAGCCTAGCATTTGTGAATCCACATAATAACTGAGGACATTATAATCACCTTCTCCCGGACAGCCGGCATCTCCATTATAATAAGAGTTGTTTGTCAGAGGCATATTATAATCAGCTACATAGGTTGGACTATTCACAAGAATATTACTGAAATCATTCACTACCAGGTGAGTTCTGGGAGCCATTCCTGTCCACATGGGATTTAGAATTCCACCACCCGCAATAATTCCGCTGGTATGTGTTCCATGCAGATCCACCGGCTCATCCGTACGCATGATGAGTTTTCCGGCCAGGTCAACATGTTGGGAAGGATCTGCATTATCACCTATACCGAGTATAAGATTTTTACCGCTGAGATTTCTTCCCAAACTGGCCGCGAGTGACTGAACCCCATGTATAGCACGGTTATTATAATTTAAAGGAACATCCTCCAGGTGAATCCGACTGATGGAATGAATAAAAGGTAATAATGAAAGCTTTCGAATGGTTTCGTAACTGCCCCGGATAAACCATGTGTGGGCAGGTTTTATTTTTGTTTCAACGATGTCAGCGCCTGAAGCTATGATTGCCTTTTCAACGATGTTTTTATCTGTTGGAAAACAAGTGATGGCAATCAGGTCCTTAGGCCCTTTGATTTTTTCAGAATAATTCGTCAGTCCGGAGTTCACTTTTAAAGCCGGCGGTATCGCATATATATTCTTAATGCCCAGACCTGGGGGATTTTTTAAGGAGAAACCCTGTTTACAAACGGCGAGGTAATTCGTTCCTGATAACCATTGTTCCAGTTCAATACCAATATTTTCCAGTTCGGATTTTAATGCCGGATCAGCGATCCGGTTCATCTGGATCACCACATAATAATTTGACCCATAACGGGTGGATTGCCAGAGCGGGTGGCTGGTTTTATGATTCAGAAGGCCGTTTTCGGCGGTCAGTTTACCATTCTTAAATGTGGGTGATGGCAGGGTAGCCTGTCCATAGGAAACCGGCCTTATCAGGATGAATATTAGCAGGGCGCACAGGATTCGGAACATGGGGCGTTGGTTTTGGGCCGGGATCTACAAAAATAAACGTGAAATTTCAATAAAAGTTTCCTGAAACTAAACGCGGCAGTGGCCCGATTATTTCATCTATAAGTTTTTGAAAACTAAACCAGTACACTAAAATTTCAAAATAATTTTGGGAATCCCGGGATTTCCTTTTACTTGGGAACAAATTCAATTAGCTCCGGCTTTGAATTACCTTCCTGTCGAAAAAAGCTGAATTTGGAGCATTCCTGGATTTTTGAGTAGCGAGTTGAAATTTGAATACATTTTTGCATATTATCTATCGAATTGTTTTGCTATCGTGTTTTCTGTGCTTTTGGACAATACTAAAAGCCGGAAACGGTGTGGGCATTTCCATCAGACTGGATACAGTTCCAAAAAACCAATCAGATACCATTCCCACAACTCAGCCGCCAAAAAAGCGAAGCAGCATCACGCGTTATTTAAATATTATAACTGACCAGCAGCAAAGGGATTCTCTTTTTTTAAAACTATCAAAGACAAATGCCCCGGTTCCCATGTCGGATAGTATGATATTTAAATCACGGGAGAATAGTTTTAACGTTTATGGCGGCAAACAGATCCGTTACATATATTATAATCAGCTAAAGGTATTTGGAACAACGATTGAAGACACGACCGTTGTACCCAACAAACTCATCAGGTTTGCAAATACACTGCATTATGACACAAGAATATGGATGATCAAGCAATCACTTTTTTTTCGTGAAGGAGATACGGTAAATGCTTATAAACTGGTGGACAATGAACGTTATCTGCGCCGTCTGCCTTTTATTCAGGACGCCAGAATTTATGTAATCAACAGTTACGAGAGCAGTGATTCCATTGACATCGTTGTTCTGACTAAAGATGTTTTTGAATACGGAACCAGCATTACATCCATTAATAATACCAGCGCATCCGCTACCGTATTCAATAATAACCTTCTCGGTGCCGGTCAGAAAGTCGCGTTCGGTTTTAGCTGGAATAATTTCTACAACCCCCGGTGGAATACCGGTGCCAGTTATACCAAATATAATGTTGCCGGATCCTTCGCGGATATATCAGTTGGATATACCATGCTGAATGATAAGATAAACACAGATACAGGCCAGTATGAGAATTCTGCCTACCTGATTGTTAATCGTCCACTTTACAGTACCTGGGCCTCTCTGACTGGCGGTCTAACGTTGTCGGCTAACCGCTCGGTGAATATTTATAGTTTGCCGGATACCTTATACAGAAATTATGAATATAACCTGATAGATGCATGGGCGGGATACAATTTCACAAACCAGTATAAAAAAACAGGTTATAATAGTTCAAAACCAAATATCGGTATTGAGCTCAGGAGTTTTAATAAAGATTTTACATTATTACCCACGGAATCAGATCTGAAATCAAATCCGAATTATAATTCTCATTACTTCCTGTTAAGTCAGCTGGTTTTTTATCATCAGGACTTCTTTAAAACCAATTACTTTTTTGGATTTGGACGAACGGAAGATATTCCGATGGGATATACATATGCTGCAAGTTTTGGATTGGACAGCTGGACGGGTTTAAAACGAAGTTATACGGCGATTCAAACCCAAAAATACTGGTTCCTCGGAAAAAATCTGATCAGCTCTACCATTGGGTTTGGAGGTTTTTGGTATAATCATCAATCGCAGGATGCGGTTTTGCATATTTCAACAGATTATTATAGTAACCTGTTTCATTTTAACGGGCCAAAAGTGAGGGAATTCCTTCATGCTGATTATGTCATTTGTTTTAACCCTGTTTTATATCAGCCGGTAAATATTAACCGCGACAATGGTATTTTCGGATATCGTAATACATTATTTAACGATTACCAGCGATTGAACCTAAGTGCCCAGACAAATTATTACAGTCCTATCAGTATATACGGGTTCAAGTTTAATTTTTATTTATTGCTGCAAGCCTCATTGCTGTCATCGCAAAAGGCATCCATCTTTACCAGTCCGTTTTATTCCGGCTTTACTTTAGGATGCCAGATAAGGAATGAAAACCTGTCATTTAATACGCTTCAGATTTCCGCCAGTTATCAGCCTATTGTTGCACATGGGCCGGATGCTGCCAATGGTCCTAGTACTATTTTTTTATCACTGACTTCTGTAACAGCGTTTAATTTCCCCATTTTTGCGCTTTCACAGCCGACGCTGATTCAATTTCGGTGAGAATAAGCTTTGGAAGTATAAGGGTATAAGAGTATAAGAGTATAAGAGTGTAGGAGTGAGGGAACTATTAACTTCACTCTTATACTCTTATACTCTTATACTCCTTATTCCTATACTCAGAATTATCCGATCTTTATTCTATTCTTTTTTAGCTGCAACGTTCATATTGAATGAGTTGTCATATTAGTAATCGTGAAAACTGTATTGCTTTTACATTTACTGCTTATTTCGATGTTTGGCTGGTCACAAACATTTCCCGTACCTGGTCAGCTTGCATCTACGGCATTTCCCGTATGCGGAACCAGTATATTTCAGCAGCAAGTGGTTCCGATTGGCAGCACCGCCAGTTTAGCTGTCCCTGGTTGTGGTTCTTATCCCGATACCAATCCATTCTGGTATTCATTCACCTGTTTTGTCGGAGGAACACTTGGATTTCTTATTACACCCAATAACCGTAATGACGATTACGACTGGATGCTTTTTGATATTACCGGCCATAATCCCGATGACGTTTATACCAATGTTTCACTGATTGTAACAGGAAACTGGTCCGGTTCCTCCGGGTTGACCGGTGCAATAAGAGGTGGTAGTACTAAAATTCAATGTGCGTCTGACCCTGCTGTTTATGAAACTACTTACAGCACTATGCCAACCCTGATTCAGGGACATAAATATCTTCTTCTGGTCAGCCACTATACTGAAACACAAAGCGGATATTCACTGGCTTTCGGCAGCGGCACAGCTGTTATTACGGATACCCTAAAACCAATTTTGAAATCAGCAACCACCAGTTGTGACAGGAAAACATTAACTGTAACGCTGAATAAAAAAATGCGGTGCAATAGTCTCGCTGCGAACGGCTCTGATTTTCTGATTGCAACCAATCCGGTTTCTATAACCGGAGCTTCCGGAATGAATTGTAATAATGGATTTGATATGGATACAATCCAGCTTACGACAGATACTCCCATACCTCCGGGAACTTATTCACTTCAGGCACAAATCGGAACCGACAATAATACTTTACTGGATGATTGCGGTACACAGATTCCTGCCGGAGACAGCGTCAGTTTTAAAGTATTGCCAATACAGCCTACACCTTTTGACAGTCTCACAAGACCTGTATGTGCCCCGAATATTCTTCAGCTTGTTTTTGCCAAACCTATTCAATGCAATTCAATTGCACCGGACGGATCAGATTTTACAATAACAGGAGACCCGTCAGTTCGTATTTCCGGAGCTTCAGGAACCTGTGCCAATGGATTAACCAGTGTCATAAATCTTACCCTGAATGGACCAATCGTCGCAGCAGGAAATTTTAATGTCACACTTGTAACGGGTAACGATGGAAATACAATCATTGATATGTGCGGCCTTGAAACACCTTCAGGGGCAGTACTTTCTTTCAGTACAAAAGATACCGTTTCAGCTTCCTTCAATTATAATATTGGATTTGGATGCAAATATGATACGATCGCTTTAAACTATCAGCCGGATCATGGTGTCAACTTTTGGCAATGGAATGTAGATTCATCCGTACAAAATAATTTAATGGATCCATCCATTGTTTATAGTATTTACGGATTGAAGTATATTCAGCATATTGTATCAAATGGATTTTGCAGTGATACAGTTTCACAGGTTGTTAATTTGGATAATAAACTCAATGCGGCATTTCAGGCTCCCAATGAAGTTTGTCCGAAAGACCTGGTGAAATTTACCGATTCTTCCTTAGGTAATATCATATCATGGAATTGGAATTTCGGTGACGGAACTTCCAGTAACCTGCAAATGCCGGCTTCTCATCTGTACCCGGATACATGGGCTGGCGAAACATATACTGTAAGCCTTGTTGTTAAAAATAACCTGGGTTGTTTTGACACTCTTTCCAAACAGATTGTAAAACTGCAGAGTTGTTATATAGCTGTTCCAAATGCTTTTACACCCAATGGCGATGGCAAAGACGACTATCTATATCCCCTGAATGCTTTTACTGCAATCAATCTGGAATTCAGGGTATTCAACCGGTACGGCCAGCTTGTATTTGAAACGCGCGACTGGACAAATAAATGGGACGGAACCATTCATGGAAAACCGCAGCCGCCAGGTGCTTATGTGTGGACACTCCGGTATAACGATGCATCTTCGGGTAAGAATTTTTTTATGAAGGGAACGAGTATATTGATAAGATAAATTATTTCACCAGGTAATCTCCTGTCAGATAAATGGAATCAGTTTTCCCTTTTTTATCAAAATATGTTTGCCTACACCATACAGGAACTCTGAAAAATTTGAAAGATCTGAACACAGGAAATAATAAGGTACCCGGAATGAATTAACTTTATAAACTTTAATAAATAAGATGTCCGCGAAAGAATGACCCGCGGGCGCTGGAACGGTTTATGAGGCAAACATTAAAATATTAATTTCATGGAAACAGCAGAAAAAACAATTACCAGCTTAGAAGCACTATGTATCAATACAGTGAGGGTACTGGCTGCAGACGCCGTGCAAAAAGCCGATTCGGGACACCCGGGCACAGCCATGGCACTTGCACCACTTGGTTATCTGCTCTGGTCCAAAATAATGAACTATAATCCCCAGGATCCAAACTGGCCTAACCGCGACCGTTTTATTTTATCTGCTGGTCATGCCTGCATGCTGCAATACAGCTATCTGTACCTGACCGGTTACGATCTTACATTGAATGATATTAAAAAATTCAGACAATTACATAGTAAAACGCCCGGTCATCCTGAATATGGATTATTGGATGGTATTGAAGCAACTACCGGTCCCCTCGGACAGGGATTTGCAAACGGGGTAGGCATGGGTATTGCTCAAAAATGGCTGGCAGACCGTTATAACAAACCCGGGTTCGATCTTTTTGATTATAGTATTTATGTTATTTGCAGCGACGGAGATATCATGGAAGGAATTAGTTCTGAAGCTGCATCTGTGGCAGGAAATCTTCAGTTGGGGAATCTGATTTATATATACGACGATAATCATATAACCATTGAAGGAAATACGGCTATTACATTTAATGAAGATGTGGGAGCCCGTTTCCAGGCTTATGGCTGGCACGTTCAGGTATTGCCTGATGGAAATGATCTGGGCGCTATGGAGGATGCCCTAAAAAAGGCTAAAGCAGAAACAGGCAAACCCTCATTAATCAAGCTGAGAACCCATATTGCCTATGGAAGTCCTAATAAAGTGGATTCTGCATCAGCTCATGGCTCACCTCTTGGTGAAGATGAAGTCAGGCTGGTAAAAAAATTCTTTGGTTTTGATCCTGACCAGTCTTTTGTGGTGCCGGAAAATGTAATTTCTTTTTACAGAACCGCTGGAAAAGCAGGAATCGAAAAAGAAAAACTATGGAATAATCTCTTCAATCAATACAGGGAAAAATATCCAGTGGAAGCAAATGAATTTGTATCGACCAGCAATGGAAAACTTCCTTCCGGTTGGAAAGAAAAAATTCCAGTTTTCAGCGGCAGTGAAAAAATGGCAACCCGCAAGGCTTCGGGGAAAGTTTTGAATGCGATCGCAGATCAGATCCCTTTCCTGATAGGTGGCTCTGCAGATTTGTCACCATCAACAGATACGATCCTCAATAAGTATGAATCATTTTCGGCGGAAAACAGGGATGGCAGGAATTTTCATTTTGGAATAAGGGAACATAGTATGGGTGCCATCCTGAATGGCATAGCACTTACCAAAGGTTTTATTCCTTATGGAGCCACTTTTTTAATATTCTCGGATTATATGAGACCTCCGATGAGGCTTGCTGCGATCAGTAAAATAAAACCCATTTATGTTTTTACCCACGATAGTATTGGATTGGGTGAAGACGGTACAACCCATCAGCCCATTGAACAGCTGGCAGGCCTGCGGTCTGTTCCAAATATGACTGTTATTCGTCCTGCAGATGCCAATGAAACGGCACAGGCATGGAGGGTGGCATTGGAACATAATGGGGGACCGGTTGCCATTGTATTGACCAGGCAGGGACTTCCGATCATTGACCAGGAGAAATATTCCAAAGCAACCGGACTTGAAAAAGGAGCATATATTCTTTCAGATTCAGAAAAAGATCCGGAAGTCATATTGATCGGAACGGGATCAGAAGTGAACCTTTTGTTGAAGGCACAGGAAAAGCTGAAAGATAAATCTGTTCAGGCAAGAGTCGTCAGTATGCCTTCATGGGAATTATTCGAAAAACAGGATGCTGCCTATAAAGAATTGGTTTTTCCAAAAAAGATCCGCAAGAGATTATCCGTTGAAGCTGCTTCCACTTTTGGCTGGCTGAAATATACAACGGAAGATGGAAAGAGCCTGGGCATAAATCGTTTTGGAGAGTCTGCACCCGGAGAGGAGATCTTTAAAGAGTTTGGTTTTACGGTGGAAAATATCGTATCATTAGTGGAATATTTATAAATCAGATATTCCTATGATGAGGTTTCCTTTTTATGCCCGTATGGCATTGACCCTTTTTGCAATAGCATTGATTTTGTTATTCATGTGGATTGGGAAATCTGTGTTTGTTCCGCTGTTTTTTTCTTTCCTTGCGTCCATCCTTCTCCAACCGGTTGTTCTTTATCTGGAAAAACACCGCTTCCCGCGTGTGCTGGCAGCAGGAAGTACCCTGTTCATTTTTATGGTGCTGTTCCTTGGTTTATTTTATTTTTTCACCAGGCAGCTAATCCGCCTTTCCAGGGATCTTCCTTCTCTTCAGGCAAAAGTATTGGAAAAATGGCAGGATGTTCAGGACTGGGTAAGCGATAAATACCATATCACCAATACACAACAGATTTCGTATCTGCATAAATCAGGAACTGGTATATTAAATACTGCCATGAATTCAGTAGCCACGACTTTTATTGGAATTGCCGAAACGCTTGTACTCACTATTTTCTTTTTCATATTTACATTTTTCATACTTCAGTACCGCAGGCTGATCATGCGCTTTGTGGTTGAATTGTTTCATGAATCGCATAATGTAATGGTGAAAGATATTATCACGAGGATCCGTTCACTGATCAACAGTTATGTACAGGGTTTGCTGATTGAAATGAGTGTGGTGGCAATTATTATTTATATCAGCCTGATGATCATCGGCGTGAAATATGCTTTATTGATCAGCGTTATGGCAGCCACGCTGAATATCATTCCCTACCTCGGTATTTATTTTAGTATGGCAGTAGCCATGCTGATCACAGCCGCAACCAATTCTACAGGACATGTAGTAGCGGTAGGAGTCGTTTTCCTTGTTACCCATTTTGTGGATGCTAACATGATCCTTCCTCATGTAGTGGGCGGGAAAGTAAAAATGAATCCTTTCGTTACGATACTGGCAGTATTAATCGGACACCTGATCTGGGGCATACCCGGGATGTTTTTGTTTATCCCTCTTACTGCAATGTTCAGGCTGGTAAGTGAAGAAATTCCGGAATTAAAACCCTGGGCTATCCTTCTCGGTGAAGAAAAAACGTAATAAACCTAAATATGGTTTATTTGTAGAATATTCTCCCCGCCTCAGGGGCAGGAAATCGTTTACCGATTATTTCGATAAAGGCTTGTTCTTTGCTCTAATCAGGAAACCCAGGCACAGCATATGACGATCAGCAAGTCTGTCAGGAAGGTAGTGAGACGGATTTTTGGTATTACAATTACAACGGTACTTGTTCTACTGGGCATAATCCTGTTAATCCTTTTGCTGATCCAGACAGGTCCGGTTCAAAATTACGGCAGGGGGGAAATTAGAAGCTTATCTGGAAAATAAACTGCATACTAAGGTCCGGATTGGCAATCTGTATATTGGTTTTCCTTCCCGAATCATACTTAAGAATATTTACCTGGAAGACCGCCGCAAAGACACCCTCTTATCCGGTGGAAAAATACAGGTGGATATCAGTATGCTGAGATTATTCAGCCGGGAACTTCGGATCAATTACCTGGAATTGGACGATATAACCATGAAGGTTAAACGTCAGCTCCCTGATTCGGTTTTTAATTTTCAATTCATCGCCGACGCATTTAGTTCTCCACCGGATACAACCCTGCAAAAGAAAAATGATTCAGGAGGTTTTCATTTTATAATCGGTTCGATTCATCTGCAAAATGTTCACGCATCTTATGGAGACGATGCCACAGGAAATGATGTGAATGTAAATCTGGGAGTATTCAATACAAAATTAAAAACCTTTGATCCCGAACACCAGGTATATGCAATTCCTGATATAAGCCTTGCAGATATTTCCGGGAAAATTCGACAGTATAAACCCATTCTCATCCTGCATCATATAGCGGATACCATCAGCGAACATAATAAAAATTCAGGGCCCGTTAAACTTGAACTGGGGAATATAGATTTTACCCATATAAATATGGATTACCGGAATGAAATTGAAAATATGGATGCGGGCATCCGGCTAGGCCATTATCAATCAAAAGTTGATTCCATTAATCTTTCAACATTTCATATCAAACTTAAGGAGATAACCCTGAACAACACAATGGCAGTAGTAAGATTCGGTAAACTAAATAAAATAAAAACAAAAAAGACCGCAGCAGAAGAACCCCTTAATCATTCAGGAAACTGGAGTGTAGATGTAGCCGGAATTTCTATCGACAGCACCCATTTGCAATATGATGACGATAATCAAGTTCCAATAAAAAAGGGAATGGATTATAGTCACCTGAATTTAAAACGATTTCGGTTGAAAGTTTCTAAACTTCATGCCGATCCTTCGAATATCGGCGGACTAATATCAGGATTTTCATTTGACGAAAAAAGCGGATTTGTTTTGAAGAATCTTTCAGCGGGAATATCCTTTGATTCCACAGGAGCCTCCTTAAAAAACCTGGTTCTTAAAACAAATTATTCTAACATCAGAAATCAGTCTTCCATACATTACCAGTCGCTGGAAGAACTGAAAAAACATCCTGGCAATTTGGAGACAAACCTTGAATTTGACCGGTCCCGAATTGCCATTCAGGATTTATTAATCTTTGTACCCTCCCTGGAAGGAATGCTAAAAGATTATTCACAGGCTACTCTTCTCCTGAATGGTAAACTTACCGGTTATTTGAAAAACCTGAAAATACTGTATCTCGAAATAGATGGATTGGGAAATACTTCACTGGCTGCATCAGGCCAGATCAGGGGATTACCCGATGGGAAAAAAGCTGTTTACAATATAACCATTTCAAAATTTACAACCTCCCTGAAAGATATTCACCGGATGATACCGGCTAATTCAATTCCGGATAACTTGCGCATTCCCGCAAGCATTGCAGCCAACGGGAAATTCTCAGGGACCATAAAAAGTTTTTTTGTTCAGCTGCATACGACTACGAGTAACGGAATGGCGGATATATCAGGAACACTGGATCTTGACAGAAAAACCTATGACCTTAAAGCCGGTACAAAATCGCTTGATCTTGGATATATATTAAAACAGGATAGTTTATTTGGTAAGATCACTTTGGATGCTACGGCAAAAGGATCGGGTTTCGACCCAAAAAATATGAACAGTGTTTATCATGTTCACCTGGGTGATGCTGTAATTAAATCATATGAATACCGAGGATTAATCCTGGATGCACAACTGCAAAACGGGAACGGAAGAATTACCTCCTCTATGCAGGATCCCAATATCACTTATCAGCTAAAAGCTGAAGCGAATTTTCAGGGCAAATATCCTTCCATTAGAATGGATTTGAATCTGGATACATTGAATGCACTGGCGCTAAATCTTCTGAGGGATAGTTTGCAAATGCATTTGAAATTGAATGCAGATTTCAGATCTACTGATCCGGACGCACTGCAGGGGAAGATGTCAATAAATGATCTCAGATTAACGTATGGAATGCATCCTTTACATACAGACAGCATCTCTCTTGTCGCTCTTCATTCAGATACAGGACAAACGATCAGTCTGCGTTCCGAGGCAGCTGACATAGACTGGGGCGGCCGGTATAAAATTACGCAGGTTGCTGAATCAATGAAACAATTCATAAATACCTACTATAAGATTCCTGTATCCAATAATGACAGTACAGAACCTGAACAATGGAAGATGGATCTTGAGTTGAGGCCTTCACCACTTGTGCTTGCAATCATGCCTTCTTTGAAGGGATCAGACAGTTTAAAAGGAAATATACGATTCAACAGTTTAAAAAAGGATTTAAGTCTCGACCTCCATACAGATAAGATTCAATTAAATCAGCTTGTAATACATCAGTTCAGGGTGGCTGCATATACAAAGAACCAGGGTCTGGATTATAATATTTCAATTGACGATGCCGGACAGAGTGAATTCCAACTTTACAAGACGGATTTATATGGAACGCTTGCGAATAATAAATTGACAATCGCATTGCGTCTGAAGGATAAAAAAGTGAAGGACAAATATTTTCTGTCCGGAACTGCCTCAACCGTTAATCATGGAATAAGGTATATTTTTAATCCGGATA
>Ga0207113_1180_pt1 | contig 12687 bp, 13 predicted proteins | sample Alteio_BWMinHeat_69_FD_153559 | JGI IMG/M metagenome (GOLD analysis project Ga0207113, IMG submission 153559) | Enriched cells from forest soil in Barre Woods Harvard Forest LTER site, Petersham, Massachusetts, United States -... | ecosystem: Environmental > Terrestrial > Soil > Temperate forest >... | reverse complement strand
TTAAAAGATTTGTTGTTGGAAGTTTTGATGATGAAGCTGTTTTGTTTCCAGCCGTGAAGAAAGTTCGTATGGCCGGATACAAATTATATGATGTGTATACTCCTATGCCTATTCACGGTCTGGATCAGGCAATGGGGTTAAGGGATACCAGTCTTCATACGGCCGGATTTATTTACGGTATTACCGGAACGGCAACTGCATTGAGCGGGATCAGCTATGCATTGATTTATGACTGGCCACTGAATTTTGGCGGTAAACCGCATTTTGCTTTACCGGCCTGGATCCCGATTACATTCGAGCTGACGGTACTGTTCGCTTCCATTGGTATGGTGCTGACCTTTTGCTATCTCTGCCAAATGGCGCCCTTTGTCAGGAAACATCATTTCAGCCTTCGGGCAACAGATGATTTATTTGTGATGGTGATTGAATGCACAGCAAAAACCAACGAAGCGGATTTACAGATATTTTTAAAATCTGTAGGTGCACAGGATGTACATACACAGAACGCTGAAACGGGCTGGTGGCTGGGAACATATAGTAAGAACATTCCGCTGGTTGATGATCCAAAAACTATTCTGGCATAACGAAATGAAAGTTGAAATGCAGATTCAAAAAAAATTGATTCCTTTCTGTTTATCCCTGGCCTTGCTGGCGTCCTGCAGTAGCGATGTGCGACGGGATACGGGAAGAATTTATATGCCTGATATGACGTATAGCCGGGCTTATGAAACTTACGCACTCACCCCGGAAGAAAAGGAAATTTTATTAAAGAAGGGTATTCACTTCAGCAATATTCCGGTTAAAGGCACACTGAAAAGGGGAGCTTTATTTCCCTTCGATATTCCAATGGATTCAGTTGCGGGTGATACGACAAACTATGTGGCATCAAAACAGGTTAAAAATCCGCTGACGGGTTTGGATGAAATTACCATGACGGAAGCAAAGAGATTGTACCTGGTTAACTGTGGTATTTGTCACGGTACTAAACTGGACGGTAACGGTCCTTTGTATAAAGGTGGTGATGGCCCATTCCCTGCAAAACCGGCCACGCTGGTGGGGGATGTTAAATATGAAGCAATGCCGGAAGGTCAGATGTATTATTCAGTTACTTATGGAAAAAATAAAATGGGCAGTTATGCTTCCCAGCTGGATACGCGGCAAAGGTGGATGGTGATTGCATATATTAAATCGAAACAGGCAGGATCAAAACAAGTAGCTGCAGTTTCAGATTCAACAGGAAATAAAAAATAAGCAGGGCAGTTTAAAAAATTATAACGGATGTCTATTAAAGAACGTTTTGAAATACCTTCTGGTTTCAGGATGTGGTCAATGGGACTTATGGCAGTCGGGGTTCTTTCCCTGATTGTTGGATATTTTGTATACGGCAACGGCGACGAAGCCCATCAGACCAGGTTCTGGGCTACACTTTTGCAAAACAGTGTTTATTTTTTACTGGTTGTAAATGCGGCTATGTTCTTTTTCTGTGCCGTAACACTGGCTATGGGAGGATTTCAAATGGCATTCCGTCGTGTAACTGAAGCCATTTCAGCCTGCGTCCCCGTGATTGGCGGAATTACTTTTGTTATACTGATGTGCATCGTGATGGGTCACAAATCTTTTATTTACGAATGGCTAGATAAAGCGGTGGTTGCAAAAGATCCTGTGCTGAATGGTAAGAAGGGATTCCTGAATCCGGCATTCTTTATTACCTGGACTACACTTACAATTGGCTTATGGACAGTACTCGGATATAAAATGCGCAAAATCAGCCGTGAACTTGATGATCATGTGCCTACTATTGAAGAAGGCAAAAAGTATATTTTTAAGAATACAATTTGGGCAGGGCTATATATTGTCTGGTTTGCCCTTACAGTAGCATCCACTGTTCCCTGGCTCTGGCTGATGAGTATTAATGCGCACTGGTTCAGCACCATGTACAGCTGGTACACATTTGCAAGCACATTTGTGGCCGGAGTTGCGCTGATAACCCTGTTTGTTATCTATCTGAAAAACAAGGGTTACCTGGAATATGTAAACAAAGAGCATCTGCATGATCTTGGAAAATTCCAGTTTGCTTTTTCAATATTCTGGACCTATCTGTGGTTCTCCCAGTTCATGCTGATATGGTACGCGAATATTCCGGAAGAAACCACCTATTTCAGGCCCCGGTTTGAAGGTGCGTATACCGGTATTTTCTATCTGAATCTTGTTATAAATTTTCTGGCTCCCCTGTTGATTTATATGCGCAGAAGTTCCAAACGTAACTATGCTGTATTAACCATTATGTCTGTAGCTTTGCTATTTGGTCACTGGCTGGATTTTTACCAGATGGTTTTTGCAAGTCTGTTTCCGGATCATGTGTCCTTGAACCTCTTTGATATTGGAATTGCTGCGGGATTCGTGGGACTGATCATCTACCAGACAGGAAACGTGTTGGCGCGTTTTCCGATATATGCAAAAAATCATCCGTTTTTTAAAGAAAGTATTATTCACTATACTTAGTCGTTCCTGTTATCATAAGAATTAAAACGATTAAATTTTTTTAAGTATCATGTCTACCATTTTTCTGTTTGCAATTTTATTAATGGGTTTTGTGATCACATTTCAGATTGCGAAAGCCAGCGAATATGTGGGCATCCTGAAAGGCGAAAAGAAAAATAACGAACAGAATAACCGGATCAACGGATTTCTGATGATCGTATTTCTGGTTCTGGGTCTGATCGGTGTTTACTGGTGCAATGAATTATTCAAAGGGAAAATTCTGGGGAAAGCAGCATCGGACCATGGAGAGAAGATTGACTCGATGCTTTACATAACAATTGCCATCACAGGTGTTGTATTTTTCATCACACAAATCCTCTTATTCTGGTTTTCTTTCAAATATCAGTATTCAGAAAAAAGGAAAGGATATTATTTCCCTCATAATAATAAACTGGAAGTGATCTGGACGGTGGTCCCTGCCATTGCACTGACCGTGCTTGTTGGTTTCGGACTGATGTACTGGTATCAGATAACCGGCGAAGCGCCTAAAAATGCCATGGAGGTAGAAGTTACCGGAAAACAATTTAACTGGATCTTCCGGTATCCGGGCAAAGACAATGTTTTTGGTAATAAATATTATAAAAATATCAGCGACGCTGAAAACAATTCGCTGGGTTTATTATGGGATGATCCAAAAACACATGATGATATTGTAGTAACAAATACTATGTATCTCGTGGTGAACCAGCCTGTAAAACTTATCATCAATTCACGTGATGTGATTCATGATGTTGGACTTGTAGCTTTCAGAATGAAAATGGATGCAGTTCCGGGAACACCTACAACCATGTGGTTTACTCCGAAGTATACAACACAGGAGATGAAGAAAATGACCAACAACCCGGATTTTGAATATGAGATTTCCTGTGATCAGATGTGTGGGAAGAGTCATTTTTCCATGAAAGGGACCGTGCAGGTTGTAAGTCCGGAAGAATTTATTTTGTGGCGTGCAAAACAGGTTCCCAATTATGCACAGGTGATGAAGGATAAAATGCCTTCGACACCTGCAGCTGATTCGGTTAAAACGACTGCAGTGAATATGCCTGCAAAGTTGGTTGCAACTAATTAGGCGTTAAGCATTAGGCTTTATGCGTTAAGCGTAAAAGGATTATAATAAAGAATAAATTTTTACTGATGAGTACTGATTCGACGATACATGGGACGGGTGAGGTAATCGTTTCTCACGACACGCACGACGCGGGTCCTGAAGTCCATCATCATAAGGAGACTTTTATCACAAAATATGTTTTCAGCCAGGATCATAAAATGATCTGTAAACAATTCCTGATCACTGGAATGATCTGGGCAATTCTCGGAGGATTAATGTCGGTACTTTTCAGACTTCAGTTAGGTTATCCCGATTCAACTTTTCCCTGGCTGGAAGATATTCTGGGTAAATGGGCAAAGGGCGGAAAAATTCAACCTGAAGCTTACTATGCCCTGATCACCATGCATGGAACGGTGCTCGTATTCTTTGTATTGACAGGAGGTCTCAGCGGAACTTTTGCAAACTTCCTGATTCCGTTACAGATTGGCGCTCGTGATATGGCATCGCCATTTCTAAATATGCTTTCTTACTGGTTTTTCTGGATGGCAAGTGTAGTTATGCTGACTTCATTATTTATTGAAACGGGTCCTGCAAGTGGTGGCTGGACCGTATATCCTCCTTTGAGTGCATTGGGTGATGCCAACCTTGGGTCCAAAGGCGGTATGGATTATTGGATAACCGGGATGGCATTATTTGTCGTTTCATCTTTGCTGGGAGGATTGAATTATATCACCACCATCCTCAATATGCGAACGAAGGGAATGAGCATGACAAGACTTCCCCTGACCATCTGGGCTATTTTATTTACAGCAATACTAGGCGTACTTTCTTTTCCGGTACTTCTATCCGGACTTATTTTATTATTATTCGACCGGCACGCAGGCACCAGTTTTTATCTCTCTGATATTTTTATTTCTGCTACGCAGAAAGCACTTCCCAACGAAGGAGGAAGCCCCATCCTGTATCAGCATTTGTTTTGGTTCCTTGGTCACCCGGAGGTTTATATTATTATACTACCGGCCATGGGACTGGTTTCTGAGGTGATGGCCATCAATTCGCGCAAACCGATTTTCGGATATATGGCGATGGTCGGATCGCTTATGGCGATTACCATCCTTGCTTTCCTGGTATGGGCACATCATATGTTTGTCACCGGTCTGAATCCATTCCTCGGATCAGTATTCGTATTGCTGACCCTGCTGATTGCGGTGCCATCAGCCATAAAAGTATTTAACTGGCTAACCACATTATGGCGTGGTAATATCCGGTTCACACCTGCCATGTTATTTGCCATTGGATTTGTGAGTATGTTTATTTCGGGCGGTTTAACGGGCGTCTTCCTTGGCAATTCAACACTGGATATACATTTACACGATACGATGTTTATAGTTGCGCATTTTCATATTGTAATGGGAGTTTCTGCTTTCCTGGGAATGTTCTGTGGTGTATATCACTGGTTCCCGAAAATGTATGGCAGATACATGAACAACACCATGGCATATATCCATTTCTGGGTAACGTTTGCCGGCGCCTATCTTATTTTCTGGCCCATGCATTATGAAGGCCTGGCGGGATTACCACGGCGTTATATGGATTATTCAGGCTGGTCATCTTTCAATCAGTTCGGAGGCCTGAACAGATTTATCTCAACAGTTTCGATGGTGGTATTCGCTGTGCAACTGATGTTTGTATTCAACTTTTTCTATTCCATATTTAAAGGAAGAAAAGTAATTTCTAAAAACCCCTGGCAGGCAAATACACTGGAATGGACCACGCCTATTCGCCCGGGTCATGGCAACTGGCCTGGAGAAATTCCTGAAGTTCATCGCTGGGCCTATGACTATGGTAAAGACGGAAAGGAATTTATCCTGCAAACAGAACCACTTGGAGCCGATGAACAGCACCATTAGTTCCGGGCGTAAGCCTCTCATATTGAAGTCGGCCGAAACCATAAAACAATCCGGTTCTTTTAAGATTGCAGACAAGCTGAAAGACTATATGCTACTGGTTAAATTTAACCTCAGCTTTATGGTTGTATTTTCTGCTGTCATCAGTTATCTGCTGGCACCGAAAGTAAAAGTATACGACTGGAGAGCCATCATACTTTTATTTGTGGGTGGAATGCTGGTAACCGGAAGTGCAAATGCCATTAACCAGGCCTTGGAAAAGCAGACGGATGCAATGATGAAACGTACTGCAGGCCGGCCGGTTGCTTCAGGAAGAATGACCGTTACCGAAGCCATGTCTTTTGCTGTGATTTGCGGATTAGCCGGTACGTTGTTGTTATGGCATTTTAATTTTTTAACAGCGCTGCTGTCAGTTTTCAGTTTATTTTTTTATGCATTTATTTATACACCGTTAAAAAAAGTAAGTTCGGCAGCTGTTTTAGCCGGAGCAATTCCCGGCGCAATGCCCTGCCTTATCGGATGGGCAGCAGGTAATGATAGTTTGAGTGCAGGTGGCTGGATACTTTTTGCGTTGCAGTTTTTCTGGCAGTTTCCGCATTTCTGGGCAATAGCATGGATAGCTCATAAAGATTATAGTGCGGCTGGATTTAAGTTATTGCCTTCAGGAGACGGACAGACAAAATATTCTGCACTTCAGGCAGTCATTTATTCGCTTCTTCTCCTGCCCGTTGGATTCATGCCCTATTTCAACGGAATGAGCGGTAGTGTTAGCCTGGTGATTGTATTGATTGCAAATATTTTTATGATCGGACAATGTGTTCGCTTATACAGGGAGATGACTATTCAGGCAGCACGAAGAGTGATGTTTAGCAGTTATATTTATCTGCCGGTGGTCCTGCTGGCTTTGCTGATTGATAAGGTAGCCAATTGAAATTATTAAAATGACCCGGAGTCTGGAATTAAATCGCGTGACTGATCAAAATAAAAAAATACATCCCCATAAATTCATTTTATGGATTGGCATCGGTAGTATCATCATGATGTTTGCCGGGCTCACCAGTGCGTATGTTGTAAAAAGAGAACAACCCGGATGGACAACTTATGTTACACCGGTTGCTTTTTATTATTCTACCGGTATAATTCTGATCAGCAGCCTCACGATATTTTTAGCAGGGAAATCTTTCCGGGAGAGGCGAATGATCCGGTATAGAAAGCTGTTACTGGCTACTGCCTTTATGGGACTGGCTTTTATGTTTTTGCAATGGCTTGGGTTCCGGCATTTATGGGAAACTGGTATTACATTTCACGGATCAGGAGCAGGTCAGTTTTTATATATCATTGCCGGATTACACGCGCTGCATGTATTCGGAGGAGTTATAGCTTTGTTTGTAGTATACATCAGGGCAAGAAATACAAAGATTCGGAGTTATAATACTGTTCCGGTGGACGTGGTATCGACCTACTGGCATTTTGTAGATCTGTTATGGATCTACCTGTTCATTTTCTTTTTAATGGTGCGATAAAGTATGCTTTTTGTTAGATAAATTTGTGAACCTGTTCAAAACAATCTCATGGCACAAACAGTTCCAGTAGGTCAAAAATGGTGGAGCGGAGGCAGGAGTCCCTTCAATGTGGAATATGGAAAACTCATGATGTGGTATTTCCTCATGAGTGATGCTTTTACCTTCGGCGCATTCCTGATCTCTTACGGAACCATTCGTTTTTCTTCCAGTTCCTGGCCCAATCCAAATGAAGTATTCAAAAGTTTTCCTTTCATTGGCGAAATGACCGTGCCCCTGGCATTTGTGAGTCTGATGACATTTATCCTGATCATGAGTTCGGTTACCATGGTAATGGCTGTGGGAGCAGGACAGGCACAGGATCGTAAAGCCGTGATGAAATGGATGTTCTTAACGATTCTTGGAGGGCTGGCTTTCCTGGGTTGTCAGGCATGGGAATGGACGCATCTTCATAATGAAGGTGCCTGGTGGGGCAGGAATCCGTTTATGAATATCGACGGCACACAGTCATCAACTAATTTCACGAATTTCTTTTTTACAATTACCGGTTTTCACGGATTCCACGTATTCTCCGGTGTGATCATTAATACGATTATGCTGATCAAGACCTGGCGCGGAGACTTTCAAAGAACGGGGCATTACCTGATGATTGAAAAGGCAGGACTTTACTGGCATTTTGTGGATTTGGTATGGGTATTTGTATTTACCTGTTTTTATCTGTTATAATTTAAAATGAATGAGCATATGAGTTCTGCAAGCCCAACATCAGCAGATTTCGGAAAAGATAAAAGTTCATTTGATTCGAAGGCTGTCTGGAGAACTTTCTGGATCCTGCTTTGCATTACAGTGTTCGAGCTAATCGTTGCTATCGTTTATTATGAAACACATTTTTTCCCCAAACATATTCTGAACGGTGTCTTTGTTATTATGACCCTCGCCAAGGCATTTTTTATTATTGCAGAATTTATGCATCTGGGTCATGAGATCAAAAATCTCATTATGACAATTGCTATTCCTGCCTGCCTCTTTATTTGGTTTCTCATTGCGTTTATTTGGGATGGCAGCTCTTTTCACGATCTGCGGATGCGTTACGATAAATATCAATACGAACAAAGTAAGACGAAAGTCAAACCGGTTGAACATAAAGAGGAAGGGAAGAAACCGGGAGTTGAATAACGCTTAAAGCTTAAGGCCTAAAGCTTAAAGCCAAATATTAAAAATTAACAATTGACAATTAACCATTGCTCTGCGATGGTTTTTTTATCTAAAAGAAATGATGTGAGTAAGAAAGCACTGACAGCTGTTTTGTTGGCGATTATGGTACCGGTAATCAGTTACCTGATTGTAAAAAGGGCCAGCGATCATTCTATTGGTATGCCCGGAAGATACTATTATGATAGTGTTGTTTCTGTAATCAGGGATGGGAAAACAATTGACGACACGATCTGGCATTCCGTAGTTGATTTTAAATTTCAAAATCAGCTTGGAAGAACTGTTTCCCTGGCTGATCTGCCAGGTAAAGTAATCGTCGCTGATTTTTTCTTTACGAGGTGTCCTTCCATTTGTCCAAAGCTGACTGCCAATATCAGAAAACTTCAGGATGCATTATCTTCAAAAGATCAGTTCAAACAATTGAATCCTTCCTTTATTCAATTTCTTTCTTTCAGTGTGGACCCCGATCGGGATTCAGTAGCGGTATTAAAAGCATATGGTAATAAATTCGGCATCAATCCGGATCTGTGGTGGCTGCTAACCGGTCCAAAAAAACAGATTTATGATTTTTCCATGAATGAATTGAAATTAGGTTTGGCAGACGGAGAGGGTGTTGATTCAAACTTTATTCATACACAAAAACTTGTTCTGCTCGACAAGGAACATGTTGTAAGAGGATATTATAACGGATTGGATAGTGTGGACATGAATAAGATGGCGAATGACATGGTATTTATTATGCTTGAGAAAGACAAAAACTATGTGTCCCCATTGAAAGAAATAAAACCAATTTTACCGATCATTATTTTTATGCTGGTGGCTACAGTGGGGCTGGTAATTTACCTGTCAAGAAAGCCTCAAAGCCTAAAGCTTAAAGCCTAAAGCCTAAAGCCTAAAGCCTAAAGCCTAAAGCCTAAAGCCTAAAGCCTAAAGAAAATTGTAAATGCGAAATTATGAATCAAATGGTAAAATGAAAATTGCAATTCAAAAAAATAATACACCTTTCTTTTGGATCAATTATAAATCACAATGAAAGAAAAAAGTTTTACACTTCCGATTATTACCATTTCGATAGCCATTCCAATGGCTGTTGCATTTCTTATTCTTGGATTAAAAACAAAAGTCAATTTCGGATTTAATACAAGTAATCTTCCGCTGTTTCACGCGATTCTCAATTCAACGACTGCTATTTTATTGCTGGCTAGTTTATATTTCATAAAAAATGGAAGGATAGTAGCACACAAAAGAGCAAACCTGACAGCTGTAGTTCTGAGCTCGGTTTTTTTAATTTCTTATGTAATATATCATAGTTCCAATCCATCTGTAAAGTATGGGGATCTGAATCACGATGGCATCCTTAGTGCAGATGAAAAATTGCGGGCAGGAAATCTCAGATATGTCTACTATTTTATTTTGAGCAGCCATATTATTTTATCCGGAATTATTGTACCGTTCGTATTATTTACCCTGCAGCGGGCTTTCCAGGAAAGATTCATCGCTCATAAGAAGCTGGCACGTTTCACCTGGCCATTGTGGTTTTATGTGGCTGTGACGGGTGTCGTCGTTTATATAATGATAAGTCCTTATTACGCTTAACGCTTAACGCCTAAAGCTTAACGCTTAAAGCTTAAAGCCTAACGCTTAACGCTTAAAGCTTAACGCCTAACGCTTAAAGCCTAACGCTTAATGCCTAACGCTTAACGCTTAACGCCTAACGCAGTCATTGGTCAACCCTGCCTGACAGCAGGCAGGCGTCAACGATTATCTATTAGTGAGGGTTCTTACATAACCTCCTTCGTGGGGTCCCAGAATTTCTCTTTGAAGTTAACGATCACATCATCTTTTACCAGAATGCCTTCCTTCTTAAGAAGTTTTTCCATTTTCCCAGGGGGATTAAAATGATGTTTACCTGAAAGAAGCCCAACTCTGTTTACAACACGATGTGCGGGTACAGTTGGATTTATTTTATCTGCCCCATTCATAGCCCAGCCTACCATACGGGCTGAAAGTTTTGTACCCAGGCAGGCTGCAATTGCACCGTAAGAAGTTACCCGTCCGAAAGGTATTTGCCGGGCTACTTCATATACGAGTTCAAAAAAAGATTCTTCTCTTTTACCGGAAGGATTTACTTTATTAAGCTTTGCAACTGATTTTGATGGGGTGCTCTTTTTACTTTTTTTTGAAGGCATATTAATTTAATGAAGTTCGGCATTTTCAATTTGTTTCAGCAGTTCCTGCAGTTTAGGATCCGGAAGAGGAATCAGATTTTCTGGCAAACTAAAATGCAAATAGTAAACCTGTTTGCTTTCAGCGATATCGAGTTTTTCGTAGTGTGTTGTTATTTTTAATTCTAAGGGATTATCCGGGCGTGCATGTACATTTTCCGAATAGTCCAGAATATTCAGATCAAATAACTCCGCCATGAATTTTGTAAAATAGAACAATTCAGGTGAGTCTGTTTTTAAGTGAATGGAACCTGCCGGTCGAAGTATGGATTGATAAAGTCTGAGAAAACGAGGATGTGTTAGTCTTTTTTTAGCCCGGGAAGTTCGAAGATGCGGGTCAGGAAATGTTATCCATATTTCATTTACTTCATTGGGTAAAAAATAGTGATCGATTTTATCAATTTGAGTTCGAAGGAATGCAGCATTGCTGATATTATTTTTGAGACATTCCAGTGCCCCGGAATAGATACGGTTTCCTTTTAAGTCTACACCTATAAAATTATTTTCAGGATGAATAGCAGATAATCCGACGGTATATTCTCCTTTCCCGCATGCGAGTTCTAATGTTATGGGATTTTCATTTCCGAAAAAATCCTTCCACCTGCCTTGCATTCCTTCAGGATATTGAAGCACGTTTGGAAAAGACCGGATGGCCTCGAATCGCTGAAGTTTTTTATTGCCCATATCGGGGCAAAAATAAGGCTAAAGCTGAATTAGTTTTCAGATGATGCGGTCAAAGACTTTGTTGTTGTTAAAGAATTATGTGTAATAGCAACCGCCAGATTTCTGTCCACGACCCCTTCAATCAAAAGAATTGCACCGAGCAGACCCGAAAGATTTTGTGACGCCAGCAACAAAAGAATTAGTTTGTCTTTAACGCTATATTGATTTTTCATAGAGATATGTCATTCAATCAGAAAAAACGAAATCCGAGTCAAATAACATTGTTTTAAAGAACAACGATGTAAAACAATATTTATCTGATCAGCATAACTGTTCCCTTAAGGGATCGACTGACTCCGCTTTGATCAGAGTAATGAATGGTCCATGCATAAGCATCCAGGGGTTGTGCAAGACCTCTGAATGTTCCATCCCATCCCTGTGCAGGATCGGAACTTGTAAATATTTTCATTCCATGACGATTATAAATCGATAAAGAGAATTGGGCCGGAGCTATACTGTATTGTACTCTAAAGACATCATTGTGCCCATCTCCGTTGGGCGTAAATGCATTAGGTACAGATAAGTTATAATTGCATTTTTCAAAATTCACTGTTTTTTTAACCTGTACACTTCCGCATGCGTTCGAAACTTTTACGTAATAATTTCCGGAATGAGTAACGACATAATATGGATGTGTTGAGCCGTCTTGCCATGTGTATTGAAAGGACGAATCTCCATTAGCATTTAATACGACATTCCCTCCGTTACAGCCTGTTGTATCTTCAGTTCCCAATACAGTGACAGCGGGAGCAGGAATGAAATGCAGGTAAACAGAATCTGTATTTAAGCATACACTGTCATTTTGAACTTTGCAAAAAATACCAGCCCGGGCCATAACCACCCAAGCCGGAGGTCACATTTAGTGCGGCATTCTGTCCGGAGGATACTAAAGTGTCGTTTCTAAACCATTGAATAGTAGATCCGGTATAAAAAGTTGCGGGTTGCATTTGAAGATTGAATGAACCCGTACAAGGTGTTCCAGAGGAGATATTTAATACCGGCTGTGGAACGCTCGATACAAATAGTTGAATATTGTTCAGGAAATAGGAGTAATCAATTTCAAAAAACGTTGTACCCTTATAAATAAAAGAGTCTAAACCTGCATGGATTGTGTCACAACCCGGTCCTAATACAAGAGCCTGAATGTCCTGATCCGGTGTAAACATAATGGAAGTATTGACCCAGGTATCAGGTGAACCACTAACTTTGACTGTTCCAAGTAAAACCCATCCCACACGTGAGGGGCAACCAATGATTGGTGCAGTGGAATTTAAAATTCCACAGTCAGATTCACCGAACAAACTAAATTTTTCCTCCGGTAGAGATAATTGCGGTCCAAGATAAGTTCCATTGGGCATTTTAATAACCGTATCTCTCTGCTTTCCAAATCCCACATTAAAATTTAACCTGTATAAGGAATCTTTATGCAAAATGGATTTTGAGCAGGTGGCCAGATATGATTTATGAAATGGGTAAACATAGTAAAGTCCCCCATATCCAAAATCACTTAC
>Ga0207113_1175_pt1 | contig 12701 bp, 12 predicted proteins | sample Alteio_BWMinHeat_69_FD_153559 | JGI IMG/M metagenome (GOLD analysis project Ga0207113, IMG submission 153559) | Enriched cells from forest soil in Barre Woods Harvard Forest LTER site, Petersham, Massachusetts, United States -... | ecosystem: Environmental > Terrestrial > Soil > Temperate forest >... | reverse complement strand
TATGACTCAAATTCTGGAGATAGGGGATCTCCAATAAATTGATTTTGAAATGGCATTTCAATTACTGGCATGAGGAGCTTTCGTATTAAATGTAAGAAATTTAGAAATAAGTTCAGAATAATTAAGCCATATGTTTGGTTAAACCCTCAATTCTAAGGGTTTGCCCTTATTGGTTTGTATTTGGTATTAGTTCTACCTTTTGTACCCTAAATTTAAAAACCATGTCAAATTTTATCGTAAGGGTAGAATTATACGGAACACCGGCAGAAGGTGTTTACGCTAATCTACATACAGCAATGAAAACAAAAGGATTTTCTAGGACTTTCACAGACAACGGTAAAACTTATAGCTTGCCTCATGCAATGTATCTACTTCCAAATAGCAACAGTGCTACTGTCAATGTAGTAGATTTAGCGAAACAGGCGGCTTCAACAGTATGGAAAGATTTTGCCGTATTGGTAACCAGAACTGAAGTTAGATTTGAGTACTTCGGATTAAAATTAGCCTAATTCACTACTTCTTGTACTCCAATGCCGTTACTTGATTCTCCTGATCCACTTCCAGCCGGATTGGTATAAATAATATTATGTCCACACACGGCAGCCCAAACCATTTTAATCCAATGCTGTAATTTCATTAATAAGCCTTCTCAATAAGTATTAACAAGAAGATTATTAACCAAATTAAAACCTTAATCAATTTATTTATTTTCATACACCTTGTCCCTTATTGTGAGTTGGTGCCATGAAAACAAACTAACAAAACGTTATTCTCCTTGTCCCTTATTGGTAGTTGATGCCAATTTCCTGCAATGAAATACGGGTCGTAACCCGGGGGATTTATATTATAACTTCTTTGGCTTTTTAAGATCCTCAATTTTCTCGGATATTATTTTCATTTCATGAAATATAGTTTTCACTTTGGCAAATACTTCGTTATTTGAAATTGAATTATCTAATAATATTTTATAATCGCGAAGCTGAATTTCTAAATCAGCGATTTCTGCTTTTACATCCGGAGACTGCATAAATTCATATTTTCCGCTCAAATTTGGGATATGGACTTTTAACGGGTATATAAGGTAGTCCTTATTTATAAGCTTATAGTTATTTCTTTTTTTTTGCGTGACTTTACGACTATCGTATATCAAAATCAATCACCAGTTTCTCTGAGGCAGGATGCGACTGACAGGCGAGGATAAATCCTTGTTCGAGTTCTTCATCGGCGAGTGCATAATTCTGGTCCATATTTACTTTTCCTTCTACCAGTTTAGCACGGCATGTAGCACATACACCTGCGCGGCACGCATACGGCAGGTCCGCACCGGCGATGATAGCGGCTTCGAGAATCGTGGGACCTTCAGCAGGGATTTGATAATCCGCAGATACGCCATCGAGACGGATTGTTACAAGACTTGTCTTATTTGAAGATTCTTTTTTTTCTGTATTGATTTTTTTTGCAGTAATGCCGGATTCTCCCGGATCGGAAAACAATTCAAAATGAATTTTATTCTCCTTAACTTTTTGATTCAGCAACCATTCACGGACAGAAAATATCATTGGAGCCGGTCCGCATAATAAATATTCCTGGTCCGTGCCCAGAGGAATAATCTGTTTAAAAATCATTTCGCATTTTGCTGTATCTATGCGTCCTTCAAAAACCGGGGCATCCATTTTTTCACGACTGAATATTGGTATTAACTGAAAACGTGCTGGATGATCATTTTTCAAAGCCAGAAGTTCTTCGCGGAAGATCATCGAACTCCGGTTACGGTTACCATATATAAGGGTGAAAATGCTCCGGGGTTCATCTTTAAGAATTGTTTTCAGGAGTGAAATCACAGGTGTAATACCGCTTCCTGCAGCAAACGCGACATAATGTTCTTTATTCGCTATATGCATTGGAAGAATAAAATTTCCTGTGGGAGCCAGCACATCGAGCACCTGAGATGGTTTGAAATACAGATGTGCGTGTGAAGAAAACAATCCTGCTTCTACTTTTTTAATGGCGACGCGTAATTCATTTTGGTATGGACTGCTGCATATGGAATATGATCTCCTTACTTCCTGACCGTTGATACTGGTCTTTAGTGTGATATTCTGCCCAGCTTTGAATTCAAATTCTTCTTTCCATTCCTCCGGGATATGAAATGAAACGGAAAGGCAATCTGCTGTTTCATTTCGTATATCCAGTATCGTCAGGGGACGAAAATGTTTTGCCACGTTTATTTCTTTAATCCTTCAATCAGGTATTTTACCATATTATTCTCCAGCACATCCGGCGGTATTGTCTTCCTGGAACGGTGCCATGATTCTATACCACTGATCGCTGAAAGCAGGGTCAGTACAGCAACATAAGGCTCGATTGGTTTCATTTCTCCGCGTTCAATGCCGCGGGCAATCAGTTCTGAGAGGCTCCTTCGATAGTTTCTGCGCTGGTTGAGGAAATTTGACAGGTATGGTTCCGGGAGGTGGCGCCATTCATGATCCGATATATAAACGAATTCATACTGATCCATCATCATCCGGATATGAAAACGAATAATGAGTTCAAGCTTTTTCAAGGTTGGTTCAGGACTTGCCTGAACATCTTCAAGATGAGAGAGGAAATCGTTTGCCACTTTGAAACAAATAGCCTGAAGAATTTCCGACTTAGACTGGATATGATTGTACAAGCTCGCTGCTTCAACACCTACATGCTCAGCCAGATCTCTCATGGACGCTGCACCAAAGCCTTTTTCCCTGAAGAGCTTGGAAGCTTTTTCAATGATCGTGTCTTTTTTACTGCTGTTCTTTTTGCTTCTGATCTTCGCCATATCAGGGCCAAAGATAAATGAACGCTTTAGTTCTTATGCGTGGCTTTAACTTAATTTATGAATTGAATCAGTTTGGGTCGGAACAATATTTATTGGGATAGTTTGACGAATTTGCTTGATTTGAATAATCCTTTCCAGTGATCAACAAACTCTTTGGATAAAGTAGATTCCTTTATAGCCACAAAATTTGAATAAAGGGCTTCGTCACCTTCGACAATATAAAATAATTGTGACTCCGGGTTATTATTATTTTTATAAGATGCCGATTCTATTTTAAATAAAATCCATGGATTTTTACCATCCTCTTTTTTATCTATAAAAGTTAATGTCGGATTTACGGCAGCTTTTTTTGCTTCATTAAAAGTTAAGTTCATCGTTGCATCAATCGGAGCATCCTGTTTGCCTGTGAATACGGTTGTAGTGCCTATAATTGTCCACTGATCTATTTTTTCATTATTTGGAATTAATTCAACCATGCTCATAGTATGGTTTTTTTCCTGTGAACCGATTTTCCATGTTTCCGGCCATGGGATTATTAGTCGTTCGGTTTGGCCAATTGCCGGAATAAAAAAACAGACGGAAATCAGGAATATTAAAAGTTGTTTCATAATTCTTTCTTTAAAAGCCACACATTTCTTTTCTAAAGGTAATTTATATCCAAAATTGGCAGAATTATTAATATAATTTAAATGCACAGGAAGGGGGTCCGGCAAAATCCTGTAGGTTTGCAGCATTTTACCGGTCTGCCGGTTATTATTTATCTATAATAATTTATGTCATTAATCTGTGTTGGAAGTATAGCATATGATGCTATAGAAACGCCTTTTGGGAAAAGAGAGCGCGTAGTTGGCGGCTCGGCAGTTTATGTTGCATATGCAGCTGCGAACTTTGTGAAGCCTGTTAACCTTGTTTCCATTATCGGGAATGATTTTGACAGGGAAGAAATTAAGGCCCTGGAAGCGAAGGGTGTTTCTTTCGAAGGTGTGGAAAGAGTAAAAGATAAAAAATCTTTTTTCTGGAGCGGGCGCTATCACCTGGACATGAATACGCGTGATACCCTTGTAACCGACTTGAACGTGCTGGCTGACTTTAATCCGGTGATTCCTGATAGTTTTCAGGATTCAGAATTCCTGATGCTCGGAAATCTTCATCCGGCAACCCAGATCAGTGTGATCCGGCAAATGAAAATCCGTCCCCGGATGATCGCCATGGATACCATGAATTACTGGATCAGCAGTGCGATCGAAGATCTGAAACTGGTTCTTGGTATGGTGGATCTATTGATGGTGAATGACGCTGAAGCACGTGAGCTGACAGGTGATTATTCTCTGGTGAAAGCCGCAAGAAAAATTATGATAATGGGCCCCAAATTCCTGATCATCAAAAAAGGAGAACACGGAGCTTTATTATTTCATGGCAACGAAGTTTTCTTTGCACCCGCACTTCCGCTGGAAGATGTATTTGATCCGACCGGAGCCGGCGACACATTTGCTGGTGGTTTTATGGGACATCTTGCTCATACAAAAGACATTTCTTTCGAAAACCTGAAAACAGCGATCATTGTCGGATCAGCTATGGCGTCTTTTTGTGTGGAAAAATTTGGCCCGGAGCGGCTCAAGGAAATTAGTAAACCCGAAATCGATGACCGCATCAGACAGTTTATCGATCTGGTGAATTTTGATATATCATTGGTATAAGCTTAAAGCTTAAGGCGCAAGGCGTAAGGCATTTGTTAATTATGAATTATGAATTATGGGTTATGAAATAACAAACTTACTCTTATACTCCTATACTCTTATACTTCACTCCCATACTCCCATACTCCCATATTCCCATACTTCATCGCGTTCTCGCCAACACACAAACCAGCATCTGTTTCCTCACCATTCCATCAGGTAAAAATAACTCTGCATATATTATATAATGACCTATGGGCAGCAGATTCTGCTGATCATCTAATCCATCCCAGCGAAAGATTCCGCTGGTAGCTAATAAAATATTATTCACCAGGCTGCATACTTTTCTTCCGGAGACATCATAGATCGAAATGGTTCCCATATATCCTGCGGCTGGCAGATTATAATGGATGAAACAGAAATCGTGGTAACCGTCAAAGTCCGGCGAAAATATTTTTGGTTCAACAGAAATAAATTGCCCAGCTGCGGAATCAGATGAAGATTCTGAATTCTTATAGCCGGGAGTTCCATATCCGGCTGTTGATGCAGCTGATGTCCAGTTGGAAGGAAGAGATGTCGGCAGATCCGGCTGGATTCGTTCCAAAGAAACACCCGTCTCATTTGCCAGTAGGGGCGAATGCCAGTGATGATCATAATCGAGTTCATCAATCACTTTCCCTGTTGTATTGAGCAGAACAACCTTCCCCTGATCATCAGGCAATGAAGGGAGGGCAGTAAGAGACAGGATTTGCGATTTAACAGCTGAAGGATAATTTTGAATAACCCAGTCCGGATTTTCAGTAAACAAAAGGTATTCACCAGGAAAAAGAATTCGCTCTTTACTCACGAGTGCCGCAGGATCTTTTAAAGATCCATCCGTATTTTTCCCAGAAAGAAATAAATCAGTGCATTTGATAATCCTGGAGCTGCGGTTATATAATTCCAGGTAGTCATAACCAAAGGGTGGCGGATTGAAAAGAATTTCATTGAAGATGATATCCCCGGTCATTGCTTTTTCCGGAATGCCGACTTTATAAATATTGTTCTGACCGATTTCATTACCATTACAATCTTCGATCTGCTGAAGTGAAATCAAATAAATTTTACCTGCCGCCAAAGGATTTTGCAAATGAACCGCGATCTGGTCATAAAATGGGGCCTGTACAAAAACGCTATCCGGGTAACCGATTCCATCTGAAATGGAATAGTTGGAAATAACTGATGCAGAAAAGCTGTCGACAGGTTCATCAAATAATAAAATGATATTCATTGAATCAACTGTCACTGCATTAATGAGAGAAGGTGGTTGTTCATCGGGATTATAAGCATCAACAGAATTCTTATAACCTGGAGTTCCGCCCAAATCTGATTTGCTGGAAGTCCAGTTTTCCTTTCCCGAGCATGGATCATGGAGATCAATCATTTCAAGACTCCACCCTCCATTAGCTTTCAATTCATTTTTGTACCAGCTCTTGTCATAATGAATGGCGTGAATAACAGTTCCCGATTCTGAACTAAGTATAATTTCACCTTCATCATTATATAAGGAAGGGAAACCACTGATTGCAAGAGTGGGACCAAAATGGCTGTAAGCATTCGCCGAAGTCGTAGGACAAAGAATGAGGAAACTATCAGATTTGAGCAGGTAATCCGTTTTTATAGTTGCAGAACTATTGGCATTGCTGATCTTCCAGTTGTGGAGATTAAAGTCACGACCCGAGCAATTTTTCAGTTCTATGAATTCACTTTCAGGCAATCCCACAGAAGGGGCAGGATCGGGCAGGCATTCTGTTATCAGGATATCGTATCGGCTTTGAGCCCCTGTAAATAACGGCGTGATACAACAGAACAGACAAAATACGATCAGACGATTAGACATCATAAATCATTTTCTTAAAAATAATTTGGTTTAAAAAAAATCGTAGGCTATTTTTACGCTCAGAATGAACGTGATTTCAACATATACAAAGAAGAACACCAAGATGCCCATAGAAGGGGAAGGTGTCTGACATTTTGTATATTCAAGATATAAGGCCTTCCCACATCAGGGAAGGCTTTTTGATTTTTAATAATTCAAAACCGTAAAAAAAATGAGAGTTGCTGTTGTGGGTGCTACCGGGCTGGTAGGTACCAAAATGCTCGAAGTATTGGCAGAAAGAAATTTCCCGGTTACTGAACTGATTCCTGTGGCATCTGAAAAGTCTGTAGGTAAAAAGCTACGTTTTAATAATAAGGAATGGACTGTTGTGAGTTTAACTGATGCTATTCTGGCCAAGCCTGCTATTGCAATTTTCTCTGCTGGTGGCAGTACATCACTTGAATGGGCACCCAAATTTGCAGCAGCAGGAATTACAGTTATAGATAATTCCTCAGCCTGGAGAATGGATCCCACAAAAAAGCTGGTGGTTCCTGAACTAAATGCAGACGCCCTGACCGCTGACGATAAAATAATCGCAAATCCCAACTGTTCTACGATCCAGATGGTTGTCGCACTTAACCCACTTCATTTAAAATATAAAATCAAAAGGATAGTCGTCAGTACCTACCAAAGTGTAACAGGCACGGGTGTAAAGGCTGTAAACCAGTTGATGAACGAACGTCAGGGAATCCAGGGAGAGATGGCGTATCAATATCACATCGATCTGAACGCAATTCCCCAGATTGACGTTTTTCTGGATAACGGTTATACGAAAGAAGAAATGAAGATGGTGAATGAAACCCGCAAAATAATGCGGGACGATTCGATTCGTGTAACATCCACAACTGTCCGTATACCGGTAATAGGCGGTCACAGTGAAGCCGTGAATGTGGAATTCGAAAAGGACTTTGACCTTGCTGATATAAGGACTCTTTTGGAGTCGGCACCCGGTGTTGTGGTGGTGGATAATCCCGCCAAACATGAGTATCCCATGCCTAAAGACGCACATAACAGGGATGAGGTATTCGTTGGCAGGCTCAGGCGTGACGAAACCCAGCCGAATACCTTAAATATGTGGATTGTAAGCGACAATCTGCGTAAAGGAGCCGCGACGAATGCGGTGCAAATTGCGGAGTACCTGTTAACTAAAGGGCTTATTTAGATATGGGTTATGAGATATGGGATATGAGTTATGGGATATGGGATATGAGTTATGGGATATGAGTTATAAGCCACATCTCATAGCTCATATCCCATATCCCATATCTCATACTTAGACTCTACTCCAATTCTCCCCGCTCTTGATCCGGTACATGGTCATTTCACTTACACCGTATTTGTCGGCCAGCTTCTTAATGGTCAGCTGGCGACTCCTGCTGGACAGGGTTTTTTTGATGGATCTGACCTGGGCTGCTGTGAGTTTTAAGCCGACGGGTTTTGTGGATTGAATTTTTTTATAGGCAAGCTTAGCAGGGCTTTTCTGCTGGTGAGAAATCATATCATCCAGGCTGACCCATTTTAAATTTTTTACTGAATTATCAGTTTTATTATGGTTAAGGTGAATGACATATTTTTGTTTGGAAGAATTTCTTTTGATGAACATTCTTGCTATTTCCCTGTGCAGATAAAGGGTTCCGTTATTTCCGGGGCGATGCAGGTTCAGCGTTTTATATCCGGTGGTAACTGACCCGTTCAGCAGTTTACCGTCTGTATATATATCTTCATAATAACTGGCCACACGGCCGGTAGAAGAAAGCGCGTATTTTTTGCGAAGTTCTTTCCAACCAGGAAACATGAGTGGCTTCCAGGATTCGCCAGGAATTTTTTTTATCATGGCTGCGGTTTTATTAAAGTTACAAAAAACAAAAGCTAATAAAATATGAAAAATTCTTCACCCTCATTCCAGCCTTGTTCCGGACAAACAAACAGGGGCCTATTTTCCTTTTGATGACCCGATAAACTTCAAAAATTCTTTTTCAGTCAGGATTCGGATAGACGGAATCTTTTTCGCCTTTTCAAGTTTCGATCCGGCTTCTTCACCCACAACAAGATAATTCAGTTTACTGCTTACTCCTCCCAATATTATTCCGCCCTGTTCTTCCACCAGCGCCTCAGCTTCACTCCTTTTCATTTCGTTCAAACTCCCTGTGAAAAGGAAACTCTGGGAAGCCAGGTTACCAGTTCCTTTTCTTTCGGAACGTGTATTCCTGAAGTTCAGACCCAGACCCTCCAGTTTCTCCAGCATTTTAATATTATCCCTGTTGTTGAAAAACTGAATTATACTGCCTGCAACTTTAGGGCCTACGTCTTCGAGTGACTGCAATTCTTCCAAAGAAAAATTCTTAAAATCCATTAGATAGCTCACAGCTTTCGCCAGTGTTTTAGCAGTAGTCTCTCCAACGTAACGGATACCGAGTGCATAGATCACCCGATGGAGGGGTTGTTTTTTGGATTCTTCTATGGCAGTCTGCAGGTTATGAATACTTTTTTCGCCGTATCCTTCCAGTTCTGCAATGCGATCAAAGGGCAGCAGATAAACACCTGGAACATCTTTTAAAAATCCGAGTTCATAAAATTTCTGGACGTTGGCAGCTCCGAAACTTCGGATGTCCATGGCATCCTTACTGACAAAGTGAATAATCCTTTCCACAACCTGGGCAGGACAATTGATATTTATACATCTGAGTACTGCTTCTTCGGGAACCTTCACAAGTTCATCCCCACATGCAGGACAGTTTTTGGGGAATACGATTTTCTTTTCTTTCCCGGTGCGCAGTTCAGCAAGCGGTTTAACAATGTAAGGGATCACGTCCCCTGCCCGTTCCACTAGAACGGAATCTCCAATAAGGAGACCCTTTTGTTTTACAACATCCTCATTAAAAAGTGAAACCGATGTAACCGTCACGCCACCAATTGGGACGGCTTCGATCTTGGCAACAGGGGTGATACTTCCGGTTCGGCCCACCTGGAATTCCACCTTTAATAATTTGCTCGTAGCCTGGCGTGCTTTAAACTTAAATGCTATCGCCCAACGTGGGTGATGGGTAGTCATGCCCATTTTATCCTGCAATGCGAAATCATTCACTTTAATTACCATACCATCAATTTCATAAGGAAGCTTATCGCGTCCTGCTTCAAATGTCTGGCAGTATTCTATCACAGGTTGAATACTTAGAAAAACCTTTTTTTCCTTTTTAGGACTCCTGAATCCGAGATCCCATAACATTTCCAGGGATTCGCTATGGGTATGTGGCGCTTTTTTTAATTTAGCATCATGGGCCTGTTCAGGACCGGCCATTTCTCCTTTTTTCACATTCAGTTTATCGGAAGAAGAATAGTAACTGATGTGGTATAAGAACACTTCCAGCTGGCGACGGCTCACTTCAGCAGGATCTTTAATACGAAGAGAACCTGAAGCGGCATTCCTGGGGTTAGCAAGGGGAGCAATATGTTGTTCTTCGAGCTGACGGTTGTATTTTGAAAAGTTTTCTTTATTCATCAGCACTTCCCCGCGGATTTCAACCTGTTCAATGCCAAATCGGGAAAAGGCAGCAGAAAGGGGCACAGAGCGAATCTGTTTTATATTGGTGGTTACTTCATCTCCCTGCACTCCATCCCCACGGGTAGCTCCCCTCACAAACAAATCGTTTTCATAAATAAGGGAAATACTGGCACCGTCAAACTTGGGTTCCACACAATATTCAATTGCATCAAGGCCCGTGAGTTCCCTTGCCTTTCTATCCCAATCAACCAGATCTTCTTCATTATAAGAATTTTCAAGAGAGAGCATCGGAACAAGGTGGTTTACTGTAGGAAAACTTTTAGTGAGTTCCTTTGCCACGCGCCGGGTAGGGGAATCAGGAGTTATCGACCCTGGATTTTCGGATTCCAGTTTTTCGAGAGATTTATATAATGTATCATACTCCGTATCGGAGAGCAGGGGGTCGTTCAATATATAATAGCGATATTCATGAAACACCAGGACATTTCGCAGTGATGCTAAATCCTTAATATTCAGACTTTTTTGACTTAGCTTTTTGAGCAGGGATTTACTAAGCTCCTGCAGCTGGCGGGTCTGTTCGGGCGTATACATAACTGAGATTTAAAACTTTTTTTTCGAAGGGCCGTATTCATATGTTTGAAGGGTAATCATGAAACGACTATAACAAATGTCATGGACGAATGGTGGATCTGTATTGAATTTAATAAAGTTGGTCAGAACAAAGTTTAACGGATCTGGATTATATTAGAGCGCTGAACTGCTGTTACAAATTTAAGCGTATGAGCACGGAAAAACTACCAAAGAGAAAAGATATCAAAGCCGTATTGAAGCAACTTGAAAGTGACGGACTGATTGGAATTTCGGTTGACTGCGTGATTTTTGGGTTTGATGAAAACGAGCTCAAAGTGCTCATGATCAAATCGGATTTAAAACAATTTGAAGGGAAATGGTCACTTTTGGGCGACCTCGTACACCGCGATGAAGATCTTGACCAGGCTGCGTACCGGGTATTAAAGGAACGTACAGGTATGGATGATGTATACCTTGAACAGGTAAGAAGTTTTGGCGACGTCATCAGGCATCCGGCAGCAAGGGTTGTAACCATCGCTTATTGTTCATTGATTAATATTCAGCAGCACCGATTACAGAAAACGGATAATGAACTTCACTGGCATAAGTTAGGTCCCGATATGGATATGGCATTCGACCATCAGTTGATATTAAATGTGTGTCACGAGTGGTTGCAAAAACGTGTTCAGGAGCATCCTCTGGGATTCAGTCTCCTGCCTCAGAAGTTTTCACTAAGGGAATTACAAAATCTTTATGAAGCAATTTTAGGGATTAAGCTTGACAGAAGAAATTTCAGAAAGAAATTTTTTTCTATGGACGTCCTTGAGGATACAAATGAATTGGAATATGATGTACCGCATCGTCCCGGCAAGTTGTACAAATTCAATTACATAAAATATAAAACCAAGGAAGGCAGGAAATTTATGCGTCTCGACTTCTGACGCAACCTCCCTTCGAATTGCAGCGTTTAATTGATGTTGCCTGTCTTGATGGTTATTGAGCTACTCTGGTATTTTTTATGCATTATTTTTTTTTAACCTTTTTGTTAAATTATGCATAATTAATGCTATTTTAGCTGCTTAATTGCTTAAACCATTGATTATGACCATTAAACGATTGCTTAAGAGGATATCTTTCCTCATCGTATGTGTATCCCTTACACAGCTAGTTTTCTCTCAAACAAAAGTTATTACTGGTACAGTTACTGATGATAAGGGGGCTCCTGTACAAGGCGCATCCGTAGCTGTTAAAGGAACAAAGGGTGGTACTACAACAGATGTTAACGGAGCATTTTCGTTAACGGTTGCCGCCTCAGCAAAGTCAATTATTATAAGTTCTGTTGGATTTAATCAGCAGGAAATCAGTATTGCCGATAAAACATCGGTTACTGTAGCACTGGTTTCAAATGCACAGTCATTGAATGATGTAGTAATAACAGGTTATACGACAGTAAGACGTAAAGACGCTACTGGATCAATGACTGTTGTTTCTGCTAAAGAGTTTAACCAGGGAGTTATTACTTCCCCTGACCAGTTATTGGCGAACAAGGTCTCCGGTTTAGAAGTAACCACCAACAGTGGTCAACCGGGTGCTGCTACAACCGTGAGAATACGTGGTAACAGTTCAGTACGCGGTGTAGGCAATCCCTTATACGTTATTGATGGGATTATCCTGGATGGCAGAAATGCCAGACCGAGTGTAAATCTTGGAGTCGGCGGATTTGGACAAACCCCGGATGCCAACCCTTTATTGTTTATTGATCCATACTCCATTTTGAGCATAAATATTTTAAAAGATGCAGCTGCTACGGCAATTTACGGATCAAGAGGTGCGAATGGAGTCATTGAAATGACTACCAGAACAGGTAGTTCCGGTGCTGTAAAGCTTGAAGCCAATGCTTCAGTCGGTTATAATGCGGGGTATATGAAGAAGTATGACATCCTTAGTGAAGGAGGTTTTTTGAACGCATTGACAAAATATAATCTGGATACCCTGTCGGGAACTAAAAATTTAAATAAAGGGAGCAATGTAAATCCCATGAATGACATTACCTGGAGCAAGGCAATTCAAAATTACGATGTCGCATTGAGCGGGGGGAATGAAAACGGAAAATTCCGCGCTTCATTCCTTGCTTCTTCAACCCCGGGCTTAATTAAAAATAACCAACTTAACAAGTACATCGGGTCATTTTCAGGTTCTTATAAATTTCTTGATAAAAGG
>Ga0207113_1043_pt2 | contig 12732 bp, 14 predicted proteins | sample Alteio_BWMinHeat_69_FD_153559 | JGI IMG/M metagenome (GOLD analysis project Ga0207113, IMG submission 153559) | Enriched cells from forest soil in Barre Woods Harvard Forest LTER site, Petersham, Massachusetts, United States -... | ecosystem: Environmental > Terrestrial > Soil > Temperate forest >... | reverse complement strand
GCGCTAGGCCTAAACATGATTATTCAGACTTCATCTGACTAAAATAAATGATCTGCTGGTCACCCGACGTTTCATCAATTGTTGCTGTATCGACATATCGACCCCCAGCCAGTTGAATTGATTTTATTGCCTTGTTTATGGGCGGATTTTTTGCAAGAAAATACATGATCCAATGATGTGTATTTCCTGAAAAATGAATTTTAAAGTAGGGTGTTAATGCCGCTGTATTTCCATTGAACGCTGATAAAAATAGGGTCGTAAAAAGAAAAATAATGGGTTGTTGTTTTTTTGTAAAAACAGTTGCTGAATTATTTTCAATTTTCTGTGTTAGATGTGATTTCGTTATTGTTAATTTTGATTTAAAGGGTGACGTTTGCTGCCACGTCAGCCCTTGATGTTTAGAAAAAATAAATACGCCTTCTGATTTTAAAGGTGACGATAATAATTTAATATGGCGAATTTGCACAAAATGCCCTGTTAAACGGGTTGTTTTAGCAAGTGCTGTTTGTACCGCTTTAAAATTATTTTGATTATCAGCAAATCCAGCAGTCGCAAAACCAATGCTGATTAAAATGGCGATTTTTTTCATCATTTTTTTAATCCATGATTAGTACAATGGCCATTTTCTCTGGCGAATGTTTTCAACAAATTGTCGCAATGAAAGATCGAGCGGACGATCCTCCGTTACTATTTCAAACTCTTGTAACACTGAATTCATCATATCAGTTATTGATTTTGATATTTCATCCTTCTTGAGATCATTGGTATTTAATCGTATTGAAATGGCTTGTGTGCATGCCAGCAGATGCGCTGCACATACTTGTTCAGTTAAATCCAATATACGAAGGCAATCACGCGCAGCAATCGTGCCCATACTGACTTTATCTTGATTGTGACATTCGGTTGATCTTGAAAAAACGCTTGCCGGCATAGTATTTTTCAATGCTTCTGCTGTCCATGCAGAAACACCAATTTGAACTGCTTTAAAACCATGATTGATTGATGCGCGCGCTTTGCTTGAAGCGGATAAATTCGGTGGTAAGCCATTATTAAATTTGGTATCCACCAGTAACGCCATTTGTCGATCCAGTAAGTCAGCCAGATTTGCCACCTGTGTTTTCATTGTGTCCATCACGGTAGCGATATGTCCGCCATAAAAATGACCGCCGTGCAAAACACGTTCTGCTTCGCCATCAATAATCGGGTTATCGTTAACGCTATTAATTTCATTTTCGATCATTGTTTTAAACCATGGCAAAGAATCTTGTACGACGCCGATCACGTGAGGTGCACAACGCAATGAATAACGATCCTGTAATCGATAGGAATTTCTAGCTGGCGACTCATCATGCATTAAATCTTCATCTATCCAACCGGCCACTTTCTGCTGGCCTTTATGCGGTTTCAATGCAAACAGCTGTTTATCAAAATGAAACGCATTACCCTTCAGTGCTGTGCTCGCCATTGCTGTTAACCGTGCGCTCAATCGACAAAGATAATCGGTTCGTTGATACGCTTCACACGCAATAGCGGTCATAACGGCAGTGCCATTCATAATGGCCAACCCTTCTTTTGGTTTTAAAATAAGGGGATTGATATTTAATTCCTTTAACACTTTTTCTGCAGGTATTTTTTTACCTTGATAACGCACATCTCGCTCGCCAATTAATGCTGCGGCGAGATAAGACAAAGGCGTTAAATCACCACTGGCGCCAACAGAACCTTCTTCTGGAATTACAGGCACGATATCGTTATTCAAAAAGGTAACCAATTGCTTCAACAAAGCAATGCTGACACCCGAAACACCTTGCGTCAGCGAGCATAATCGAACCGCCATAATTGCGCGCGATTGTTGATCGGTAAAATAAGCACCAAGACCGCAGCCATGAAATCTCAATAGATGTATGGGTAGCTCAGGTATTAATTCCGGCGGAACACTATTAACGCAGGAATCGCCATAACCGGTTGTCACGCCATAGACAACACCGTCTTCTTTTAATAATTTTTCAAGAAACAATTCACTTTTACGAATTTTATCCTGAAATGCTTGGTTATCATTCAGCGCAACCGATTCTTTTAAATTTGCAATACGATTGATATCGTCAATCGTTATCCATTGATTACCAAAAGATACAGGCAATTTTTTTGATTTATCTGTCATTATTATTTTACCTACGGATTTTGCCAAAAATTAAAAAAGTTAAACCATTGAAGTGGATATTGCACGCAAAACGCGGAAAGTAAGTCGGCATATTGCTGAGCATAATAACTTAAATTGCTTTCTCGATTCGATCTTGAAATATCCAGTTGCCGTGCAAAGTCCTTAATCACCAATCGATAGTGTTTATCATCAGACTTTAAACACAACATAAAAAACACCGGGCATGCCAGCACGCCCGCCAATATAAATGCACCTTTTGGAAAATGGGCGGTTTTCCCTAAAAAATCTGCTGAAATAACACTATCGGGTCGCGTGATTGAAGTACGATCTGCGGCAATCACAATAAATTCTCCGGATTCCACCTTATCTTTTAATGCTATCATCAGAGAAACAGTGACCGCTTCTGCCTCTATTAAATGAATTGCAAACTGTGGATTCACTTGATTTAAAATCTGGTTTATTTTGGCAGAATTTTTCTGAAACACCAGTACATTGACAATAATAGTATTCCCATTCAGTTGAGACAATGCACGCGCAATTTCAATGTTACCCAAATGTGCAGTTAAAATAACACCGCCTTTTTTATTTGAAAATGATTCTAGCAGTAAATTTTTTCCCTCTATTTCAAGGTGTTTAAGTGTAATATCGCCATTCCATACAGATAACTTATCTACGATGGATTGAGCATAACTTAAAAAATGTTTATAACAAGAATATCGGTTTGTGTGTGCATACTGTTGTAAATTTTCCAAATATTGTTTTGAAGATTGTCTTGCTTTTTTACGGGTAATATAAAAATAGGCACTTAAAAAATAGAGTAAAAAATAGGTAAACGTTTTTCCAAAAAAACCATAACACCACAACGTTATTTTTAATCCCATGAGCGCGCCCACTTCTTTTGTGCGTGCCCAATGGGCAGTTTCTTTTGATTGAAATTGTCGAGCGATTAATACTGGAAATCTTTTTAACATTCCAAAAAATAATTTTGCATGCAGACATGAAATAGCCACATTATCTTTAAACAGTCTAAAATGAGATATCCCTTCATCGGGATAAATAACTTTCGTTGGTATTGATATCACACAGACGCCTTGCCAAACCAAACGAACAATAATATCAATATCAAAATCCATTTGGTTCGTTAAAGTTGTCTTCTGTATTAATTTATTCACAGCAGCAATGGGGTAAATTCTAAAACCACACATCGCCTCTTTTATTTGTCTGGATAGTGTTTCAACAGTCACCCAAAAATGAGTAATGCGACGACCATACAAACGACTTTTTGGGACTGAGTCGTCATAGACAGGCACGCCAGTAATAAGTGCCTCTGGATTTTTGATACTGGCTTGTAAAAATTGTGGGATATCATTTGTGTTATGCTGCAAATCGGCATCAATTTGCAATGCATGAGTAAATCCAAGCTGTTGCATTTGATGAATACCTGCGAGCACTGCTCCACCTTTTCCGGTATTCCTAGATAATGTTAACACGGAGATGAAATTAAATTTTTGCGATGCGGCTTTTAATTTCGCTTTTGTATCATCATTACTGCCGTCGTCAACCAGTATGCACGGCAGATGATAGTGCGACACATTTTCTAGTAATGCATCGATGGTTGATCCGTGATTATAGACGGGAATAATAATACCTGTTTTCATATTTTAAATATTCCCAATGAATAAACAGTTGTTTTATCAAAAAAACGGAATTTAATTTTATTATCGTCGCGTTTTAGTGATAAAAATAATGTCGTATCCGGTAAAATGACCTGCGTGAATTTTACGTGCGGAATATCCCCAATATTACTTTTATGAATGCCCATGAATTTCGCTGAAAAATATATTGCCCAATCAACTTGCACTACTCCAGGCAATATGGGTGTATCAGCAAAGTGCCCCAAAAAATAGACAATTTCTTTGGGTATGTGTATTTCCAAAATACACTCCGATTGATCACTGGATAATTCGCTAGCGAGTAGTTTAGGATGTCTCATCATTTACATTCAATTCCGCAGTTTTGAGTGTATGCAAAGGTTACCTGATAATTTTGATAATTACCTAACATAACTATATTATCTTCCTTACGAATCAGCCAAACTGTTTGAAACGGTCATAATTATTTGCTACTCTTTCCAGAGTAAATTTATCTATGGGTGTACCTATGAAAACAAATACAAAAATCCTAACGGCAATTTTTTTAAGTATTGTCATGACATTAACGTCAGGGTGTTTCAATATGCCAACTCGACCAGAAAAAATTGCACCAAGCTATGTTTCTGTCACCCGATATAAAAATTTTAGCTGCAAAGAATTATTGAGCGAAAGAAACGCTCTATCTCATCAAGAAAATAATTTAATTTATACTCAAAACCATAGAGTAAGAAATAGCGATGTTCAAGGTCTCGCGGTTGGATTTGGTCAAGGAGATGGCGTTGCCGCATCGGAATTAGCGGATGTAAAAGGCAGATTGGTTGCTGTCAACAAGTCGATCGAAAACAAAAAATGCAACACAGGAAGACATTCGTCTTCCCATTAAACGAAAAGTCATTGAAGCCAAACAACTTCCTTGATAGAATTTTGCTCAGGTTCAACAAAATCGGGATGCTATGATGTTTAAAAAAACTGTTGTCGGATTGACTCTTTTTATTGCTTCGATGCTCTTATTCGCTTGCGCTAGAGTTGTGCCAGTGCATAATCTTTATAATGAATCAGTACCTGGTCATTTAACTCGCCACCAAGTGGGTGTTGCAATTATAAACGCTACAAACGAACGACGTTGCTGGCATGCGGTTAAAGTCAAGCCTGGTTTGATTAGAGCGGCTGTTTTTGTACGTGATCATCGCGCTAGCGTTATGATTCCCTATACAAGCACACATTATTCGATTATCTATCAAGACTCTTATAATTTGAACGCGGGTAACGGCATGATTCACCGCAATTTCAATAAATGGGTGATTCTGTTAAATAGGGATATCCATTACCATCTCTATAATTAGTTAAGCGTTCAATGCACTATGTTAACCTATTGTTATAACCCAGACGCTTCTTCTGCACTGCATGCAAAACAAGAAGCGCTGAAAATCGCGTGTTACCCTGTTGTTTTTCAATGTACCTATGCTTTATGGAAACTTGGCATTCTTGAGTTAATTGGTGAGCATGGTGAGCACGGCATTGACGCTACTCGCATTGCAACTACACTTAACATCAGTCAATACGGCGTGAAAGTTTTGTTGGATTTGGGATTGAACTGCAAATTGGTTTGGCTCAATGGCGACAATTATGTTCTCGATAAAGTCGGTCATTTTGTTTTATGCGACAGCATGGTTCAGGTGAATATTGATTTTGTTCAGAACGTTTGTTATCAGGGTTTATTTAGCTTGCTGGATTCGATCAAATCAGGAAAACCCGAAGGGCTAAAACTATTTGGCGAGTGGGAAACAATCTATCCAGGGCTATCATCGTTACCAAAAGCTGCCAAAGACAGTTGGTTTGCATTCGATCATTATTATTCAGATAAAGCATTTCCCATTGTATTACCACTTGTTTTTTCAAAACCAGTTCGTCAGTTACTGGATGTTGGTGGTAACACCGGAAAATGGGCGATAGCCTGTCTTAAATACAATCAGAATGTTCGCGTCACCGTTGCTGATTTGCCAGAGCAATTAATTGTTGCGAAAAAAAATAGTGCGAAAGAAGGTTTCGGTGATCGCTTTGATGAATTTGCAATTGATTTACTCAATCCAGCTGCAACATTACCACAAGGGTTTGATGTTATTTGGATGAGTCAATTTTTAGATTGTTTTTCTGAAGAAAGAATTTTAAGTATTTTGCAGCGCGCTGCTGATGTGATGGATGACAATACCCGTTTGTATATTCTTGAATTATTTTGGGATAGGCAAACTTATGATGCGGCAGCTTATACCATCAACAGCACGTCAATCTATTTTACCTGCATGGCAAATGGCAACAGCAGAATGTACCACTCAAAAGATATGATCAAACTCATTCATAAAGCAAATCTTTATATCGATGAAGATATTGATCATATTGGGGCAGGGCATACGTTATTATGTTGCAAGAAAAAACATAAGTAGCCAACATCGTTAAAGAAACTGAACGTTTTTATACAGACCACTATTTTTCCACTAAACAAGTTACGAAAAAAAAATTATGACTCCACAATTCATTAGCATTTCATCCAGCGCTTGTTTATCGCCTGAATTATTTTCTGCAGTAGAATTGCCTGCTTTATATAAAAAATATATTCCGCCCATGATTGCAAGATCTTGCAGTACGGGTATTAAAATGGCTTTAACCGTGGCTTCTCAAGTAGTAGAAAACCAGTCAATTGATTACGCCGTTTTTTGTTCCGAACATGGCGAACTTAAATGTGGTGTTAGCTTATTGACTGATTTAAGCAGAGGTGAATTATTATCACCATCCCATTTTTCTCGATCGGTGCATAATACAGCATCAGGAATTTTTACCATTATCCATAAAATGCAACAAAATACGATATCAATTGCATCTGGAAAAAGCACATTTTTAAATGGCATGATATCTGCACTTGCGTGGCTTAAATTACATCCGAACACACAAGTGTTGTTAACCGTTTTTGATGATTATATTCCAGCGCAATACCACTCTTTATCTATTTCGAGCGATCAGCAATATGCAGTCGCCTTTTTATTATCAAACAAAAAAATAAATGGAGAAATGTTTTCAGTCAGTGTAGCGGATCGCTTGGTGAGTTCGGATAGCGCAAATGAAATTGCGGATGGATTGCTTTTTTATAAATGGCTCAATGGATCAGAAGCGACATTTTTAACTACAGGAGACTGTCATACGGAAATTGCGCTGAAAAGGCGCTGTGTATGAAATGTTTATTACACCGAGTGAATTATGTTTGGCGTATTTTCGCAACCGGTTTATGCTTTGCGACATTTGGTGTTGGTGGTTTGTTACTGGGTTATGTTATCACCCCTATTATTAACTGCATTGGTTCAAATGTGTCTCAAAAACATTTGAGAGCCCAACGTGTGGTTAGTATTTTTTTCAAAGGGTTTGTGCTGATGATGAAGTCATCTGGGGTGGCTGAATTTGAGTTTAGTGGTTTTGAAAAACTGACTCAATGCAGATCCCATTTAATCCTGAGTAATCATCCAACGTTAATAGATTATGTTTTAATTGTATCCCGATTAAAAGAATGCCAGGTGATTGTGAAAGAGTCCTTGCTGGATAATTTTTTTATGAAAAAAATTATCCAGAGTTGCGGATATGTACAAAATAAACAATCAATGGAAACAATGGTACAGATAAAAAAATTGCTTGATGAAGGCAGTCATTTTTTAATCTTCCCCGAAGGAACGCGCACCACACCAGGGCAACCGATGGTTTTGCAACGCGGACCAGCCAACATCGCTGTTCGCGCTAAAGTGCCTATCACATTGATCCATATTAACTGCTCACAAAGCGGTCTCCACAAGCACGGAAAATGGTACAATGTACCCGAAAAAAAGGTAAAATATAGCATTAAAGTCGGTGAGCAAATTAGCCCCAGCGATTTTTTGACGGATAAAACGCCGCCTTCAATTGTCGCAAGACGTTTAACGCGTTACATCACAGATAAACTAAAAAATGGTATTAAGACAAATGAGTGAGCTGATATCCGAGCTTGAAATAAAGCAATTAATTATTGACGTGCTAAATTTAGAAGATATAGAACCAAGTGATATCGATAGCGAAACACCGCTTTTTGTTGAGGGTCTTGGTTTGGATTCGATTGATGCGTTGGAATTAGGTGTTGCCATCAAGAAAAAATATAATATTACGATGAATGCAGATGATCCATCACTGCATAAACATTTTGAATCGATAAAAGCACTCGTTAGTTTTATTAATAACAACAAGAAGTGATTATGCGCGCAAATAGAGATGAAATTTTTAATGAGCTAAAAAAAGTAATGCTCGAACTATTTGAAATTGATCCCAATGTGCTTCAACTCGACACAAATTTATATGACACATTGGATTTGGATAGTATTGATGCTGTCGATTTGATTGCCCATTTGCAAACGCTAACTGGCAGAAAATTCAGCCCTGAAGAGTTTAAAGCGGTGCGTACCATTTCCGATGTCGTTGATGTTATTTATAACGAACTCAATAAATAACATGCAAGTCTTTTTAAAAATCATCGCTCTTCTTGCAGTACTTTGTTATCCATTTGCCATTTATTTTGGGATGGATCATTTTTCTATACGATACTTATTATTAGCAATCGCTTGTGCATTTTTGCTCAGGTTTTTTGTATTGAAAAAACAATCATCACCTTTTTTGCAATCATTATCTGTTTTTATCGTTATCATTGGACTGGTTGTTTGTGCGATTGGCATTGTTTTCAATAATATTATGATGGTAAAGCTTTATCCTGTTTTTATTAATATCATCTTATTTGTTTTCTTCTTTCATTCGCTGTTTCATCCGCCCAGTGTCATTGAACGCATTGCCAGAATAACCAACCCTGAATTATCAATCGAAGCCATTCGTTATACACGAAAAACGACCCTGGTATGGTGCGGTTTTTTTATTGCGAATGGAATAATATCCCTGTGGACTGTTTTTTTCTCAAGCGCAAAAGTCTGGATGTTATATAATGGCTTTATTGCTTATTTTCTAATGGGCTTGCTGTTTTCTGTCGAATATTTAGTAAGATGCTGGGTGAAGAAAAAACATGGTGAATAAAATCCATTCTATAAAACAGCTATTAATGATGCTTGAAAATTCAGCAGAAAAAACCATATTTCAATGTGGAAAAAAAACATATTCAGCCAAACAATGTATGAGTGACATTGCCGCATGTCAGCAAAAATTATCCTCAGATTATCAACGCTGGGTTTTGTGTTTTAATGATCATTACACATTTTTCGTGGCGTTGTTCGCAGTACTTTCCAAAAAATTAGAGCCCGTTTTGCTCCCAAACAACCAACCTGGTTCTTTGCAAAATTTAAAATCCGAATATGATGCGATATTAACTGATATTCCCTTTGTTGCTGAGAAAAGTGAAAAAAAATGTATTTTTTTAAAAAATATTGAAAACGCAAACATAGATAATTTAGCGTTTATTGTAAAAAATTTATCTTCCGAACAACGAATAACTTTTTTTACTTCCGGTTCAACGGGAGAACCAAAAAAAGTATGTCGAACACTGGAAGCATTAAGCGCTGAAATTAATCAATTAGAAGCGTTGTTTGGTTCACGCATGCATGGCTCGGTTTTTTCGACGGTATCGCATCAACACATTTATGGATTATTATTTTATATACTATGGCCACTGTGCAGTGGGCGAGTTATTAATTTAATGCAACTTGATTATCCCGAACAGATCATCAGTGTTTTTAATAATTCAGCACCCCTGATTTTAATTACTAGCCCAGCTCTGTTAAAAAGGATGGATGATTTGTGTGTTACTGCAGATAAAAACACACTTTTTTCTTCGGGTGGATTATTGAAGCAATCTGTTGCAAAATCAGTTTACGAAGCGTTTGGCACTTATCCCATTGAAGTTTTTGGTAGCACAGAGACCAGTGCAATTGCATACCGCACGCAAGAAAATACAGAGTGCTGGCAACCATTTCCTTCTGTTGTATTGAAGTTAGATGCTAAAACAAATTGCCTGACGGTTGTGAAATCATCTTTTTTTGATGACAAAGATGCTTTTATCATGGGTGATATGGCGCGTTTCAATAATGATGGCAGTTTTGAATTGCTCGACCGCGCAGATCGAGTAGTCAAAATTGAGGAAAAACGCGTGTCATTAGTTGAGGTTGAGAATTTGTTAGAAAATGTTGAGTGGGTTGAGTCAGCCTATGCGTTGAAATTAGAAGAAAATCGCCAATATATTGCGGCGGTGATCACTTTAACTTCTGAGGGACGAGTGTTGCTAGAAAAAATGGGGAGATCTTACTTAAATAAACGACTCAGAGAATTATTATCTGAACATATTGATGCGCCATTGTTGCCAAAAAAATTTCGATACGTTGACGAAATACCGACAAACTCACAAGGTAAGCGCATTCTGACAACCCTTAAAAAACTGTTTGATAGACATAAAATTTTCGTAACAGATCACTCCGTAGATAGAAACGTTTGATTTTGGGTGCTTTTTCGTGATAAATTTCGTTGAAATGCTCGATGTACAAACAAGTACACCTGCGCTTTCAACTCAATTTATCACAAAAAATCACCTCAAAATCAAACGTTTTAGTTATTCAGACATGGGAGCTTGAGCTGTTACAAATTTTCTGACGTTGAAAAATGAATTGAAAATGACGATCTCGAAAAACACGAGGTTTATTTGAATAAAAAACTGATCCTATTATTTTTAATTTTTTATACTGGTATTGTCTACGCCAATGTTTTTACTTTTTTGTGGGGAAAGCCCGTTAAAAACAGTGTTTTTTATTTACCTATCGGTTCGCATACAAAAAACGGTCACAGAAAACTAAAATATTTTCAATTGATGGGAGGCGTGTATAAAACTTTTTATCTAATGACTTTCATCAATTCTTTTAATGATAGAGTTTGGTCTGCTGGAATACAACGTTATATTTGGCAGTTCCATCGAATTTCTGTAGGGTATGGCGCTGGTTTGATGTATGGATACAAAGGTAATCTTTCTACCGTGAACGGTATTCCGCTTAGAAATACATTTCTTTTTAAATACAATCTCAATCCTGGTATTGTGGGACTATTTGATATTACAATCACGAAACGGGTTCAGATGAGTTTTGTGGTAGCACCCTTGGTGGTTGCAGGCGGAATCAGATTTAATTTTGCGTAAGGGATAGTCTGGCACGTTTTGGTGATTATTTCAGCCAATGGCCTTAAAGAAAATAAATATTCAGATGAATTAATTAATAATGTGATTACGCAAGATAAATTGTTTGATAAAAAGGATTTTTAATGCTCATCTATCTCATCCGTCGCATCCTCTACGCCATTCCGATTTTAATCGGCGTCAACTTTGGACATCTAGAAAATCACGCCATTTGTCCGAAATAGATTGCTATTTTGTTTCGGACACTTATAATCAATCTATAAGTGTCCGAAATACCAGAGTGTCGCTATGCTGATTGGTCGAAGCACCGAAATAAAACGTCTTGAAAAGGTTTACCGCTCAACAGAAGCAGAATTCGTTGTTTTATACGGAAGAAGGCGCGTCGGGAAAACATACTTAATAAAGCATTTTTTCAATCATAAAAAAACAATTTTTTTTCAAGCAACCGGTCTAAAAAAGGGATCGTTAAAAAAACAGTTGATTCATTTCTCAGAAGCGCTATCCACTGTATTTGGTCATGGCGTACCCATAAAAGTTCCAAACACGTGGGAGGAAGCTTTTAAAGTATTAACACAATTTATTGATGCCTCACTATCGAAAGGAAAAATAATTTTATTTTTAGATGAATTACCTTGGTTAGCAACACGCAGATCGGGGCTGTTGGAAGCGGTGGATTATTATTGGAATCAATATTGGTCGACTTATCCAAATATTGTTCTTGTCGTGTGTGGATCTAGTGCATCATGGCTTATAAAAAATATTATCTACAACCGAGGTGGATTGCATAATCGATGTACCTGTGAAATCAAATTAGATCCATTGAATTTAAACCAAACACAAGATTATTTATCTAGCAAAGGAATCAAACTAAATAAAAATCATATTATGGAGCTCTACATGGTGTTAGGGGGCATACCGTATTATTTAAATTATGTAGAGAAAGGGTTAACAGCGGCTGAAAACATACAAAAAATATTATTTGATAAGAAAGCACCGCTACAAGATGAATTTAAAAAATTATTTGATTCTCTTTTTAATAACGCGGGTGCCTATGTTGAACTCATAAAACTGATGGCGCAGCGTAAAAGTGGAATAAGCCGTGCTGAACTTGAATTACAAACGAAATATTCCCGAGGTGGTGGCCGCCTTACACAACGTTTAAAGCAACTGGAACAAACGAATTTTATTCAGTTTTATTTACCCTACAATAAAAAACATGGTGAATATTATAAGGTTGTTGATGAATTTTGTTTGTTTTATATGTATTGGATGGAAAACAAGAGTAACAAAATTGCTATACACGATTACTGGTCTCAACAAATACAAAAGCCTCAATATCAAATTTGGGCGGGCTACGCTTTTGAGGCAATTTGCTACAAACACATTAATCAGATTATTCATGCACTGACTATTAAGTCGGCCGAAAGTGTTTCTTCATGGCGATTAATGACTCGAAAAAAAGAAGAAAATGGTGCACAGATTGATTTGCTTATTGATCGCGATGATGATGCTATTACCATTTGTGAAATTAAATATACTGACAAACCATTTGTTATCACTAAACACTATGCTGAAATTTTAAATAAAAAATTGCTGGTTTTTAAAGAAAATACAAACACAAAAAAACAACTATTTTTGGTGATTATTTCAGCCAATGGCCTTAAAGAAAATAAATATTCAGATGAATTAATTAATAATGTGATTACGCAAGATAAATTGTTTGATAAAAAGGATTT
>Ga0207113_1058_pt1 | contig 12793 bp, 14 predicted proteins | sample Alteio_BWMinHeat_69_FD_153559 | JGI IMG/M metagenome (GOLD analysis project Ga0207113, IMG submission 153559) | Enriched cells from forest soil in Barre Woods Harvard Forest LTER site, Petersham, Massachusetts, United States -... | ecosystem: Environmental > Terrestrial > Soil > Temperate forest >... | reverse complement strand
AATAATCCTTTTGTTAAAGTTGCAGCAGCTGCAGCAGCGGACTTTCAAGAAACCACTGCGGGCAAAATATGGCGTGGTACTGAAGCATTTGAAGGTATGCCTGAAAATCCTAATAATCCGCTTCAACATATTCCGATGCCGCGTGGTGCCGGTTCTCGTCCGCGGCCTACGGAACCGCCCACAGCTCATTTACCAAAAACACCAGCACAAATTGCCGTTGAACAGCAACCACAATTACGCGTGACAAGAAAAGCGTATGAAGAATATGTATCCAGTGGTGAAAAACCTGATTCGCCCGAAGCATTGCGTTTTACACAATGCGTTGGGACATTAATGGATTCATGCGGAAAAAATTTATCAGGCACTGCATTCGCGCCTTTTGGACGTGTCTTATCAACAGGATCAAATGCAATTTCAGGTATTATTGCTGCAAGAACCGCAGGAACGCTTGTTGCAAAATGGGCGGGATCTGCAGCATTTGGTGCCGCAACTGCAGGTATTGGATACGCACTCACCGCATTTTCAGCTATCGTCAGTTTTTTAAGTTCTGCGGAATCTGATGGCAGCGCCGAAAGACATCAAGAAATCATGCATGAATTTAAAACATTAAAAGACGGTCTTGCACGTAGTTTCGCTCATTTAATGAATCATATCGATTATCGTTTTATGCAAATGGATGCCAAGCTCACGGCGCAACATCAAAGTGTCATGCGCGAATTAAGTGAAATGGCGCAAGAGTCTCGACTGGGTTTTCATTACATGGAAGAACAATCATTGCGTCGATATAGCGCATTAACAGATGCGATGGGTGAAATACAAACTCAAACTAATGCATTGCATCAACAACAAATCCGTTTGATGGAAGATAATTTTCGCAGAGAATATGGGCAATTAGGGCAATTTCTTTCTCTGGAAACGTTACTTGATCGTCGCATCGTTAATGCAGTACGCATTGCTATTTCGCGTGGTGATTTAACAGAATTTAATCGTTTCGCACGAGAATTACATCAAGCCATTGTTGCAGAAAGTGTTGGTAGTCCCGCATTAACCGGCACTGATCTTGATTTATCAAAAGACGATACTGCTATCAAAGCCCGTATTTTACAGCCGTTGCAACATGGGGCTGATAAAAAACATATCGCATCGAATAATGGACATGCGCTCGTTGCTTATGCAATGCAATTAGGTGCGCTACCATCACAAGAATTTAAAATACCTAATCTGACATTAGTACGCGATCGTGTTTTTGCTTTTTTACAATTATATCGCGCTTATCATGGATCAGTAGATATAGAAACGAAATGGTATTTGCAGAACGTGATTGAATTTCTAGAGAAACAATTAACACTGTTTTCAGCGGTTAATAAAACTGAATTATTTAAAGTATTAAAAACAAAAATCAAACGTGATTTGATGAAATTAAAAAGAGCAATACAAGTTATTTTAGCGCCCGTTCAAGACGGCGCATTAATACAAGCGAGATTAGCAGCATTAGATGCAATAGAAAAAAGAATTGATTTGAGTTTTGACGCGAAAGCGAGGATTCCAATTCCGTCTAGAAATCAGCAGTTTATTGATGCAGTGACGCCTTATTATACAAATCAATCTGTCTCTTTTAGTCTGACGATTGCTTTAAATGCATATTGGGCTGCGCATTATCCGCAAGAAGTAAAACGTATACCAAACAGCTCATGGGCATATGAATATGTTCACGGCGGATATGTTGCAATTGATGTCGCTTCTGCGATCGGATACGATAAAGAATATCAAGATGTTAAACATAAAGACAGATTTAAGCGCATATGCGAAAACGTACAAAGATCATCTCAAGCTTATCGTGCGCAGTTAACAAGTAGTAGTGTGTATCAAACTCCCGGGCTTAGAGTTTTTTCTCCATTAAGTGCAACCTCAGGTTCAATTGATTTGCCTTTTTATGCTGGGCAAAATTCCTCTTATCCGTTTGGATCGCTTTTGTTGAAATTCATTCCGCAAAAAGCATTTGAATTGGAATTTAATGGCCATGGTGCAGTGAAGTTAACCTATGATGCGACTGATATTGTGTCAGACAGCATGAGCGTAGTTTTAAAGGCGGTGTTTGAACCTTCTGATCCTGCTTTTCCAGTGACCACTTTATTTGAAATGAAATCTACAACAGCAATTATCGCTTCACTTTATCCGAATAAAGATGTTGCGTTATATAATTGGTGGCATCATTTTATTTATGCCAATGACACTACGAAAACCCCGTTAAAATTACACGAAAACATGTGGTGTCGTGATGGCGGAAGGGCAGGTCATGGCATGTCATTTCCGCCGTTATACACCGTAAGCCACACACCACCAATGCAGATGTTGCTCGAACTAAAAGAAAATCCAAATCTATCGAGCTTGCAACAACGATTGACAGCGATGGAACAAGCAATTTTACTTAAAGTAAAATCATCGCAAGAACAAAAAGTAAAAGAATTAAATTTCACAGCTGCAGAAAAAAATATCGCTGCTCTGTCGCTGTTTTGCGAACTGTTTGCGCCGGAATCTTTGCAGCTTACTCTGCCGAATTTATCTGTCATTGCATCAGAGCAAGGTGTAACTGTTTTATTGCAAACAATTGATAAGTTGATTGCACAAGCAGAAGCTTTTGAGCCACGCGGTGCTGCAAGTGATCTCCCATTTTTAGTTGAGCAACTGAATGGAGTAGTGCAAAGCATCAATGCCGCGTCATCACAAACTCTTGATGGTGAAATGACTGATGAGGATGACACTGAAAAAGTAGATACTGGATTATTACTTGCTGAAATTCGCGAATTAAAAAGTGCGCTAGATACACTACAAACTTCACAAGCACAAAAAAACGCAACGGTGGAATTAGAAACAGATTCCAGTGATGACGAAGAACCTTTTGAAGAAGCAACGCGTAAAAAGGTTGCAGAATTAGGCGGCACACCTGTTGCGCGTTTCTGGCAAAAACCTCAAGGAAATCATCCAGTGGGTTTACGTGTTTTAAATTCTGCTGTTCCGAAAAACATAAGTTCAGACTTGTTTAAAGCGCCACCGCCCGGTAGAAAAATTGTTAAAGAAAAAGATGTAACGACAGGTGAAAAATATCTTGCTATACAATTAGACACCGTTCATGTGCGTCGCTAATCAAAAAATTTGGTGAACGGGTATATAGCGTAAAACGGTTCGTTTAATTATTCCATACATTTGGAGATTTAACCCTTTTTTACCAGGATCGGAGCCGGACCTCAATATTTTCTATCCAATTTAATTTGATCTTTGCGGTCATTCGGCAGCAGTGAGAACAGTGCAAGTGGATTTGCTGGAGCTTGAAAAGTTAGGGCTTATCAAACGCCATGGCAAAGCACGAGCGCTGACTTGGACGTTAAATAAGAAAAATATTGCGCAGAATCCCGCAGTATTGCACAGAATCCCGCAGTATTGGATTGTATATGACGCGTGATGGACTGGTTGGATTGAGGAACCTATGAGGAACTTACACTGATTTTCGCTGCTGGTGATTACAGGCGTTTTCCGTCGGTGAATTCTAACTAGAAGTGCGACAGTCTCTCAAAGTGCTGTATATTCATGATGTTAGCAGAAAGTGAATTTTTCTCCCTGTATCCTATAATTAACGCCAGAAAACATGGGTTAGGGGTAATGATATGTCGAGATACACATCAGATGAATTGCGCGATGTCTGCTTTGGTCGTGACGAGCAGCATAAGCAGGAACAGAGGGCGAACAACAAACACCAACTGCGAAAAAATGATGCATTGCATTTCCATTAAAGGAGTTATCTATGTCAAGACTTTCTGAAACTGAAGAGGCGTTAAAGCGAATTGAAGCAATATCTGCTTCTTCGATGAATCAAGCAACAGCAAAACAAATTTTAAACATAAGTGACGCTGTTATAACAACGCAATTGTTGAAAGAAAAATTCAAGTACCAAGCTCTGCTTGTTCATCCAGATAAACTTCATCAGCTCGACATTCCAGATGATCAAAAAAGAGTGTTAATTGAAAGAGGAACGCGGGCTTTTGGAAAAGTAAACGATGCCTGTATATGTCTATTTCACTTGCTTGAACAACAAGAATCTGCCGCACGTACTCAGGGTGAGCGATCTGCCGGGTCTGCTCAACCTCCTGTACCACAATCGAGAGCAGCTGCAGCACCAGGTGGACAGGCCACAACGCCCGATCATGAAGAAACATTATGGGATTCTATGCGCAGGAGCTATTCTACAGAGTACGCTAAAGTGCAAAAAGACTTCCAAGACAAGCTAGAGAAAAGACAGCGCGAACTGTCTGAAGAGCCTATAAAACAGCTGAAAAAAGACATCCAGGATCCACCATTACGTAGGCTTGATTTGTGTCAAATAACAGAAAAATATGAACACTCATCCACCGTTCCCTTTTTCAATATTCCGTTAGGATCACCGGGGCCAGAATTAAAAGCAATAAATGATTGCGTTCAGGATTTTTACAGTAGGGGTATCGACAGAGTGCCACGCAGTAGGATTTTAGAAGCAATTGAATCTTGTGTAGATCAAAAAGGTGCAAAATCGCACCGCGTTGAAATCTTAATGAATCCGAGCTCGCATCCTGACGATAAGTCTGGGGTGAGTAAAATAATTAGAGAGATTGGTGAAAAATACAATGCGGAATCACATCGCTTACAAGAAGAAATGACGAGAAAATACCAAGGACCGAGACAGTAAGTAAATCCGATTAATGTTATGTCAAATTAGAAACCGGCCACTTTTGGAGATTGCTCCAGGGAACCCCTTAAAGCCAAATGATTTTTTACAAATTGCTGAGCATGATCAAGTTGTACGCCATTATTAGCGCTGTAATTGCCCGCATTTGATGGATCAACATATTCTATACCATTTCGCATATTTAAATTCCAAAAAAAATACGGTTCAAAAAACGACCGATTTATTGAAATACAAAAATGACGACAGCATTTATTATTTTTTTAAGTTTTTTATTTAATGTTTCTTCTAATTGAGAAAGCGTTTTTACAATATCCATGAATGATGGTGGTGTTTCACTAAACATGCCCACATTGATCATCTGTGTATAATCTTGCTCTAAACCACGCAAATAAATTTCGCTTGGAATTAAGCGAAGCTTGCCTGAAATGCAATCGTCATAATCCACAAAACTGTAATGAAAAAATGCTTTTTTATGTTCGACGACATTTGCTAAAATTTCAAAATTTGATAGCGCTTCTTTACCAACCCGTGAATTATTTAGCATATATACATCATACCAGTGTCGAGAATAACGTTCGGGCGTTTGCTTGTTAAATTGGGCACTAAAACACCCAGAGCATGACGAAGCGGTAGTCGCTTATATATTTAATGTGTATAAAAAGCGAAAAGAGATTGAAGGGATTGTATGAATAATTTATTAATTGATCATGTTCAAAAAAGCATTATAAAAGAAAACATAGACACTTTGCGCGTATCAATTTATCGAATAAGATTACTCATAGAAATGCATAAAAAAATTGGCGAGAAAGCAAATATTAAGCATCAAAATTTTTGGGGATTTATGCAGCATAATTTGATTGTTGGCGCTGTTATAGTTGAGATATTCAGTCTTTTTGAAAGGTCGAATGGCATATTAAAAAAATTTAGAAAAATTTTAGAAAAGAATGAGATTTCGGTGATTACGAATGAACTGCTTGATAACTGGAGAAGCAACGTTGAGCGTCATTCTGAATTTAGAAATAAAATTTTAGCGCATAAAGATATAAGTGTTGAAATGCAAAAAGTCGGCCCCGTACATTATGCTGATTTTTTGCAAGTTATTTCAGAACTGGATGAAAAATTAAATGTTGTTGAGAAAATGATCGAAGAGCTGCAATCATTTGGATCAAAAATTAGTTCGCAGTTATTTGGAGAAAATCATTTTTTAGATGAGCTCGAACTGATTCTGAGTTAGTTGATAACAATCTCATCATATGTTGAGCAACCCAGAAAGCGTTAGCAGTTAGAGTGTGGGATTTTTATCATCGTATGGCAGTGTAGCCAAAACGTCACCAACTCACGCAGCGGTAGGTGTGTTGTAGGCAGTTCTAGGCAGTTTTTCACCGTTGTGTGCATCGCAACGTGTTGATTTATAATATGTTATAGTCAGTCGATTTGTTTCGTAATCAGTAGGTCGTCCGTTCGATTCGGATCATCGGCAGTGAGAAAATTGTTTTAAATCAAGAATATATAACTGATCAAAATTTCAGCAGTGAGTTTAAAATGTTTCTGGGTTCCTCTGTGGGTTCCTCTGTGGGTTCCTTACGATAACGCTCTAAATAAAATATAATCAGTTGAGGTGATTTGATAGAGCAAAATAAGAGCAATAATGACAAAACGTTCAATAAAAAAAACATCCTCTAAATCCCCCAAAAGATTAAAAGAACATAAAAAATCCATCGCAGAAAAATCAATACCAATTCGAACCATTAAACCTGCGCCGAAAACTGGATCGCTTAGTTTGCGCAAAATAAGACAAGCCGTTCGATCGGTTTCATTTGCGAAAACAAAAAGATGATATGTCGTCCAATAATTATTCTGACAATGTTTTCATTAATATCCCATTCGATGACGAATATCAGGAGATGAAAAACGCGCTTGTTTTTGCAATTTACGATTGCGGGTTTGTTCCGAGGTGTGCACTGGAAGAAAGCAACGGCGCAAATATACGATTAGAAAAAATAATTACATTAATGGAAGAATCAAAATATGGTATCCATGATATTAGCAGAACTGATGTAGACAAAAAATCAAAACTGCCCCGTTTTAATATGCCGTTGGAACTTGGTGTCTTTCTAGGCGCAAAACACTTTGGCCATGGCAAGCAAAAACAAAAAAATTGTCTCATATTCGATCGTGACAAATATCGTTATCAAAAATTTATCTCGGATATTTCTGGTCAGGATATCTGCGCACACAACAACAAGCCCCACCAGCTTATTAAACAAATACGTGATTGGCTTAACAATTTCACCAAAAGAAAAACACAAATTCCTGGCGGTAAGATGATCACTAAACGATACAAAAAGTTTAAATCACAGCTTCCAAAAATGTGCAAAGAAATACAAATTGAAATCGATGAATTAACTTTTAATGATTATTCTCTGCTGGCATCGGAATGGTTGCAAAAAAATCCATGGCGTGAGAAATACTAAGTTTTTTAAAAAGCATCAAAGAATACCTTCTATTTTTTTCTCGAGCTCCAGTTTTTTTGCCAAGACTTCTTGTTCTGCTACTTGATTTTGAAATTTTGCATCGGCAAGCTGTTCCTTCATCTGTTCTGTTTTTTGTGCCTTTTCTTTATTATATTGCGCAAAAGATGCATTTGATGTGCTGGAATAATGAAAATTTGGAAAAACCGTCGAAGCGTTTTTTGGTAAAAATCTCGACCAGTTGATTTCATCATTTAGTTTCTTCGTCATATTAAATGAAAACAACAAACTTGTGGTTTCATTCCCAAGAATATTTTCATATTTTCCCTGCACGCGCACACTTAAATAATTTAAATTCGGATGATCCTGATAAACCTGTGGAATAATCGCAAACGTTGAATTTACACCAGAAACTATCAGATACGCTATAGGATTGGTCATTAAAGTATTTTTTGAGACATTTTGATTGTACATGCCCATGTTGATTTGCTTATCCAAAGTATTCAATACATCTGACTGGTGAATCAAAACAATTAAAGAGTTACCTTCTAAACGATATGACGCACCACACAATGCAAGAACATAGTTCAGATATGTATTTGCCGCGCCAGGTTTTTTTAAAACAACATGCTGATCATATTTTTTTGGAATCTGTATAATCGGATGTATATTTTTTTCATTTATTGGCAAAAGAATTATCACGGCTTGATGAGGCGGTGTTACAGATTGTCGAAAGGCAGGGTTTAATTCTTTTATTTTTTTGATGTCAATATGTGTTGTTTGCGCTATAGCTCCAATGCTCGTTTGCTTATGTATGAGTAGTGTTCTTGTAATTCGCGTGTTGAGGATTGCAGATAATTTTATTCCATAAGTTTTTGGATGTTGAATAAGTGCGGTTAAAGCCAAGAGTTTCGGAATAAAAGCTTTGGTATGCCGTGGAAGTGGGAGTGCCCAAAAATCAGTTGGTCTGCCATGCTCTTCATTGTAGCGCATCGCATTCAAGACATTATCTATACCTGCATTATATGCGGCCAAAGCCAATAACCAGTTATGATTAAATTGCTGGTATAAATACGATAAATACATCAATGCAACTTTTGTTGATACGCTCGTATCAAGTCGACCATCGTACCAAAAATTCATTTTAACACCGTGCTTGCTTTCAACATTTGACGTTAATTGCCACAATCCAGCTTTGCCTATTTTCGAAGTGTAGTTAGGGTTGTATTGACTTAACACCATTGGCAATAAAGCTAGTTCAGCGGGCAAATGCAATTTTTGCGTTTCTTGGAAAATATTATAAATGTAAGGCGATGCGTTTTCTGTTAAATAATAAATATATTTTGGATGACGTAAATCCCAATCAAGTTGTTCGCACACATCAGCTTGACGTGGATCAGCGGGGATCGTAAAGTGTTGCGCTATTACTGGCCATAAATTTTGATTATTTTGTGATTGAGATGCATAGCTTGTTAGGTTAACAATAGAAAATACCAATCCAATTCCCATAACGGGTAATATTTTTTTCATAGAAACTACCACAAATAAATTATTTTTTTAAAAACAATATCCATCGCCAAGAGAGTTTTTTTCCAAAAGCTAGATAAAGCAACGTTTCAAAAAATAAGTTCACTAAAAGCAAAAACGTTATGAGAATCGGTATCCTTGTTAAAGCAAAATGAAAATAATTACTCCAATCCCGTTTGCAATAAATAATTTTTACAGTGTAAATGCTTGCCAAACCACCTTGTAATACAGAATGACCGTGATATTTATTCACGCAAAAATTTGTGACTATTTTATCATCTTTGTCTGTCCAAGACTGTGGATAATCGCCATGCAATAAAATACCAAGAAAAGCAATAGGCATTTTTGCGCGCGTTTTTCCACAGACAATAACACTTTTAAGATCATCGGGATTTTTTGGTGGTATGTTTTTCCATAAAATAAAAAGCATAAAAGCCAACAATGCTATAAAAATTGTAATATTTAATACCTTGGTTAATCGGTAAAAAAATCTATTGTCTAGATTCATTTTTTGTTGCCCCTGACTGCGTTGGAAATGTCGCAGATTCGATTTAGAAAAAATATCCAGACTAAAGGGATTGCTCCAAAAATAAAGGACACCATGATTATTTTTAATGAAAAGTTAAGCGTTTTCTTTTTTGAAAGTAAATATTTTTCTTCGCTTGCGATTATGTTGAGTTCTGGTTCATAACCAACACTGTTTGGATACATGGTATCCAAATGAATCAAAGCGCTAGGGTCGCATACATACTGGTGCTTTATTGCATTGCAAGCAGTTACAAATTTATCTACCTTGGTTTTATCTTTTCGAAGTTGGGGAAAATTATATAAGAATGCAATTATTATTCCCATTGAGATGGAGATTAAAAGAAATTTAAAGTTATAAGGAGTCAAAAAAGAATTTTTCATTATACCTCTCTCGTTTCGATTTAAAACCGACAGTTCATTAACGACATATCGTTTTCCAACGATAACTGCCAGTATTAGCATCGTAAACTTGTTCTGGAGCACAACTTGAGGTTCCTATTGGTGGAATAGTGGGTGTTCGGATTGGTGTTACAGATGGCGTCACAATTGGGCAAACTGTCGGAGGACAAATTGGACGTATGTCAATAGAACTAGAACAAAGCGCCTCCATGTTTCCATTTACGCAACGACACTCACAACTTGCGTTTGTTATCGATGCGAAAAACAGGGAAGATGCAACTGTAAGTGTCACAACTATTTTTATTGTTTTCATTTACTAATCCTTGTTTCTCATAAAATAAATTAATACACATATCCAAAACGGTGCACCGCATATCCATAGGATTATTTCTAACATTTTTTAATTTCCTTGTTTGTTTGCAATCTGGGTTAGCATAATTGTGGATTTCATTATGATACTTATAGTCCGTGGTTGTATGGGTACAGGGTGCATATCCTAACTGGATGAAAAGAAAACATCCAGCACTAATTAAAGTTGGTAAACGTATCAGAGAACTTCGAAAAGCGAAAGGATTCTCACAGGAAGGCTTTGCTCATGAGGTCGATTTAGACAGAACGTACATGGGTGGCATTGAACGAGGTGAGCGTAATATCGCCGCAATCAATATCATACGAATTGCCAAGGCACTTAAGGTGGAGGTGGGTGAAATATTCCCCTCCACCCGAAGTCTGCCGTTAGATTAAAAACCCCAATTTTTCAAAAACATTTCTTTTGCCCATTCGTGATAGTTTTCATCGGCGACTATTTCTGATGAAAGCCATCTATCAATGTGGGTGCAGGCGCGTTTAATAGGAAGTTCGCTCAATACATCTTCGCTGTTTATTTCAATTGCTAAACAAAAATCACTGAAGGCTGCATATAATCCCTTTAGTTTTGCGATAGTTGTATCTCTAAATGCTTTTACTATTTCCAGCGTACTATCACTTATACACTCAATGTCGATTTTATGTTCTCGGATATATTCGCGTTCTTCACGCTCGTCACTGATAAATCCATCTGCTTTTTCAATATCTGCATAAAGACAGACACACATTCTAAAAAACATATCGCCAAGCATAAGATAGCCAGTCATTCGTTCTCTAAATTGCATATCCGGAATTCGATACTCATGCATTGGACATGTGTCCCATAAACGCTGCATTTCTTTTTCATCACCGCGAGTTGCTGCTGTCATAACTAATTTGAAACGCTCTTTACCACTAAATTTTGTGTAATTATGATTTGCAATATCCATATTTCATTCCCCTGCTTTTCGTTGTTTTAAAACCTGTTCAATTGCGGCCACACGATCAGATAATTCACACGACTCGATCTGTTTGCGTTGCATTTCTAATGCACTTAAAAGCGTTTTAGCCTGTTCTGGCGTGATATCGCACGCAGCAACTGCCTTTAAAATATTCTCGCCGCAGGCAAGTAATGTGTCAGTTCTTTTGATATCGCCATTTGGTAAATCAAAACCAATTGCATCATCAGCAGGTCTTGCAGGAAGCATTCTTTCGAGAAATAATCTCAGCATTGGTTCATTACCTGCTAATGCGAGATTGATAGCTGTTTCAAACAATTTTTCCTTGTGTGGTTCAACCAGGCTTGTAAATAATTGTTGCCGGTGACCAGTTCCTTTTGGTCTTCCGTTTGGGTTTCCTGTTTTTCCTATTTTATATGTCATATCAATACCTCATTGTTTTCGTCTGTTAATATCAGATCAAATTGTTTTTTATTACGAAAAAACCCGAGAGCGGTACCGACGAAACTGACAAAACCTAGTTTCGTCGGTTTCGACGGTTACTCTCTAATGCATTTCTTTATTAAACTATTTATTTTTTCTGTAATATGTTGTTGGTCTTCCTCCTAATGCAGTTGTTGGCACTTCAAAAGGGATTAAATGTTTATAGTCGACAAGATATTCCAAGGCACTCTGTATCGTTTCGGTATCACTTAATCCGCTCCAGTCTTTGCGTTTAATATCGCGTATAGCAAACTCATCATTCAATTTATCTAAGCGCTCCAACAATAAATGTGCGTTAACCAAATCTTGATTTGTCGCGCTATACAAACGTTCAGCATGACTTTTTAAATAGTCTGCCCAAAGCAATGCCTGAATCATTGCTGTTTCATCTACAGCAGAAGAATTAGGGGCGTTTATGATTTGAAATATCAATGCAATTGAAGCGACAGTTTTCGGCATCTTTAACAAATAACTTTCAAGTGCAGGGTGTATTTCATCAGTGCGCGGGATTTTTTGATTGCTTTCCATCCATTGAATAAACAATTCTTGGGCTTCGAGCGTAAAGCGTAAGCATTTCGGCTCACCATTCTCAGTCTCTGCGTTTAAATTATGCAATGTTTCAAAAGTACGATAATAATTTTGTCTTGCAACGATATTTGGCGCACGATCAATCCACCTCCAGGTTTTATTGTCATCAGGCCATACAGCAAGTTGTAATCGTTGTACTAAACCATCATCAGTTGTTCCCTTAATTGCACTACGCACTAATGGAATTATTTTGCTTGGTTGAATGCCACCAATGATTGAAAGCGTTGTATTTTTAATATCGATTGTGCCACGACCAATGCGATCATAAATAAAATGACCGTTACCATCGAAACACTCGAGGTAAAATGCGCGATCTGTTTGATATTCCTCTTTTGCAAGCTTTGATAACCAGCCGGATAACTCATCGCGCACCAGTATCAATCCATTTGGGTTTTCATTTAGCAACTCACCCAACTTTTCAACGGTTGCATCGTTAATGGTTAATCGCTTGCGTGTGGGTGCTGGCTCAACGAAGTGTGCAGCATTTAATATTGCTTTTGCTTCACCTGGATTTTTTGCCTTTAATTTTGCCTTTGCTTGTTCCTTTGCAAATGTTTTGTTAAGTTCTGACAGTTCCTTGCATGTCTCATAATCTTGTTTTGCACTTTCAAATTGCTTTGCGGATTCTGTTTCAATGATTTTTATAGGCTCCAACGCAGCTTTCATTGCTGGACTTTTCATTGCAGATGGTCGTCCTATAATCGCACCCCAAAGATTAGGCGTTATTGTCCAGTCATCATGTTGTTTTGGACAAACCAAAAACTTTCGTCCCAACA
>Ga0207113_1179_pt1 | contig 12832 bp, 17 predicted proteins | sample Alteio_BWMinHeat_69_FD_153559 | JGI IMG/M metagenome (GOLD analysis project Ga0207113, IMG submission 153559) | Enriched cells from forest soil in Barre Woods Harvard Forest LTER site, Petersham, Massachusetts, United States -... | ecosystem: Environmental > Terrestrial > Soil > Temperate forest >... | reverse complement strand
CCTATAATCGGCTATTTAATCGCTATGCACAGAGGTACTAATGACAAAAACTGTCATCACAGAAGAAATAAAAAAAGAATTAATGTCCTTTTTAGAGAGAGACAGCGACGCTGAGCTCATTCACACCTACCTATATTTTGTTCAATTAAAATTCGATCTTAGCCCTGTCGTGTTCCCTAAAGAAAAAATCATCTACCAAAGTGCTCAAGACGCCATACGTCAGCTCGAAAAAGAAAATAAATTATGGCGTGAGGCTGAAATTAAAATTGGTTTTGGCAATCAGAGCGTCAACGCCCAGACGACAAAAATTTACATCTGTCCATTCACAGGTAAAGTGTTTGGGGATAACACGTGTCCAAATCCTCAAGATGCGATCTACGATTGGCTTTCCAAATGTCCTGAGAACACGGAACGAATTGGTGGTCTCCCTGCAAAAAGATTCTACATCTCAGAAGATCCAGAAGTGATCAAAAGCTACGCAGACAAAGTCAAACATAAAGAACCTATCACCAAAATCGTTTTTTCTTCTGTTCTCAACGGACGTCTATTCAACAGCAAAGAAGCTGTCATTCAAGACTTTAAGAGCAACTACCTAAAAAGCCTATCCCTTTTCGAGGTGCAAAATCAAAATCGCTTTCAAATTGAGGAACAATTTTTGGCTTTCATCCAAAAGCAACTAGCAGAAGATAAGATTGGATCTTTCGTTGAAGCTCTTGCGGAATTCCCTGAATTTGTCCCTTTTATCGAACGTTGGCTTGAATAGAATATGATAATATCCCACTCCTCAGAGGAAACACGTCGCGTGGGAATGGAGTTTGGTCAGCAGCTAAAACCAAATAGCGTGGTCTGTTTTTATGGGGATTTAGGAGCGGGAAAAACGACTTTTATCAAGGGAATGGCCGCGGGGGTCTTAGGGACGTCTGGTGAAGAGATTAACAGCCCTACCTTCACCTATCTAAACATTTACAATAGCTCTTTCTATCACTTTGATCTCTACCGACTTCGCGATGCTGATGAATTTTTAAGCATGGGCTTTGATGAGATGTTCGATGCCGGGGGGATATGTTGCATTGAATGGGCTGAGAAAATCACTTCTCTACAAATTCCAAATGCAATCGCCGTTGAAATCTCCTACCTTGGCGAAAACAAACGAGGAATCACAATTAAGCATGAAATATCAATTTAAGAACCCTATTTTTATCACTTCTGCGACTAAAGCTAAAGACTACCCAACGATGCGCACCGCTTCGGGAACAGAGATGGATGAAATAGCTGTCGTCGGACGTTCTAATGTGGGGAAATCGAGTCTGCTTAACCATCTCTTTCAACAGAAAGATTTGGTAAAGACATCATCGGTACCTGGGAAGACGCAGCTCATCAATTTTTTCACTCTCGACAACACCCTTGCATTCGTCGATCTTCCAGGATACGGCTACGCAAAGGTTCCTCTATCGGTACGGAAGAAATGGGGCCCGATGATCGAAGAGTATCTGACCAATCGTCCAAGGTTAAAACTTATCCTCTTCCTCTTTGATATTAGACGGGTGCCCACAGAGGAAGATTGTCTATTTCTCGATTGGATGGCAAAACACGACAAAGCTGTTATCCTTATTCTCACCAAAGTAGATAAGGTCACATTAAATGAAAAAAACGCAAATACCCGTAAAATTCTAGCAGCTTTTAATTGCGACAACCTGCATCATATTCACTATTCAACAACTAAAAATATTGGACGTAAGGAACTCATCAAAATCCTCATTGATGCTCTAAACGATGAAAGTGTAAATCATGACTCAACCTAACAAACAAAAATTCGTTTGTCTCGACTGCGAAACAACGGGACTCGACGTCAACAATGACCGGATCATCGAAGTTGCTATCGCCAAATTCACCACTTCTGAAATCATCGAGACTTTCGAATCTCTTATCGATCCTGGGTGTGTCATCCCCGAAGCCTCTATTGCCATCCACCACATCACCCCTGAAATGGTCGTGGGAAAACCATCGATCGCCGCTGTCTTGCCAACAGTGCTGCAATTGATTGACAACTCTATCATTGTTGGACACGGAATAAAATTCGATATCGACGTGATTGCAAATGCTGCTGAGCGAGCTGGTATCCCCTGTCGTATCAGAGAAAATCGCTATTTAGATACCCTGCGGATGGCAAGATCATACGGAGAGAGTCCTATCAACTCGCTAGAACAGCTGCGTAAACATTTTAATATTCCCCTCGAAGGCGCCCACAGGGCAATGAGCGATGTTATTGTCAACATAGAAGTCTTTAAATACCTTTTAAAGCCCTACCACTCGATGGAAAAGCTCTTTGAAGTCCTATCTCACCCCATTCAATTAAAAATCATGCCTTTTGGACCACACAAAGGAAGACCTTTCAAAGAAGTCCCCATCGAATATCTCCGTTGGGCTGCGAATAAAGATTTTGATCAAGATTTATTATTTTCATTGCGTTCCGAGATTAAAAGACGCAAAAGTGGTTCCCTTTTTACCCAAGTAGGAAATCCATTTAACGAATTGTAATAATTACATGGAGGCCTTTTCATGCATAAATTAAAACCCCAAATTTCTGAAAAGGGATCTTTCAATGTCAAAGTTGGCTTAGCAGAGATGCTTAAAGGAGGCGTGATCATGGACGTGACAACGCCTGATCAAGCCAAAATTGCTGAAGATGCTGGTGCTGTCGCCGTCATGGCCTTAGAAAGAATCCCTTCCGACATCCGCGCTCAAGGTGGAGTTGCTAGAATGACCGACCCCAGCCTCATTCAGAAGATTCAAAAAGCTGTTTCTATTCCCGTCATGGCAAAATGCCGCATAGGCCATTTCGTTGAAGCCCAAATTTTGGAAGCTCTCTTTGTCGATTTCATCGACGAAAGTGAAGTCCTCACTCCCGCGGATGATGAATACCACATCGACAAACACCTGTTTAAAATTCCTTTTGTCTGTGGCTGCCGCAATTTAGGTGAGGCGTTGAGACGGATTGGAGAAGGAGCTTCAATGATTCGCACTAAAGGGGAACCAGGGACTGGAAATATCGTCGAAGCAGTGCGGCATATGCGCTCTGTCAATCGCGATATCAAAAGATTGAAGAATATGGATAGCGCCGAATTGATGACCGAAGCAAAGCGCCTCGAAGCCCCGTATGAACTAGTAAAACTCGTTGCCACTACAGGAAAGCTTCCCGTCCCCAACTTTGCAGCAGGAGGAATAGCAACACCGGCCGATGCTGCTCTAATGATGCAGCTAGGAGCACAAAGTGTCTTTGTTGGATCTGGAATCTTTAAATCGGAAGACCCTATCCAGCGCGCCAAAGCGATCGTTGCGGCCGCTACTTACTATAACGACCAAGAAATGCTCGCTAAGATCTCTTCAGGATTATTAAATGCGATGCCAGGCATTGAAATTCAGACAATTAAAAAAGAAGATCTGTTAGCTCCACGAGGCTGGTAATGACGACTGTGGGAGTGTTAGCTTTACAAGGCGCATTTACAAAACATATAGAAGTCCTCAATTCCCTAGGCGTCAATGCTATTGAGGTGCGCAAGCCTGAAGAGTTGGCACTCTGCGCAGGGGTAATTATTCCAGGAGGAGAGTCGACGACAATAATGAAACAGATAACATTCATTAAGTTGGCACAAGCTCTTCATTCGTTTGCATTGGAGAAACCCGTCTTTGGTACATGTGCCGGACTTATTTTGATCTCGAAAGAGATCATTGGTGATTCAATGAAACCATTTAATCTCATTGATCTCTCTGTAGAGCGAAATGCATTTGGACGACAGGTGGAATCGTTTCACACATCAATTGAAGTCAACTTCCCAAAGACTCACTCGCGCCAGGTCGAAGCGATTTTTATTAGAGCTCCCAGGATCCGTAAGGTAGGGCCAGAGGTACAAATTCTTGCCTCTTACGAAGAAGAACCAGTCTTCGTGCAACAAGGGCATCATTTGGGAGCTACTTTCCACCCAGAACTCACTTCGGATCCAGCCATACACAAATACTTTATTAAAATAATTGAAGGAATGCATCGCTAATGTCTAAAGAAACAAAATCTTTAATGTTTATCACCATTATTTTTGTTGCTGCATGCATTGAGACGGACATCTACCTGCCGGCTTTTGCAGATATGATGACTTTTTTCTCCGTTTCTGAAGGGCAAATTCAAAGCTTGCTTACATGGAATTTCGTTGGAATTTGTCTTTCAGGATCTTTTTATGGTCCAGTCTCCGATTCCATTGGAAGAAAAACCCCTCTACTCATAGCTTTGGGGATGTTTTTTTTAGGGAGCGTGATCACCGTCTTCACCAATGATTTTAATATGATGCTATTGGGAAGAATCCTGCAAGGAATTGGAAGTGGCGGTTGTTTTACCTTAGGTTCTGCAATTATTTTTGATTGTTTTAAACCGGAAAGAGCTGTGCAAGCCCTTGCTCATTTGAACACAATTATCCCATTTATTATGGCTGGAGCTCCTCTCTTAGGAGGATACCTCAACCAATTTTACGGTTTTCGTTCTAACTTTTTTGTCATTGCTCTCACTGTATTTATCAGTCTTATCATCTGTTTATTCTTCTTTGAAGAACCACTGAAAAAAGAGAAAAGAATCCCCTTTTCCATTGGCGATATTTTCAATAACATGAAAACAGTTCTCCTAAGTATCCCTTTCTGGCAAGTGACCATCGTCCTCAGCTTAGCTTTTGCTGGGTATCTAGCTTTCCTATCAACCATTTCTGTTCTTTTCGTCCTTGAATTTGGAGTGAGCAAACAACAGCTGCCTGCTTTTCAATTAGCTGTGTTAGTTGCTTGGATTGCGGGATGCATGACGCTCAAATACGGTCTTCGCTCTCTTGGTGAATTGAAGGTAAAAATTGCTGGAACTCTGCTGTCTGCTTTAGGAGCTGTTTTTCTTCTTCTCGTCTCATTGTTGATGCCAATGAATCCTTATGCTTTGACAGGAGCTGTCCTACTCTACATGTTTGGAATCGCCTGGATTAACGGCGTCTATTTCCCTGAGGGAATGGCGATATTCCCAGAAATCAAAGGGGTGACTGCGAGTCTGATCACGAGCATACGTCTTTTCATTACCGCTGGAATCATTGCGATCATTAGCGAGTTTTACGATTCTACTTCCTTTCCTATTGTAGGTGGGATTATCTGTATTACAAGTGTGGTTTTACTGACTATTTTCTTCTATGAAAAAAAGAAAATAAACTCCCCCGCTTCACAGTCAAAAGATTATACAGACTCCTTGTCCGGGCATTAGACCTCTTTTGAAACTGTAATCCCGTGCCTGTGCCCCTGCCCGCCCTTCCCCGATTAAACTTTAATTGATGCGACTTCGAGGACATTATATAGGTTTAAACGCAAAGACGCAAAGGCGCAAAGAGAGATTTCTAACCTCAGAGATAAACGAAAACAGGATAGGTAGGTTCCTGTTTTCGTTTATCTCTGAGGTTAGAAATCTCTCTTTGCGTCTTTGCGTTTAAAACCCGTGCACTCAAATGGGTGCAGACTTGGTCCAGTTCACCAACATAGGTAAGGTAACACTATGAATTTAAAATATAAACTTATAATTTAATTTGACAGATATAACTAAATATGTAAATGTCAGAAGTAAAGAGTACGTAGGCTTCTTTTTGCTATAATTCAATAAATTAACCTTATAGGAGTTAAGTATGATTGAAAATGGGAACCACCGTCCAAATCTTTATATGGATGTTCCGAATAATCGAATGCCTTCTCAAAGTAAAGATCCTGAAAACAGAGATCTAGTACCTGGTGGCAATCCTTTCAAAATGACGACCAATCATAAGCCTTCTAAATATGCACATATACCCGCGTCAATTGACGAAGACAGACCCAAAAGATTCAATGGAACAGAAGACCATTTGCAATGTCCTCCCGGATCTAATTGCCTTCGCAATCGTCAGTTTCGCATCATATGCGAATTATTCGATGACTCAGAAAAACATCAATCAATACCAAAACCAGCAACGAATTGTTCTCTCCAATGATAAAAATCTAAGAGGCCAGTTGTGTCACGTCCTAAAATCATATACGCAATATATAGAGCTTCCACGGAAGCTAGCCCCTGTTCTGGATTAGGACAGTCATCTTGGCGACGAGGATAGGCAGTATGGAAACCTTGTGGAATACTCCTTTTTTCAATGACCACTTCTCGTTCCACAAATTGAAGCATTTTAGCCGCATGCCTCCATGTCGCATCGAGGAGAAAAAGACCTCGACCGGCATCTGCATTTGTCAAAGGAGGTGCATCGAGCGCAAGTAGCACATAACCAGAAAGATCAGGAAGTTGAGCTTCGGGATATGTAAAAAACTTAATATCCGTCCGTTGCTCAAGTCCACGCAAGCTGCATTTTTTTAAATTCTCTCGACGATGACGTAAAATATAGGTCGTAGGAAAATCTGTAAAAAAATGTTGCATAGCAATTTCTCTTTGGTTACCATCTGATTTATCTGTTTTAGAATCCAAGCTTTACAAGGAGTTTCTATGTTAAACGTGTTCACATCAATTGTCTTTTCTTGCATTCTTCTCTTATCGACTCAAAGCAGCGTTCTTTTTTCTGAAATCACTTGGCAAACTAACTATGAAGCTGCTTTTGAGCAAGCTAAAACTTCTTCAAAACCGTTATTGCTATTCTTCACCGGGTCTGATTGGTGTTCTTGGTGTAACAAGCTGGATGAAGAGGTTCTCAGCACCCCAGAATTCGCCGAGGCCGCCGGCAATAAATTTGTCTTTGTCAAGTTAGATTTCCCTCTATATACCCCCCAAGACCCACAACTAAAGGCTCAAAACAAACAGATCCAACAACAATTTGATGTCCGCGGCTATCCCACAGTTCTGCTTATAGATCCCCAACAAAACAAACAAATAGGCTCAACGGGATATCGTCCAGGGGGAAGCAAATTGTATGTCGAACACCTTCAACAAATGCTTAACAGTTACGGTGCCTATAAACAAAAGATGAGCGCGCTTAACACAGCCAATTTTACAGGACATGATCTTAAGTTGCTATATGAACAAGCAAAAAAAATGCAACTAGAAGAAGATGCCAATAAAATTCTAAAAAAGGGAGTGTGTTCAAACGAGTCTCTTTTTTTTCTGCTTGAACGCTATTATCTATTAGCAACTCAGGGACTGATTCACTCTAAAGAAGGGCTTACAACCCGTCAGCAACTATTAAGTGCTGATCTCAACAACCAAAAACACGTTCCCTACCAAGTTGCGCTCATTGAATTTGAAACTTATTCTAAAGAAGTAGGAACCGATGATTATGGAATAGAAATTGTCATCGCCCCTCTTAATGCCTATATTGAAAAATATGGAACTCTTGACAAGGAAAATTTATGGCGCATACAAAGTATCATCTCTCAGGTCTATCTCGATCATGACCAGCTACCGAAAGCCTTAAAATACGCTCAGGACTGCTACGAATCGGCTCCCTATGGAGCCCAGCCTGAAATCGCACGAGCAATTCAAAATATACGCTCCCAAATAGATTCATAAAATTTTGTAGAAACGTAACCGATCGATGGTCATCTGAAGATTTTCATCACCCAAGAAGGTTGTGCAATAAACAGCTTCTACTTGTCTATCGCAATCATGAACAAACACATCTGTGGTCTGATTGCCTTGGTGTGCCAATAACGAGGCCATATAAATACTTTTCATCCTTCCGGGCTTTGAATCGGTATTTCCAGCGGGCCCATCGACAAAGATGATATCCCATTTAGTATTCATCACTACTTCAGGTAAATTCATATACAATTTTTTATAATTCCTAGCCTCAAGGTACATTTTCCATTGAGAGCGTTTCGAATGATACTCCACTAAATAAGCTTGAATATCCGGTAATTGATCTTGAGCGTACTTCAGCCACTCTAAGTTGTCTTCCAAAAAAATTGTCGTTCCCCCTTCGTTCAGGTTCATCCAAAGGGCACTATCTCGGCCAACGCCAAAGATCAGCATATTACAGGGACCTCTCTGAAGTAAGTTTTCAGCTATTAGCGAATATTCTCGTATGGATAATTGATGGGGGTTATTAGCAACCAGATCCGCAATAGTTTCTGTATAATGCGTTGGCAGGCTATAAGCTTTTAGCGATAGCGCACAACACGTGCACATAAAAAAAAAAAATTTAGAATTGAACATCATAATGACCTACGTCGCATTCATAGTCTAAACACTGCTTATCCATTAAAATTTAGAACGATATAAGCGGTTTTCAACTTCTCGCTTATCCAAAACTTGCGTTATCAATTATTTGGAAAAAGCATTTCATAGACCTTATCATAGATTTCTCCTGTTGTTGGTCCATTATCATGGATGATACATGGAAAAGAGTTGGTCTCTAAACAACGAACAGATTTATTTTCGTAATCAAATTCAATTTCATTTCCATTTATTCCAAATAAAGATAGGGATAGCTCTGAAAAATAATCAAGGCAAAAGAAATTATTATTATTCAAAAAATAAGTGCTTAACAAGGATTGATCAGATCTGATCCTTGTTACAAGATTAATTCCATTAAAAATATGTTTTATAGATTTTACATACCCAATCATCACTCCACTATTAATATAGCGAAATGAAGTGGGGCTGATCGGAAATTGGTCTGCAAGATCTACAAGAGGCCAACAAATCCGTTCTGTAGAGATAACAAATGGAACATTAAAAGCCAAAAATTTTTGTAAAATCGCCTCTTTATCGGCGAGGACAAGGGTGTCATAACCATCCAAAAACAAAACAACATCGTCCCCCGGCATCTCTTTAACATAGTTTCTGATATAACGTATTTTTTCTATATTGCTGCGGTAGGGTTTGCCCAGACCTAAAACATCAATTTCAATTCCTAACCTTTCACAACTATCTAGTAGGCGTTGTAATCCAGGGGTCGAGTCTGAAGCTACAGTACAGATGTGGAAACGTTGCATTTCCACATCCTGAGCAAGAAGAGAACTAAAGACAAAAATAAGTGAAAAAAAAAGCTTACAAGTAATATTTGTCACCATAACCCCCTTAAAATCAATTTTCTATTAGATGAACCGCAGCCCTTCCCTCTAACTGTTTTGAAGGAGTTCTTGACGGAGCTGGAGTATCTTGCGATAGTACAGGAGCCCCTGCTGCTGCTGCGACTGGCGATGAAGGGGTTGGTGACTCTTCTGTTTTTAGCGACTCTTCTGCCTCTAGATAAGCACATCCAGCTAATGAAATAATATCAGCTTCCAAGCCTACATGCGCAACACGCAGATTATGCACAACTCGAGAAGAAAAGTGTTTTAATCTAAAACAATTTAAATAATGACTATTCCCACCTCCAATGACCACTGTAGGTTTCTGTTCAGAACGAACAGAATTGCATAGTTCAAACCAAATATCTTTGACCAGATTAGTAGCATGCGATTCAAATGTATTCTTGTATCGACCTCTATACATTAGATCTTCGATGCCGCCATAACCACGCTCATTACAAATTCTTGTTAAATATTTTTTAGTTACTAGATTGGGAGGAAATTCCTTTAGTTCTTCTGGGGAAAGAAATCTTTTTATATTCCTATATTCTAACCGTTTCAAAGATCCCTCAAGTGAAGTTACTTTCATTTGTCCATCGACTGAGAGGTCCACAAAGGAGACGCCGACATTTTCTCCAAAAGTAACTGCTAAGTAAGGAAATGTGCAATCAGCTAAAGATCGTGCTAAAAATCGTGCGCTCATTGCACCTGCAAACCAAGCGCTAGAACTAGACATAATTGTGACAGAAATTTTCTCAAGATTCTTCATCTCCGCAAGAGCAGCAGCCTGTGCTTGAATTTCTTTTTTAATATTAGGAATAGCCATCTCAGGAGATGAAGCGGGAAGGACCGCAATGGAAATTTGTTGTATATTGCGCGTTAAGACAAGATTTGTTAAATGACTGTCCGTTTTTGGATCGAACAGATTTTTAACATTATACTCAAGCCATTGATCTTGAGAAAGTTTTGTGTCATGTTTTGGAATTTTTAGCACCCGTGTTTCTGCAAGAATTTCTCTATCAATTCCATCATCTGTGCTTTCGTCCAAAGAGAACATACAGGCTCTTGTTCTATTCGGGCCTATCTCCACACAGAGCACGGAAGGGGGCTCTTGCTCTGTTTCTTGCGAAGAAACCGCATACAAGTCTTGCCACTGCCATCCTCTCTTAGCTCCTACTTCAGCTGCCATAATTAAAATCTCCCTGTTAATGTGTTTCGCACAACGTATCACAACACTCAAATAAAGCTCAAGACGATTCCCATTTAGTGATCCTGAAATATTCTTGAGGGATTTCAAGTAAGAATCGGGAAGGACGACTTGCGATTTCGACTCCCATTCGTTTTCTTTGGCGAGCCATGCTGATAATAAGATTTCTCTTTGCTCGCGTAATTGCCACATACATCAGACGCCGTTCTTCTTCTAATCCCGATTCTTTAAGGCTTTTTTCATGGGGAATAATGTGATCTTCCATTCCCACCAAGAAACAAACAGGAAATTCTAATCCCTTAGCACTGTGAAAGGTCATTAATGTCGCGACATTTTTGTTTACATTCTTAAAAGAACCTCCCCAGTCGTTTGACAATGGCATCGTCAGGACAAATCCATGAAGGGTTGCTGGGGGTGCACTTTTTCTCTGATAGTCGTCAATGGTCGAAATAAAGGCATCGATGTTTTCTCGTTTAAAAGCGCGCATTTGATCGCTTTTAACCTCTTCGTCGATAGCTTTTTTGTAGTCAATTTCTTCAATAAGCCATTTTAAAGCCTCAGATAAAGGGGTGTTGGCGAAGTTCTCTTTTGCTATTTTTAATGTGTTTAGAAACTGTTGAAGCCCTTTTAATGCTATTGAAGAGAGCTTTTTACGCAATTCATGATAAGACTCTTCTCCGTCAACCACTCCATTTAAGACCGACCATAAAGAGATTTTTTCCGATCGATTATAAGCTGTTAAAGCATCGAGGGCAACATCGCCAATACCTCTTCTTGGATAATTGATAATACGAAGAAGAGCCTCTTGATCTAAGGGGTTGACAATCGTACGCAAATAAGCCATTAGATCTTTTATTTCGCGTCGCTCATAGAATTCTGTACCACCAAACACCTGATAAGGAACTCCTCTGACCCACTCCTCGCCATCTTTCCACACATATTTCATTAAAACGAGTTCAAAAGGACGTGCCAAAGCATTTGATCGATAAAGTATCGCCATGTCTCCCCAAGAAAGCCCTTTTTCTTGCCTTAATTTGTCCATTCGATACACAACAGCTTGAGCCTCTTCATCTTCAGTAGGCGCATGAAACACTTCAATTGGTTCTCCATCCTCTTTTGAACTCCACAGCGATTTCCCATGCCGTTTTGTGTTATTGCAAATCACTGCGTTAGCAGCCTTCAAAATGATATTGGTCGAGCGATAGTTTTGTTCGAGCTTAATCACTTTTGCTCGATCAAATCCCAAGATGTTTTGCACATCGGCTCCTCTCCACCCATAGATAGATTGGTCGTCATCTCCAACGACACATAAATTATTATGTTTTGCCGATAATAAAGCTGCTAAACGGTACTGAATGGGATTTGTGTCTTGATATTCATCGATCATAATATAGCGATACTGACATCGGTATTTTTCAAGGACATCTGGATGGCGTTCAAAAAGTTCGACAGTTAGAGATAATAAACTATCAAAATCAACAGCATTGTATGCTCGCATACTGTCTTGTAGGCGTTTATAGAGATCGCGAGTAAAGCTATCATGCCAGGAGGATCCTGTTCCAGAGATCTCTTCCGGGGAGCCAAAGAGGGAAGTTCCATCCCTTCATGTTCAAGAACATCGCGTGCAATTGCGTTCAGAAGACGCTGAATATCTTTTTCGTCGTAAAGAGTGAATTGTGATGTGTAGCCAAGACGCTGAATCTCATCTCTAAGCACCTGCATGCAGAAACTATGAAAGGTGCATAAAGTCACCTGCTTGGCAGTCGCGAGATCGAGTAATTCTCCCAAGCGATGTTTCATTTCGAGAGCCGCTTTATTGGTAAATGTAAGACCTAAAACAGAACGAGGGGAAAGGGAAAGATTTTTTATCAAATGGGCCATACGCAATGTGAGAACACGCGTTTTACCGCTACCAGCACCGGCCAAAATCAACACGCGTCCATCGACAGTTTCAACTGCCATTTTCTGGTGAAGATTAAGACCTTCAAATAGATCCATGACATTAGACCTCTTTCGAAACTAAGAGTTCTACTTATTTCATAAGACGCATCAGTTCGGTTAGGATATCTGCACTAGTCGGATCGGAGCTAGGACTTCGAGGTTTAATATTGAGATCAAACCCTTTAGGTAGCTGATGGCGGCAGAGACGAAAAGCTTCGCGAACAATTCTTTTAAAGCGATTGCGCTTGACTGCATTACCGTAATGTCTTGATACTGTAATGCCGAGTCTAGTCTCGGCATCTTTAACTGGAACACACTCAACGACAATCCAACAACCCACGCGGCGTGAAAAATTTCGTCCAACATGCTGATATTGACGGCGCGTGCGTAGACGCACCGACTTAGGAAAACAACAAGTCACGCTCTTGTGAGTTGTTTACGCCCTCGACGACGAACGAGAATATCTCCTTTCGAAGGGTCGGCTTTGATTGATGCTTTTACTTTCATTTGACTATCCTATTGTCGGTTACTTGTACAATTTAGCGTTATTTATATCCGATGCTGATTTTTTCCTCAACCTTTTTTTGCGAGTCGAGAATTTTGGTTGTCTTTTATTTCACTCTCTCGTATTCTTTT